>Ga0079225_10002275_pt1 | contig 11000 bp, 12 predicted proteins | sample Poulit2012_FD_76344 | JGI IMG/M metagenome (GOLD analysis project Ga0079225, IMG submission 76344) | Agricultural soil microbial communities from Georgia to study Nitrogen management - Poultry litter 2012 | ecosystem: Environmental > Terrestrial > Soil > Agricultural land | place: USA: Georgia...
CTGCTGGTTGGCCACCGACATCGCCGAGACCTCGGTGGCCCCGGCGATGACGTGGTTGTTGGTCAACACCACGCCGCTGGGGTCGAGCACGATGCCGGTGCCCGCGCTCACCGCGCGCGCGTAGCCGAGTTGGGTGTTGATGTTGACCACCGAGGGGCCGACCTGGGCGACCGCGGAACTCGGGTTGATTCCCGGCACGCTCGCGGTGGTCGGGACCGTCGTGGTGGCCGGCGGGACATCGGCGTCCAGCGACGGCACCGGCACCGGCGGCGCCGGCACCGGGTCGGCCAGCGCCGGTCCGGCGCCCGGCGTCAGTGCTCCCAGCGTCAGTGCGACGGCGGCCGCCGCGGCGAGCACCCACCTCGGTCCGCGACACCCCCCGGACCTGCGGCGTATTCCGCTCATCGTCCTACCTTCCGTTCGGGTGCGCTCCCGGTGACGTCCGGCGTTGCGGGCCGACGGTGTGGCCGGCCCCGGGGTGGACGCACTGTCTGTGAGGATACGTGCCCGGATCGACATAAGGGGTGGTGGCGACGATTTTTCCTGGTCGGCAAGGCGGTAGGGTCACCGCCATGGCCTCTACCGACCACGGCGACCCCGGCGACGGCCCGTCGGTGCCGCCGCCGCTGACCGACGTCGTCAACGCCACCCGCCCGTCGGCGGCCGAGCAGGCCCGCACGGTCGCCGCGGCCACCAACACCGCGACGCTGGCGACGCTGACCGCCGACGGCGACCCGTGGGCGTCGCTGATCACCTACGGGCTGCTCGGCGGCGACCCGGTGCTGTGCGTCTCCCGGCTCGCCGAGCACGGCCGCAACCTGGATCGCGACCAGCGCGCCAGCATCGCGGTGGTGGCCCCCACCACCGTCGTCGATCCGCTGGCCAGCAGCCGGATCACGGTGGCCGGGGTGGCCGAGAAGCCGACCGGAGAGACCGCGGCGGCGGCGCGGGCGGCCCATCTCGCCGCGGTGCCGGCCGCCCGCTACTACATCGACTACAGCGACTTCTCGCTGTGGGTGCTGCGGGTGCACCGGATCCGCTGGGTCGGCGGGTACGGCCGGATGGATTCGGCCAGCGGCGCCGACTACGCCGCCGCCGAACCGGATCCGATCGCGCCGCAGGCTGCCCGGGCGGTGGACCACCTCAACGCCGACCACGCCGATTCGCTGCTGGCGATGGCCCGTGCCCTCGGGGGATTCCCCGACACCGTCGAGGCGGTGTGCACCGGCGCCGACCGCTACGGGCTGGATCTGAAGGTCACCACGCCGCGCGGGGTGGCCTACACCCGCGCCGGGTTCGCCACCGCGATCGACCGCCCCGATCAGCTGCGGGCCGCGGCCACCGAGTTGGCCCGGCGGGCCGGGTAGGCCGCCGTGCGCCCGCGGGCACTGCTGGCCGCGCTGGCCGCGCTGGCGGCGCTGGCGGCGCCGGCCGCCGTGGCGCTGCCGGCCGCACCGACGGCGCCCGCCGAGCCGGACCCGGGACCGTGGCCCACGATCCGGCACTTCCAGCGACTCGACACCGCCGAGTTCATGGTGCCCGGCGCCGACGGGCGGTGGTTCACCGCCGCCACCGGGCAGAACTGCGGGATCTGGGGGCCGGGCAGCGTGGCCTGCTCCGGCGCCATCCCGGGGGCGCCGCCGGGGACCCGGGCGTTGGGCTGGGTGGCCGGGGACCGCTCGATGCACTACGACCACACGGTGGCGGTCCGGATGCCGCCCACCCGGGCGCGGGTGCGGCTGGCGCCGCGCAGCCTCATCGAGCACAACGGCACCACGTGCGCGGTCACCGACGACGCCGGAACCTACTGTGAGCGCGGGCCGCTGCGGTTTCTGCTCACCCCCACCGGCTCGTGGCTCACCCCGCCGTGGATGGACATCTGACGCCGCGAGGTCACCGACCGGCCAGCACCGCCACCGCCAGCACCCGGGTGCCGTCGGCGGTGGTGAGCACGCTGGTGCCGACCCGGTCGAAGGAACAGTCGGTCAGGCTGGTGTCGGCTTGCAGCAGCGCACCGTTGATGGCGGTGGCGGGGTCGGGGCCGAATCCCTGCACCTGGATCGCGGTGCCGGCGTCGTCGCCGAGGTCGTGCAGCACCGGCAGCGGGTCGTCGACGGGCACGTGGCGGGCGGTGTGGTCGAGGTAGTCGCGGGTGGAGCGGTTGGAGAGCGCCGCGACGTGCGCCACCGTCGGGTCCGGGCGCAGCGGGCCGCACGGCCCGGCCGCGCGCAGCGCCGCGATGGCGGCGCGAAACCGGTTCTCGTCGGCCTCGTCGGCGCCCGCCGGGGCGGCGGCCAACACGGCGGCCAGCGCGGCGGCGCCCACCACGGCGGCGGCCGGCACGGTGCGGGCGCTCATCGGCACACGTGGGAGCGGTGGATCCGGCTGCCCCAGTACTGGACCCGGCGCATCGACGGTCCGGTGAACCAGGCCGGCTGACGGGCCTTGATGCCGCGGCCGACGTTGGACAGGTGCTGCCAGAGCAGGTAGAAGCTCTCGCCCTGATACAGCGGGAAGTAGTTGTCGCCGACGTAGTCCTTCTGCTGGGTGAGCGCCTGCGCGCGGGGGGCGAGGAAATCGACCGACCGGTCGATGTTGGCGGCGACCGCGCCGGCGTGCTCGGGCACGTCGTCGACCGACCAGTCGCCGTTGCGGGTGATCAGCTTGATGTTGAACCGGTCGATCTGCTGCATCAGCTCGTCGTACTGCTGGGTGTACCACTGGCACATCTCGCGTTCGGCGGTGATGTCGGCGTCGGTGACGTACTGGCGCGACCGGTCGTAGGGGAACGGGAACTTCGGTTCCCAGTCGGAGCCCTGCAGCGCCACCGCCGGCAGCGGCGGCGGGGGCGGCTCGTGGCCGACCGGGTCGGGCGGCTCGGCGCCGGCCGGGGTGGCGCTCACCGCGGTGGCGATCAGCCCGGCGCAAAGGGCGACGAGCACCGGCGCCCGAAACGACGCCGCCCTACCGGGTGCCGAGCACCGCATCGATACCTCCCACGTCGGTGATCTGCCAGTCGCTGCCGCGGTCGAGGGTGACGCTGTAGGTGGCGGTGGACTGCAACCCGTCGGGCGCCTGGGTGGTTTTGGTGAACACGCTGACGAACGCGTCCACCACGTAGATGTCGTCGTTGTGCGAACGCACCACCGCGGCCAGGGGTTTGGCGCTCGACTCCCACTGCAGCGGGGTGAGGATCTGTTCCATCGACTCGGCCGCCTCGGTGAGTTTGGTGCGCAGCTCCGCGGAGGTGCCGGCGACCAGTTCGCGCTGCCAGTCGCTGAGGTCGCGGAAGTCCATCCGCGCCGCGCCGACCGCGTAGTCCAGCGCGACCTGCTGGGCGCGCTCGTCGTCGTGGGTCTGGCGGTCCCGGGCGGCCAGCTCGCTGCGGGCGCCCCAGTACAGCACGCCCAGCACACCGACGAGCGCCACCAGCACCGCGATGACGCCGCCGCGCACCAGGGTGCTCAACGGCACCGACACCTGCCGCGGCGGTTTCGTCGCGCCGCCGGTCTCCTCGGCGCGGGTCTCCTCGGGGCGGGTCTCGTCGGTGTCGGGTTCGTCGGGGGTGTCGCTCACGGGAATGCCTTCCTCACTTCGGGTCCGCCGGTCAGCCCGGGGGCTCGGCGGTGACGTGCAATGTGATCGTGCCGTCGGCGGGCATGCCGACCAGCAGGTTGTCCAGGACGCGTGCGGTGTCGAAGTGGGTCAGTGCGTCGCTGGTGGCGCGGGCGTTGGGCAACAGGGTCTCGGCGAGCACCTTGATGTCGGGGGCGCGGGTGTCGAAGAACGTCTGGATCCGGTTGAGGTAGGCGCTGAACCGTTGCAGGTTCTCCGGGGAGCCGGCCAGCACCAGGTTCATGGCGTTCCCGAGCACCTGCTGCATGTTGACGCCGATGCCGCCGAGCTGCGGCCCTAGGCCGGCCAGGACCGGGCCGACGAAACCGGCGTTGCGCAACAGGGTTTGGATGTTGTCGACCAGCTCGCCGCCGCGACCGTTGAGTCCGGCCACCTCGCCGCGCAGCAGCGTCGCGGCGCGGGCCAGGTTGGGCAGCACGAGGTCGGGGTCGGCCAGTCCGATATCGGCTTCGTCGACGATGCGCGACAGCCGGTCGGGGTCGGCCTGTCCGAGCAGCCGTCCCAGCGCGATCGCCAGGTCGGCGATCGACAGCGGCCGGTGCACCATCTCGGTGTCCAGGAGCTGGCCGTCGGTGAGCACCGGGCCGCCGGCGGTGCGCGGGAACAGCCCGATGAAGGCCTCCCCCAGCGCCGACAGGTTGTCCAGGCGCACCACGGTGTCGACCGGGATCGGGTGGGCGGCCTCGACATAGAAGTCGATCGTCACCCCGCCGGTCGTCGGGTGAACGGCGGTGACCGCACCCACCGGCACCCCGCGCAGCAGCACCCGGGAGCCGGTGACCAGGCCGTTGAGGTTGTCGACCACCATCGACAGCTCGGTGCGCGCGGCCGGTGGGCCGGTCCGCACCCCCAGCCCCGCGATGTAGCCGACGGCGGCGGCGACGATCACCGCGAACGCCACCACGGTGGCGACGCTGCGCAACGCTCTCACGGCACCGCCCCCAGCATCCTCAGCACGGTTTCGACGTCGCCGGAGAGTTCCCGGCCGTCGGGCCCGACGATCGAGGTGATGTTGATCGCCGGGTACTTGTCCTCGGGCAGAAAATAGTCCAGCAGCAGCCGACGCCACCGCGGGTATTCGTCCTCGACCGCCCACTTGGTGTCCTGCACCGCCCCGGCGGCCGCCGCGACGTTGGTGAGCATGGGGACCAGCCAGAAGCCGCCGGTGTAGACGCTGCCGATCGAGGGGATCATCACCCCCAGCCGGGCCAGCACCTGGGTGGTGCGGTCGAAGCCGAGCATCCCGGCGGGGCTGAACCAGCCCGCGATCTGCGTGCGTTTGCCGCCGAGCACCGCCGCGGTCTGCGCCAGGGCGTCCAGGGTCAGCTCGGCGGCCTGGAGGTTGTCGGCCAGCTCGGCGAGGTTGCCGCTCGTGGTCGCGATCACCTCGGCCAGCGGACGGTCGCTGGTCGCCGCGACCTGGTTGAGCCGGATGACGGTGTTCTGGGCACGCTGGATGGTGCCGCTGGCGACGAAGTTGGCCAGCCCGGCGATGGTGTCCTCGATCTGGGCCGGGGAGGTGGTCTGCGCCAGCGGCACGACCGCCCCCGGCGGCAGCGGCGCCGCGGCGCCCCCGCCGGGCGGGCGCTGCAGGGCCAGGTAGATGTCGCCGAGCACGGTGGCCTGCTGCAGCACCGCGTGGACGTCGGCGGGCACCGCCACGTGCGACTCGAGCCGGGCGGTGACCGCCACCCGGTCCCCGGCGAGGTCGGTGTCGGTGACGGTGCCGACCCGCACCCCGTCGAGCACCACCTCGGCGTGGTCGGGCAGGTTCAGCACGTTGGCGAACTCGAAGGTCAGCGCGTAGCCGTCGCGCACCCCGCCGGGTGTCGGCAGCGACTCCACCCGCAGCGAGGCGCACGACGCCGCGAGCGCGGCGGTCAGCGCCAGCGCCAGCAGCGTTCGCAGGGTCGGAATCGCGGCCCGGTTCATCGCCGGCTCGCCTCGGTCAACACGTACTGCAGCAGCGCCACGTCCACCGCGTAGGGGGTGCCGGCCACGTCGGCGCAGCTGCCGGGCACCCGGGCGTTCATCTGGCCGCACAGCAGCAGGCCGTCGGGGGTGCGGATCCGGTACAGCGGGGGCCGCCACTTCAGTTGCAGGCCCTGGTCGCTGAACCGGTCACCGACCCCGGCCAGCCAGCCCGGGATGGGGCTGAGGATCCCGGCGATCGCGGTGGCGTGCGGGCTGAGCTTGCGCAGCGCCACCGAGACGGTGTCGAGCACCTGCTGGGTCTGGTCGCCGAGTTCGCGTTCCAGATCGGCGACCATGCCGACCATCAGCGGCAGCACCGCGGTCATGCGGCGCACCCCGTCGGTGGCGATCTGCAGGTCGGCGGTGGTGGCCGCGGCGTCGAGCAGCACCTGTTTGAGGGTGCCGCGCACGCGGGCGATCTCGGTGGTCAGCCGCGCGAAGTTGGTGACGATCGAGCCGGTGTCGCTGATCGCGCGGTCGGGGCTGTCCAGCAGCGCCGACAGCCGGGTGGCCAGCTCGGCCGCGCGCCCGCCCTGGCCGGCGAGCATCGCGTCGAGCGCGGCGACGGTGTCGGCGACGTCGTCGGAGCCCGGCGGGCTGACCGCGTCGAGGAACTCCCCCATCGACGCCACGATCTGCGACAGGCTTTTGGGGGTGGCGCTGCGCTGCAGCGGGATGCACGTGTCGGCGCCGAGCGTCGGGCCGTCGGTGTAGTTGCCGACCAGTTCCAGCGAGCGGTCGGCGAGCACCGACATCGACCGGATCACCGCCTTGGCGTCGGCGGGGATCGCCCGCTCGGCGGTGACGGTGAAGTCCACCCGCACCGTGGTGGCGGCGGGGGTGAGCGCGCTGACCGTGCCGATCCGGTACCCCATCTGGGTGACCGGGTTGCCCGGGTACAACCCGACCGCGTCCGGCATGATCGCGCAGAGCCGCTGGTCGCCGGCCTCGGCGCGCAGGGCGCACGACGACACCGGCGCCACCGCGACCACCGCGGCGGCGGCCAGCGCCCCCAGCCGCCGCCGGGTCAGCATGGCTGCCCCGGCACCGGGATGCACAGGTCGGTGGCCAACAGCAGCGGCGCGGCGTTCTGGGCGTCCAGCACCCGCTCGATCTTGTTGCGCACCCGGCGCAGCCCGCGCACCACCAGGCCGTTGCGGTCGGCCCAGGTCTGCACGATCGCCTGCCAGTTGCGCACCTTCTCGACGAACTTGTCGCGGTGCCCGGCGTAGAACTCGCCGACCACCCCGAGGGACTCCAGCAGATCGCCCATGCCGGCCAGGGCCTGGCCGAACCCGGCCGAGTACAGCACCAGGGTCTGCTCGATGACCGCCACCTTGCGCAGCAGGCGGGTGAGTTCGGCGGTGTAGCCGCTCAGCGCCTCGAGGTACTCGTCGGAGATGTCGAGGATCGTGGAGAGCTGGCCGCGTTGGGTTTCGACCGCGCCGGCCAGCCCCGAGCCGGCCTCCAGCAGTGCCGAGACCGCCTCCACGTTGTCGCCGGCCAGGCCGCGCTGCAGTTTGTCGAGCACGGCGCGGATCGGCGCCGGGGCCAGTCGGCCGGTGACGGTGGTGGCGTCGGAGACGGTGCGGATCAGGTTGTAGGGCATGCGCACCCGCTCGGCCGGGATCGGGGTGTCGCCCAGCGGTTTCTCGCCCAGTGAGGTGATCGCCGTGTAGTGCCCGCCCACGACGGTGCGCATCCGCACCTCCACCTGGGAGCGGTCCCCGACGAACGCGTCGGCGGCGACGGCGGCGCGCACCCGGACCCGCTCGGGTTCGATCGCGAGGTCCTTGATGCGCCCGACGGTCACCCCGGCGATGCGCACCGGGTCGCCGGGGTGCACCGCGGCGGCGTCGTCGGTGTAGAACACCACCGCGGTCTGCCCGGGCGGGCGCACGTACACCAGCGCCGCGGTCGCCACCGCCACCGCCACCAGCGCCAGGGCGATCGCCCCGAGCGCGGCCTGCCCACCGGGGCCCCTCATCGGTTGCACAGCACCACCCGCTGACCGCCCAGCAGCACGTCGAGGGTCTCGGGCAGCTGGGCCCGCCCGCGCGAACAGGCCACCGGCTCGCCGTCGGAGCCGGGCGGTTCGATGTTCTCCCACACCACCGGGATCATCTTGAACCCGTCGAGGGTGTCGTTGAAGTTGGTGATCGCCTTGTCCAGGCCGTCGTCGATGCTGGCGCCGGGCTCGATGCCGAGGTGGTGCAGCAGCCGCACCAGCGTCTGGGTGAACTGCGGGCCGTAGAGCGCCGATTTGCGGAACTCGTCGAGCACCCCCATCGCGGCGTCGACCGGACGGTTCGCCCACCGCAGCAGCTCGATGAACTCCCGCGACCGCCCGCCGACGGACTCCGAGAGCGCCCCCAGGTTGGCCAGCAGCGTGGTGATCACCGTCTGGCGGTCGGCGACGAAGGAGGTGAGGGTGCGGATGCTGTCGAGCATCGGCGCCAGCCCGCTGCCGTCGCCGGCCAGCACGGTCGCCACATGGTCGGTGAAGGTGTTGAGCTGCTCGGGGGTGAGCGTCGCCAGCACCGGCTGCAGGCCGTTGAACAAGGTGGTGATGTCCAGCGACGGCCGGGTCATGGCGGTGGGCAGGTGGGCCCCGGCCGCCATCGCCGCGGTGTCGCCGGGGTCGGCCGGGGCGAGCACCGCCAGGTAGCGCAGCCCGGTGAGGGCCTGGAATTTGATCGCCACCCGGGTGTGCGGGTCGATCCCGAACCGGTCCTCGAGGGTGAAACCGACCTCGGCGAGGCTGCGCCCGGCCTGGCGTACCAGCCGGATCGCGGTGACCTTGCCGACCCGCACCCCGCGCACCCGCACGTCGGCGTCGAGGGTCAGCCCCGAGGCGTCGGTGAAGTCGGCGGTGTAGGCGTCGGTGGGCGCGTCGACCGGCTGGCGCAGCACGTTGACGATGAGCACCGCCACCACCCCGGCGACCAGTGCGCTGGCCACCAGCCGCCACAGGGCGCCGCGGGGGGTGATCACGGCGACTCCGCGGCCAGGCCCAGCGGCGCGGCGATCGCCGGCAGGGCGTCGAGGACCAGCCGCACCCGCAGGGCGCGCTGATCGCCGGAGCCCTCATACATCCGCTCGAAGCGGGTGCGCAGCTCCACCAGGGTGGCGGCGATGTCGGGGGCGCGCGCGATCGACGGGATCGGGGCGGTGAGGGTGCGTATCACCTCGGTGAGCGGCAGCAGGTCCTCGACGTGGGAGGAGGCCAGCCGCCCGACGGTGCCGAACAGGCCGGTGGAGGCCAGATCGACCGTCGCCAGGAACCGGTCGGCGAAGAACTCCTCGGTCGTGGCCGGGTCGGTGAGCGGGGTGTGGGCGAGCCGGTCGGCGAGGTCGGTGGCCCCGTCGACGAAGACCGGCGCGGCCACCGTCACCCCGGCGAGGTTGCGCACCAGCCGGCCGGCGGCGACGGTCTGCACCGCGGCGACGGTGTTGGCGACCTGCAGCATCGTCTCGGCCAGCGGGGCGAGCCCGTCGACGTAGCCCCCGGCGCGGTCGAGCACCGAGACCAGCTGCGGGGTCACCACCCCGTCGGTGATCTCGGAGAGCCGGTCGAGCAGCGACTGCATGGTGTGGTTGCCGCGCGGCAGCACCGACAGGCGCATGCCGTCGTGCAGCGGCGCGCCCCCGGGCGGGCCGGGCACGAGGTTCACCCCGGTGATCCCGAAATAGTTGGCGGGGCGGAAATCGAGCTCCACCCGGTCGGTGAGCCCGGCGGTGGAGTCGGGCTGCAGGTGCAGCCGCAGGCGCACCCCGCCGCCGGGTCGGGCGCCCAGCGCGGCGACCTCGCCGACCCGGGCGCCGAACATGATCACCGGGGTGCCGGGCTTGACCCCCGGCCCGACGTAGGGGGTGTCGACGATCAGCGCCGTGTGCCCGGCGGCGTCGCGGGCCAGGGGCCGGTAGGCGGCCACGGCGGCCCCGAGCGCGACCGCACCGATGAGCAGCGCCAACCCGACCCGGGTGAGGATCCGGGTCTCGCGGTCGGCGGTGGTGCGCAACAACATCGGTCGGCTACCCCGTGAACACGAATTCCGGGCGCAGGCCCCAGATCGACACGGTCAGGGTGAAGTTCACCACCACGATCGCCACCAGGCTGGCCCGCACCGCACGCCCGGACGCCTGGCCCACCCCGACCGGCCCGCCGTCGGCGAAATAGCCGTAGTAGCAGTGGATCACGGTCACCAGCGCGCAGAACACGGCTGCTTTGAGCAGGGAGAACCCGATGTCGGTGGGGGTGAGGAACTGCACGAAGTAATGCTGGTAGGTCCCGGCCGGCTGGGCGCGGAAGACGGTGATCACGGTGTCGGCGATGACGAAGCTGGCGATGAGCACCACGAAGTAGCCCGGGATCAGGCAGGCCAGCGCCCCGAGGAGCCGGCTGCCCACCACGAACGGGATCGGCCGCAACCCCATCGCCTCGGTGGCGTCGATCTCCTCGGCGATGCGCATCGACCCGATCTCGGCGGTCATCCGGCAGCCGGCCTGGGTGGCGAACGCGATCCCGGTCATCAGCGGCGCCAGCTCACGCACGTTGGCGACCCCGCCGACGATCCCGGCCAGCGGGCCGAACCCGATCATGTTCAGCGTCGAGAACGACTCGATGGCCAGGGAGGCGCCCATCGCCAGGCCCAGGATGAGCAGCACGCTGATCACCCCGCCGTCGACCAGCAGCGAGCCGCGCCCCCAGGCCAGCCCGTTCATGGCCTGCACGATCTGGCGGCGGTAGTGGCGCACCGTCACCGGCAGCGTGGCCAGGACCTGCCCGGTGAACACCGCCCACTGTCCGCCGGCGCGCAGCACCGCGGCGCCGGTCACGCGATCTCCGACGGGAAGAACATGGTCTGCAGCTGGGTGATCGTGACGTTGGCGATCACGATGCCGATCACGTTGAGCACCACCGCGGAGTTCACCGCGTCGGCCACCCCGCGCGGGCCGCGGCGGGCCTCCATGCCGCGCAGCGCGGAGACCACCCCGACGATGCCGCCGAACACGGTGGCCTTGCCGATCGCGAACCACAGGTCGGTGACCTTGGCGAACGATCCGAACGACATCCAGAAGCTGCCCGGGGTGACGCCGTTGACGCCGGTGGCGATCAGGTAGGCGGCGCTGACCGCCGCACCGACGATCACGAAGCACAGCAGCGGCGCGATCAGCAGCAACCCCAGCACCCGGGGCACCACCAGCCGGCGCACCGGGTCGATGGCCATGGCGCGCAGCGCGTCGAGTTCCTCGCGGACCTGCCGCGCGCCCAGGTCGGAGGCGATCGCCGCGGCGGCGGCCCCGCCCATCAGCAGCCCGGCCGCCATCGGGGAGCCCTGCCGGATCACCCCGAAGCCGCTGGCGGCGCCGACCATCGACGTCGCGCC
>Ga0079225_10002276_pt1 | contig 10999 bp, 10 predicted proteins | sample Poulit2012_FD_76344 | JGI IMG/M metagenome (GOLD analysis project Ga0079225, IMG submission 76344) | Agricultural soil microbial communities from Georgia to study Nitrogen management - Poultry litter 2012 | ecosystem: Environmental > Terrestrial > Soil > Agricultural land | place: USA: Georgia...
CGTAATAGCGATTGTTACCTGAGAACCAAGTTGATAGGATTCTTCATGTGGTCCAGGAAAAGTATCTGAAATCATTAGATCCGTATCCCCGACTTTCAAATGAGCATTTAAGACACGATTTTTTGCCTCTTCAGTCATTGGTGCTGATTCTGGATTATTAGGCATGTCACCAAATGTTTGAACACCTAAAACAGTTGCATCCAAGGCATTTTCATAAAATTTAATCGCTTCTTGTCCGTTGCCATTCATCGTTAAGTATGGGTAAATATTCACAATCATTGTAATCTCTCCTTTGGATATTAGTTTTTCCTTGTTTCTATAGTCTTCACTTTTAAAATTTCTTTTTTTAAAAATTTTTCTCTCTTGAATTTACAATAACTCGTTCCATTTCCTCTATTTTCCCTACATGAAGTACCTCATGTAACACTGAAAATGCCGCACAATCCGCCAAGGTCTCAAATCCATGCATAGGTTTTACCAGCTTTTTAGTTAACTGTGGAGCAGAAATTTTTCTCATACGAACAAGCTGTGCTTTCAACTGAGCAACAAGCTGTTCAATTGTAGGTACATCTCCTTCCCAATCATCCGGCTTTGTACCACTCCCGAATAATTCAGTATAATTTTCCGGAAGATGATTCTCATCATTTACCAGATCAAACAAAAAATATTCCGTAGACGTTAAGATATGCCCAATCTGCCAATGAATCGTATTTTTAAACCCATTCGGCTTCACGTTTACAACTCCATGTGATATTGATTCTGAAACGTCAATTGTCCAGCCTCTTGCTAATTCAATTTGATTAAATATGATTTCATTTTTCTCTTGATTAGTCTGCATACGTACCCTCCCCATATTAGGCAAATAAAATAACGCATCTTTAATTCAATTACCTATATTCTAGCACCAATGAATGACTGAAGTTTCTTATAATTTGCTATCTTGTTTCCGTTTAAGAAAATTTCGAATCAGAAGCGGACACTTAGACGCAGCACAATTTAAACTTTAATGACTTGTGTTTTTGAAATTATATCGTATAAAGATTGTTTCTTTTTCGTGAAAATTGCAGTCAAAATATAAGCGAAAATGAGTACATATATGAATCCGCCGAGGAATGAGCTCGCCTCGCATTCCTCTAAAAACGTATCTTCGTTGGAGGTTTAGAGATTTCGTGTTCTCTATCTTATGTTCGACCTCTAAATCACCTTACAAATTCGAGCCACCAGTAGCATCTAGTAATTGAGCTGTAACCCAACGAGCATCAGAGGATGCGAGAAAACTCACCACATCAGCAATATCTTCAGGTTCTCCAATCCGTCCGAGGGCAGAACTATTTACTGCAAACTGACGCCCCTCTACCGTATGCAACCAGCTAGCGTTAACATCTGTATCTACAATTCCTGGCATCACAGCATTTACCGTTATTCCACGTGATCCTAGCAGCTTAGCAAGGTGGAGAGTAAACGTATTGATCGCACCTTTTGTAAGATTGTAAGCCATGATATCTGGATGGGCAATTCGTGTAACACCAGATGATATATTAATTATCCGACCTCCGTCATTTAAACGAGTTAATGACTGCTGTACAAGGTAAAATGGCGCTTTAACATTTACGGATAATATTTCGTCAAAAACCTCTTCAGTTGTTTCTTCTAAAAATGGTGATGCACCGATTCCAGCATTATTAACTAAGATATAGATTCAAAACCTGCCCCTATGGAGAAAGCTTGACCTCCACGAGCTTTAATTGTTTGAACGACTTCTTCTGCCGCATCATGACGACTGCCGTAATGAACAACAACAAGGGCACCATCTTCCGCTAACCTCAGCGCAATTCCTCGTCCAATCCCCCTACTAGCCCCAGTTATAAGTGCAACTTTTCCAGTTAATTTTTTCATCCTTTTCACTCCTTATTTAGTAGTAATACTATTGTAAAGCCTCCCGTAAAGGGGAGAGTCAAGAGGGGAAGTAATAAATAAAAAAATACACCTCTCTACCACTGATGGGCAGAGAGGTGAGAATGACGAATTAAATACGTTGAATTGGAATAAGTAATTCCGCCATCCGCATTTTTCCGTACATGTTTTTATCCGAGGTTAAATATATTTCTCGAATAGGTTCCTTCTCACTGAGACGGTAATTTTTTTCTGTGATCCATGTTGCTAATTCGGTCCTTGCTTCACATGAATCACTATAAGGGTCGCAAGAATGAAGGAAGGAAGCGGCTAAGAATTCGGGTAAAGTGCTCGTTTTAATTCTTTCGTTTTCTAATATGTCATTTAAAAAAGGTACTGACACTTCCACATCGATAAGATCTTCTTCCATATCACAATTATGCCATATGATTGTAACATCCTGATCTTCCTCTGCATTGTGTAAACGGATATGTTGTTTTAATTCATCTAATAGAAGACATAAATGTGATTGTGGAACAATATCGCGAATAGAAGCAACAGTTTGTGCCTGTATGTTTCGTATTGTTTTCTTGGATATCATAGTCTGGTTATCCATATCATTCGTTCGGGCCAATCTTGTTTCAATTTCATTAAGCTGCTGTTTTGATTCCTGAATAATGCGTTGTAACTCCTTTTGTTTATCGATTAGCGTATGTTTGATTAATTTTGTCGAGATCTCCTGATCTAATAATGATTTGATCTGCTTTAGTGTAAATCCGTCGTTTTTAAAGATAACTATACGTTGGACTGTAAGTAATTGTTTCGCAGAATAATAGCGATAGCCTGTGTATTTATCGACAGTGGCCGGTTTAAGAAGATCCAGTTCATCATAATATCGAAGCGTTTTAACCGAAATACGACTTAGCTTAGAAAAAGCACTAATTTTAAACATAGCAGATCTCCCTTAAATTAAAGATAAATAGCTGTGTCAAAACGAGTATAACAAAAACCTGTTGCAAGTAGAGATATAATTGTTCCTTATTAAAAAAGAATTGAATAGTGTGCATTGTAATTTAGTTCATCAATCTTTTGGCATTGGCGCCGAACTGAAGGTAATATAAAGCTGCAGCTATGACAGCTATAAAGGCTAACATGACAAAGATATTACTGTACACAAATGTTGCGCTCTCGGAGGGAACAGGATTAAATCGAAACCCAGACGAATTGAAGTCCAGCATCTTTCCAATTAAGCTTGTTACTGCCGCTCCCGATATAAAATTGAACATGGAGAAAAACCCCATTCCTACGCCTATTTGCTCCTTTGATAACGTACGGGAAATGGTATTGGTTATACCAATTCTCATAAACGTAGTACCAGCACTACCAAAAGTTAATAACAGCATAATGGTTATTGGTGAGACACCTACAAATGTAGATAACAATACATAACAAACAAAAATCAACAAGATTGCTATATAGACTAGATATGAATTCCCCTTTTTATCGGCCAACTTCCCTCCGCTGCGACCCAATAATGCAGATACTATTGCAGGTGGAAACATAACGAGACCGATAACCAATGGCGAGAGATGGTTGATATCAGCTAGAAACAAGGGGGATAAAAACTGAATCCCAAAAATAAGAGCAGCAGCTAAAAATGTAATAATCAAGCCCCAAGAATACTTCTTGTTCTTAAAAATGTCAGGGTCAATAAAAGGGTCCGTAGTAGAAAAAATTCGTAAGATGAATAAAGCCAGCAGAATCAAACCGGCAAAAATAAGTAATCCATTTCCCTGAGTAACGGCCAATAGCAAAAGAGTAACTGTTCCGGCAAGTAAGGTGCCACCAATAAAATCAATTTTCCCAATAGATCCTCTTTCATCATCTAGATACTTCCTAAAAAATGGGATCGTAATCAAAGGCAGCAATGACAAACAAAAAAGAAATCGCCAACCAGTTAAATCAGCAACTAGACCCGAAACAATTGGTCCTAGCGCGGTACCTAGTGCCATTCCAGCTGCTGTCATTCCAAGTGCTCTACCTCTTTTCTCTTGAGAAAAATAACGAACGGGAATAATCATTGCCATTGCAGGTATTACAGATGCACCAGATGCTTGTATGACTCTACCAAGAATAATCATCCAATACTGTGTAGTTACCAATCCGATTACAGATCCTAAAGCAAATAAAAGTAAACCGAAAGTCAATAAATCTTTTAGTCGATATTTATCTGCCAATTTGCCGTAAATAACTGTACCAAAGGCATATACAATCATATATCCCGATAAAATCCAGCTCACTTGGGCGGCAGATAGATTAAATTCTATACTTATGACAGGCAACACTACATTAAATAAAAAAGCATTCATTACTGAAAATATAAGCGCAATGAACAATACCCGAAGCAACTTTTCTTCTTTGCTTTTACTGTGTGCTATTTGCACCATATTCATCTCCCCCTCTCCTATGACTTACTGTTACTATTGAATTTTAGAGAATTGTTTTCATGATCAAATCCATCTTGATCATCATTCTCAATATAATCCACAGCATTAGCGGTTGATTTTTTCAATAATAAGGTTAAAATTACTTTTTCCTCTTCTGACATATTTTGTGTTAATATGTCCGTCCATTTTCCTAGTGATTTAATAATGTCCTTTTTAATCTTCATTGCCTTCCCAGTTAAGTAAACCAGCTTGATTCTGCGATCATTTTCACAAGGTTTACGCACTACATAACCTACATCCTCGAGTATTTGAATCGCCCTGGCGGCTGTTGCTTTGTCTACAAAAAGTTTTTGGGTAAGTACCTGTTGTGAAACTCCATCCTTTTGGTATAAAACCATTAAGAAATGCAATTGCCCTGCTCCCACTCCATATTTATCTAAATTTCTAGAAATATACATTTGAGAGTAGCGATTAAGTGTATTTACCCATTTACCAACTGACTTTTCATGCGGTTGTAACATTTCCTTTCCTCCTTTAGTTGCTATCGCAACTAATTAGATCATAACTTATATTAGTTGCGATAGCAACTACATTGATCTTTTTATAGTGATATTTTATGAAAAAAATTCGTATTAATTTACAGGAGGAACACTGAGAGGACTCTAGATAGGTAACAGAGTAAGTGTTAAGTTACTCTGTTAACCTTACGAACCTTCGAATCAATATCCAATAGTAGAACTTTCAACCAGAAACATACATAGAGAACGATTATACTAATCTCATATATACTTGCTTTAAAAATTAATTGCTGCCTCTGCTGTTCTTTCTAATCCCTTTATAATAATTTCTTTTGTGCAATCTTGATACTGATCGTGACCTTCTATAATAACCTCTTCTGGTACTGTAATACCCCACAAAGCAATATTTTCTTTTACTAGGTTAACGGCCATTTCAGAAGCATTTTCTCCTCCAGAATAGTCTCCACCTCTTGCATTTAACAGGATTACTTTTTTATTTCCTGCCAAACCAATTACACCATCTTTTGTATATTTAAAGGTTTCACCAGCTTGTGCCAAATAGGATATATAGGTGACAAGTGGACCAAGTATGGAAAAATTCCATAAAGGAAAGGCAAACACTATTTTATCAGCCGAAAAGAATTCAGTTAAATAATCATCAACCAAATCCACCACTTTTTTCTCTTCCCTTGTAAACTCCTTGCCTTTATTGCGTTTAGAAAGCCCTATAATGGCTGAGTGACCATAGTAAGGTAGCTCGGATTTAAACAAATCTAATTCAACTATTTCGTCTGCGGTATTCGACTCTTTGTAATTCTTTAAGAAAGTTTCACACATTCTTACACTACCGCTTGATCAACGGGGCGATCATTTGCTTTTATAAATAATACCTTTGACATAATTATCCTCCATTATTTAAAGGGAGTATATATTAAACCCTATTTTTCATTAAATATCTATTTATCAGCTTTGACGCTTGAAGCCTCTCTATAAGATTATCTATTAAAGAGCATACTAGGCGCCAAGCATCTATTTCTGTCTTAAGATACATATTTTGTAATAATTCAGTAACGTCAGCTAAGTATGTAGAAAATATTCGTTATATCTTACGGTCACTACTGTGTACTTACCACAAAATCGAAAATTAAATAGTAAGATTCAAAAACAGATGATGGAAGATCCACGACCAGATCAAACTGTGGAATTGAATTCAGGACATCTTCCCATGTTAAGTAAACCTAGCGAACTGGACCAAATTATGAATAACTACACGAAATTTTTATGTGATTGATATGGTCTATGAATTTCTTAGCCAAAATATAAGCATAAATTTATGTTGCTTTTAATTTTCACGGTTATCACTAGTAGCATGTATGCCCCTGAGCATGGCCACCGCAAGTATTGCAAGAATAATGACAATGACAGCGCCGACAGCAGCTACAGCGTTAAGCCCTGTTGTGAACGCTTCACGAGCTGGAATAAGCAGGTCCATAGCTAGTTTGGAAGGTAGTTGCTCTGCTACGGTAATGGCTCCCGCAATGCTTTCAAGGGCTGTGTCCATCAAACTGACTGAGATATCGGGAGGGATAGTTTCGCTCAACTGATTGGTATATAAAGCATTGCCGATACTTCCTAATGAAGCAACACCCAAGGCGATGCCGAAATCACCACTGGTCTGTGATAATGCCGCGGCGGATCCAGCTTTTTCAGGTTGAACGGAACTGACGACTATATCCTGGGTTAGCGCAGCCATTGGACCGACACCGAAAAAGACGAGGAAGACGCCGATCACTGGAAGAGCTAATCCTAAGGAACCGTGGACTTGGGTGAGCAACAAAAATCCGACAGCCGCAGTCCCCATCCCATACGCGATGACTGTTCCAGGTCGTATTTTTTGTGCAAAGGATGGGGCAAGCATGGAACCCGCAACCATCGCAAGAGACGAGGGAACCAGCCACAATCCCGCTTCTAATGGTGACAGCCCTTTGACCATCTGCAAATATTGGGAAAACAAAAGCATAACCCCTCCTTGGGTAGCCACCCCGAACATTAAAATAATTAGCGCTGCACTAAATGTACGATTACCAAATAGACGCAGATCAAGCAAAGGGCTAGCCAACTTACGCTGCCTGCGCACAAACACTACACCAAAAAACAATCCAACTGCCAGAATAATAAAGGACATGGCCTCCGCACCGTTTTTTGCTAGCTCTTTGAGTGCGAAGATGATTGGCAGGATCGCAGATAGGGACAGGATTACGCTGGCTAAATCTAGTCGACCGACATTAGTATCCTTGTACTCTGGTAGCAGGAACGGTGCTGTTATCAACAGCAACCCCATGACTGGTAGACCCAACAGGAACACCGATCCCCACCAGAACCACTCTAGCATCAGTCCCCCGACAACAGGACCAATCGCAGCTCCGCCCATAAAGCAACTTACCCAAACAGCTATAGCTAGCCCTCTTTGCTTAGCGTCGAGAAACATATTGCTGATCAATGCAAGGGTTGAAGGGGCCAATGTTGCCCCAGCGATTCCCTTCATTGCCCTTGCCGCGATAAGCATCTCGGCACTGACAGAGTATGCGGCCAGCACGGAAACAATACCGAACATCGCACCGCCGATTAATAAAAGCTTCCGGCGACCGACCCTGTCACCTAAAGTGCCCATCGTGACCAAGAAACCAGCGACCATGAACCCATAGATGTCCGTAATCCATAGCTGTTGAGTGCCTGTGGCTCCAAGATCCGTACTCAGATGGGGCAACGCTAAATATAAAACACTCAAATCTAGGGCGAGTAACAAGGTGGGAAAGGCTAATACAGTTAACCCGATCCATTCTCGCACCCCAGCCCGGGGTAATGAATTCATCATCATAGTGAACTCCTTTTTTTAAAAAATACCACTTAATGATATCTTCGATTGTCTCAACTCTTCTAGTTTAGCATTTAAGCTAAATCATCATTTCTTTTAAATTGCTATAGTCAGGAAAGTATTTGGTTCTTTGAAAATTCATATATACAAAAACGACTGTCAGGGGATGGAATAGTTTTAGAGTTTTTTGTAGTAAAAATCCCTTTTCATGAAGGAAACTCCTTTCCATTCATTATACGCCCATTATCAATCATTGTAGGATGAATCATGTCTTTAAGCAGTTACAGATGAAGACTTAATCGATGAAGATATAGCCATATAAAAAAAGAGGTGCCTTTTGAAGGAATATTTCACAGCAGAAGACAGAGCAGAATTGTTAGTTTTGCTCTGTCTCCCCTTGCACCTTAAACTACAAAATATTAGGGGGTAAGGTGAAACAAAAGTGACGATCGCATGTACTTTGAACAGATTCTTCAACTCCTCAGATGATGGAAAATAAATAGAATGGTTTGAACAAGCAATAAACAAAACAGTAATAAAATATGAAACTGAAACGCGAGTGTTAATAGGAGAACGATCAAGGTTACCGCTAATAGGTTGCCTATATGCCCGAATACCAATAATATTGATTTAATCTCCGAATTCAATAAGACAAACTGAAGAAATGCCAAGATAATTAGAGCAATACCGGACCCTGCAAACCAAAGAGCATCTATCGAAATTTCTCCATATGTTGCTATGGTCAAGGCAACATGAGCTATCCCCATTAGAAGGATGAGTGTCGCGACAAAAAGCATTAATTTTCTCATAATACCAAACACCTCTTAATAATAGATAGATTAGTGAACGATTCCTATACAATATCATAGTACAATTTACCGTATCACGATTGTCATATAGAAAAATTCCAGGTAAATATCAATCGACATTTATCCGAAACGGCAGTTCTCATAATGAATCGCTCTTATTAAATTCTTCTAACCAATTAGAAATCAATGTTTTTAATTAATAGAAGCATTTCTCAACAAATCATTATCTATGTTAAACTTGGTCTCCTCTGGACCACCTAATTGATAAAACATGTCATTTAAGTTGCTTTAATTTTTACGATTACACCTACGACTGGTGCTTCTCCAAAAATTCCAACATCAAACTATATACTTTAATTTCATTCTCTTTCTTCGAGAAACCATGCCCTTCGTCTTCCAAAACGAGATACTCGACATCACGACCCTTTTCTTGCAGTTTAGCAACAATTTGGTCGGACTCTTCTTTAACGACTCGTGGATCTTTTGCTCCTTGAATGACAAGCATCGGCTTTACGATACTGTCTAAATACGTAACAGGTGAGTCTTGGATAAAACGTTCTTTATCACGTTCTGGATCTCCAAGCCAACGTTCCATGATTGGCTTCCAATGTGCGGGCACAGAGTTGACAAATGTGAATAAATCGGATGGACCGAAAATATCAACAACTGCTTTGAAATATTCCGGATGTCTACCATGCAAAAGGAGCGCCATATATCCACCATAGCTGCCACCAACCAAGAACAGTTTATTCCGATCTGTTAAACCATTCTCAAACAACCACTCAATTCCAGCCACACAGTCAAGCCGTGGCCCTTCTCCCCAATCCTGTTCCACTAATTTTGTAAATGCCGATCCATAACCTGTACTTCCACGGAAGTTCGGTGCAAAAATGGCGTACCCTCGATTAGTGAAACACTGAAACATTGAACGAAACATCTTACGCTCAGCCGCTTGCGGTCCACCATGCGGCCAAAAAATAGTATGGCCATTATCGTTTTCAGGCTTCGCTTTGAACAATAAAGCCTCAATCTCCATACCATCAAATGTGGTGTAGGAAACAACATCCGGCTCCACCATATCTTCTTGACTTAACCCCAATACGCGGTTATTCGTCAATTGCTTCCAACCTCCGCCGTTTGAAGATTGATAGATATTCTGTGGCACTGTGGCGCTACGCCCTAAAATATATAGTGTTCCTGATTTCGCTAAATAAGTTTGTTCAATAATATCAACAGGCAACGCGCAGTTTTCAACTTTGCCAGTGTCTAGACCATATCGATATAAAACATCTGTGACTCCTTTTACAGTAACAAGGTAGAACGCTTTATTTTCTTTATCCCATTTAATTGATTGAATGCTTTCTCCATCAAGTGCGATGACTTTGGAAAACTCCTTTGCATTCAAATCGAATTTCGCTAAATACATATCATCACTGTCGTAATCTGTTACAAAATAAATGGTTTCATTATCCGTGAAAATAGGTTCAAGCGCTACATGAACCTTCTGAGGATCGGGTGTGATGTTGAATGTTTCTTCTCCAATCTTTACAAATCCAACGACATAGGTATTCGCAAATGCCCGTAAATAGACCGATGCCTCTTCATTCTCCGAGACTGCTGCTAGTTGCGTAGGTGATATTTCACCGACATTTAACAATGTGTCTTCCCCATTTTGCAAATTACGAACCCGTGTGTTCAAATAAGAGGGATTCTCTTCAGAAGTACCATAATATACACGCTCTCCATCTTCGCTCAAGTGAGAAAAATAATATTTTTCCGATGCTTCACCTGTTATTAGGGGCTCAGGTAATCCCCCTTCACTTGGCATCGCATAAATTTGATAATTCTCATCCCCGTCCTTATCATATCCCGCTAACACATACCGATTCTTCGGGTCGAATTCGATAAAACTGCAGGACTCATCGCGATGAGCAAACAAATAGGGATTCGTATCTGGCAAGTCCATCGCCCATAAATTCATTTTGCCATTTAAATTAGCGTTAAAAACTAATCGCTTTTCGTCACTACTCACCGAAAAGTTAGTAATCGTATACGTACGGAAAAATTGTTCGACTGTCGGTTTTGGGAAACTAATCATAATAGACCTCCTAATTTTTTAATAAAGTGCTTTCATTTATTTGGTATGAGCATATCATTTTTAGTCGTATTAACAAACTAAGATCGGTAGCAGTATTCTTAATCTAAGAGCCTATACTTAAGATGTGTGACGTCCGAACCGCACTTTCAATACCATCAGTAACAAACGTAAAACTAGTATTCTCTCCAAGATAACTTTCCCGGTGCCTCTTGTGTTACCACAAAAATGGGAACACCTTTTTAATATTATATATGCAAGTTTGTTGATACCTGCCATGTAACTCCAAATTTATCTGTCACTTGTCCATACGATGGACTCCAAAATGTTTCTTGCAGGGGCATCACTTCCTTACCACCCTC
>Ga0079225_10002278_pt1 | contig 10997 bp, 7 predicted proteins | sample Poulit2012_FD_76344 | JGI IMG/M metagenome (GOLD analysis project Ga0079225, IMG submission 76344) | Agricultural soil microbial communities from Georgia to study Nitrogen management - Poultry litter 2012 | ecosystem: Environmental > Terrestrial > Soil > Agricultural land | place: USA: Georgia...
TAGCTTCAGCAGGCACGGATTGTTGCAGATCTGAAAACAGCCAAACCCGGTGCTTCACTTGATTCTGCATATGTTGGCGTACACGATCGATCATACATTCACCTTCTTGGTTTATTTATAATTACCCTTTTACACTTGATGACAGTATACGCCGAACGAACTGTTTTTTGAAATATGAAAAATATAATAACAGTGGCAAGGAGATGATTAATATTGAAGTCATTTACAAATTAAATTAGATATGGAACTCTCCTTGAAAGCCTGTTATGGAGATAATAAATTTTATATACTAACCGAGTGCTAAGAATTATTTCTTAATAATAATTTTTCGCCTGTTGTTTTGAAAGCAGAATTACATAGAAGGAAAATTAAATATGCACTTGAACTAAAAATACAAAATATAGTTGGTGGATACATTAGAATACAATATAAGCTAATGACAATTATACAAAGGTTTATCAATGTTATAGGAAAATGCATTATTGAAAATAGCAAGGAATTTTTGATTATCTCTATCCAACTAATATGATAAGTTATAATAATAGGAAATAAAAAAGTAAGTCCAGAGATTATTAGAACTATAAATAAAATAAATAGAGGTAAAATTATTAGATTTCTTAAATTAAGGAAATATAAAAGGTTTATAGTTATAGCTCCTATAAGAATAGGTAGTATTATTCCAACAACAAAGCTTTTTTTGAAATATGAGATAAAATAAATAAAATATGGTTTCACAATTTGTGTCTCTTGGTATAATACGGAATCACGAACAACAGCAAATAAGGCAGTTGTTGCGGGTCCTATAGTTATAATTGGTAAACATGAAATCAACCATAATAAATTAATTATCAAAAGATTGATAATAAATTCTATGAATGTATAGACTTTACTATCCAAGATGTTCATCGATATTTACCTCTCTTCTTAACAATTGTTGATTTTTTCTGTATTCATTTGGGTTCAATCCAACTGTGCGCTTAAATAATCTTCTAAAGTAACGAACATCATGATATCCCGTTTTTTCTGCAATGTCCTTCACTTTAATGACAGTGTCCTTTAATAACTCCTTTGCCTTTTCAATACGTACACGACTTAGATAATCACTAAATGTTTCACCTGTTTTTTCCTTAAAGTAATCGCTAAAATAATTAGGATTAAAATATGATATTTCTGCTATCTCAGTCAAAGAAGGAGGGGTAGCAATATTTTGTTTTATATAGTTCTTAGCAATCTCAATAATAGGTTCATCACTCTTATTTATTTTTAATTGTTCTATTAAATCAGAAAGCATATTAATAAGTTGTGAGTCATTTACAGGTTTCCTAAAGTGGGAAAAGTAAAGACCATAAATTCCACGTTTAATAAAAAAGTTATTAGAAATTCTTTGTATTTCTTGATATAGTAATTCTCTATCATCGATAGTTTCCAATGTCCTTTTTATAATTTCGGAAGCGCTCTCTTTATTTAGGGATTCGAGTGCATTACTTAACTCAAACTCAAATTTATTTAATATGGTTTTCTTATGGTTAGGAATTTCTTCTCCTTTATTAGAAAATGGGCATTCTAAATTTATTGTTATTACTTTTTTGAGTTCTGAGCTACTTATTGGCTTCAAAAGATAATCTACTACATTATAGCGCAAAGCCTGTTGAACTAACTTAAAATCTTCTAATCCAGTTAAAAATATAAATGGGATATGAATTTTTCTGGTCAATAATTCCTTGGCAAGTTCCATTCCATCCATTACGGGCATTTTAATGTCAGAGATAATAATGTCAAATTCATACGATTCAATCTCTTTTAATGCGGTCATACCGTTTTTAGCTAAAATACAGTGATGACCAGGCATAACTCTTTCTATCATTTTGCTTATGCCCTCTCGAATTATCTTTTCATCATCAACAATTAAAAATTTAGCCATATTATCCACTCCCGTTAATTCATTTAGATGATATAGGGTAGATTAAGTATTATTTCAGTTCCAATATCAACTTGGCTTTGGATATTTAAACCATATGTTTCACCAAATGTCATTTTAATTCGTGAATCAACATTTTTTAATCCAATACCAATTTTTCCATTATCTGAATTACTGTTGATTAAAGAATTTTTGAGTTTGTTAATTTGTTTTTGAGACATTCCTCGACCATTGTCTATAACCTCGATAATAAGTTTCTTGTTTTGAGATACTTCAGCTTTAATTATTATTCTCCTGTTTGAATCTTTTTCGGCAAGCCCATGTTGTATGGCATTCTCAACAAGAGGTTGCAAAATTAGAGGTATAACTGAACAGTTAGATAACCCGGAAGACAATTTGTAAGTAATATTTATGTAACCAAAGCGCAATTGCTGTATTTTTATATAATTTTCAATTTGGTGAATCTCACTTTCGAGAGTTACAAGATTATTATGCTCTTTAATGCTATATCGCAAAAATGCACCAAGGGATGAGCTCATTTCAACGATATCAATATTTTCATGAACTTCTGCTAATGCACGGATAGATTCCAACGTATTATATAGAAAATGAGGCCGGATTTGATATTTTAAGTTATTTAATTCTGCCTCTTTCTTTCTGTATTTTACTTCAAGAACTTCATTGATTAATTCATCGATATGTTCCTTCATTTGATTAAATGTGTTAGCAAGATCACCTATTTCATCATTACTGGTTTCCTTCATGGAAGTTTTATAATCTCCCTTTTTCATTTTATTCATTAACTTATTAAGCTTTGATAATGGTTTTGTTATTCTATATGAAAAAATAATACAAGCTATAATGATAATTATAATAGTTATCCCAAAAATACCTACAATAAGTTTTTGAAGAGGGGCTAGTTCCGAAAAAACCTCTTTTTTAGATACTATACCAACAATTTTCCAATCTGTTGTATTTGAATCTACAAAATCTGAAACAAAGGAACCTTCCTCTATGGTAATTTCTTGAAGGTCATTATTTGAGAAATTAAGTTTCTTCATACTCTCAAAATATTTATCGTTTTTATTCAGTATAATATTGTTATCTTCGTCTACGATAAAGATATTGGCACTATCTCCAATGTCAACTGCATTAATAAGTTTTTTTAATCCCGTATAATTAATATCGATAACCAATACCGCTAAACTAGGTTCATCATATAAATTTATAGACCGCGCGACGGAAAAGGCACGTTGAGGGCGATTGATAATTCCTTCGTTATTTAACTCATTGATAAAAAATTCTTCCTTCTTACTTTGTGAAATGTCTTTATACCAATTTGATTCTAAGAAATTTATATTTTGATTCATTACAATACGATACCTAGAACTAGAGAATATTCTACCGTCATTTCGATAAAGGTAAATGCCTTGGATATCTTCTCGCCAAGTGGTCAGCGTAGTGAATAATTCTTGATCCATTATTTGTGTTTCTGTAAGCAAACTAACATCTGATTTATTCGATTTGTTTTCTAGTATAGTCATTATTTTTTCATTATAGTAAGGGATATGTGTTAAGCGGACAACTTCATTTAAATAGGTGTCTAAATGTAAATTCACTTGCTTAAGAGTTTCATTGACTAATTTTTCATGAGCATTCTTAAGAGATTTACTATATAGATAAAAAGAGGCTGATGTAATAATTATTAGCGCCACAAGTGTCAATGGAATAAAAGTAATTATCATCTTACTCCTAATAGTGTACCGCTTTTTTCTCCTCAAATTAAGATCTCCTTTCAGATATCTGGTAAAATTCCACCTATTCTGATTTTTGTGCTCTTTTTTTGTCAATTTTGCTTTAGTACAATATAGGTGAAAGCGCTATCTATTTCAATATATCAAATTAACAGAGGGGGATTGCAATGAAAGTTACCAAGAAATGGCCAGTTTTAGTTGCATGTGTATTAATTATTATGACCGGTTGCTCTGATCAGGATAATAATGACACAAGTGTTAATTCAGATGATAATGAACAAGTTACATTAGATTTCTTTGATTGGTTTGATGAGGAAAATTATATGACAGATATAATTGAAAAGTTTGAAGATGAGAATCCTGATATAAAAATCAATGCTAATTTTATTCCTACCAACGAATACGAACAAAAATTATTAGTTAATATGTCTTCTGGAAAGGGAATAGATGTTTTCTTGTCATCCCATGTTGGAGCAATGACGGAATACCAAAATAAAGGACAGTTGTTAGATATTAGTGAATATATTAATGAAGATGAATTATCTAATGTTTCAACTTTGATTGAGCAACTTGAAATTGATGAGGGTTTATATAGCTTACCATATCGATCAGGCGCTTGGGTGTTATATTACAATAAAGATATTTTTGATGAAGCTGATATACCATATCCAGATGATACTTGGACATGGGAAAAATATAAGGAAGTTGCCAATGAATTAACATTTGAGGGGGAAAATGGGGAAGTTTGGGGGTCAGCAAATTATGAACCATCATCAACTTGGTGGAGAGTGCCTGCAAACACCGCAGAGTACGTTAATCCAAATCAATCTGAGGATTTAGAAGGATTTAAGGTAGCGGCTAGTTTTATGTATGATCTTACCTATGTAGATGAAGTCCAACAACCATACAGTGATCTAGTTGGTGAAGCTGGTAAAGATTACTCTGGACGCTTTTTACAGGGGCAGCACGCTATGATGTTCAACGGTGAATGGTTAGTAGAAATGTTAAATAGTGCTATGGAAGAAGGAAGTAACACAATAGATTATGATATCGCGCCACTTCCTTATTCTGAGGGAATGGAGCCTAGAACGGCTGGCGCTGTTGCGCCAGCGATGGTTTCAAAAAATACTGAACATCCTGAAGAGGCAGTAAGATTTATAAGTTTCTTAGCATCTGAACAAGCGGGTGAAATTATGGCAAGTCATGGTGTACTACCGGCTTGGCAATCAGATGTAACAACTGATGCATTCGTTAACCGTTTAGAGCAACCGGAACATGCTGAAGTTTTCTTTCAACGTCCTGTTAATAGTCAGGTCCCAGTCGATGATCCATTGTATGCAGAAGGAATGAAAATAATGGAAGAAGAGGTATCACTATATCTATTACAAGAGCAAGACCTTGATGAAACGTTTGAGATTATTCAGCAAAGAATCAATGACGAGGTATTAAATCAATAAAATAATGGAGTATATTAAAGCCCCTCATCTAAAGGTTAAATTGAGGGGTTTAACTACCTAATACTCTTCTTGACTAAAAACTCTGTTAACACAACACCCAAACATATAAAAAATTGATTTAGAATTCGAATAAATAATCTACGTCTCCTTTAGGGGATAGGAAGAGGTGTTATATACTTGAGACTGTTAAATAAAAAAAATATGGTTGCCCTACTATTTCTTCTACCTAGTTTAATAGGTTTAAGCGTTTTTGTTTTATATCCAATCGTTGCTTCCCTTGTAATGAGCTTTACAAATTGGGATGGGTTATCACCAGTGAAGTTTATTGGATTGGAAAACTATATAAAGTTATGGAATGATCAAACATTTATAATTTCCTTAATAAATAATTTTTACTTCACAGGTGTTTCTGTTCCATTAACAATTATTTTCTCCATTTTGTTAGCTTTAATGATGAATGTTAAGGTGAAAGGAATTGGTGTTTTCAGGGTTCTATACTTTTTGCCAAACGTTACAGCAGCAATAGCAGTAGGCGTTATTTGGTCAACTATGTTTACTAAAAGTGGGCCTATTAATCAAGTAATTGGATTCTTTGTTGAAAATCCTCCTAACTGGTTAGGCTCCTCTCTTTGGGCAATGCCTGCTGTTATTATTGTTAGTATTTGGAAGGGAATGGGTTACTTTGCGATCATATTACTTGCTGGCTTGCAGGGAATACCTAACGACCTTTATGAAGCTGCTACTGTGGATGGTGCAAATAAATGGAAGAAATTTATTCATATCACAATTCCACAACTTTCACCAGTAATTTTCTTTTGTACAATTATGGCTATGATTAGTTCGTTTCAAGTCTTTGATACCATAGTTGCTATGACAGAAGGAGGACCAGGTAGGTCGACAAATGTACTTGTTTATCATATTTATCAAACTGCCTTTGAAAACTTTAAATTTGGATATGCTTCTGCGATGTCCTATATCTTATTTATAATAATTCTCATCGTGACTATACTTCAATTTAGAAGTCAAAAAAAATGGGTACATTATTAACTTTAATATCTAGAAGGGAGTGTAAAAATAGTGAAACAATCTAGCGAATCATTAAATAATCAGCCAACAGACAGCGGAAATTCTAGTATTAAGTTGAGACAATCATTTTTTATTGTTTTTACCTATGTAATTTTGATTTTAATGGCAATTATCATGGTACTTCCATTTATATGGATGCTCTCTGGTTCATTAAAGGATGCAGCAACTATATTTCAAGATAGTAAGAATCTTATCCCTGAGAACCCTAAGTGGGAGAACTTTCGAAAGGTATGGACTAGTGTTCCATTTGGACTGTTTTATTGGAATACAACAAAGGTAGCTGTCCTAACTACATTAGGTACAATACTAACATCGGCTCTAGCTGCTTATGCTTTTGCAAAATTAGAATTTCCGGGCAGGAATATGTTGTTCTTTTTATATATTGGAACCATGATGATACCAGACCAGGTTATGATGATACCACAATTTACACTAATGAGGGATTTAAATTTACTTAATACGCATACAGCTCTGATCTTAATTAAATTATTCCATCCCTTTGGTGTGTTTTTGTTAAGACAGTTTTTCTTAACTATACCAAATGAATTAAGTGATTCAGCTAGAATAGATGGATGCTCTGAGTTTCGTATTTTTTGGAACATTATTTTACCCTTGTCTAAGGCAGCTATAGGTACATTAGTTATCTTCACACTTTTAAACAGTTGGAATGATTTTATTAATCCACTTATTTATTTAAGTGAACAAAGTAGATTTACATTACAAATTGGGATTAGATATTTCCAACAGCTTTATGGTGCTGATTTTCATTTAATATTGGCCGCAACTACATTATCACTCATACCTATTGTCCTAGCCTATTTATTTCTTCAACGTTACTTCATTGAAGGAATAACTACAACAGGATTAAAGGGATAAAGAGTATAAGTTATAGTTAATTCTTATATGAGGACATAAGAAAATATAAATGAGAATGGAGTGGCTTTTATGACAAAAATGACGGAAAAAGAATTTGAAATGGACTTTGATTGGTTATTTTATAAGGGTGATCCTCAGGGTGCCCATGAATTGGAATTTGATGATTCAAACTGGAAAATATTAAATATACCCCATGATTGGAGTGTCGAAGAACAATTTAATGAAAATAATCCTAGTGGACAAAGTGGAGGATTTTTGCCTGGTGGTATAGGTTGGTATAGAAAGCATTTTGATTTACCAGAAGTAGCTTCAGAAAAAAAGGTATATATTTATTTTGATGGTGTCTATCGTAATAGCGAGGTATGGTGTAATGGTCACTTTGTTGATAAGAGACCATATGGCTATGTGGGTTTTTTCTATGATTTAACTTCCTATGTGAATTATGAAGAGGGAAATATAATTGCGGTACGAGTAGATAATTCAGATCAGCCCAATTGTCGGTGGTACACGGGATCTGGAATCTACAGAAGTGTGTGGCTAAGGATTTGTGAGCCACTTCATATTAATAATTGGGGCACATATATTACGACACCGAAAATTACAGAAACAGAAGCTACTGTTGATGTGGAAACAACAGTGAAGAATAACTATGAAACTGCTAAAAACTTCACATTAGAAACTTTAATATATGATGAAGCAGATCAACTTGCTACAAAGAAATTTAAAGATATAGTGATTGAAGCAGGGGAAACCTTAAATGTTTGTCAATCATTAATTGTCCAAGACCCACAATTATGGTCAACAGATTCCCCTAATTTATATAGGGCACTAAGTAGGTTGACTACTAATGATAAAATCATAGACGATTATACAACCACATTTGGAATTAGGGATGTTAGATTTACAAGTAATTTAGGTATGACAGTAAATTCGAAACTAGTAAAATTAAAAGGAGTTAACATTCATCACGATGCTGGGAGTGTAGGCTCAGCCGTCCCAGTTCGAATACTCGAAAGCAGACTTCAAACTCTCAAGAATATTGGTTGTAATGCTATTAGATGTAGCCATAATCCACCGGATAAAGAGCTACTTAATCTGTGTGATCGAATGGGTTTTCTCGTGATTGATGAGTCATTTGATAAGTGGTGGTGTGATCAGTATGGTTATGGTGAGAAATTTAAAAATTGGTGGAAAGCTGATTTGGAATCTATGTTATTACGAGATCGAAACCATCCTTCAATCATTATGTGGAGTGTTGGAAACGAGGTAGAAGAACAAGGCTCGCAAAGAACAGTTAATACCCTGAAGATGTTAGTTGATCATGTTCACAAATTTGAACCATCTAGACCAGTTACTTGTGCCATTAGACCACCGGGTGAAATTGACGGGATAAAAGATTTTGAGGAAAAGATGGCTATAATTATGAGTATGGCGGAACATATGGATATTGTCAGTTTAAATTATCAGGAGCAATGGTATGATGAACTGAAAAAAAGAAATTCCAAAATCATTATTGTTGGAAGTGAAACATTTCCTTTTTTCCGTGGAAACAAAGACTACCTTAAAGCATTTGAATCTATAAATCCATGGTTTGATGTCGAACGAAATGATTATGTTATTGGTCAATTTTTGTGGACTGGAATTGATTATATAGGTGAAAGCCCGAAGTGGCCGAGTAAAGGATGGGCAGCATCTATTATTAATACTTGTGGGTTTAGAAAGCCATTGTCATATTTTCATCAAAGTGTATGGACTGAAAAACCTATGGTTCACATAGCTGCCTTTGATGACAGTATAAAAGAGCCCCTACAAAAATTACATTGGAACGCTCCTAAAATGGCATCACACTGGACTTTTCCTCATTTTGAGGATCAGGTTATTAAAATTGTAACCTTTACAAATTGTGAGAAAGTCGAACTATATATAAATGGAGAAATTCAAGGGTCCAAAAGTTTGTTTGAACATCCTGATCGATTTATGACCTGGTATATCCCTTATAAACCAGGTATCATTAAAGCAGTAGGTTATATAGGAAATCAAGAAGTGGATGTCCATGAAATGCGAACAGCGGGAAAGCCAAAGCTCATTCAATTAAATCCGGATGAAAATATGATAACTGCTGATTCGAAGGACGTTTCTTTAATAGAAGTCAGTATAACTGATGAAAAGGGAAACCATTATCCGTATGCTGAGGACGAAATAACATTCGAATTACAAGGAGAAGGTAAGATAATCGGTGTTGATAATGGAAATCTAGACAGTAATGAAGCTTTTAAAGGAGAAAAAAGAAGCGCATTTCATGGAAAATGCCTAGTAATCGTGCAAGGTAATCATAATGAGGGAATAATTCGGCTTCGAGCAAGTGCACCAGGGTTAGAAAGTGCACAAACTATAATTAATTGTAAAAAGGTTAATAATCAATCTATGAATTGTATTTAAAAGTAAATAGAACTGTAGATATATATAAGAAGTACTTACTTTTTTGAATGCTAGATCATTATCCGGACTACCAGCTACTAGCTTACGGTATATAATTCAATGAACTTACGAGTATTGATTACATCTATCTAACTAAACAAGTCTTATCACTTTTTGTATTTACTTTTGTCTTGTATAAAAAATTATTTGGGTCACTGCTAACATCTCATATCATTCTATCAAACTTATTCATTAGATGAGGCGTTAGCAAGTGGCCTTTTTATTTTTCATAAACCAATGTATGCACATATATGAATAACTGGCAAAACCAACATTTTTATTTTCCAAATACAGTGATATACATTAGGTCGTCACATAAAGCTTGAATACCCTAAATCATATATAGCTGTCCCGCCATTTTAAACAATGCTGACGTATCAGAGAACTTTATCGTATGGTCAATCAAATATAAAGATGTATAGTCTATGAATTTAGGGGGGGGTATGACTCATTGAAGCGCCAGAGAGTCATGAAAAAGTAGTGGGGGGGTTTACACTTTGATGTAGGCGAATGATGATATGAACTTGGAGTACTGTTTGCATTGCTTTGTGGTATAATGAACCAATACGACACATGAATATTTTTGATGTTGCTGTTCAAGACAGACTACAGGCATTTGCTAATTAATATGTTTTGTTATGATTTAAAATAATGCATGGGTCTGCACCTAGCTTTGATTATTGGATGGCAGTAAATGTACCAACAAGTGACTGGCTTTTAATCATTTTTTCATAAGTAATCCAGAAAATCACACGCAAACCTCTATTCTTAGTAGGTAAATTTACATGAGTCTATTTGGATTATACTAAAATTAGTAAGCATGCTATTTTAAATCTTCTTTTTCATTTTTAAATAAAATTAGAGAAAATACATTCGTTCAATAGGCGTTCAGGGACCAAGGACAACACACAGTCGTTGACCACTGTTTATTAATGTATTTCTTAACGATGCGGAAACTTATTGTTAAGGATTAACTGGTGGTTCGAATAAAGAATAATGTAATCATTTAGGAGGACTCAAATTGACATATCAGAAAAAACCAGATGCGCCACTATTTAGAGATCCGATATATGATGGCGCTGCGGATCCAACGATTATTTGGAACCATCAGGAGGCGTGTTGGTGGATTGTTTATACAAATCGAAGGGCGAGTGATCCTGGACCAAAAGTTTCTTGGGTTCATGGCACAGATTTAGGGATCGCCTCATCTCGTGACGGGGTTAGTTGGACTTATAGAGGAATTGTGGAAGGGTTAAATATTGAAAGGGGTAGAAATACATTTTGGGCACCTGAAATTTTGTACCATGATGGCGTGTATCATATGTATGTGAGTTATATTCAAGGTGTACCCGATGATTGGCCAGGACATAAAAGAAATATCTTACATTACACGAGTCATAATTTATGGGAATGGAACTACCAATCTCA
>Ga0079225_10002279_pt1 | contig 10997 bp, 9 predicted proteins | sample Poulit2012_FD_76344 | JGI IMG/M metagenome (GOLD analysis project Ga0079225, IMG submission 76344) | Agricultural soil microbial communities from Georgia to study Nitrogen management - Poultry litter 2012 | ecosystem: Environmental > Terrestrial > Soil > Agricultural land | place: USA: Georgia...
CAGCTGCACCCGCTCGTCTGTGAGGCGTTCAACGCCGACTTCGACGGGGACCAGATGGCCATCCACGTGCCGCTCTCCGTTTACGCACAGACTGAAGCGCGCCTGCAGATGCTGTCCAGCCACAACCTGCTCAGCCCGGCGCACGGCAACCCGAACGTCCAGGCGAGCCGCGACATCATCCTCGGCCTGTTCGTCCTCACCCAGGTGTACACGAGCGAAGTCGGCAAAGGCAGCGAGTACGCCAGCAACGCCGAGGCGCTCGAAGCGCTCGAAGCGGGCAGCATCGACGCAAACACGGTCATCCGGGTGGCGGGCGCGGAAACGACCGCCGGCCGCATCAAGTACGTGTTCGGCAATGAAGACGAAGCGCTCCTCGCAGTAGAACGCGGCGACGTCGACATGCAGGACAGCATCACCGCGCGCATCGGCGGCAAACTCGTCCCGACGAGCCCGGGCCGCATCTACTTCGCGCGTCTCGTCCGGGAAACCCTGGCGCTCGAAGACGACGCTGACCTGCCCGCCTCGATGGTGCGCTACGACATCCCGTACGAGAAGAACGCCCTGCGCAACCTCGTGACGGACAGCTTCAAGTACCTTGGCATTGAACGCACGGCGCGCCTGCTTGACAGCCTCAAGGATGCCGGCTTCGAGCTCGCCACCACCACCGGAATCACCATCGGCATCGACGATGTCGCGATTCCGGAAGAGAAGCGCAGGCTCGTCGAAGAAGCCCAGGCGCGGCTGGAAACCATCGAACGGGAAGTGGCGCTCGGCTTCGCTACCGAAGACGAACGCCTGAGCGCCGTCATCGCCCTCTGGCACGACACCATCGAAGACGTGAAGCAGGCGGTGTTCCAGAACTTCGAAAACAACATGCCGTTCAACCCGCTCTACATCATGGCGCAGTCCGGAGCGCGGGGCAGCCCCCAGCAGATAGTTCAGCTCGCCGGCATGCGCGGCCTCATGGCCAAGCCGTCGGGTGAAACGATCGAAGTGCCGATCCTCGCGAACCTGCGGGAAGGCCTCACCGTCCTCGAGTACTTCAGCTCCACGCACGGCGCCCGGAAGGGCGGGGCGGACACCGCCATCCGTACGGCCGACTCCGGTTACCTGACCAGGAAACTCGTCGACGTCGCCCATGAGCTTGTCGTCCGCGAGGATGACTGCGGCACCGTGGATTTCACGACCGTGGACTTTTACAGCCGGGAAGGCCAGCTGCGCCCGAAGAGCCACATCGACATGGGCATTTACGGCATGAGCGTAGCCCTCGACTTCGAAGTCGGCGACCTCACCTACCAGGCCGGCACGACGGTCATGCGGGAGGACGTGGACGCGATTTACGCTGCACTCCGGGAGCACCCGGAAGTGCGGTCCATTGAAATCCGTTCGCCGCTCGCCTGCCAGACGCGCGCCGGCGTGTGCCGCCGCTGCTACGGTCTCGACATGTCCACGATGCGCGACGTGTCCCTCGGCGAAGCGGTCGGAGTCATCGCTGCAGAATCGATCGGTGAACCCGGAACGCAGCTCACCATGCGCACGTTCCACACGGGTGGGGTCGCTTCCGGTGCGGACGTCACGCAGGGTCTGCCGCGGGTCATCGAACTCGTCGAAGCCCGCAGACCGAAGGTGAAGGCCGTCATCAGTGAACTCGACGGCGTGGTCAGCATCGAAGACGACGAAGACCGCACCCGGGTCACTGTCACGAGTGAAGACGGGGAGTTCTCGAAGACGTACCGGCTTGACCGGAACCTCCGCCTGAGCGTCACGGAAGGGCAGCACGTGGAAGCGGCCCAGCAGCTGACGCACGGCGCGATCAACCCGCACGACCTTCTCGAGGCGGGCGGCGCGGCGCGCGTGCAGCAGTACATCGTGGATGAAATCCAGAAGGTGTACCGCGCCCAGGGCGTCAGCGTGCACGACAAGCACCTGGAGGTCGTCGTCCGGCAGATGCTCAAGTACGTGGAAATCCAGGAGTCCGGTGACAGCCAGTACCTGGAAGGTCAGGTCATCGAGCGCTTCGACGTGGAAGATGAAAACGAGAGGCTGCTGGCGGACGACAAGATGCCGGCCGGCTGGAAGCCCGTCCTCTTGGGCATCACGAAGGCGAGCCTCACGACGAAGTCCTGGCTCTCCGCCGCCTCATTCCAGCACACGACACACGTGCTTACGGAAGCGGCGGTCGCCGGCAAGGCGGACGAACTCGTCGGCCTGAAGGAAAACGTCATCCTCGGCCGGCTCATTCCCGCCGGAACGGGGCTCGACGTCATCAAGAACATCAACGTCATCGATGACGCCACCGAGGAGCGCATCGCGGAAGCAGCTGCTCCTGCGGGACGCCGCGCTGCTGCGGGTGATGCTCCGCGGCCGGCAGCACCCGGTCCGGAAGCGTAAACTTCACGGAGCGGCAGTGCCGGCACGGACCGGAACTGCACTGCTGAAACTGCGGGCGGAACCCTCTCATAGGGTTCCGCCCGCAGTTTTGTTCGGGGCGGCGGTTACGGGTGCGGCAGGCTGCATGCGATGATGGGAGGCAATGGAAGACGCAGCGGTGGTGGCTTTCGATCCGGGGAGGACTCCGGGAGTCGCCTGGCTGGCCGCTGACGGCCGGGTGCTCCGCCTGCGGGTGCTCAGCGCCACCGAGGACGCCGCCCGGCTCGGGCTGCCTCCTGGCGTGCCCGTCGTGGTCGGCGACGGCACCGGCAGCCGGACCCTGAGCGCCGGGCTGCGCCAGGCCGGCTTTGAGGTGCACGTCGTTGATGAGTCACGTTCGAGCGAGGAAGCCCGGCGGCTGTACTGGCAGCACAACCGCCCGGGCGGCCTCAGCCGCCTGCTGCCTCCGGGCCTGCGGCCGAAACCCCACGACCTGGACGCGTATGCAGCGGCCGTGATCGGCAGGCGCTGGCTGCACCTGCCTGACGCACGTAAAAAGGGGCTGCCTTGAAGGCAGCCCCTGCTGTTTCAGTCTGTCCGCCTGTTCCCGGGCGGAGGGGGAGGAATCCTCAGTTGAGGCCGGCGCCTTCGCCGACACCCATCAGTTCGCGGGCTTCCTTTGAGCCGATGCCCCGCACTGCACGGATTTCTCCTTCGAGCAGCGTCAGCGCCCGGCGGTACGCCTGGCGGTCGAGGTCCGGCAGGCCCCGCTCCTCGTCCCAGCGGCGCAGCTCGCTCGCGAGGGTGGCGATCTGGTAAGGGTCGCCGCTCGTGAGGATGTCGCTCACCCGGCGGTGCCGGGCAGCCCACTGTTTGGGCAGCGTGATGTGCCCGTCCTTGAGGCGTTCGAGTACGTTGTCCACTTCCTCGGTCGTAAGCGCAGCCCGGAGGCCCGCCTCCTGCGGTGCTTTGACGGGCACGAAGGCGCGGGAGGTTCCGTTCGGGAAGTCAACTGCAAAATAATCGTAATCGGTTCCGGCCACCGTTTTGGTCACCGTGCCGGACACGACGCCGACACCGTAAGGGGGAAGTACGACCTGGTCACCGTCTTTGAACATGAGCTCCGTGTCTTTCAAAACTGACTGACTCCCTTCAGCACCGCAGCATGCTCCGCACACCGGAAAAGCCGTTCCGGGTGCAGTCGGGATGCTGACGGTTTTGAACTGTGTACTGACAGGGTTCCTTTTAACAGGAGTGCAGCTTTGTTGTCATATACTGCACTCAAACCCTTCACATCATGGATTATAGCACGTTTTCCGTCGTGTTTTGCCGTGCGGGACGACCCTGCGCCCTGATGACAAGGGCAATCCCGGCGAGCAGCACGAGACCCCCGCCGGCGGTGGCGAAGCCGGGTAGTTCACCGAAGACGGCCCAGGCCAGGATTGACGCTACTGCCGGTTCCAGCAGGAGGACGGTCGCAATGAGCGTCGGATCGAGGAAGCGCAGCGCGTAGTTCAGGCCGGTGTGGCCGATGAGCTGCGACACAAGGGCCAGGGCGGCGATCCAGGCGAACGCACTGAGCGGGTACGGACCGTAATACGGCTGGCCGAGCAGCCACGGCAGGGGCAGAAGGCTGACTGCGGCCGCCAGATACGAAAGCCCCGAGTAAGCCATGAGGCTGAGCCCGCTCCGCTGGGCGGCCCTGCCGAGCAGCATGTTTCCGGAAACGAACACGGCGCCGGAGAGGGCCAGCATGTTGCCGAACAGGGGCCTGTCCCCGGCTGCGCCCGCCGCAGCGGACGTTCCGTCGAGCCCCAGGATGAGTCCGCCTGCCACTGCCGTGAGGATGCCCGCGCCCACTCCCTTCCGGGGGCGTTCCTTCAGGAACAGCCAGGCGAGCAGTACTATCCAGAGCGGGCTGCTGTTCACGAACACCATGCTGGCAGCGACGCCCGTGTGTTCGAGTGAAGTTATCCAGGTGGCGAAATGCCAGCCGAGCAGCACGCCCGCGGCGAGCGTCAGGGCAAGTCCGCGGGCGGTCACCCGGCTCCTGCTGAGGCCCCGGAGCGCGGCCGGAAGGCTCAGGAGACTGGCGAGCAGCAGCCGGTAGACGGCGATTATGGTACCGGGCGCCTCAGCCAGCCGGATGAAAATTGCAGAAACACCGACAGCCAGGACGATGATGCCGAGCAGAACGGGGGAGGGCAGCAGCGGCCCTCCGTTTCCGCCGCCCCGGCTCAGCTGGTCCGGCCTCCCCGGAACTGCTGCCAGGCGGCCGTGAGCCAGCCGGCGATCATGAGCACCCCGCCGAACGGCGTGACGGCCCCGAGCCAGCCGGTATCGGTCAGGACGAGGATGACGAGGCTCCCGGAAAACACGGCTGCACCGGCCAGCACAAGGCTGCGGGCGAGTCCCGTGCCGGGCAGGCGGCTCAGGAGCAGGAGGCCCAGCGCGCCGTACATGAGGTAACGGGCCGCAGTTTCGAACGTGTCCAGCCTGTCGGCGCTGACGGCACCTTCAAGGACGTGGGCACCGAAGGCTCCCAGGGCGGTGGCGAGTGCCGCCAGGACGGCTCCGGTGCCTGCTGCAGAACGGTCGGTCATGGCTCCGAGGATAACCCGGCGGCCAGGGCGGCGCCGGCCGTCAGCGGCCGCCGCCTCCGCCCCCGCCGCCGCCCCCGCCGCCGCCGGCCGAGGAGCCGCCCGAGGAGGCGGACACGCCGGAGGAGGAAAGGGCGCTGGACAGGGAACTGGTTACGCTGTTCATGCTGCTGCTGAGCTGCGACAGGCCGCGCATTCCGGCCATGCCGGACTGCATGTCGCGGCCCAGCCAGCCCGCACCCGAGGCGAGTTCGGTGCTCGTCATGCCCCGCGCTTCGGCCAGCTTCTCCACGTTCCGCAAATACTGTTTCGCCACCCCGAGCGCTGCGGCGTACACGAAGTAACGGTCCCACAGCTTGAAGAAGTCATCCGGCGCGTCCTTCATCTGCGTGTAGTCACGCAGCGTGCGCTGGAACCCCTGCCAGCCGTAAACGTCGTGCGCGACGTGGTCCTGCCAGCGCTGGATGCCGGCGGTGTTCATGCCCGTGAACAGCGTCAGGGCCGCAAGGACGAGGAAGCCGAAAATGACGGGGCCTTCGAACACGAAAGCTCCGCCGCCGAGCAGGAGGGCCGCGCCGATGCCGATGACGGACTGGACGCCGGCAGCCTGGCGGCTGTCAGCCGTCGTGAGCGCGTCGCGCCTGCGGCCGCCCGTGGCGCTGCCTTCCGTGCTGTCCGCTGCTCCCTCAGGGGCGTGGGGACCACGGCTGTAGGCATACTTGAGCCACGACAGCACCCGGGCACCCCACTTCGTGAGGAAACGCTCCTGCGTTTTGCCGGCACGTTTGAGGCCCGCGTTGTCGAGGAGCCGCCAGCCCTGCTCGTTCGTCCGTTCCGGCCTGGTGCGTTTTGCCGCGAGCCGCAGGAAGCGTAGCGTGTACTTCTCGAACGACAGGAGGCCTTCCTCCTCGCGTTCCATGTCCACGTACATCGCAAACCTGCGGCCCTTGCCCGCGAACTCACCCCAGCCGCGCCGGGCGAGATCCATGACCGTTGCGGCGAAAGCGTCCTGCCCGGCGGGAACCCCCGGTTTTTTCAGGAGGCTCTGCACCGCTGCGGGCGGCAGATCGTTCGGCGGTTCGAACGGGTACATCATCCCGTCGGAAGGAACGTCACTGAACTTCCTGCGCTGGCTGATGCCGCGGCCCAGCACGAAGGCGAACAGGCCCGCGCCCGGCAGCAGCAGCCACGGGCTCCGCTTCAGGTCGTCCATGAAGGTGCGCCGCCGTACCGTGAAAGTCGTGGACGTGATGCGTTCGTCGGCTCCTTCCGCCTGCACGGTGACGCGGTTGTCGCCGGAGCCGAGGCCCCAGACGGTGCAGGTGAAGGCGTCCGAGCCGGGGTCCTGCTCGCACGGGTCGGCAATTGCGCTGCCGACTGCTGCACGCACTGCCCGCACCCGGGCTCCGCTTGCGCCGGGGAGGACGGTGCCGGACACCGTCACCTCGTCAGTCCCGCGGTCCAGTTCCCGGGCGTAGTCAAGGTCGCGGAATTCCGGTGCGCCGACGACCAGGATGTTTTCCAGGTCGGTCATCTCCCGGAGTTTTTCCTCGAGGCCGGGTTCGCTGCCCTTCTCATCGAACAGGTCCGGATCCATGAGCCAGCGGATTTCAACGCCGTAACTTTCAGGGATGTTCCTGAGCGACACGTCCAGCCGGGACCGGTCCGGGCTCAGCTCCACCTCGGGGTGTTCGGGGTTGTCGAAGCGGTAGACGACGGCGTCGTACGGAAATTCCATCCCGCCCGGGGCGTTCACCCGCAGCCGGTAGCCGCGCGCTTCGATGTTGCGGGTGCCATAGATGCCCCAGTACCAGTCGACCACGTCGGAACGGACGTCGAGCGTGTTTTCCAGCTCGTAGTCGAAGCGGACCCGGCCGTGCCTGCGGCGGCTGTCGTACTTCACGACGAGTTCCGTACCGCCGCTCCCGTCCTCACACGCCTGGGAGAACGCGCTGGCCGCGCCGGGCGCGTCGACGGCTCCGCTGCTGTCAAGCAGCGTCACCGCCTGGTGCGCTTCGTGGTCCAGGCAGATGAACGCCTCACCGAAGTCGTCGTCGCCCGTCGCCTGCAGGGAGCGTTCATCGCTCACGGTCACGCGCCCGTCAGAATGAATTTCCACGGTCTGGACGACGTCTTCCCAGTACATGGCCGCACTGGCGGCGGACAGGAGCAGCAGGGAGAAGGTCAGCGGAATGATTCGGTGCATCTTGCCTCCAGAATGAAAAGTGTATTGGTGCTGAAACGCGACGGCATCAGTCGTCTTCAGTGAACGTTTCCATGCTGATCTCGCCTGCGGAGCCCAGGGGGCCCAGGTCGCGGCCGTTGACCGACACCGTTACGCCGGCGGCGTTGCCCGCCCGGACCGTGACCGGCAGATCGAACGTCCAGCTGTCACCCGACTGCGCTGTCGTGTACACGTGCGGCGTGCCTGCGCGTTCGGTGCCCGGGTATATTTCCAGCCAGGAAACGTCGGTGACGCTGATGGAGATGGTGCCGTCCCCGGACGTGGCGGCGGCCGGTTCCGCTCCGTCTTCCGCTTCAGCCGCGTCCGGTTCCTCTTCCGCCTCGTCGAGGACGAAGCTGAGGCTCCTGTCGAACGTGAGGTCGAACGGCGCTTCGAACGGTTCATAACCTTCGAGTTCGATGCGGATGAGGCGGTTGTCCCGGGCAGTCACCAGCGCTTCCTCGATCGGGGTCAGTCCCGCGACGGGAAACGCGTCGACGAGCACCTGGGCGCCTTCGGGTTCCGTGGTGACCGACAGGCGGATGGTTTCCGCCGTTGCGCTGTCCGCGCTTTCACGGTCGTCCGGTCCGTCCGCTGCTCCCGGCGCGGCAGCGTCCGGGTTTTCGTCCGGGCCGCGCTGCTCCGCAGTGGAGGCCGGCCGGTCGGGACGGAACAGGGTGCTGTTGAAGCCCCAGACGGCCAGAGCGACGACACCGGCTACGAGCAGCAGTGTCGGCAGCCAGGCGCCCAGCCGCACGGGACGCCGCTGCGCCGTTTCCGGGCCCGGCCCTTCCCGGACCGCCGGAGTGGTCCGGGCGGCCGGGACGGCAGCCGCGCGGGCGCTCCCGGCCGCTTCCGCACCCGCCGGGGCGCCGCCGTACATGGCCAGCGCCGCCGCGGGGTCGAGGCCGAGGGCGCCGGCGTACAGCCGGATGAAGTTGCGGACGTACACCGGTTCCGGCAGGTCCTCATGGCGGTCTTCCTCGAGTGCTTCGAGGTATTCGCGCCGTACGGCGGTGCTGCGGCCGAGTTCATCCAGGGACAGTTCCTGCGCTTCCCGTGCGGCGCGGAGCATCTCTCCCAGGCTGTGGGCCGGGGTCGGGGTGCTCTTGTGTTCTTCAGGTTGTTCTTCGCTCATGCGCCCATCCCGTCCTCAGCCGCTATGCGTGCGGCCAGCGCTGCATTTTCCTTCAGGAGCCGCAGGTTCGTGCCGACCGTTTCACCTGCGGAAATCTCGGCGATGCGGGCCAGCAGCCACGGTGTCATGTCCCGGCCGCGGATGCCGGCACGGGCGGCGTCTGCGGCTGCCTCACTGCGTATTTCTTCCAGCCGGGCGGCATTCATGCCTTCCGAGACGGGGTTGCTCACGACGATGCCCCCGGGGAGGCCGAGTTCCCGGTGCGCGGCAAAGACGGCGGCGATGTCGGCAGGCTCCTCCGCGCGCAGGGGAAGTGCGTGCTCCGTGAGCGGCACGTGGAAGCCGGCCAGCCGGTCCGAGCGGAAGCCGATGACGGGGACGCCGAGGCTTTCCAGCCGTTCCAGGGTGGCCGGAACGTCGAGGATGCTCTTCGGTCCCGCGCAGACGGTGACGACCGGATAGCGCGCCAGCGCCGTCAGATCCGCGGATTCATCGAAACTGTCGGGGTGCACACCGCCGATGCCGCCCGTGGCGAAAACGCGGATGCCGGCGCGTGCGGCCAGCTGCACGGTGGCGGCCACCGTCGTGCCCGCCGGACGTCCTGCCGCAAGCAGGCCCGCCAGGTTCCAGAGGCTGGCCTTGTCGGTGTCCGCTGCAGCGAGCGTCCGGGTTTCGTCCGCGCTGAGGCCGATTACGGCTTCACCGCCCAGGAGGCCGACTGTGGCCGGAACTGCCCCTTCGTTCCGGATGACCGCTTCCACGTCGGCGGCAAGCTCCAGGTTGCGCGGCTCGGGCAGTCCGTGCGTTATGACGGTCGACTCAAGGGCCACCACCGGCTGCCCTTCCCGCAGGGCTTCCTTTATGTGGGGTGCTATGCGGATGTTCACGGATGCCATGATAGCGCAGCATTGATGAGTATCCGGCGGCGCCGGCAGGTGCCCGTCCCGGTGTTAATCTCTTGCAGGAGTGGAAACGCCGGACCTGCAGACAATCGCCCCGTACCTACAGCAGATTTCTTTCGGTGCCCTGGCCGGGTTTGCGACCGGTTATGCGCTGAAGAAGGTCGGCAAAGCCGTAGCGATCGTCCTGGGGCTCCTGTTCGTGTCCCTGCAGCTGCTCGCTTATTATGGTGTTGTCGACATCAACTGGGGGGTGGTCCAGGGGCACGTCGATCCGCTCCTGGAGCCCGAAGCACTGGGCGGCATGTGGCAGCGGCTCGTGGAGCTGCTGACCTTCAACATCACCTTTGCGGCCTCGTTCGTGCCGGGGCTCGTCATCGGCCTGCGCCGGGGCTGAGCCGCAATGGGATTACCTGAGCCTGAGTGACTCAGGGTAGTTGACAGGAGTGCCTCCCGGGTATTAACATTGCCTCAGTTAGCAGTCGCTGTCAGTGACTGCTAAGATTTTGCAGGAAACCCTGTTCAAATGGAGGACAAGAATGGCTAACAGTGATCTCAGGCTCCGGCCACTTGCGGACAAGGTGATCGTAGAGGTCATCGAAGAAGCGCAGACGACGGCCAGCGGCCTCGTGCTGCCCGACACCGCCCAGGAGAAAAGTCAGCGGGGCAAGGTCCTGGCCACCGGCCCGGGCAAGCTCCTCGACAACGGTGAGCGCGAACCGATGGACGTCAGCGAAGGTGACACGGTTCTGTTCGCCAAGTACGGCGGCACCGAACTCAGCACCGAAGGCCGGGAACTCATGATCCTGAGCCTGCGTGACATCCACGCCGTCGTCGTCGACTGAGACGCGGCTTAACCGACCAACCGAAACCAGCAGACCAGAAGGAACATAGGAGATACACATGGCCAAAGACCTGACTTTCCAGGAAGAAGCGCGCCGCGGACTTGAACGGGGCGTAAACTCTGTCGCCAATGCCGTGAAGGTCACCCTCGGACCCCGCGGACGCAACGTCGTACTCGAGAAAAAATTCGGCTCACCGACCATCACCAAGGACGGCGTCACCGTCGCCAAGGAAGTGGAACTGTCCGACAGCCTCGAGAACATCGGCGCGAAGCTGCTCATCGAAATCGCCAGCAAGACGAACGACATCACCGGTGACGGCACCACCACCGCCACCGTCCTGGGCCAGGCCATCGTCCGCGAAGGCCTCCGCAACGTCGCGGCAGGCGCCAGCCCGCTCGCCCTGAAGCGCGGTATCGACAAGGCCGTCACCGCCGCCGTCGCCAGCGTGCACGGCATGGCCCGCAGCATCGAAGACAGCAAGGCCGTAGCCGAAGTCGCAGCCATCAGCGCCAACGACCCCGAGGTCGGCACGCTCATCGCCGAAGCGATGGACAAGGTCGGCCGTGACGGCGTCATCGCAGTCGAAGAAAGCAAGTCGCTCGACACCGAACTCGACGTCGTCGAAGGCATGCAGTTCGACAAGGGTTACATCAGCCCCTACTTCGTCACCGACAACGACTCGATGGAAGCGGTCCTGGAAGACCCGTACATCCTCATCTTCGAGAAGAAGATCAGCGCCCTGAAGGACCTGCTCCCCGTCCTCGAACAGGTCGTCCAGGCCGGCAAGCCGATGCTCATCATCGCCGAAGACATCGAAGGCGAAGCCCTCGCCACGCTGGTCCTCAACAAGCTGCGCGGCACCCTGAACATCGCTGCCGTCAAGGCACCCGGCTTCGGTGACCGCCGCAAGGAAATGCTCAA
>Ga0079225_10002280_pt1 | contig 10996 bp, 13 predicted proteins | sample Poulit2012_FD_76344 | JGI IMG/M metagenome (GOLD analysis project Ga0079225, IMG submission 76344) | Agricultural soil microbial communities from Georgia to study Nitrogen management - Poultry litter 2012 | ecosystem: Environmental > Terrestrial > Soil > Agricultural land | place: USA: Georgia...
CCTGGTCCACCCTGACACCATTCGACGGCGTGCGAAGCGCACCGGGCGACGGCTCACTCCCCTTCGACGCTAACGCGACCTCCGATTCATAGGGACGATCACGGTGCTTGAGTCGCACTCCGGAGATCACCCGAGGTGCCACCGAGACATCACAGAACACCGCCACGGAGCGATCAAACCTACACGCTGGCGCGTATCGGTTCCCTGTCCGTCCCACTGGCGCTCCTGAGCGGTTTCATCGTCCATCTGGTGTGGTCGGCGCTCATGGTCACCCTGGCGGTCCTGCACCGGTGGGGGCTGGTGTTCTCGCTGCTTCTGGCCCTCGCGGCGGCTGTGGTCATCTACCTCGATGCCGGCACTCCCCTGCCGATGATCGGGGCCGGGCTGTGCTACCTCGCCTCCATGGCCACGACCTACGCGTCGTTCGGGATGGTCATCACCCGCGCCGGGTCTCGGGAGGGCAACGGGGTGATCGATTCCTCGTTCATCACTCAGTTCGGCGCGACGACCCTCGGTGAACGTCACGCCGACATCGACCGGCTGCTCGGGGCGTTGAAGCTCGCGTTCGGCCACCGGTCGGGAGCGCGGGTCATCCTGCTGCCGGACCGCGTCGCCCCACGCCCGGGCAGCTCTCCGGTCCGTGCTCAGGTCGCGATGGTGGTCGGGAAGACTGTCCACCTGGTCGCGATCCCGCCGTTGGGTCGTGACGGGCTGGAGATCTCCGGCTCGGACGTCATCAGCGACGGCCGGATCCAGCGCAACGTCGTGCGCGACGAGGTCGCCGCTCTCGCGGAACGTTCCGGCCGCTGTGGCCAGGTCCGCGGTTACGTCGTACCCACGCATCTCACCACCGAGCCACCGGCAGATACCCAGGCTCACGGTGTGGTGTTCGGGTCGCTGGGCCAGGTGATCGACGCGATCGGGTCTGTCGCTGTCACAGGACTCGACAAGGAGGACGCGCTGTCTCGTCACCGCGCACTGGAGTCGATGTCGCTTCTGGTGTGAGCGTCTCCACCCGACTCGTCAGCTCACGACCAGATCGTGCTCGATGATCTGGGCGATCTCGCCGGCGGTGACGGGGCGGTGCCAGGTGTCCCAGCCGACGTGGATCTGGCGGGGCCGAGAAGGGTCCGTCGCTGAATCGGTGTGCGGATGGCCATGCAGCAGTACGTTGCCCTCGTCCCGCAGCCGCCACTGGCCCGCGCGCGGATCGTCGGTGTGGTCGGCCGTGTACGGGAAGTGCGAGGGCATCACGCGGTGCGGGGTCGAGCCATTGCGGCGCGCGAGCTGTTTCGTCGGAGGGATCTTCACGACCGCGGCGGTGCCGGCCCACTCGATGCCCAGGCCCATTGTCGCGCGGAGCGCCTCGATCGACTTCTCGCCGAACAGCGGGTGCGCCCGGTCGTGATTACCCAGCACCAGGCGGATGCGCCCGTTCAGACGCGGCACGATCCCGGCCAGCCGGCGCGGAGCCACCAGGGACAGATCCCCGAGATGCCACACCGTGTCCTCCGGCCGCACATGGCGGTTCCAGGCAGCGACGATCGCCTCATCATGAGCTGTGATCTGCTCCTCGGTGACGTCGTCGGCTGAGCCGGATCCGAGGGCGTAGCCGCGCTGACGCGCCATCAGTCGATGGCGGAAGTGGGTATCTGACGTGAAGTGTGTGGCGGCCATCTCGGCATCTTCTCCTCGGCTGAGCGCGTGCACCTGCGCAGTGGGCGATGCGGGGTCGTGACGGGACGTCACTGGTCGTGGACGTATTCATCGAAGGCTTCGCGAGCCAGGTCGAGTATCGTCTCGAGCCGTACCGTGAGCTCGCGTCGCGCCGCGGGCTCCGTGATCCCCAGCTGGCCGATGAGCTCCCGGCGCGTCGGGAGGTCTCCCGCGAGGTGCCGGGCGAAGTACGCGCGCGCCACTTCGGCGAGCAACACTGGCTCCCGCCGCAGTCTCCGGTGCCGCTCACGTTCCCGGGCGGCATCGAGCTGCTCGCAGCGCTTGATCACACCGGCGATCCGTGCGGAGCGCTCTCCGGCACCGACGTCCGGTTCATCGATCGTGGACAGCCGCGAATCCGTGCTGAGCTCGGGCGCGTCAAGAGGCACTGACTGAACAGGGCGAAGATCCGACTTGATGATCAGCACTGATTGCCGACCGGGATCTCTGCGTGTCGCGCGCATCCGCTCGTTGTGGAACTTCACGAGCTCTTCGTCGTCGGGTCTGACCTGGAACTCGAGCTCGAACAGCCGCTCGGATCTTCTGACCAGAGCCTTGCGACGGTCGTGTGCACTGCTGCCCGGGGTCTCCCCCGTGCCGTCCAGCAGGCCGTGACGGCGGTCGTCGCGAAGGCAGTTCCGGGTCTCCGCTTCGAGGATGGTGGGCAGGTTGCGAGAGTCATCGAATACCTGACTGGTGCCGGGCCCGTCCTTCGCGCGCCACCGGTGGTGGATCATCTTCATCAGCGCCTGCCCGAGGTACGACAGTGCGACGCCGTCGTCGTCGGAGCTGAGCCTGGCCACACGTCGAACCCGGGCGAGAACCCGGCGTATGGAGCCCTCCTCGTGTTGCATGAATCGGTCCAAAAGGGCGCTGGCTTGCGCCGGGTCTCGGGCATGCAGGATGGCGCAGAGCTCCGACTTCCATGGAGTCTCGAGTGTGTCCGGGTCGCAGGTGCAGCATGCGCTGTGCCGACTACGCCGACCTACCCAGAGCGCCGCACTCATTGCTCGGCGCCCCATGACGTTGTTGGGACTGTCCAACGGATCCGACTGCGGTTCCGGCCCACACGCTGCGCCAGTGGCGATCGTCCGGTCTGGCGCTCACTCGCTGAGCTGGCGCGCGTCTTCGTGGTCGTCATCGCGTCTCCTCACACGCCTCGATATCCAGGAAGCCGCTCGGCGAGAGGAGTGTTGTCGCCGCCCACCATCGCGACTCACCAAGGCCAATGCGAATCTGTAGATGCGGCGAGCATCACACACGCATCCAGAGAACACAACCTGTAGACGCGGGTCCGGGGCGATGCGCATCTACAGATTGCACGCTGTCGCATCCCGGAGTACCGTCGATCACGCCCAGGCGGTAGGCGACGACAACCCTCAGTGCCCATCGCCACCCGAAGTGGAGGTCACGATGCCGGACACCCCGAAGCCGGAGGACTCACCCACCGAAGACGTTCCGCACCTCGCAGAGCGACTCGACCTGCTCTTCCGCACGGTGCCTATAACCCCAGACAGCGCCAAGCTCCACACATCGACCAGCGTCGTCGAGGCCCTCGCCGAGCAGGGCATCTCGGTCACCCCGAACCACATCCGTGCGCTGAGAACAGGCAGACGCAGCAACCCCTCATTCCGCCTGCTCGCAGGGCTCGCCGACATCTTCCGTGTACCGCTGGATTACTTCGTCAACGACACCGTCGCCGGCGAGCTCCACGACTCGCTCGAAGCACTAGCCGTCATCCGAGACACCGGCGTGCAACAGATCATGCTCCGCGCGCACGGGGTCTCCAGCGAGAGTCTCGACTCCGTGCTCGCGCTGCTCGACCAGATCCGCCGTATCGAAGGACTCGACGATGCAGACGCGCAGAACAGCCAAGGAAGCTGAGGGCCGCCAGCAACTCAGCATGATGGGCCGGTTGATGCCCACGATCATGCGCCTGCGCCGCTCCAACAAGCACCACCGCACCCGAGAGCGCGTCCGCCGCCGCCTCCACGACCTCACCCTCCACCCCGCTCCGACCGATCCCCCACGTCGGAGACGAGCCGGAGTCCGCATCGCCTCGCATCAAGACCGGGGATGGACGATCCACACGGTCTCTCCCACACAGGCCACCGCCAAGGGGACAGTCCTCTACCTTCACGGCGGAGGATGGATGAACGAAGCGGTAATCCAACATTGGTGGCTGATCCAGGAGCTCGCCGCCGAGGCTTCAGCGAACGTCGTGGTCCCGGTCTACCCACTCGTGCAATCCGGAGGAACCGCCAGAACGGTCCTGCCGCGAATCGCAGAACTCGCCCGCAGCGCCGAAGGACCGCTGATCCTCATGGGCGATTCCGCCGGCGGAACAATCGCGATCTCCACCAACCTGATGCTCAGAAACGAAGGTCCCCCAGCCGACCTCACTGTTCTCATCTCCCCCGCACTAGACCTGCGGATGGGAAACCCGGAGATCGACTCCGTACAGCCCTCGGATCCGTGGCTCGTGAAGAAGGGCCAACTCCTCCTTGCTGAGATGTGGGCCGAGCACAAGTTCGACGACCCCGTCATCAACCCAATCCTTGCTGACCCGCACGGAATCGGGAGGCTCCTCATCTTCAGTGGCACCCGCGACATCCTGAACCCCGACACCCGACTGTTCGTCCAGCACGCCAAGCAGGCTGGCAACGATGTTGCCTATCACGAAGCACCCGGTCAGCTTCACGTCTACCCACTCCTCCCCACCCCCGAGGCGAAACAGGCACGACGCGCCATCACGGACGCGGTGACAGATCTCGCCCCTGCCCGCCGGGACTCGCGATGATCGGCTACGGACGGAAATCGCCGGAGGTCACAAGAGCGCTGCGGGCGGCCGAGGAGATCCTGCCCTCCAGCGGTGACCTTCAGGACCTCCTGGACAACCTTTCCGAATCGCGCGGACGACCGATGCGTGTTCTCACCGCACCACTGGACTCGAAGATCTCTGGACTCCTGATCTCCACTGACCGCGCGGACTACATCGCAGCCTCCGAACAGGCATCCCCGGAACGCCTCGTCGCCATCGTGTGTCACGAGGTCGCCCACACTCTGCTCGGCCACGACCACTCGAAGCCAGCGGGGCAGGAGCTCGTCGACAGCGGCCTGCTTCGCGGGATCGACTCCCGGCTCGCTGGCTCCGTGGTCGCCACTCGTCAGGCCTACGCCCACACCGACGAAGCGGATGCCGAGACCGTTGCGACCTACGTCTCCATCGAGCTGCGACGCCGAGTCATGCGCGGCGGAAACACCTTCTTCGACGAACGCTGGAGGTGACCAGGCCCGATGCGCTGGATCCTCTTCGGACTGGGCTTGCTGTTCCTCGCACTCGGCGCCGAACGCGTCTGGAGGCTGCGCCGACAGCCGGCAACGGTCACGAAGAGTTCGATCAACGCCGTGCTGTTCTCCGTGGGATTGGCCGGACCCGCATACTCATTCGTCACTGCCGATTCAGCGCTCTACCCGTTCACGCAGGCGCTGTGGCATCTCATGGTGTGCGTTCTCATCGGAGCCCTCGAGCTGACGTTCCTATCGCTGAGGATCCAGCACGTCCCACGGAGGGCTATTGCACGGATCATCATCCAATCCGCGGCCGTCGCTGCACTCCTCCTGGCTACACAGGCCGATGCTCTGCGACGGAACATCCCTTCCCAGGGGATCGAGCACGTCTCCGACCATGACGCGACGACGATCGTCTACCTCGTGGTCTTTCCCGCGTACGTGATCTGGGGACTCTCACAGCCCGTGTTCGGGAACATCCCGCGCATACGCAGGGACCTCCGTCGCCGCCCGATCAACACCATTGCCCTTCTTCTCGTGACCACCGGGATCGCCGGGTTCATCATCATCAATGCGACCGTCTCCGTCTTCCTCAACGTAGGACGCGGTGAGTTGAAACAGGCTGTCATCGACATGTCCCCCGCCCCGCTCTTCATTTGTGGCATGGGAGCGGCGCTGCTGGCGGTCGGGGAACGCATGTACGACGAAATCACCGCGCGAGTCGAGCTCCTGCGCGTGGCGCCGTTGTGGCAACGCGCGATCGATCTGTCCGAGCACGAGCTCCACCTCTCGGTCAGTCACCTCTCGACACCAGCACGTTTGCAACGGGCATACGTCGAGATCTCCGACGCGTTGTGCACTATCCGCCTGCGGATCGAGGGGCGCCCCAGCGTCGACTCGGTCGTGGCAGCGCTCCAGCAGGGAAGTGTGACGGATGATCCTTCGGTGCCGACGGTGTCTCAGGCATTACCGGAACGTACGACCCGGGCAGAAGACCTCCGGCTCATCAACGCCCTCGCGATCACGTACCGACGACACCGGAAGCTGGAGGCCACCGCGGGCATGTGAAATGGAGCCCGTAGACTCTCGTCGTAGCCGGTCACGACGCCGGACTACCCAGCGCCCCGTTTGGTTCGTCATCCCCTACTTTCTGTCGACCTCGCAGAGCACGCCGCCCAATGCCCCAGCGACGGCATCGTCACCGCGGGAGAGGTAGATGTCGATCATCTCCTCGATCTGCTCATCGGTGAGCTCCTGGGCGATGCGTTCCCGCGGCCAGCCGGCGGCGTCGAGGAGCTCGATGTCCTCGTGCAACTGCTCGCAGATCGTCATGAGGATGGCGGCCATGATGCGTCCTCCTTCAGGTTCCGTGATGCCCAGGCAATAGGCGCCAGGCCGGCTACCGGGGGCGGGGCCTATCGAGGCATGCCCCGACGGGGCCCATCGGGAGGTAGAACGAACCGGACGGCAGGTCGCCACGGATGCGCAGGGCGGTGCGCTCGAGCACATCCCAGGACTCGCGGGCGTGATGTCCGCACAGGTACACGGGGCCGGTGGCATAGGTGGCCTTCACCTTCGCTCCCGCCGACGGGCAGCGGTCGCAGGGCTGCAGCTCGGAGGCGACGCTCGGGGTGTGGCCGAACAGGGTGTCAGCGCGGCGGGGCGGGACCGACAGCGGCGTCGCGCGGATGACCGTGGGCTGTGTCGTGGTGTCCATGCCCGGCCAGTGGGCGCAGAAGGTCCCCGGCGGGACGTGCGTGTCCTCCGTAAGCTGGTGAGACCCCACACTGCTGTAAGGAGCTCGTTATGAAGGCCGCCATGTACTACGGCAAGGAAGACATCCGGATCGAGGACATCGCGGAGCCCCAGGTCCGACCCGGCACCGTGAAGATCGCACCGGCGTTCAATGGCATCTGCGGGTCCGACCTGCACCTGTTCCACGACGGGCCGATGCCGCCCGCACCGACCACCGATCAGGCTCATCCGATCTCGGGCGAGACCCTCCCCGTGGTGTTGGGCCATGAGTTCTCGGGCACCGTCGAAGAGGTCGGTGAGGGCGTCGATGGTGTCTCGGTCGGGGACTCGGTCGTCGTCGAGCCACTGATGGTCGACGGCACCTGCTCCGCCTGCCGGAAGGGCAAGTACAACCTCTGCGAGCAGATGGGCTTCATCGGCATCTCCGGACTCGGTGGCGGCCTCAGCGAACACATCGTGGTCGAGCAGCGGTGGGTCCACCCGGTCGGCGAGATGCCCCTGGACCAGGCGGCGATGATCGAGCCGCTCTCGGTCGCCTTGCACGCGGTCAAGCACTCGGGCGCGGAGTCCGGGCAGGTCGCAGTGGTCGGCGGCGCCGGCCCGATCGGGTTGCTCGTCGCGGCCGTGCTTAAGGCGAGGGGCTTGTCCACGATCGTCAGCGAGGTCTCCCTCGCCCGCCGTGAGAAGGCCGTGTCCTCCGGCGTGGCCGACGTGGTGGTCGATCCGGTGAATGAGGATCTCGCCGCCGCCGTCGACAAGCACACCTCCGGCGCGGGCGCCGATGTCGCGTTCGACGCCGCTGGTGTCCAGGTGGTCGTGAACCAGCTGCTCGGTGTGCTCGGCGCCGGTGGCCGGCTGGAGGTCGTCGCGCTCCACATGAAGCCTGTCGAGCTGGACCTCCTCGGGCAGCTGACGATGCAGGACCGGTCCCTGGGCAGCAGCATCGGCTACGCGCACGACCACGCCGAGGCGATCGAGCTGGCCCGGTCGGGCAAGGTGGACCTCGCGCCCTTCATCACCTCGAAGATCGTGGTCGACGACATCGTCGAGCAGGGCTTCCACCGGCTGATCGAGAACAAGGACGAAGAGGTGAAGATCCTGGTCTCGATGGCATGAGTCGGTGTCGTGACGGTGCCAGACCGGCCCTAGTCCTGTCACACCCGGTCGAGCAACTCTCCGCTCGAGTTCCTCTGGACCCGGTGCCGGTGGGCGAGCACTGTCTGCGATCTGTGCTGCTCGACGGGCCTACTCCGGGAAACCTCACCGAGGCTCAGTGATCACGGCGCTGCGGGGGACGTAGCCGTCGTCGGGAACATGCGCGTACGTCTCGACCACGGCGTTGTCCTCGATGACGGTCCGCTCCCCCACGTCCGCACCGTGCCCGGTCTCCACGCCTTGGCCGATGCGCGCACCGTCGCTGACCACGGAGCCGTTCAGACGGGAGAAGTCCCCGACGGCGGCACGGCTTCCGAACTCGGTGCCCGCCCCGGTGACCACCTGCGTGCCGATCTCGGTCGAAGAGCCGATGAACGTGCGCTCCCCTAGCCGCACGCCCGGCCGGATCCTTGCGCGGTCCAGGACTTCGCAGTCGGCGTCGAGTTCGGTGGTGAGGTTCTCCGGGTTGCGATGGGTGGGGCCGTCGAGCTGCGCGGACTCGCCGACCTCCACGCCGTCGCGGACACGGATCGCACCGTTCAGGCTCGCGCCGGCCCCGATGACGACTCCGTCGCCCAGCGTGCAATGGTTCTCCTTGCCGCCCGCGACCGTCGCGCCCTCTCCCATCGACAGCTCCCCGCGTACGCAGGTATTGCTGAGCGAAGCATTGTCCGCGAGTTCGGTGCCGTCGGCGAATCGGGATCGCTGATCGACCTGAACCTTCACCGCGTCGCCGACCTCGACATCATGACCCCAGGTGGCTTCGCCGAGCAGCCGGCTGCGGGAACCGACCCTCAGCCCGTCGCCGAAGGTGCCCTCCAGCCGGCTGCGAGATCCGATGATGGAATCATCGCCGATGACCGTGCCCGCCTGGAGCTCTGCGGACTTGCCGATGGTGGCCTGCGCGCCGATACGCCCGGAGTGGCGGACCTTTGCCCGGTCCTCGATCTCACTGGCCTCCCCGACCGTGGCACCCTCGTCGAGGCTCACATCCGCCCCGATCCGGGTGTCCGGTTCGATCTGCACGTCGCGGCCGATCCGCGACTCGGTGCCGACGGAGACCTCCTCGCCCAACACCGCACCGTCGCCGAGCGTGGCCCGTGCCTGGATGGTCGAGTCCTCTCCGACCGTGACGTCCTCTCCCACGGTCACGGCCTCGACCAGCCGCGCGCCGTCTTCGATCCTCGCGCCACCGCCGATCGTGGATCCGTCCCCGACCACGACGCCCTCGCCGATCGTGGCATCCGGCCCGATGGTCACGTCCGCGCCGATGACGGCATCGTCACCGATGGCGACGCTGTCATAGATTCGGGCGCTGGGGTCGATCTCGACATCCTCACCGAGCTGCGGAGCAGCCCCCTGCTTCGTGACCGCTACGTCGGCCTCGCCCCGGGTGACCGTCCCGAACTCGCCCCTGTTGCCGGTCTCCCCCGTGTCGCGCTTGCGCACCTTCGCACCGGTGCCTGCTCGAGTCTTCGTCGTCGCCATGATCGGTTCCCTTCCTCGTGGTGGCCTCACCTGATGGAAGTGGGCGGGGCCGTCACTGCCAGGACGTCGGCTCGGTCATGCCGTGCTCGCGACCGCGGATCGGGATCACGTACTCGACGTCCTCCCTGGCCAGCTCGCCTGCGGGCAGTCCGCTGTCTCCGCGCGCGACCAGGCCTTCGTGCTGGTGCATCGGGGTCGCGCTGCGATCCACGTAGGACCACGTATCGCCCAGCCGCGCCTCGGCCTCTTCGTCGAGCTCGCCAACGCTGCCGTCCCCGCGGACCCACCGCAGACCGCGCAGCGTGTCCTCGGGACGCTCGAGCTCGTCGTACTCGGCAGCGATCCCGATGGCGGCCGCATCATCAGGGGCTTGGCCGGCGGCGGTCCGGCTCATCGAGTCGATGGCCATCTCGTTGACCTTGACGCTGAGCGTCTCGTACTGCTGGAACGCGTTGCTGGCCGCCCGCTTCGCGGCGGCATACCGCTGCTGGGCATCGGGTCCGGGTGGCGGGGTGTACCCGTCAGCGCCAGCTCCGACATCGACCTCTGCCTCCTCGCGGGGGACGGACCCGAACTCGCCCCGGTTGCCCTTCTCCCCGGTGTCGCGCTTGCGGATGGTGCTGCTCATCTCGTGCCTCCTGATGCTCGACGCTTCACGCCTGGGAAGTGGGCGGGGCGCTCAGGTGAGGCGCTTGCAGTCGGTCTCGAGCTTCTTCAGCAGCTTGTAGTCATCGCGGGTGACCGACAGGTCGTAGGTGGCGAGCACGTCCACGTATTGGGCGGCGTACCGGCACTCGGCGGTCTCGCTGGGGGCGTCCCAGTCGGGGTACCACTCGGAGATGGAGTCGTCGCTCTTGGACATGTTCGCCGGTGCGTCGACGGCGACGAGGTTGGCCGGATCGTTGGCGAAGGCCTCGCGCTTCTGCGCGCTCCAGTCCTCCGCGCCGGAGTACCAGGCGTCGCCGAGGGAGACGATGTGGTCGATCTGCACGTCCTCGCTCAGGTTCCCCTCGATCGTGGTCCCCGTGTACGGGTCATGCAGGATCCCGTCGGTGGCCTCGCAGTCGGACCCGTTCTCGTAGGTGATCTCGACCAGGTCACGGTTCAGGATCTGGTCACGGGTGTCGCAGCCGTCCCCGACGGACGCCCAGCCGTCACCGAACGCGTCCCGCTCGTAGTCGTCCTCGGAGCGGTCCTGCTCGGCCACGTCCAGACTCGCCAACTGCTGCGGGCCGATGCTCGTCGGCCCGGACTCCAACCACTGACCCTCCGGGACAGACTGTGCCTGCGACGAGTTCGGCAGGCCGTCGGTGATCGTGGAGTAGACCTTCGTCAGCGCCTCGCGGTTCTCGGTGGCGAACCACCCCATCAACGCGATGACCACCACGACGGCGAGGATCCCGCGCAGGCGGGAGAAGCGGGGTGCTCGGTTCTTCGGGCTCATGATCTCTCCAGTGGGCGAGGACGCATCTTCGCAGGACGAGGCGACACTCGGGCGCGCTCCGGCCTTGCCCCGACGGTGATGGGGCGCCCAATCGAATGCGTCCCGGTCAGGTGCTCGGGCGGAACAGGTCGTCGATCTGGCCAGTGA
>Ga0079225_10002283_pt1 | contig 10987 bp, 9 predicted proteins | sample Poulit2012_FD_76344 | JGI IMG/M metagenome (GOLD analysis project Ga0079225, IMG submission 76344) | Agricultural soil microbial communities from Georgia to study Nitrogen management - Poultry litter 2012 | ecosystem: Environmental > Terrestrial > Soil > Agricultural land | place: USA: Georgia...
CGGCGGTTCTGATGAGCCAGCACCTGAGCCAGACCCAGGCGACGATGGAGGCAACGGCGGCGATGACGGCGGTTCTGATGAGCCAGCACCTGAGCCAGACCCAGGCGACGATGGAGGCAACGGCGGCGATGACGGCGGTTCTGATGAGCCAGCACCTGCACCAGAGCCTGATCCGGGTGAGGATGGCGGCGATGAGCCTGCACCAGCCCCAGCACCAGATGACAATGGCGATGGAGCAGATGAGGGAGATTCCGCTGAGCCAGCCCCAGCACCAGAGCCTGCCCCATCTGAGGACGAGGGTGACGATTCTGAGGCACCTGCCCCAGAAGAGGAAGAGCCTGCACCAGAGAAGTCTGATGACTCGGGAGACGAGTCCAACGACAAGGAGGCTACTCCCAAGAAGGAGAAGTCTGACAAGTTGGCGAAGACAGGTGCAGAGACCACGACACCTCTCCTTGCAGGTCTAGGCATGCTTGGAGCGGGAGTGTTGGCTCTGCTCGGCGTTGGAGCCTCCAAGAGGCGTGAGCAGTCCTGATCTGACTCATCAGTAGGGGAGGAACAATTGTCTTGTTCCTCCCCTACTCTGCGTAGAAGGAGAATGTACGATTTTGTTAGGCTAGAGATGTTATGACTACGACGTTTGCAGATGCACCGTTTCCTGAGGACTGGGGTTCGGATTGCATTGAGACAGCAGTCCTCTCTGACAAAGACGGAACCGTCCGTCTTTTTGAGAATTTAATAACCGGGAAGCGGTATGCTATATTTGATGCAGACCGTATTGTGACAACAGAAGACGTGAAGGAGTATCAGGTCGATGAGTGGGTCCAAGGATAATAAGGGTGTTGGCGATCCAGAAGAATCTTCAAATCCGAAGAGGGATCGCATCATCACTATCGCGTTTGGCGTGGTAGTGGTAGCAGTCGTTGGGTTGCTGATCTGGTGGGGTTTTAAGCCAGATGAACCCAAGGAAGAGCCTACTCCCTCTCCCTCTATCAGCGAATCTGCTGATACTCCTACACCGACACCGACGGCAGATGGTCCTGAGCCTGATCTAGAGAATCAGCCGCCGCCTGAAGAGAACGATGGCACAACGGATAAGCCAAACTATGTCGATGGCGTTCCTTACTCTCAATCTGAAAAGGGAGTAAAGGAGTGGGAGCCAATTCGACGTAAGTTCCTGCAAGCCTTCACCAGCACGGATGCAATCGCTCCGCAAGTGGAGGACATCACTGATGAAGAGACGCAGAAGATGCTGAAGGAAGAGAAGCCAGGGGCATATGCTGACATGGAACTCGCTGTGGGTGATGACTCAGAAGATTGGTATCGTGACCAAGATGTGCGCCCATTTTCCTTCACGCAAATCTTTAGCACTAACTCGGACAAGGAACTTTACGTGTCGATGGAATACGTTTTCGATGGCGAAAAGGGGGAATGGCTAATCACTGGGTATGAAGTGAAGTGAGTCATTCCGTAACAAGAATCAGGGGACGTAGCCGTATTGAAGGCTCGTCCCCTGATTTCATATACTTGAAAGGCGCGATGGCGCTAAAAATTTTAAGGGGCTTAATCGGATGACTAAGAAGACAAGATAGGGGGTAGTCGGCGCTCTCATTATCGCTGTCATGCTCTTCCTTGCCGCTTGTTCCGGTGGTGGTGTAGCAGGCATCATCAGTGGTGCGACAAGCAGTGAGGATGCTAAGTGTTATGGCGATGGTCCTGGCGGCGATAGCGGTGGCGGCGCAGATACCGACATTCCCAAGGGTCTCAATCCTAAAGTCATTGACAAGCCTGGTGGTATCCCTAAGAAAGCAGTTCCGTGGATCAACGCGGCGACTAAAGAAAACCCTGACATTCCAGCGGCGTACTATGCCGCGATGATGCAACGAGAAACCGACTTCCGCCCTGCTCTCTTTGCGAGCGACGTGAACGGTGGTACGTGGGGACTCTTCCAGATCAATGAGGCTATTTGGAAGGAGAACTACGGTGGAGGATTCTCTACGGACAAAAACAACAACGGTACGTGGGATATTAAAGAACCTGAGATTCACGCGAAGGTCGGCGCTAAGTACCTAGGCAAGCGTCTAGACGGCGTGAAGAAGATGAAGAAGGACAACCCTAATGCAGGGTACGCAGAACTCAGCGATCTTGATGCTCTTACAATCGCCCACAACGCTGGTGAAGGTAACTTGCAGAAGTACCCGAACATTCCAGCAATCACTAAGAGTTATGTGAAGGAAATGAATGAGACGGTCAAGAAGTGGGCTGGTGACGAGGGTGCAAGCGATTCAGGCGATAGCGATGACTCCGACTCATCTGATTCCGGCGATTCAGGAAGTGACTCGGGTGGCAAATACGCATTCCCGATGAAGGGCGACATCACGGTCACATCAGAATTCGGTTACCGTGTACACCCGGTGACTGGTGGCAAGAAGTTACACGCTGGTGTTGATTACGCCGCTTCTGACGGTACAAAGATTTTTGCCGTGGCAGTTGGCAAGGTCGAAACTGTTGTCCATAACCATGAGACGGCTGGTACATACATCAATATCAAGGACAATGCAGGTTGGACTTACCGTTACTTGCATTTGAGCAAGGCTGGGGTCAAACAGGGCGACAAGGTGAAGGCTGGCGAAAACATCGGCTTGACCGGACACTCAGGTCGCGGTACCGGACCTCACCTTCACTTCGAGACTCATGATAAGAGCGGTGAGGCTGTTCACCCGAAGGGTCGCCTCAAGGAAATGGGCTTCGATTACAAGACTGGCAAGGGCGACGGCAAGGACCAGGACGACGGCGCAGGTAGTCCAGGTGACGGCGACAGTTCTGTATCAGATGACTGCAAGGGCGGCGGAAACGGCGACGGTGGCGACGGTGGTGACGGCGGTGAAGGCAGTGGCAAGAACGGCGGCATCATCGTCAAGGACGGCGAAATCAAGGATGGCGGCTTCTACGGTAAGGTCTGCGCTAACGAGTGCGCCAAGGTAGAAGGTACCAAGGTGACTGTTCCTGACGCTCGCTGGTCAGGTGAGTGGAAGGGCGAGACCATTGATGCCCCTAACCCACAGGCGGCATATGCCCTAGCCAGTTCATTCGCCTACATCGGAATGCAGTACTCCTGGGGTGGCGGTAACGGTAAGGGACCAACCAAGGGCTGTGGTGGTAGTTGCGCAACAGCAAACGCTATCAAGTACGGAGACCCTAACCGTGCAGGATTCGACTGCTCAGGTCTTGTTGGCTTCGCTTGGTTCCAAGCAGGCGGCAACATCAAGGTCACCGAGAGTTCTCGTACAACGGTAAGCGAGATTGTCGCTGGTAACGTTGGCGGTAAGAAGATTTCCGAGAAGGAAATGAAGCCAGGAGACGCTATTAACACAGGTTTCGGTAACTGGCACCACGTTGCCCTATACGTTGGTAAGAAGGGCGGCACGCAATACTGGATGGAGGCTCCGAAGTCCGGCGCTTACCTCCGTATTGTCCCTGTTCGGGAAAAGGGTGGATGGCACGTTACGCGATTCACTAGTGAAGATGGTAAGGTTAAGGAACGTAAGTGAGAGAATTTGAATTATGAGTGACCCAAGAACAGAGAAAGACCTAAAGGGATGGCAATTCATTCTTGTGATTGTCGCTGGCATTGTTGTTGTAGTGCTGGGACTGACATTCATCTTTGGCGGAAGCGGAGATGATGAAGAGTCTTCAAACCAACAAACTGAATCGCCTCAGATTCAACAGCCAAGTGATCAACCGACTTCTGAAGAGTCCTCTATGCCAGATGATCCTTCGACTACGGAAGAAGACAATGCAGGAGTGAATGACCAGGACAACGGCGGCACTGAGGGCAAGGCTGAAGCCGAAGAGTTCATGAAGATCATGAACGAAGGGGGCAAGGGCGATGACTTGAAGAAGAAGTTGAAGAACACTGCTTCAAGCGCGTTCTTGGCTAGCCTTCACGGTGTGCCTGACAAGGCAATCCCTGCCGCTGGTGAGAAGGTCGCAATGGCAGATGCCGCTGATGATGGTTCTAAGATCGCTCTGATCAAGGACGAGGACGGCAATGACATCTACTCAGTGTCCTTGAATAAATACAAGGTGAAGGGGCAAGACAAGTATCTCGTTGATGCTCTAGACCTCTTGGATGACGGCTCTCACGCGGCAACCGACAAGGATGGCAAGCCAGTCCGCATTGATGTCATGCCACTTTTTCAAGACTCAAAGAGGTCGATGTCTGACACTGCAATCACGGTTGTACGCAACTACGTGGAGTTCGACGCTCAAGAGTCCGCGAAGGAGCGAGACAATCGTGTGAAGGAGCAACTCTCAGGGAAGAAGGAGTACCCGGAATTCCGCTTGGAGAACTTGGGTACTGAAGCCAAGGTCCGCATGTACTCTCCTGAGAACGTCAGGTTCTTAAATGAGTCAAGTGGTGACAAGACTGATTCAAACAAGATCAGCATCGGCATGACAGTTAAGAGCGCAAATCTCTCGGCTGGGGAAGAAGTGATTGACACATTCGATGCTGTGGTGGATTACACGTGGAATAAGAACACTAAGATGTGGGAGCCTTCGGCTATCCGCGTTGTGTAAGTCGTTATGCTATTGATATAATCCACTGGTGAAAGAATGGTACGCGCTTAACCCAGATCATAGACTCACGTTTCATGATAAGTTGAAGGGGAATCTCGGAGAATCGCCATATTCTCAGGTGATTCCCCTTCCGACGTGGGTCTATACTTCGCCATACCTTTTTACAGAAGCCCCAGGTCATCGCGTTGTTTTGTCCACTGACGTGGATAGAATCGCTTTTTGGGGAACACGGAGTCATGTCGATTGTGTCTCATTTTCGTCATCTAGAATTCATCAACGTGCCAGGGTGATCCCTTCTATGCGACACCAGATCACGACCTACGATGTAGAAACAGGACGGTCCACGACAGCAGGTATGTACCCTTCGAAGAGACTCCTTGGTGTCCTTCCTTTGTGCGAAGTGACGTATGCGATCTTGTACATGCTTCACCGTGATTCGGGGAACGTTGAAGCCATGAAGCAACTTAGGTTGATGCGTGCATTGCACGCCCCAGGGCGACGTGCTTACCGCAAGATCGAATCGTACAGTGAGAGCATCATCGAGAACTTGAACGAACTCATCCCAAGTTCGAGTCTCATGTTGCAAGACCCCACCATGCTCTGAAGTCCCCATCCCTTTCCACGTACACACGAGTATACGAAAAAAGTGAACCGAGAATGTTCGGTTCACTTTTTCGTTGATGGAGGATCAAGCGTGCTTAGCGATCTTCTTCTTACGACGGTTGTAGAAGTAGAACCCGCCACCGATCATGGCACTCACGACCAGGAGGACAACGACGCGGTAGTCACCTTCCATGATTGCCCAGAACGGGAAGAGCAGAATGAGGTAAGCGACCGTGAGAGCCACAGAGAGAACGATGGGCAGGACGAACAGCCCGTAGAACATGTACTTCAGGAACTTCTTCATGGCGCTTCCTCCATCTCGTTTGCTTGGTGATTCCACTCTACCACGTCGCTCAGCCATGTCAACACCCTGTACCATAGAAACTCAGAAATCAGAGGAAGGGTGTAACTCATGTGCAAGACAGGCGGACCAAGGTGTCCACAGACACCAGGAAAGAAAGCACGCGCGAAACTCGCACGAGCAGTGAAGGCTCAGATCAACCAGTCAGGGAGCGTAATGCATGACTGGAAGGCTACAAACGATGCTGAATATGAACAGATGTGTCAGAACGCATTCGCGGGGATTGAGTCTGCCCAAGAGCCTCAGACTCCTGTTGCAGAAGACCCGAGTTGGATTGATGAGTACTACGCTCAGAAGGAAGAGCGAGAGTACGAGAGCGGAACCCCTGACCCGTGGGATGGTGATGATCTCACTGATTGGGACCATGCTAGTGAAGACTTCGATGCAGTGAACTCGTATCTTTTGATGCATGGCGACGATGACGAGAGCATTCACCCTGCTGAGATGTATGAGGATGGGGATGAAGAGGCAGCGCAGGAACGTTTTGAGAATCTTCGAACGAGCCTCTTGTCTCACACTCTCCCCGAAACTGAAGATAACAGTCGTGTACCTGATAACAGTCACCTGATTCCTGAAGACGCAGTGATCAAGTCACCAACTCCCAACCCGATGTTTGTGTATGGCACTCTCAGAACAGGTGAAGGTAACTACTCATGGGCACTCGCTGGGAAGACACAAAAGGAACGTAATGATGTGAGGCTCCCAGGGGCGCGTATGTATTCGAATGGAGGCTTCCCCTATGTCATTGATGATCCTGAGCACGAACAAGGCGTGCGCGGCGATCTAATGTACCCTGACTATGACGAGTGGAGCGACGTTGTAGACTCTCTCGATACCCTAGAGGGGACGCGCTCACTACGTAATGACACTAACCTCTACAATCGCTATCTCATGTACGTACAGACGGGTGAAAAGGAATACACTCAAGCATGGGTCTATATCCCGCCAACGTCCAGCCAAGATCACATTAAGACCGCGCACCCCGAGGTCGAGAGTGGAGACTGGGCAGACGTACCAAAGTGGGGCAACATTTCGCGTCGGCACTGATTCTGTGATACGCTGGTCTCACCAAGCCAAAACATCAAGTTTTACAGGAGGAACAGCATGACCACGCTGGAATCTGTCAACAACCACTCTGTCACCGATGCTCACATGAACACTGGTGCGCAGACTCGCAAGAAGAAGGCTGTTGGCGTGAGCGAGGAAGCATTTGGACTTGTCACTGGCGCCCTGACGCACTTCTACAGTGACCCTATCTATGCTACCGCGCGAGAGACCATTGCAAACGCGATTGATGCGTGTACTGCCGCTGGCGTGGAGAAGCGTGTTGACATCACCGTTACTGGCGATCTGACCTACTCAAGCGAGGTCGCATTCACAGACCACGGCATCGGCATGAGCATGGATACTCTCATGGACGTGTTTGCGGAGTTCGGCATCTCGACTAAGCGCGGCGACGATCACACTGGTGCTATCGTCGCAGACGCGGATGAGTTCACTGGCGAGTTCGGGCTGGGTGGCAAGACCCCCTACTCACTCTCCAATACGTTCACGGTCCTCACTGAACGTGACGGCGAAGCAACTCTCGGTGTTTTCACCCGTAACAACGATGACATGGGTGAGTGTGACCCGTTCCCGCAGGAGCCGACTGGACAGAATGGCACAACCGTGACCGTACCTCTCCGTCGCCACCAGCGCCAGGAAATGATCAACTCTGTAAAGCGTGTTGCTTACGCAATGCCACAGGGTTCAGTGACTCTCAATGGAGACGTTCTTCCGAGCATTTATGACACCTCCGAGAAGATCGAGCATGGACGTATTGTGCCCGATGCTTACTCTGTGGGTCTGAAGCGCAATTCTGTGTATGTCCTCATGGCAGGACTGCTGTACCCGCTGACTAACATGGATGATGTGCTTGACCTCCCGAGCATGTATTCCCGAGGTGATAACGCTCTCATTCTCGAAGCCGAGAATCACCGTTACAAGCCGACCCCTCAGCGTGACCTGCTCCGCAAGACCGAGAAGAACCGCGAGCGTCTGAAAGAAGACCTCAAGGAACTGTATAACTCGGTTGTGGACCATTATGCCAAGAGCCTCAATGACAAGACGTGGCTTGATGCGGCACGGTCTGTTCGGAACATTGCAAGTAGCCTTGAAGGTATTGTCCCTGTGGGATTCGTAGAAGGCTCCCTGATGTGGCGCGGGATCGAACTGAACGATAGTGTTTCAGTCGGTAGCGTGAGAACTGTCGAGGATGAAGAGACTGGTTACTCTCGCCTTGAGTACGATGATGCTCTTTACATGTTCACTAAGTCTTATGGCAAGGGTCGTTCTCCTGTCCAGCAGAGTGTCCTCAATATTAATGCTCTGAGCGTCAGCACTGAGACCAATCTGATCAACCAAGTTGTTGCCCTGACTGGATTCACTAACGCTCACAACCCGTCCGAGGAATTGTCTTCGCGTAAGATCACCATTGGTATTAATCAACTGTGTGGGCAGTATGGTGGTCGCAACAACGAACTTCGTTTCATCATGCTTGATGATGGTGAGGTTGTCGATAAGGAATGGCTCAAGATCGGCGGTGAGGACTCCCTTATCCGCATGGTGAGCAAGGACGAACTGATCGAGATGGGGACTACTCCCCGAACGGTGCCTGGTGGTCGTGCGGCGACTAAGTACACTGTTCGCAAGTTGACTTGTGAAGATGGTCGTGTTTCCTATGATGACGAAGCGTACACTACGGCTGAACTTCGTGAGTTCGCAGAGTCCGCTGACGAGACTCTCTATGTGATCCATGAGAAGACTCTAGAGAACTTTCATTCTCGTCTCAGAATTGCCCTGATGAATGGGCGCACTGTCATCTATCTTACTGGTGGTCAAAAGGTTGATGCCATGCTCAAGCGAATTGATGGGACTATCAATCTTATGGACGAGGTTAAGCCTGTCATTCGTGAGGCGATTGATTCGTTTCTGAGTGAGAACGGTGGTCTTGAGGACATTAATACCGCCGTCAGTGCTAGTAATGCCGATATTCCAGACTGGATCGACTTCCTGATTCAGAATGGTACATGGACTGACAAGGCTATGGAGTCGAGTTTCTACAAGAAGTTCGCTGGGCTTGTCGAACTTCGTGACAAGGGAGAAGGTTTGCGGTACGAATTGTTCACGCTTCAGGCTATGCTCCCTTATGGTGATGAGTACCAGGCTTTTCACGACGAAATTCACGCTCTCAAGGAGCACCAGAGTGACATTGGAGTTCAGGCGTTCAATGAGGCTGACTACCCACTGGTAAGAAGCCTCACGCGGTGGGGGATTCGCAACAGTGTGGATAACCCTACCTTTGTTGAGCATTTGACTTCGTATATCGACATGGTAGACTCGATGAACGAAGAAGCCTGAGTCTATAGAAGAGGAACACTCATCATGGTTATGTACTACGTAACGCGCGATGAAGAAGAGAATCAAGATCAGTTGATGGTCATTCTCGCTGGTCAGGTGCGTTGCATTGACGGTAGCGCACCTGACTTCGAGAGGATTCTCGAAGGTCTCACTAGCAACCCGAGCATGAGCGCAAATGAAGCGTCTCGTCTCATTGATGGAGAGCAGAATGACATCGCGGCTCTGTCTGAGGGTATGTTCACGTTCCAGCGGGGGCGTTTGTACGATGCTGAGGGCAACGCTGTGCCCGATAACGTCAGTCAGCAGTGCCGTCAGCGTATGGATCACGGCGCAGACTCTTATGAGAGCCTCATGCGCTTCTACCAGCGCCTTATGACCCTGCCGCGTGATGTGCGTGAAGCGTTCATTGACCAGACAGGGGGTTACTCTCAGCCGTTCATCTTGGACGATGAGGGGAATATGCTCGTATGGCTTTCCGCGCATGATGTCGAACGTAGAGACGTAACCATTGATCGTGAGCCAATTCTAGAGATTCTCGATGATGAGGAACTTGACCTGAACGAAATTTTCGTTCCGGGAAGTCGTTTTGAGAATGCAAATGGCTTCATTCTGAACACTCGTGATGTTGGTCATTACCAGGTCAGCATCTCACCAGAGAACATCTATCTTGATGATATGAAACTGTACCTTCTGTTCAAGGTTGGGGCAATGGTCAAGGAGGCTTCTGCGGAAACTCTCTCGTTCGAGAATCCTTATGCGTCAATGCAGGAGTCGAACGAGTTGCAGGGAGAGTTCCACGGGTCGTTTGACGAGGATGATTGCTAAGTCAGTAGCATATACATGCAGGATTCAAGTATACTGATTTCAGTACACAGATAGATTGGAGAATCCCAGATGGGCTTTCTAGACGGCGCAGGACTTGCGTATAGCTTGAAGTTGGTTCGACCGGCTTCATTGAAGCGAGGCGACATCATCGAAATTGACGATGAACGTGCAGTCGTTCTCAATGTGGATAAGGCTCCGCTTGTTGGGGATGAGTCTGTCCTTGATGAGTTGCGAGACGCTTCCAAGGATGACAAGATCGCGCCCGGCTTTGACGAGGAAGTGATCATTGAGGTCGTTCTCGTAGATAGCGTCTTCGACAGCGTTGATGAGGACTACGAGGTTCCGAGCCTTGAGCCGCGTCGAGCAGTCGCGGTACGTCCTGAGTGGGGGATCATCGAGAAGTACGTCTGATCACGGCTTCGATCAAGTAAGCCCCGTGCAACTTAATTGTTGTGCGGGGCTTTTTCTTTGCCCGTGTTCGAAACTCTCCATCCCTTGCTACCCACTCTCAGATTTAGGGTGGCATACTAGTGGTATTAGAGTGGCATGGGTCCAGACATAGAAGCAGAATGCTTGCACTGCCCATCTACTGTGGTATACTTGACTTGACATTGAAACCGATAAAGGAGACCAAGTGCTCACGTTTAAGAACAATGACATTGATGGTAGGGACGCAAAGTACGCCATCGGACTAGACCTCGATGGAACTTCTGGTGCCTTCCACAAGTCGTTCCGAGATGTTCTGATCACGCATCAGGGCTTCGACCATCGACATGTTCCTGTGCGGACTCCGGCAATTTACTCCTATGTGGAGTCCGGGGTCTTCGATGACATGGATGTTTTCTTGAAGGCTCTCTTCGCGGCAACGGGACAGGGCGTGTATCGCACAATGGAGCCATACAAGGGCTTCCGCAAGCACCTGACCAATCTCGTGGAGAACGGAGCCTACGTCAAGGTCATCACGAGCCGCCCTGATGATGCTCTTGATGACACGCTGACATGGCTGAACGATGTTGCTCGTGTGCCATACCACGAGGTCTTTATTACCGACGAGAAGACGAAGGTGGCGGCTGATGTCTACATTGATGACAAGCCGGGTCATATCCTCAACTTCCAGGAAGTTGGTTCCAACGCAATCATCTACGATCAGCCGTACAACCGTGATGTTGACGCACCGCGTGCTACTGCATGGTCGCAGATTCCTGCACTCGTGAATGA
>Ga0079225_10002284_pt1 | contig 10982 bp, 6 predicted proteins | sample Poulit2012_FD_76344 | JGI IMG/M metagenome (GOLD analysis project Ga0079225, IMG submission 76344) | Agricultural soil microbial communities from Georgia to study Nitrogen management - Poultry litter 2012 | ecosystem: Environmental > Terrestrial > Soil > Agricultural land | place: USA: Georgia...
AAGTCCCCGCTCACCACCAGTGCTGCATCGTAATCGGCGCCAACGGCTTCCCGGTATCCATCCAAACGGAGACGACCACCGGGCAAATCCAGCGGGCCCGTGATCATCGCGATCCGCTCGCGACCTTTCTGCTGGAGGTGTTCAACCATTTCTTGAGCGCCGCCCGTTTCGTCCACAGAGACCGAGGCGACCTCGTGGCTACGGCCCAGCGGCACTCCACACGAAACCACAGGTATTTGATTCTCAAGTAACAGATCAACGAGCGGATCGTTCTCGCGCGACGAAATCAGCATCGCACCATCCACGTGCCCGGAAGCCATGTAAGAAACCACACTCTCGCGCTCTTCCGGCGTACTCGCCACTAAAAGAGTGAGTGTTTTGTGCTGGCGAGATGATTCTTCAGCCGCGCCCCGCAGCAGCGGCGTGTAAGTGGGGTCGTTAAACAACACATCCTGCGGTTCAGCTAACAAAAAAGCTAGCGCATTCGTCCTGCCCGTTACGAGCGAACGCGCGTGTTGATTTGCCCTGTAACCGGTCTGCTGGATCGCGCCTTCAATTGCTTTCTGCGCTTCGGATGACACCCATTTACGGCCATTTAAATACCGGGAAACTGTGCCTCGTGACACCCCAGCTGCCGCCGCCACATCGTTTATTGTCGGGCGGCGCGCGGGAACGAGAGCAGAATTTGTGCCGGTCATAGTTTCCCTATCCTAACTGGCTCAGAGCGCATTCCCACCGAACCATACCGGACTGTTCACGCTCCCACATATTGGTAACGGTTAGGTCACGAACCGCGTGAAAACGCTTGACAATTGGACTGTGTACGCTCACAGTGATGGTACTCACATCGAATAGGTTCACTTTCACACTGGAGTGTTATGTCACAGCAGTTTTGGCCCTTCTCGAAGTCCATTGCTTATGGCGGGGATTACAATCCCGAGCAATGGCCACGTGAAGTCTGGGATGAAGACGTCAAACTGATGCGGGAGGCTGGCGTGAATTTCGTCAGCGTTGGAATCTTCTCGTGGGCCATGATCGAAATTTCCGAAAATGAGTACGACTTTTCCTGGCTAGATGAACTTCTAGATTTGCTCCATGCACATGAAATTAAAGTCGATTTAGCCACGCCCACCGCTTCTCCCCCAGCCTGGTTTTTCGCTGCATACCCACACGCCCGAGCTATTAACGCTGACGGTGTTCCTATGGGCTTTGGTTCACGTGGAATGGCATCGCACTCCTCGCCCGAATATCACGAAGCAATCGTGCGATATGCCAATAAAATCTCCCGCCGTTACGCCGATCATCCCGCTGTAGTGATGTGGCACGTACATAATGAGTACGGAGTGCCTGTAGGAGAAGACTTCTCTGAACAGTCAGTACAAGCATGGCGCCGGTGGCTGCAAGAAAAGTACACAGATATAGCGGGTGTAAACGAAGCGTGGGGCACAGCGTTTTGGGGTCAGCGCTACACCACCTTTGACCATATTCCGGCACCGGCACGCACGCCATCAGCGGCAAATCCTGCGATGCAACTAGATTGGGCGCGTTTTACTGACGATCAGATCCGCGCATGCTTCATTCGCGAGCGCGACGCAATTCGCGCTCATGCCAGCCAGCCGATTACCACAAACTTTATGGCCCATCAGGCGTGGAACACAGACCTATGGAAGTGGGCTAAAGAAGTCGACATCGTCTCCGATGATCACTATTTGTGGTCGCCCGATCCAGACGCCCACATCGGGTTAGCTCTCGCTGCGGATCTAACCCGTTCTGTTGCCGGCGGTAAACCGTGGGTTCTTATGGAACACTCAACTTCTGCTGTGAACTGGCAAGGTCGAAATATTGCAAAACGTCCCGGAGAGATGCATAGAAACGCGCTCACGCACGTCGCTCGCGGTGCCGATGCCGTGATGTTCTTCCAATGGCGTGCTTCACGCCGCGGAGCCGAAAAATTTCATTCGGCAATGGTGCCGCACGCTGGGACGAACAGCCGAATTTTCCAAGAAGTAAAATCACTTGGCCAAAACCTGCAGTATTACGGTGCTGTCCAGGGAAGTTTGGTACGCAATAACGTAGCCATCCTGTATGACTGGGAATCTCTTTGGGCGCAAGATCTAGAGTGGCGCCCCTCAGATGCACTGGGTTTCCGCGAACAAATGCGCACATACTACGAACGGCTATGGCGAGATGGTATTAGCGTCGACTTTGCGCACCCCAGCCATGATTTATCGTCCTATGAACTCGTAGTTGCACCGGCGTCGTATCTGCTACGCAGTGAAGACGCAGAGAATTTAACGAGATATGTCGAAAATGGCGGAACGCTCGTGGTGGCTTGTTTTGCGGCCGCAGTGGACGAGTATGACGCCGTACATCCCGACGGATTCGGAGCTCCGCTTAAAACCGCCCTCGGTGTAAGCGTGGAAGAATATCTGCCCCTGCGTGAATCTGAAACGTCCACCATCAATTACCAGGCCTCTAGCGGACAGCATCATGCCTTGACCGCGACAATTTGGACCGAGGACCTGACCCTTTTTGGTGCAAAGGTGGTAGGGCAATACGAAGATGGTCCAGCGGCCGAGAGCGCGCCCGCAATCACGCGCAACGCACTGGGTGCCGGTCACGGATGGTACATCTCTGCAAACTTATCCGTTACGGAATTAGCGCCCGTCTTCTCAGATATATACGCAGATGCGAATCTTAGCGCGCATCGAGAATTAGACGGCGTAGAAATACTGCGCCGTCATCACCAAGACGCCGAATACGTGTTCGTTATTAATCACCTCAACGAAGTGGTTGAAATCCCTCTTGTCGGCAGAAATATGTTGACCAACGAACCCGCCGATTCGGTAACAGTTGACGCCGGCGGTTACGCCGTCGTCCAAACCTCTCAAAATGGAGAAAGGTAGTGCCATGCGACCAAGATTGACCCTGGCAACGGCGGCAATCGCCTCCCTTGCCCTCATTACCGCGTGTTCATCTTCCAATGACACTGATGAACCGGCACCGACAGATCCCTCACCTGGAGAAACCACGACACAAGAAGAAACCCCCGGGGCGAGCGATGCTGAATTAGTGATCTGGTCAGATGCGGAGCGGAACGAGGCAATTCAGAACGCTGCCGCTACATTTGAGGCCGACACCGGTGCGAAGGTAACCGTAGTACAGAAAAACTTCGAGGACCTACGGGCAGACTTCCTCGCGCAGGTACCAACCGGCGAGGGTCCTGACATCACCGTGGGTGCCCATGACTGGCTGGGTGAATTCGTTGAATCAGGTGTTGTTGACACCATTGACATCGGAGATCGCGCGGCGGATTTTGAACAGGTGACATTGGATGCCCTCACCTATGACGGTCAACTCTATGCCCTGCCTTACGCGCAGGAATCAGTCGCGCTAATTCAAAACACCGACCTGGTGGGCGACGAATTTCCAAGTACCTGGGATGAACTGATTTCCATGGCCACAGAGGCGGGCTTTGAAGATCGCCCGTTCATCCTGTACACGAATGGGTCTGAAGGCGACATGTACACCGCCTACGCTTTCCAAACGTCATTTGGCGCACCAGTATTCGTACAAGACGATTCCGGCTCATACACAACTGAAGTCGGACTCGGCGGTGAGAACGGGCTAGCTTATGCACAGTGGCTTTATGACAATGGCAAAGCGGGAACTGGCTACTTCACCGACACCATTGACTACGACATCGGAAACGAACTATTCGCCGAATCAAAATCTCCGTTCATTGTGCAAGGACCGTGGACCATTCCAACCTATGAAGACGCGGGAGTGAACGTCGCGGTTGGCCCGATTCCAAGCGCTGGTGACGAGACAGCCGCGCCGTTCGTAGGCGTTCAAGGCTTCTACCTGTCGTCGCAGTCAGATAATGCGCTACTTGCCAATGAATTCCTGGCAAACTACATGTCCACCGATGAGGCGCAACAAGCGCTGTACGAAGCCGATCCTCGTATACCGGCTCTCACTTCAGTAGCTGATTCGGTAAGCGAAGACCCGATCATTGCGGGTTTCCTCGCGTCGTCTCAGAACGGGGTCCCAATGCCCAATATTCCTGAAATGGGCGCCGTCTGGGATTTCTGGAATCCAGTTCAGATCGCATTGATCAACGGTGAAAAACCCGATGATGTTTGGCCAACAATGGTCAAAAACATCGAATCAGCGATCGAATAACTACGCCATTAGATCTAGACAACGGAGGTGGGGCCGATGCCTTCCAATCGGCCCCGCCACATCTAACTCTTTATAAGTTAACTCTTAAAGCCCGGGAGGGTTAATGTCCGCCAACGATGACGGAACTTCCACCCCAGTCCGTGCCTCCTCGCGTGCGGTAAGTTCCCATGCCCGGAACTGGAGCGGGATCGGGTGGGGCTTCATAGTCAAGTTGTTAATAATGATGGTGATCAACGCCGTCGGAATAACTGCTCTTTTATCGGCCTACCGCGTGGAATCGTGGGTGATTGGTGGCACCCTCGCGCTCGCGCTCATAGTGGCGAACTGGGTGTACTTCAGCCGGCGGACAGTGCCCGGAAAATACCTATTTCCGGGCTTGTTATTTCTTGCGGTCTTTCAACTTTTCACTCTCTTTTACACCGGTTATGTTGCCTTCACTAACTACGGGACCGGGCATTTAGGCTCCATGCAGCAGGCCGTGGACGCAGCCTTGATTCAAGATGAACGCCGCATAGACGACTCTCCGAGTTATCCACTTGCGGTGGTAAAAGACGGAGACGAGATCGGATTTGCGATCAACGATGAGGGCATCATCAAGGTCGGAAGCGATGATGATCCCCTCGAAGAAGTTGATGGCACTCTCGATGAACGTGGCGTACCGACGGAAGTATCGGGCTGGGACGTAATACCACGAGCAGAACTCTTTTCCGATAAGGCTCTACAAGAGACCGTCACAAAATTGCGGGTCCCCGTCAGCGACGACGTAACGCGAGGATCGATTCGTACGCGAGAAGGATCAACCGGGGCAATTTATCGCTCCACTCTGACCTGGGATCCGGACACAAGCACTCTTACAAACAGCGAGACTGGAACGGTCTACGCCCCCGATGACCAGGGCAATTTTGTAAGTGCAACCGGAGAAAAACTAGCGGCCGGCTGGTATGTCAATGTCGGGTTTAGTAACTTCGTCCGTGCCTTCACCAATGCGGACTATGCCGGACCACTTTTGCAAGTTACCGCGTGGACCTTCTCTTTCGCGATACTCACCGTTGTTACTAGTTTCGGATTGGGCTTACTTCTTGCGCTGGTCTATAACGACGCGCGAATTCGTGGGCGCAAGATATTGCGCACCATCATGATTTTGCCCTACGCGTTTCCGGCGTTTATGTCGGCTTTGCTATGGCGCGGCATGCTGAACTCAGAATTTGGCGTAATTAATGACTGGTTCTTCTTCGGTTCCAATATCGACTGGCTTGGGGATCCGTGGCTCGCCAAGTTTTCGATCCTCTGGGTCAACCTCTGGCTTAGTTACCCGTACTGGTTTTTAGTTATCACCGGCGCACTTCAAGGACTTCCCGCCGATATCAATGAAGCCGCACGAATTGATGGCGCGGGACGCTGGAGGCAATTCCGGTCTATTACCCTTCCGCTGCTGATGATTTCGACCGCACCGTTGGCGATCGCCTCATTCGCTTTTAGTTTTAATAACTTCACGATTATTTTCATGCTTACGTCTGGCGGACCAAACTTTCCAGGCGCGCGAGTACCGCTTGGCTCGACTGACATTTTGATTTCGGCGATCTATCAAATATCCGGTGTTTCAGGTGGAAGGGCCGACTACGGACTGGCGAGCGCGCTATCGATCATTGTCTTCATCGTCATCGGAATAGTTTCAGCCGTTGCATTCCGTCAAACTCGAAAACTGGAGGAAATCTAATATGTCCAGTGTTCAAAGAAAAAGTCCCGCTAAGCGGCGTCGCTGGTGGGCGGAAGTTGGCTGGAAGTATCCTCTAGCGGCAGTGGTGCTTTTCTATACCGCATTTCCCCTTGTCTACGTTCTTTCCGCTTCACTGAATGAACGCGGCTCCCTTTCCGGAGCGAACACCCTATTTTCTCAAATTAGCGCGACGAATTACGCAGCCCTCGGTGAAACGCGATTTTGGACTTGGGTATTAAATACGCTCATTATTGGAGGCGCCGCATCGCTTGGCGCCGTACTGATGGGAGCGGCTGCCGCATACGCGCTCTCCCGATTTCGCTTCACCGGTCGCCGTGCATCCTTGACAACACTGCTGATAATCCAAATGTTTCCACAGACCGTAGCGTTCGTGGCAGTTTTCTTACTTTTGATCTCGCTCGGGCATGTGGCGCCGGTACTGGGAATTAATTCCAAGATCGCTTTGATTTGCGTGTATTTGGGCGGTGCATTAGGAGCCAACACTTTCCTAATGTACGGATTCTTCAACACCATACCGATTGAAATTGACGAATCCGCTCGCATTGACGGCGCTAGTCACGCACAAATTTATTGGAAACTGATTATGCCATTGGTAACGCCCGTGCTGGCGGTCGTCGGCTTACTAGCATTCATTTCTGCATTCGGTGATTTCATCTTGGCGAAAATTATTCTTGTTTCCGAAGATAACTGGACGCTCGCAGTAGGGATGTATCAGTGGGTCTCAAACCAACTGACCTCTCGGTGGGGTCTATTCGCAGCCGGCGCCATGGTGGCCTCTGTCCCGGTGTTAGTGCTGTTCCTCTCATTACAGCGCTACATCGTGGGCGGATTGTCGGCCGGATCCGTTAAAGGGTAATCAACGTCTACACAGTGAAAGGATATTTATGTATGTTCGAAGAGTAGTGGCAATAATGGGCTCTTTTGCCGTGGCTGGGGCAATGCTTAGTGCGCCAGCGTTCGCCAACCCGGCTGATGATCCGGTACCGGCTGAGATCACCGTTCCGAAAGTCGAAGGAATGGGAACTGACTGGATAAATGGCGTAGATATCTCATCGATCCTCTCGCTAGAAGAATCCGGCGTGACATTCAAAAACTTCGCTGGTGAAGAGGAAGACCTTTTCACGGTCTTGGCAGACGCAGAGGTCAACTGGGTTCGGGTTCGCGTTTGGAACGAACCATTCAGTTCCGAGAATCCGGACCACGGCTACGGCGCCGGAAATGTCGACGCGGTTCGCGCCACGGAAATCGCAAAAAGGGCTACCGACGCCGGAATGCGTGTGCTAGTTAACTTTCATTACTCGGATTTTTGGGCACATCCTGGCCAGCAGAAATCTCCGCGCGCTTGGCGCCAAATGAATTTACAAGAGCGGACCCAGGCTCTCTACGATTACACTGCCGAGACCTTAACCGATATGAAGGACGCCGGAGCGGACATCGGTATGGTCCAAATCGGAAATGAAACTACCAGTGGCCAAATAGCCGGTGAATCTGGCTGGGGCAACACCGCCGAGCTGTTTAAGGCCGGATCACAGGCCGTGCGTGACACGCTGGGTCACGATGTGCTCGTGGCGGTACATTTCACCAACCCGGAGCGAACTGGACAATACGCATCCGTAGCGCGGGAACTCGATGCTCGGGGCGTCGATTACGACGTATTTCTTTCATCCTATTATGCCTTCTGGCATGGGTCGCTAGAAAATCTCACGTCAGTCCTTGATCACGTGGCAACGACCTATGACAAATATGTGGCCGTCGCTGAAACGTCTTGGGCCTACACCCTCGAAGACGGTGATGGGTATCCAAATTCCGTAGCGGACAATCCCGCTGAGTACTCCGCCACGGTTCAAGGCCAAGCACTTGCAGTACGCGACGTTATGCAAGCAGTAGCAAATGTCTCTGATGGCCGCGGTCTCGGTACCTTTTATTGGGAACCCGCTTGGCTCCCGGTCGGGCCTCCTGAGCAATACGATCAAAACTGGGAGTTATGGCAACGCGATGGTTCCGGATGGGCCACCACGTATTCACAAGAATTTTACGATCCCGACGGCAACCTCGGCGGTACAACTGAAGAGGGCGGTAAAGACGCTGAGCCCTACGGTGGCAGCAGTTGGGATAACCAAGCATTATTTGATTTTGCGGGCAACCCGCTGGAATCCCTGCGCGTATATGAATATGCACGTACCGGGGCTGTATCGGAACGCGAAATAGATCGGATCATCACGAATGACATTTCCGTAACCGATCCAGCCGATATCGAACTGCCTGAGACTGTCGAAGTTGCTTACACCGATGGCACCCGCGAAGAACTCTCGGTGCGATGGAACGAGGATCCGTCGTGGATAGTAGATGATGGCGAGTACACCTTTACCGGTAGCACCGAGATGGGTGACGTGCGCATGCGCGTTACTGTGCGGGCTGCAAGCGCCGGTGGCAAAAACTACGTGATAAATCCCGGGTTCGAAGACGGCGTCAGCCCTTGGTTGAGCGAGGGAAGTGGCGTAACTGTTAGCGCGTCTGATGATCCACATTCTGGGAGCCGTTCGACGCACTTCTTCAGTAGCAGAAACTACAGTTTTGGGCTCGAGCAAACCCTAAGCGGAGTTCCTGCCGGCACCTATGTCTTATCGGCTAAGGTCCAAGGGGGTGATGCCGCTACAACCGACGAGATGGAGATCTCCGCGCAGTCCGGAATCTCCACCGTGCGAGCAAGCTTTACCCTAGCCGGTTGGCAAGAATGGCAAACTCCGCGGACCGAACCGATAACTGTGGGTACAGATGGCACCGTAATCATTCGGGCAGACTTCAGCCTTACCGGCGGTGCCTGGGGAACCATTGATGATTTCGAATTCATCGCCGTAGCCGATTCAGGCCCGGTGTCAACTGACGCTCTACGCACTCTGGTCACTGAGGCCGAGCAAGTCGATCCAGAGGGGTTCACCAAGGAAACCGTGGCGGCGTTGAACGCCACACTGGTACAGGCCCGCTTCATACTGGGCGGCGAACCCGGTCAAGCCAGCGTGGACGCCGCCGCTCAAGCACTAGAGGCTGCTCTAACGGGTCTAGAACCTATCGCGACGCCTGACCCAATTCCGGATCCTGATCCGACCGAAGTTCCGGATCCCGCTCCAGAAGAGAGCGATCCAGACCTGGACGCAGGCATGGACGATAATGCGAACGCCGGCACGTCGAATGCCAGCGGTAAAGAGCTACCACGCACCGGCGTCTCCTCGCTTGGATGGGTGCTCGGCCTGGGCTTCGGAAGCCTGGCATTAGGCGCAGCGGTGCTGATATTCCGAAACAGAAGCATGAGCGGCGCGAGATAGATTCGCTCGAACTCCATACGTGAGGGGCTGCAGCCGAAGCAAACAACTTCCAAGCGCAGCCCCTCACGGCGTTTCCGGCCAAAAGTGATGCCCTTGGTCGCGTACGCCCACCACGACGCCTCGTCGTGCGCGGCCCTACGCTCGAAGGAGAGTGAACATGCAGCGTCGGGTTCGCACCAGGTGCCACACTGGACCAGCAAGCGGTTAATGCGAGCGGTAATAATTAGCGCACCGAAAGGCGGAGGTTATGAGTTCCGACTCAAGATTCCTGACGTGGGCTACGGCGGCGCGCTCACCTCGCGTGAGCGCTCCCGCGGCGGATCAGTCGTCAGTAAGGACGACGAATCTCGGCCTGGTCTTAAACGCTGTGTTCGCCGCTGGGGGTGGTATCAGCCGGGCCGAGGTCGCTTCGATCACCGGTCTGACCCGGGCGACGGTCTCGCGTTTGGTAACCGATGCGATTGAAGCCGGCCTGCTGGTCGAAGCCGAACCAACGGCGCCCAAGATGGGCCGGCCATCCACTCCCCTGTTTCCCGCCGCGCGCACTGCGGTCGGAATTGGTCTCGAGGTCAACGTCGATCACGTCGCCGGCGTCGCGATCGATCTGACCGGTGCGGTGGTAGACAGTTTTGCGCTAGAGGGCGATTTTGCAGATTCCGACCCCGCGCCGGTGCTCACGCAACTCGCGCAATCCTCCACCGACCTGTTGAAGAGACTGCACGCCGCGGGAGTAACCGAAATTGCGGGCATCAGCATCGCGATCCCGGGGGTCGTTGATGTTCCCTCTGACGAGGTTGTCTCCGCGCCCAACCTGGGCTGGAGCGGCATTACACCCGCTGACTATCTGCGCGATGTCTTTCCGACCGGAACGAAACTCGTTACGCACAACGACGCCGATCTGCAGGCGATGTCCGCCCAAATTGCGCTCACAAACGGGGGCGAGCACCTGTCGTCCTTCATTTATATTTCTGGCGATACCGGCATCGGTGGCGCGGTCATCGCCGACGGAAGCCTGCTCGCAGGCGAACGAGGGTGGGCGGGTGAAATCGGGCACGTCACGATTGATCCGAACGGGCCGCCTTGTCACTGCGGCTCACGGGGATGTCTGGAGACATATGCGGGCTGGCGTGCCATCGCCGAGAGCGCCCAAACTGATTGGAAGCTCGGCGCCGGAGAACTCCTCAGCCGGCTCAATGCCGGCGACGAACGGGCCGCAACTGCCATCGCTCGGGCCGGATGGGCGCTTGGTATCGCGATCGCTACCGCCGTCAAACTCCTGGACATTCGCACCATTGTGCTTGGAACCAGCCTCAGTGCGCTCAAAGACCAAATAATGCCCGCGATAATGCAAGAACTCGACCGTCGGCTCCTGGCGGCGAACGCCTCGGACATCACGGTGTTGGCGACGCAGCGGCACGATTATCCAGCCGCGAACGGGGGCGCGTTCAATGCACTGCGCTGGAAACTCGAACGCCCCGAAGCAGTTGGAACCCCGCTCGCATTCGACTCGGAAATCAACGTCAAATAAACCTGAACTCCTCTTGACACGGCCCCAAAGCCGACATAGTTTAGGCATTAAACAAAGATCTGTTCCGCTCAAACGAGAAAAGGCAAAAAAATGACACCCAAACCGCAACCAAGCGATCGCTTCAGCTTCGGTCTCTGGACCGTCGGTTGGAACACGACAGACCCGTTTGGCGGGCCCACGCGTCCGGTATTAGAGCCGTGGGAATATG
>Ga0079225_10002287_pt1 | contig 10972 bp, 6 predicted proteins | sample Poulit2012_FD_76344 | JGI IMG/M metagenome (GOLD analysis project Ga0079225, IMG submission 76344) | Agricultural soil microbial communities from Georgia to study Nitrogen management - Poultry litter 2012 | ecosystem: Environmental > Terrestrial > Soil > Agricultural land | place: USA: Georgia...
ACGAAGAAATCGAACGGTTATTTGAAGCAGCCTCCGGAACAGAACCTCTAGATTATCGAAATAAAGCTCTATTAGAAGTTTTATATGGGACAGGTATTCGTGTCAGTGAATGTCAGAATTTAAAATTAGAAGATATTGATTTAAATGTAGGGGTTATGCTTGTTTTAGGAAAAGGCAATCGTGAACGCTATGTTCCTTTTGGAGAATATGCGAAAATAGCCATTGAAGAATATATTACAAATTGCCGTTCTCCATTAATGAAAAAATATCATAAAGAACACGATTATTTATTTATTAGTCAATATGGCGAACATATATCTGTTTCAGGTATCCAATATGCATTGAATCAATTAATTAAAAAAACGAGTCTGACTTCTTCTATTCATCCTCATAAATTGAGGCACTCATTTGCGACTCATTTACTAGATAATGGAGCAGATATGCGTACTGTTCAAGAATTATTAGGACATAAAAGTTTATCTTCTACTCAAATTTATACCCATGTAACAAAGGATCATTTATTAAAAGACTATAAGCAGTTTCATCCTAGAGCGTAAAGAGAGTTAAGATTTACATTAAGAGAAGAAATTTATTAATTGGAGGAGAACAAATGGTTAAATTTCATGCAACAACAATACTAGCCGTTCAGCATAATGGAGAGTCTGCAATGGCAGGTGACGGGCAAGTCACGATGGGAGAGTCCGTGATTATGAAAGGAACAGCCCGTAAAATCAGAAAAATTTATGATGATCAAGTCATCGTAGGTTTTGCAGGAAGTGTAGCGGATGCTTTTACTCTTGAAGATAAATTTGAAGGAAATTTAAATAAATATAGCGGTAATCTAGAACGAGCAGCCGTCGAGTTGGCTCAGGAATGGCGTTCAGACAAGGCAATGCGTCAACTTGAAGCTTTGCTTATCGCCATGAACAAAGATAAAATGCTTTTAATTTCTGGTACAGGTGAAGTGATTCAACCCGATGATGATATTTTAAGTATCGGTTCAGGTGGTAATTATGCTTTAGCTGGGGCACGAGCCTTAAAACGACACAACAAAGAATTAACCGCTGAAGAAATTGCCCGTGAAGGGTTACAAATCGCTTCTGAGATTGATATTTTCACAAATGAAAATATCATCACTGAAAAATTATAAGAATTGGAGTGTTTACATTTTGCAAAATACAAAAGAACTAACACCAAAAGAAATCGTAAATCGTCTTGACCAATATATTATTGGACAGGAGGAAGCAAAAAAATCGGTATCCATCGCATTAAGAAACCGATTCCGTCGTCAATTAATTGAACCGGAAATGCAAAAAGAGATTACCCCAAAAAATATTTTAATGATTGGTCCTACTGGAGTTGGTAAAACAGAAATTGCTAGACGCTTATCAGATATTTTATATGCCCCATTCATTAAAGTTGAAGCTACTAAATTTACAGAAGTAGGATATGTCGGTCGTGATGTAGAGTCTATGGTCCGAGATTTAGTAGAAGCTTCCATTCAACTAGTCCGTCGCGAAAAACGTAGTGAAGTGCATACACGTGCAGAAAATGAAGCTATTAAACGTATCACTAAAGCTCTTGCTCCTGGAATCCGTAAAGAAAAAAAGCAACAAAGTGGAAATCCTTTCGCCCAATTTTATCAAAGCATGGGTCTAGATCCCAATCAATTAAACTTAGGAGAAGAAGAACCTGAAGAAGAAGTTACAGAAGAAATTTCTTCAAAAAGAAATGAATTAGCCGATCAAATTAAACGTGGGTTATTAGACAGTCGTGAAGTAGAGATCCAAGTTGAAGAAAAACAACAAAAAGCTACTGGTCCAATGAATGATCAGTTTGAACAAATGGGGATAGACTTGTCTGAAACACTAGGAGCTTTTAAGACACCTCGTAAAATAAAACGAACAATGACTGTTAAAGAAGCTGTCGAGGTTTTAACAGAAGAGGAAGCAGATAAGTTAATTGAAAATGCAGATATTGAGTCTGAGGCAATTAAACTAGCAGAAAATAACGGAATTATTTTCTTAGATGAAATCGATAAAATTGCTTCAAAAGATGAAGGAGGACAAGCTCAAATTTCTCGAGAAGGGGTTCAAAGAGATATCCTACCTATTGTTGAAGGATCGGTTGTTCGTACCAAACACGGGAATGTTAAAACAGATTATATACTATTTATTGGGTCTGGTGCTTTCCATACTTCTACACCAAGTGATTTAATTCCAGAATTGCAAGGTCGTTTCCCCATTCGTGTAGAATTGGATGATTTAACTGCTGATGATTTTGTCAAAATCTTAACAGAGCCTAAAAATTCATTAATTAAACAATATCAAGCGTTATTAAGTACTGAAAATGTAGATGTGAAATTCACAATGGATGCGGTAGAGGAGTTAGCTAATATCGCCCAAAAAGTGAATGAAGAAACAGACAATATCGGAGCTCGTCGTTTGCATACCATTTTAGAAAAGCTATTAGAAGAATTATTATTTGAAGCCAGTGATATGCAAATGGGAGAAGTAAATATTACGAAAAAATATGTACAAGATAAAATCGGTCATATCGCCGAAGATCAAGACTTGTCTCAGTATATTCTATAATAATTTATGGTTAAGAGAATCGCTAGTTTATTCAAAAACTGGATGAACTAGCGATTTTTTTATTGATTTATTAAAAAAGCTAAGAAATTCAGTGAATTCCTTAGCATAATAATATTAATTGTCTTTTTTTGAACTTCTTAAACCGAAAGGGACTCTGCTTTCTGTTCCATTTTTGAGTCGTTTAATATTTTCTCTATGAAGGTAAACTATTAAAAAAGCAACAAACCAAATCACAATAGTAAAAATTGGGTCATTTAAGAAAAAAGAACCGATGGCTGCAAAGAGTACGGCAAGTATACTTGAAATACTCACGATACTTGTAGTAAACAGTATAATTAAAAATACCCCTACGAAAATCAATAAAAAGATTGGATGTAAAGCTAGAGCAACTCCAGCAGAAGTAGCCACTGCTTTTCCGCCTTTAAATTTAATATACAGGGGAAAGACATGACCAAGAATTGCGAAAACTCCAATGAATATAGGGTGAATATCACTACCTAACCAAATAGGCAAATAAGTAGCAACTACTCCTTTCATTACATCGATGATTAAAGCAATGGTCCCGGCTTTTACGCCTAAAATACGAAAAGTATTCGTTGCTCCTGTGTTTCCACTTCCATATTCACGGATATCTTTATGATATAATAACTTTCCAATCCAAACACCCGATGGAATGGAGCCTAACAAATAGGCGATGATCATTAGAAAAAGAATATTCAAATTAATCTCTCCTCAAAATAAGAATTTTCGTACTGATATGTATTTTTCAGTAAAAATTCCTTAAAGCAATATATATATAGTCTACCATGATTTAAACTTTACTTTAACAATTATTTTCAAAGAATGGGCGTGAAGCCTTATTGATCCAGTTGTTAGAATGAAATTTGACAATTTTATGGTATAATTGTAGAGTATGCTTGTTGAATGAGAACAAACGTTTCAATTTGTATGAATAAGATAGATAAATTTGTAGAAGGGGTGCATTGACAAATGGCACAACAAGAATATACCGATTCTTCTATTCAAATTTTAGAAGGTTTAGACGCCGTAAGAAAACGTCCTGGTATGTATATAGGATCGACTGATTCACGAGGTCTTCATCATCTAGTATATGAAATAGTAGACAACTCCGTGGATGAAATTCTTGCAGGATACGGCGATACAATAGAGATTACAATTTTTAAAGACAATAGCATTTGTGTAAAAGATAATGGGAGAGGAATGCCTACAGGAATACATCAGTCTGGAATTCCTACTTTACAAGTTATCTTTACTATACTACATGCAGGAGGAAAATTCAGCGAAGAAGGGGGCTATAAAACTTCCGGTGGTCTTCATGGAGTAGGCGCTGCGGTAGTTAATGCTTTATCTGAATGGCTTATAGTCACCGTCCAAAGAGATGGTTATGAATATACCCAAAAGTTTAAAAACGGAGGAAAACCGGACGGAAAGGTTAAACGTAAAAAGATCAAAGGAAAAGCAACCGGTACAACTATCCACTTTAAACCAGATCCAGAAATATTTAAATCCGTAGAAATCTCTTATGATACGATAACAGAAAGAATGCGCGAGTCTGCCTTTCTGTTAAAAAAGACAAAGATTCGATTAACCGATGAACGCACAGATGAAAAAGAAGAATTTTATTATGAAGATGGGATTAAATCATTTGTAGAATATTTAAACGAAGACAAAGATATTCTAACTCCTATTGGTTATTTTGAAGGAAAAAGTAATGGAATCGAAGTCGAGTTTGCTTATCAGTATAATGATGGTTACACCGAAAACTTTTTGAGTTTTGTTAACAATGTACGTACACGTGATGGTGGAACACATGAAATAGGGGCAAAAACAGCTCTTACAAAAAGCTTTAATGATTATGCTCGCCAAGCAAATTTATTAAAAGAAAAAGAAAAAAACTTGGAAGGGTCAGATATTCGTGAAGGGATAGCAGTTATTTTATCCGTCCGTATTCCTGAAAATATTCTTCAATTTGAAGGACAAACCAAAAATAAATTAGGTACATCCGCTGCTCGGGCAGCCACTGAATCTGTTATATCTGAACAACTAGGCTTTTATTTGGCTGAAAATGGCGAAATGTCCCAACAAATTATTCGTAAAGCCCTAAAAGCACGCGAAGCAAGGGAAGCCGCGAGAAAAGCTAAAAATGCAAGCCGTGATGGTAAATCAAGACGTCAAAGGGATACTCTAATTTCTGATAAACTTACCCCTGCTCAAGGTCGAAACGCGAAAAGAAATGAGCTTTATTTAGTCGAAGGGAATTCAGCAGGAGGATCTGCAAAACAAGGAAGAGATCGTAAGTTCCAAGCCATTCTTCCACTAAGAGGAAAGGTTATTAATACCGAGAAAGCTTCAATGACAGATATCTTCAAAAACGAAGAAATCGCAACCATGATCTATACCATTGGGGCGGGTGTAGGGCCAGAGTTTGATATTAACGATTGTAACTATGATAAGATAATCATTATGACAGATGCGGATACCGATGGGGCACACATTCAAACTTTACTCTTAACTTTCTTTTATCGTTATATGCGTCCATTGATTGATGCAGGAAAGGTTTATTTGGCGCAACCTCCTTTATATAAAATCACTTCAGGTTCAGGAAAGAAACAAAAATCTTCCTATGCTTGGACGGATGAAGAACTAAGCCAAATAACTAAAAATCTTAAAAAGTATTCGTTACAACGATATAAAGGTTTAGGGGAAATGAATGCAGGTCAATTGTGGGAGACAACAATGGATCCAAAAAGACGTACCTTAATTCAGGTAACCATTGATGATGAAGCTCAAGCAGAACGTCGTGTTTCTGTATTAATGGGTTCAAAAGTTTCTCCGCGTCGTGACTGGATTGAAAATCATGTAGAATTCACATTAGAAGAAGAAGGTAGCATTCTAGATACAGAAGAAGTGCTTGAAGAGAACGAAGAAGACTTTCAGCAAGAAAGGTTAGATGTTTAATGGCAGAAAGTTCAGGAATACAAAAAATAACACTAGAAAATGTTATGGGTGACCGTTTTGGGCGTTATTCAAAATATATTATTCAAGAGCGGGCTATCCCAGATATTCGAGATGGTTTAAAGCCTGTTCAGCGTCGAATTATATTTGCGATGCAAGAAGATAATAATACACATGATAAGGCTTATCGTAAATCAGCAAAAACAGTAGGGAATGTTATTGGTAACTATCACCCACATGGAGATACTTCGGTTTACGATGCAATGGTTCGTTTAAGTCAAGAATGGAAAATGCTTGAACCTTTAGTCGACATGCAAGGAAATAACGGAAGTCTGGATGGGGATCCAGCCGCTGCCATGCGTTACACCGAAGCTCGATTATCAAAAATTGCAGGTGAATTAGTTAAGGACATCAATTTAGATACGGTTGATTTTATTTTAAACTTTGATGATACAGATGAAGAACCGACTGTTTTACCTGCTAAATATCCAAATTTACTCGTAAATGGTGCTACAGGAATTTCAGCAGGATATGCAACGGATATTCCTCCTCATAATTTAGGAGAGATTATTGATGCTACGGTTCATTTAATTGACTACCCAGAGGCTCATTTAAAAACACTAATGAAATATGTTAAAGGTCCTGATTTCCCAACTGGTGGAATTGTTCAAGGAGCAAAAGGTTTAAAAAAGGCCTTTGATACTGGTAAAGGGCGTATTATTATTCGTTCTAAAACTGAAATCGAAAAAATACGTGGTGGTCGCGAACAAATTGTAATTACTGAAATTCCTTATGATGTGAACAAAAGTAATTTAGTCAGTAAAATTCATGATATTCGTATTAATAAAAAAATAGATGGAATAGCGGATGTTCGGGATGAAACAGACCGTGCTGGCTTACGAATCGTTGTTGAGTTGAAAAAAGATGTTAATGCAGAGGGCGTTTTAACTTATTTACTAAAAAATACGGATTTACAGATTTCTTATAATTATAATGTAATTGCAATTGATGATAAACAACCAAAACAATTAGGATTAAAAGATATTTTAAATAGCTATTTGAATTTTAGGAGAGAGGTTGTTACTCGCCGTACAAAAACTCTTCTTAAAAAAGATAAAGATCGAGAACACATTGTTAAAGGGTTAATCAAAGCTATCTCTATCCTAGATAAAGTAATTGCGGTGATTCGAGGAAGTAAGAATAAATCCCATGCCAAGATTAATTTGATTAATGATTTTTCGTTTAGTGAAAGACAAGCTGAGGCTATAGTGAATCTCCAACTTTATCGTTTAACCAATACTGATATTACGGAGTTGGAAGAAGAAGCAAAAAATTTAGAATCTCGTATAAAAGAGTACAATGAAATATTATCAAACAAGGATAAGCTAAATCAGGTCATTAAAAAAGAGCTAAAAGAGATTAAGAAAAATTATGCAAAGCCACGCTTAACTCAAATTGAAGATGAAATTGAAGAGTTAAAAGTGGAAAAAGAAGTTTTAGTGTCTGAAGAAGAAGTTATCGTAACTTTAACGAGAGAAGGATATTTAAAACGTACAAGTTTACGCTCTTATCAGTCTTCCTCACCAGATGATATTAGTATTCGAAATGGAGACCATATTTTATTTGCTGAAAAATTATCTACTTTAGATCAAATGGTTATTTTTACAAGCAAAGGAAAAGTAATTAATCGACCAATTCATGAATTACCTGATATTCGTTGGAAAGATTCAGGTCAACATTTGTCTCAAAGTATTTCTTTTGAACCGTCAGAACGAATAATTGCTGCATACAGCTATAGGAAATTACCGAAAGAAGATACCTTTGTATTCATTACAAGAAATGGAAATATTAAGCAAACAAAGATTTCAGATTTTGCTCCTAAAAGAAGTTATAAAACACAAAGCTTTACTGCTATTCGTTTAGAAAATGAGAAAGATGAGTTAGTGAATGTTTATGAAGCGAACCAATCAAAAAATTACGATGTATTTTTAGTCAGTCATCGAGGTTATGGTCTACGTTATCCGCTATCTGAGGTCTCTACTTACGGAACAAATGCAAAAGGAGTTAAATCAATGAACCTCAAAGAAGGGGACTTTGTGGTCGCAGGCAGTATTTTTGAGCCAACAGAAAAAAATGCTCAAGTGATGCTCGTAACACATAGAGGCGCGATAAAGAAAATGAATGTTGCGGATTTTGATATTATATCAAGAGCTAAACGAGGGTTATTAGTTCTTCGAGAGTTGAAATCTAATCCTCATCGAGTGGCTTTGATGTTTAACGTCATGAGTAATGATGAAAAAATTACGCTAAGAACAAATAAAGGAAATGAATTTACCTTCATGCCTAAAGATTATGGGATAAGTGATCGCTACAGTAACGGTTCCTTTATTTTAGATGAAGAGACAGACGGCCATCCAATTGTTTACCGAAAAGACGATATAATTTATATAGACAGTAAAGAAAATAATAATAACTAAAACATATGAAAATAGGGAGTTAATGAATAGCCATTCATTAACTCCCTATCACTTCACATAGATTGTGAATATATAATCATACGTAACTATTCTCAATGGATTATCAATTAATGCGCTTACATGTTGTTATTGTAGTGTTTTTTCATAATTCTTATTAAGAATTAATGCTAAAACCGGTTGAATTTTGTCCTTAGTATGTGATAGAATGAATATGTCAATAAGAGAATAAACGTATTCAAAAAAATTAATAAGGAGTTGTAATTATGCAAAAGTCAATAGATTCTACCTCTTATGATAAAGCATGGGAAGGGTTTAAAGGTAGTAAGTGGAAACATAATGTATCGGTTCGTGATTTTATCCAAAAAAACTATACTCCATACGATGATGATGATACTTTCTTAGAAGGTCCAACAGAAAATACCTCTCAATTATGGGATCAAGTAATGGATTTAGATCGCAAAGAAATTGAAGCCGGTGGAGTATTGGATATGGATACAGATGTAGTATCTTCAATTACTTCTCACGGCCCAGGTTATTTAGATAAAGAAAAAGAGACTGTTGTAGGTTTTCAAACAGATGAACCATTTAAGCGTTCTTTTCAACCTTATGGTGGTATTCGTATGTCTGAGCAAGCAGCAGAATCTTATGGCTATGAAATCAATCCAGAAAAAGTTCATATCTTTAGTGAATATCGCAAAACACATAATCAAGGAGTATTTGATGCGTACACACCTGAAATGCGTGCTGCACGTCGATCAGGTGTAATTACAGGATTACCTGATGCTTATGGACGTGGACGTATTATTGGTGATTATCGTCGAGTCGCATTATACGGAATAGATTATCTAATTGAAGAGAAAATGAAAGATAAAGATAACTGTGGCGGCGGTATCATGTCTGAAAAAGTTATTCGCCAAAGAGAAGAGTTATCTGAACAAATTAAAGCATTACATGAAATCAAAGAATTAGGCCATATTTATGGGTTTGATATTTCTCGTCCAGCTGAAAATGCTCAAGAAGCTTTCCAATGGTTATATCTAGGTTATTTAGCTGCTGTAAAACAACAAAATGGTGCAGCTATGTCATTAGGACGTACATCAACATTCCTAGATATTTATATTGAACGTGATCTTGAAAACGGTACTTTGACAGAAATAGAAGCACAAGAATTAGTTGATCATTTTGTTATGAAATTACGTTTAGTTAAATTCGCACGTACACCAGAATATAACGAACTATTTTCTGGAGATCCTACTTGGGTTACAGAAGCTATTGCTGGTATGGGTGTAGATGGACGTCATATGGTAACAAAAAATAGTTATCGTTTCTTGCACACATTAATAAACTTAGGTCCTTCTCCAGAACCTAACTTAACAGTGTTATGGTCAGAAAATCTACCTCAACACTTTAAAGATTTTTGTGCAAAAGTATCGATTGAAACAAGCGCTATACAATATGAAAATGATGATGTCATGCGTCCAATATATGGTGACGATTATGGTATTGCTTGCTGTGTGTCAGCTATGGAAATCGGAAAACAAATGCAGTTCTTTGGTGCCCGTGCAAACTTGGCAAAAACACTCCTTTACGCAATCAATGGTGGGGTAGATGAAATTTCTAAAGTACAAGTTGCTCCAGCATATGCACCAATTACTTCAGAATATTTAGATTATGATGAAGTACAAGAAAAATATCAAGAAATGATTGACTGGCTATCTGGTTTATACATTAACACACTAAATATTATCCACTTTATGCATGATAAATATAGTTATGAAAGTTCTCAAATGGCTTTGCATGACACTGAAATATTGCGAACAATGGCAACAGGTATTGCAGGATTTTCAGTAGCTGTTGATTCCTTATCTGCCATTAAATATGCAAAAGTAAAAACTATTCGAGATGAAAATGGTTTAGTAGTTGATTATGAAATCGAAGGAGATTATCCAAAATACGGAAACAATGATAATCGTGTTGATGAGATTGCGGTAGATCTTTTAGAACGATTTATAACAAGTGTTAAAAAACATGAAACTTATCGTGATTCTGTTCATACAACTTCTATCTTAACCATTACTTCAAACGTTGTTTATGGTAAGAAAACAGGAAATACACCAGATGGACGTCGTGCTGGTGAACCATTTGCTCCTGGTGCAAACCCATTACATGGACGAGATGAAAAAGGAGCACTTGCTAGTTTGAACTCAGTAGCTAAATTACCTTATGAATTTTCATTAGATGGTATTTCTAATACCTTCTCAATTGTTCCAAATGCTTTAGGAAAAACAGAAGATACTCAGGTTAGAAATCTTTCAAATATGTTAGATGGTTACGTGAATAAAGGTGGACACCATATAAACGTTAATGCATTAAACCGAGAAACATTAATAGATGCAATGGATCATCCAGAGGAATACCCACAACTAACCATTCGAGTATCAGGCTATGCTGTTAAATTTATTAAATTAACCCGCGAACAACAAATGGAAGTTATTAGCCGTACATTCCATGAAAGTATGTAATTAATAATTAAAATATAACCATTTATAAAAATTTAGTGTAAGGAAGATGAATCAATATGGCAGAAGAAACACTTGGATATGTACATTCTATAGAAACATTTGGTTCCGTCGATGGACCAGGAATACGGTTTGTTGTGTTTATGCAGGGGTGTCGACTAAGATGTGCATTCTGCCATAATCCTGACACTTGGAATATTGGTGGAGGAACCCCTTATACTGCGCAAGAATTAATTGACCAAGCCGTTGATTATCAAGCGTATTGGGGGGATGAAGGCGGAATTACAGTTAGCGGAGGAGAACCTCTTCTACAAATAGATTTTATATTAGAATTATTTAAGTTAGCTAAAGAAAAAGGTATTCATACCGCAATTGATTCATGTGGAGGTCCTTTTACTCGTGAAGA
>Ga0079225_10002288_pt1 | contig 10967 bp, 9 predicted proteins | sample Poulit2012_FD_76344 | JGI IMG/M metagenome (GOLD analysis project Ga0079225, IMG submission 76344) | Agricultural soil microbial communities from Georgia to study Nitrogen management - Poultry litter 2012 | ecosystem: Environmental > Terrestrial > Soil > Agricultural land | place: USA: Georgia...
AAGAAGGTGTACTATGGATTTACAATTTGATAATCGTTCGCCTGTTTATATACAAGTGATCGATTACTTTAAACAACAAATCGCCAGTGGGCAGATGGAGCTTGGTGAAGAGCTACCATCTAGGCGTGAATTAGCGAATAAACTAAAAATAAATCCAAATACAGTTCAAAAGGCATTTAAGGAAATGGAGGACTCTCACTTGATAGTAACAGAGGGGAATTTACCGAGTAAAGTGACGGAGGATCAGTCAGTTATCAAACAGTTACGTAAGGAATTAATTGAAAGTGCAGTTGATGACTTCATCCAAACTGTCCAAACAATTCAAATTCCGTTAGAAGATGTCCTTGAACTTATTAAGGAGCATTACGGAAAATAAGGGGGTATATAAATGATAGAGGTAAAGCATATAGAAAAGAATTTTGGGCGAAAGAAGGTATTAAAAGATGTTACGTTCACAGCGGAAAAGGGTCATATTACATGTTTAATAGGGATTAATGGAGTGGGGAAGACAACGGTTTTAAATAGTATTATGAATTTAACGCCAATTGATCGCGGTGAAATCTTAATTGATGGGGAGAAGTTGACTGAAGACAGCTATGAGAAAATAACCTTAATTCCAGATACAATTACAATGTTGCCCCAGATGAAAATTTCCGAGGCCTTTGATTTCATGGCGGATTTTTATGAATCATGGAATGCAGAACGTGCGATAGAGATGTTGCAATTTTTCCAGCTGGATAAGGAAGAACGTATTCGTAACTTGTCAAAGGGAAATACTGCAAAGGTTAATTTACTATTAGGTCTTGCTTTAGATGTAGATTACGTGTTAATGGATGAGCCATTTTCAGGTATTGACATTTTCAGCCGGGAGCAAATTGCGGAAGTATTTACATCCCATCTAGTTGAAGACCGTGGTGTTATTATTACAACCCATGAAATTGGTGATATTGAACATTTAATTGATGAGGTTGTCTTAATCGATGATGGTGTTGTATTAAAACAATTTAATGCAGAAGAGGTTCGGGAAGTGGAAGGGAAATCAGTAGTTGACGTCATGCGGGAGGTGCTTATTAAATGACAAAGTTTTTTAGATTGCTCAACTTTGAATGGAATCGTATTTTTAAATTTCTAATCGGATTAGCAGTTTTTTTATTTGTTATACAGTTGGGGGTTGTAGTTTATACTACTTTTAATTATAAAATGTCCGTCATTACAAACGGTTTAAAACAAGGTATGTTACCCAAGGAAATCATTGAAATGTATGGTGAATTTTCTAGTTTTTATTTCACCTATCACTTTTTATTTTTGTTGCCGATTGGAATAGGGGCGGGGGTAATTTTCTTTTATATCTTTTTCATTTGGTATCGGGATTGGCTCGGAAAAAACAATTTTATTTACCGTTTGTTAATGTTACCCATTTCCCGAATGCATGTTTATTTGGCAAAGTTAACAACAATTGTACTAGCCACCCTTAGTTTAGTTATGATGCAATATTTATTTTTATCTGTCTATGAAATGGTAATTAAGTTAATTATTCCGGAAGTATATCTGGGACAGATATCACCGATGGAAATTATCAAATCATCTGAATTAGTGGTCGTTCTTCCACCTGATTGGTTATTATTTATCTTTGCTTACTTAATAGGGATATTAGTAGTCATGCTACTGTTTACGCTAGTTTTACTCGAGCGAAGTTATAAACTTGCAGGCCTTATCATTGGACTACTATATATTGCAGCAGTTTTCATAGTTACGCTTGGGTCCTTAATCCTTCAAGTTATTTTATTTAATGAATTTTACTTTTACCCAGGTGAAATGATACTGATCTATGGTGTCATTTGGACATTGCTTGTATTGATAACATTTTTCTGGAACCGAAGATTAATCAAACAGAAAATTACGGTATAGAGGAGGGGTTATGTTGAAGAAGTATTGGAAATTAATTATGTTTAGTCTAATTATCTGTTTCGCAACGTCTTTATATTTTATCAATCTGTATGGACCAATTCAAAGGATTCCAACCTATGGTATAAACACAATTTTTGGAGATGGGTCATTGATAAAGGATGTGCATATTAGAGCCTTTGTCGAAAATAAGAAGGATTACTCAGGTCAATCTCTAGTCAACATTGACCAAAATAAAAATGAAAAAGAGGGATTATTACCCTTTTATAAACGCTTTGATGATGGGTATTCAGATCTTGACTATATGCGGCGAGTAAAGGATTACCGGTCATTTATGAGACTGAAATCTGTTAATGATTATTCATCAGAGACAGACAAATATTTAGCCTATGTGGATTATGAACATCGCTGGAATTGGTATAATTATTCAACATTAAAACTTGATGTCCTCGATAAAGAAACAGGTCAATCTCAAAGGATATCCATTGATCTGAAAAAGGAACTTGATTTAAAGGACTCAAGTATAGAATCGATTATGTTAGTTGGTGACCTAGCCTATATAACAATTTCGTCTTATATTTATGATCTGCTAGCTGAGGAAGAGGATGGTTATTATGAGCATACAAATGAAGGATATGATTATTATTTGATTTCTGTCGATTTACAAGCAGGAGATATCGTTCAAACAGATATGCTGGCAAGTTTACATGGCGATGACTATTGGGAGGATGAATATTATATCATTAGTTTACCGGATCAATCAAAGGGAGACCGAGCAATTATTGGTCTAATGAAAAGAACTTATGAGGAAAATACGATGGAATCAACCGCTGAAACCGCAGGATTACGTTATGTAACGGCTAAGGGTATAATACAGGGTAAACTTCCTTTAAATGATGGAAGTGAAGAACCATTATTGCTCTATGATGGGGAACTTATTTTAGGGTCCCTTACCGAAAGTGGGGCAAATTTTAAACTTGTTGACTTGGAAACCGGAGAGGTAATACTGATGAAAACCTATAATGGTTTGTATTTAGATATAGGGACCTTTGAAGCATCGAAGGATAAAGTGATTTATTTTAGTGGTAGAAAAGATATAGATAGCAATGATACCACAATATTTGGTCTAAAAGCAGATACATTGGAACTCATTTATGAAGGAGAATTAAAAACTGATCATAAACGGGCCTCCGAGTACGATATATATATTTATGACCTACAAGTAAAACAAAAGTAATTATATAGTAATAGCATCAAGCTTCGTGAAGGGATTTGGGCAAATCAAAATGAATCAAATTAAAAACACGAACACTTAAAAATTAGTGTTCGTGTTATTTATCTTCTTATTTTATTTATCCCCATTATTAAGCTAAGGTCTTCTCCCTTGGTGTTTCTGTTTCATGGGATGTAAAATTAGTTTCTTGAGTTAAAAAGGCAGTTGGTGCTTTTAATAAACTTTCTTTGAATTCCACACCTGTCATTAAGTTACCAGCAGGTGTTCGATACATAATATGCTCAGCTGACAATTCTGAAGGAGATTGTACTCCAGCGGCCGCTGCTACATTAAAGAGACCTTCCCTTAGGGAGATAATGTAGTTTGTTACCCGGTACATTTTCTCCTCAACGACAAGGGCTTTCTCCCGATCTGGGTTTGTTGTTGCTACACCTACAGGGCAAGTGTTGTTATGACATACACCAGCCATAATACACCCAACGGATATCATCATTCCGCGGGCGGTATTTACTAAATCAGCACCTAAGGCTAAAGCATAGGCGATCATGTCTGGTGTAACGAGTTTACCTGAAGCAATAATTTTCGTTCGATTTCTAATTCCGTACTCCGTTAACAATTGATCGAGCAAGGGTAGAGCTGCAAATAGGGGAAGCCCGACTGCATCAGATAGTTCTTGGAAGGTAGCTCCCGTTCCACCTTCTGCTCCATCAATAGAGATGAAATCCGGTACTTTATCGATTTCAACCATGGTCTTAACAAAGTTTTCGACCTCTTGCTTAGATCCGGCAACGATTTTAACCCCAACGGGCTTACCGCCTAAGTCTCTCAACCTTTCAACAAATTCCATTAAACCTTCAACGCTATTAAACTCTTTAAATCGATTTGGACTATCTAACTTTGTCCATGGTTCTACGTTTCTAATTTCAGCAATTTCCTCAGTAACCTTTTCGGCCTCGATATGTCCACCCCGGGTTTTTGCACCTTGGGCAAGTTTAACCTCAAAGGCCTTAATTTCCTCTTGACTTGCTTTCTTCTTAAATTCCTCTTCGGAAAATTGTCCGTCTTTCGTTCTTACACCGAATAAGCCTGGTCCGATTTGCATAATTAAATCGACCCCGCCTTTAAAGTGATGAGGAGATACTCCCCCCTCACCAGTATTCATCCAAGTCCCGCCAGCCATAGCTAACCCTCTGGATAAGGCTGTAATAGCATTTTTCCCAAGGGAGCCGTAACTCATAGCTGACTGACCAACATGCCCCTTAGCTATGAAGGGATATTTACATGTATCTTGACCGATAATTATAGCATCCTCATCCGCCAATAAAAACGGATCAACGGTTGCCTCGTGACGGTGTTCCTTACGTTGTAAAATCCCTTCATGTTCAATCTTATACAACATCGTATCAATTTTAGGTTCCTGATCGATACGTAGTTCTTCGTGTAAAAGTGGGAACATTTTGTTTGTAATATAAAATCCAGGTTGTTCAAAATCTCTTTCAGAACCAAAGGAATGGATTCTACTCTTATATTTACCCGCTTTTACTACATTAATATATTGATGGCGTGAAAAGGGCTTACCCTCTCTGTTATTAGCAAATAAATATTGTCTAAGTTCTGGTCCAATGTTTTCCAATAGATACCGAACCTTACCAACAACGGGGTAATTTCTTAAAACAGAATGCTCCTTTTGACGAGCATCAACGATGTAAAGCCAAATAAACATAACCGTCGGAATCAAAATTAACAGGACTAAAAAAATAAAAATTATGATTACTAAAATATCAGCCATGCCCACTCTATTTTGCCACCTTTTTTTATAGTTTTTGAGTAAAAACGATATCGCTTTCACCCATTCTAATATACTACTCCTTTGGCTATTATTCAACAAAATTAGGACGGGAAGTAGAATACTAGTTTTGTGCATTTTATCACATAGAATCTTTACAAATTCTATACAATCTTTCAAATATTTTACAGCCATCATGTCTAAGGAATCCAAAGGAAGTTTCAAGTTTGTATACACAAATTTTATCATATTAAAATAAACAGTACTTCAACGTAAAAAAACCAAACCCTGATTTATTAAGACACTCTAACAATCAATGTTCGGATTATATTATTCTATACACATAATTATTCCTGTTTTTTAAATTTCGAAGCTACTAGACTTTTTCACTTTCTTTTACATCTTTTTCGGCAAAATTATAAAAACTCCTTTTATTACAGCTTTCAAAGGGATAATTTTTCACGGAAAGGAAATTAATGATATAAAAGGTTCTTTCATATCGTTCATGAATATTATAAAATAGAAAAAAGAGGTGAAGAAGTGATAGCTAAACTTCGAATGGTTGTTTTAAGTTTGATGGTTTTCTTATTAGGTTGTGAAATCCATAAAAGTGAGGGGATGTCAGTGATTGGGGACCATGTTGATTTTGGAGAAAAGGATTATGAAAAGATTGCTTTAGAAATTAATCGCCTCGGTTTTAGCTTAATGGAGAAGGTAGAGCGGGATGAAGAAAATAATGCTTTTATATCACCTACAAGTTTATATATGCTTTTATCAATAATTTATAATGGAGCAGATGGGGAAACGTCGGAGGAGATGTCTAAGTTTTTAGGGGTAAATTCCCTTTCCAGTGAGGAAGTAAGTAAGGCAAATGCCTCTTTAATTCACTCCCTTTATAAACAAACAAATAAATTATCTCTACACATTGCAAATTCCTTATGGTTAAAGGATAGCTATACCTTTAGAGAGGAATTTGCTGAAAGGGCAAAGGATTACTTCAATGGTGAAATCAAGGAAGTAAAGATGGAAGATAATAAAACTGTCGATGAGATCAATCGCTGGGTAAGGGAGGCTACGAACAAGAAAATTGAGGAAATTGTTGAAGGACCTCTTGATCCGCGCTTAGTGACATTACTCGTTAATGCTGTTTACTTTAATGGAGACTGGAAGTATTCCTTTGATGAAAGGCAAACAATTAATGGGATATTTTATGGTGAAAGGGATGAAAGAAATGACGTAACCTACATGAGGTTAGAGAGAAAACTTCCTTATTTTGAAACGGCAAACTTTCAATCGGTCTCTCTCCCCTACGGAGATGGTGAAATGAGTATGAATATCTTTTTACCGAAGGAAGGAAAAACACTAAACTCCTTCATATCAGAGCTTACTTTAAGCAACTGGAAAAAGTGGGAGGAAAGTTATGTAGAAGAGGAAGGCACCCTTTTATTTCCTAAGTTTAAACTAGAGTACGAAACAATTTTAAATGAAGCACTAATAGATCTTGGTTTAAAGGAGCCATTTAATCCATCTTTAGCGGATCTTTCCCAGATGATTCAGGAAGATGAAGACATATATATCGATCTTATTAAGCAAAAGACATATATCGATGTCCACGAGAAGGGAACTGAGGCAGCGGCTGTTACCTCCGCGCAAATTAGACTAACATCGGCCCCAGCAGATCCTCCTTTCTATATGGATGTAAATCGACCATTTTTCTTTACGATTAATGACGAGGAGACGGGTGTCATTTTATTTATGGGAGCTATCCATGTAGCAAAGCAATAATTTATATAACAATAATTTTTCAAAAGGGGAAAAACATGTCGAAAAAATATTACGTCGTTTGGCAAGGAAAACAAAGAGGGATATATACAAGTTGGGAGGAGTGCAGGCATCAAGTTCACGGGTATGCTGGCGCAAAATATAAATCCTTTCCTTCCAGGGAGGAGGCAGAAAAAGCTTTTAAATTTGGATCAGACCCTAAACAAGAACAAACAAAATCGGAGAATTATATAGTTGATAGTCTTTCCGTTGATGCAGCCTGTAGTGGTAATCCAGGTGTAATGGAGTATCAAGGAGTTTATACAAAAACTGGAGAGCAACTCTTCCATTACGGACCCGTTCCAAAGGGGACGAATAATATTGGTGAGTTTTTAGCCATTGTTCATGCTTTAGCTTATTTAAAACAGAAGGATAGTTCCTTACCAATATATTCAGATTCAGCTACAGCTATCGCCTGGGTTCGAAACAGGCGGGCGAATACGAACCTTATTGAGGATGAAGAAACGAAGGACTTATGGGATGTCATTCGCCGGGCGGAAAAATGGTTACGAGAAAATGACTATAATAATGAAATTTTAAAATGGGAGACCCATCTTTGGGGAGAGAGCAAGGCTGATTTTGGAAGGAAATAATGATAGAGGGAGATAAAAACATGAGAAAGGTTTATTTAAACGGGAAGTTTTACACCTTTGATGAATCAATACCTGAAGCGGAAGCTGTCGTAGTTGAAAATGGTAGATTTGTAGCCATTGGTAGGGAAGAGGAAATAAGGTCTAAATATTTACAGTCTGACACCGAGGTAATTGATTTGGACGGAAGGGCAGTTACACCCGGTCTAACCGATAGTCATTTACATTTATGTGGAATTGCTGGTCAATTTTTAAATCTAGATCTAACTAGTGTCACATCTAAACGAGAACTGTTAGATAAAATAGTAGCCTGGAAAGAGAATTTACAAGAAGGGGAATGGATCTTCGGTCGAGGTTGGGATGAAAATTTATTTGCAGAGGGTGAAATCCCAACGATAGATGAACTTGATGAGATATCAGGCGATCATCCCCTTTATTTGCCAAGAATTTGTGGCCATGCATTTTTAGTAAATAGTAAAGCATTAGAAATAGCTGGTTATCATGAAAATACAGTTGTTCCAGAAGGGGGGACAGTCGTTTTAGATGACGAGGGTCATCCAACGGGACTTATATTAGAACAGGCATCAACGCTCATTACAAAGCATATTCCCGAGCCTTCCTATGATGCATGGAAAGCTTCCTTAAGAAAAGCTATCCAATTTGTTCTGAAAAAGGGTATTACTTCAGTACACACAAATGATCCAAGTTATATGGGGGGTCTTGATCAAACCTGGCAGCTTTATGATGAACTTATAAACGGAGAAAAATTAGGATTACGATGTAATTTATTAATTGATCATGAATATACCGAAGATCTAGAGAAAAACCAAATGTACACAGGCTACGGAAATGACTTCTTGCAAATCGGCGCGATAAAGATTTTCGCGGACGGTGCTTTTGGTAGGAGGACTGCTTTACTTTCTGAGCCGTATGCCGACGCTCCTTCGGAATATGGAGATGCCATGTACTCTCAGGAGGAATTAAGGGAAATTGTAAGAAGAGCTCGAAACTTAAACATGCCCATAGCTGTACATACAATTGGAGACCAAGCCTTGGAAAATGTCCTGGATGTATTAGATGAATTTCCGGAGGTTTCCTACCGAGATCGCTTAATCCATATTCAAGTTTTAAGGAAAGAGCTAATTGATAGACTACTAGTGCGAAGTCGAGTAGCCGACATTCAACCCAGATTTTTAGCGGGAGACTTCCCCTGGGTAATTGACCGTTTAGGTGAGGAAAGAATTGGACTATCCTATGCCTGGAAAACCTTAATGGATGCAGGTGTCGTCTGTGCCGGTGGATCTGATTGTCCAGTAGAGCCGGTTGATCCATTGCTTGGAATTCATGCGGCTGTCACGAGGAAATTACCCGGTGAAAATCATGACGGATACAATCCCGCGGAAAAACTATCGATGCATGAAGCCTTTAAACTATTTACAAAAATGGGTGCCTATCCGACGAACGAAGAAACTAAAAAAGGAACGATATCTATCGGAAAGTTTGCGGACATGACGGTTTTTGACAAGGATCCTTTTACACTAGATGATCCTGATGAATTATTAAATACGGAAGTCGTTATGACAATTACTGACGGAATGATAAGATATAAAAAGTAAATGAAGGAAAGGATCTTCTTCTTTTCAAAGGGGAAGGTCCTTTTATTTTATGAAATAGTCGGACTATTTCAATGCTTCCGTTTATTGGGCGTAAATGGTATATTAGTTTTAACTACTTACTAAATATAATATGAGCTGATTGAGTTTAAAAACTAGGGAGGTGTCAAAATGTTTAGTTATGAATATTTTAAGGAAGCTTTACTCCCTCTTCAAAAACCCTGTGCTTTTATTGAGATGAATGCTTTAAGGAGCAATGCGGATCAAATTGCAAGTGGTGCGGGAGATAAATGCATAAGAATTGCTAGTAAATCTATTCGCAGTGTGGAAGTCTTAAAAATGCTCTTTGCCATGTCTGAAAAGTTTCAAGGAATTATGTGTTTTACAGCAGAAGAAGCCCTTTATTTACAGGAACAAGGCTTTGATGATTGATTAATTGCTTATCCGACCTGGGATGAAAGGCAGTTAGCAAGGGTCTTACATCAAGTTAAAGATGGTGCCCTAATAACAGTAATGATTGATAGTATTGAGCATATTGAACATTTGGAGGCAATTGCAAAAAAAGAGGACGGAAAGTTTTTAGTTTGCATAGATATTGATTTATCGATGAAAATCCCAGGATTATATTTCGGAGTATATCGTTCACCTTTAAAAACCGTTGAAGATGTGATGAAGATCGCAACCCGCATAAAGGATTCTTCCCATCTTGTATTAGACGGTTTAATGGGATATGAAGCCCAAATCGCCGGTGTAGTAGATGCAGCTCCAAAACAAAGGCTCAAGAATGTAATTGTGCGTAATTTAAAAAGAACCTCGGCTAAAAAAATTAAAGAGAAGCGAAAACAAATTTTTAAACAGTTAAAGGACAATGATATTTCTGTTCGATTCATTAATGGGGGTGGAACTGGCAGTTTAAGAGGGACCTCTGAAGATCCCCATGTAACAGAGGTTACTGTCGGCTCAGGTTTTTTTAATTCCCATCTATTTGATAAATACAAGGACTTTAAATTACAACCGGCGGTAGGGTTTGCGATTGAAATTGTGAGACAACCGATGGAATTTGTTTATACCTGTCTTGGTGGTGGGTATGTAGCTTCTGGAGCTATGGCAAAGGACAAATTGCCAGAAATTTATTTGCCAGAGGGTGCTAAGCTAACAGCAAATGAAGGAGTAGGGGAAGTACAGACACCTGTTATTTATAATGGCCCGATAAAATTAAAACATGGAGACCCTATAATTTTCCGGCATAGTAAGGCTGGAGAGTTATGTGAACGTTTTCATCATCTTTATGTTATCGAGGGTGGAAAAGTTGTTGGAGAAATATCAACTTACCGGGGGGATGGAAAATGCTTTCTGTAAAAGGTAAAAAAGGCTGGCAAAACTGGTCGGGGTCAGTCGTAATTGAACCAAAGCATTATTTTGAGCCTAGGAATTTGGTAGAGCTAGCTAAGCTTGTAAAGCATTGTTCAGCAAATAATTTAGCAATCCGAATTGTAGGAGCAGGTCATTCTTTCACACCTCTTGTAGCAACGTCGCAGGTACTCATTTCCCTCGATCACATAAGCGGAATTCATTCGATTGATGAAGAGGAAAAGCTGGCAAGGGTTTGGGCAGGAACAAGATTAAAGGACTTAGGTCCAGAATTGTTTGAGCGAGGCTATGCCATGGAAAATCTAGGGGATATTAATGAACAGTCCCTGGCTGGAGCGATTAGTACAGGAACTCATGGAACGGGAATAAATTTCGGCAGTATCTCGACCCAGGTAAGGGGGGTGACTTTATTAACCGCTACTGGAGAATTACTTGAGATATCTGCGACGGAAAATGAACAATATTTTGATGCCCTTCGTTTATCCCTAGGTCTTCTTGGTATTATTGTTAGGGTTACATTAAAGGTGAAAGAGGCTTACCAATTAATCGGGGAGAGCTACCGGTTATCCCTTGAAGAATGTTTAAGCAATTTGGAGTCTTTACGACAATCTAATCGGAATTTTGAATTTTTCTGGTTTCCTTATACA
>Ga0079225_10002289_pt1 | contig 10964 bp, 13 predicted proteins | sample Poulit2012_FD_76344 | JGI IMG/M metagenome (GOLD analysis project Ga0079225, IMG submission 76344) | Agricultural soil microbial communities from Georgia to study Nitrogen management - Poultry litter 2012 | ecosystem: Environmental > Terrestrial > Soil > Agricultural land | place: USA: Georgia...
AGCGGAGTTTGAGAAATGGATGGAAAAAATGGGTTTGATGGAAAATGGGAAATTAACAGCAAGAGCAGGAGATCTGTCTATATTTGATTAATAGAGAGGAGGGAAGGCATGGATGTCGAGCATATTGTAAAAGAAGTTTTGAAAGAACTTGATGTAAAAATGAAAGAGGACAATAAAACGACCAGCACGGAAAATGGACGAAGCAATACAGGGAAACAATTGGAATATAAGAGAGAGAAAAAAGTGACAGTAGATAATCCCAATAATTTGGAAACCATTCAAAGGGCTCAGGAAATCACACCTGCAAGAATAGGTATTGGACGTACGGGAACAAGAATGAAAACACCTAATTACCTTGACTTTCTTGTAGACCATGCAGCAGCACAAGACGCGGTTTTTAAAGATGTAGAAGAATCAACTTTAAAAGAATTAAACTTACCCCTTCTAAAGTCAGTTGCCAAGGATCAGGAAGAATATTTGATGAACCTTGACGCAGGAAGAAAACTGGATAAGGAATCAGTTGAATGGTTAAAGAAAAACGCAGAAAAAGGCAAACAAGTACAAATAGTTGTTTCGGACGGTTTAAGCTCTACAGGAACTTCTGAAACTGTTCCCGATCTATTGTCTGCGCTTAAGCAAGGACTCGAATTGAAAAATATAACAATGGGCACTCCCGTTTTTATTAAAAGAAGCAGAGTTTGGATTCAGGATGAAGTAGCGAATTTAGTTGATTGTGATGTGGTGATTTCTTTAATAGGAGAAAGGCCGGGATTGGCTACATCTAAGAGTATCAGCGCTTATACTATCTACCGCCCGAATGAAGATACCGTAGAAGCGGATCGAACTGTTTTTTCCAATATTCATGAGGATGGTGTACCTCCTGCTGAAGCAGGTGCGCATTTAGCGGACACAATCTCTGAAATGCTCAAATATAAAAGCAGTGGAGTGAAATTTGTGCAGCGCAAGGGATAAAATGAGTTTATTCTTATCAATGAAATAATTCAAAACTGCAACATTATCGGAAACTCTGCAGCTGAGTATATGGTACTGCAGATTATAACGAATATCATGTAATTCAATTTTATATTTGGGTATCTTTGAAAGGAGGATTTCCATGATATTAAGTACTAGTTTATCTGGACAAACATATCAATTTAAATCAATCAATGACGTAATGGCAAAAGCAAATGAGGAGAAATCCGGAGACATTTTAGCCGGAGTCGCTGCTGAATCTGCGGAAGAGCGTGTGGCAGCAAAAGTAGTTCTGGCATCGCTCACGCTGGAAGACCTGCGAAATAACCCGGCGATTCCTTATGATTCAGATGAAGTTACCCGGATTATCCAGGATAACGTAAATGAAAAAATTTATGACGAGGTAAAGCATTGGACCGTAGAGGAATTGAGGGAGAATATCCTTGACTCGGACACATCGGGCAACGATATCAGAAGGTTGTCCCGTGGATTAACCTCGGAAATGGTAGCAGCAGTCACTAAACTGATGTCCAATCTTGACTTAATATACGGAGCAAAAAAAATCATAGTAACAGCGCATTGTAATACAACGATTGGTTTGGAAGGCACACTATCTACACGCCTGCAGCCAAACCATCCTACTGATAACGAAGACGGAATTGTCGCTTCAATTTTAGAAGGTCTTGCTTACGGTTCCGGTGATGCAGTTATAGGGTTGAACCCGGTGGATGACACAGTGGAAAGTGTTGTACGAATGTTTAAGAAATTGGACGAGGTAAAAAATAAATACAAAATTCCAACACAGACCAGTGTACTGGCACATGTGACCACACAAATGGAAGCGATCAGACAGGGAGCACCAGCGGATCTGATATTCCAATCCATCGCTGGTTCGGAAAAAGGAAATACTGATTTTGGCATTAGCGGAGATATGATTGCTGAAGCGAATGAACTTGCACTGCGTGAAGGTACAGCTGCAGGGCCGAACGTTATGTACTTTGAAACAGGTCAGGGTGCCGAACTTTCTTCCAATGCCCATCATGGGGTAGACCAGCTTACCCTGGAAGCACGCTGCTACGGGTTCGCTAAAAAATATAACCCTTATCTCGTGAACACAGTAGTAGGTTTTATCGGACCGGAATACTTGTATGATTCAAAACAGGTCATCCGCGCAGGTCTGGAAGATCACTTCATGGGCAAATTATCAGGTGTATCCATGGGTGTGGATGTTTGTTATACAAACCATATGAAAGCAGACCAGGATGACATGGAAAACCTGGGTGTACTATTGACACAGGCGGGCGTTAATTTCCTGATCACTGCTCCTCACGCAGATGACGTTATGTTAAATTACCAGAGTCTTGGTTATCACGAAGGCCAGTCATTGCGTGAATTAACTGGTTTAAAACCGATTAAGGAATATGATGAGTGGCTGAAGAAAATGGAAATATTGGACGATAAGAGCCGCCTGACGAAAAAAGCCGGTGACGCTTCATTATTCTTAGTGTAAGGAGGAAACTAAATGGTGAATGAAAAAGAATTAAAATCACTCGTTGAAAATATTTTGCAAGAAATGGTTGAAGGTAAATCATCCGACACCCAAAAAAGTACAGCAGGAGAAAACGGCAAGGCACAAGTTTCCAATAATAATGATAGTGAAATAACCGTCCCGGATATTTCAGAAATAAATATCAGAAAAGACTTGCTTGTCCCGGAGCCTTATGACAAAGAAGGCTACTTGGAAATGAAAGAAAAAACACCGGCAAGGCTTGGCGTATGGCATGCAGGCCCGCGCTATATGACGTCAACTTCACTAAGGTTTAAAGCAGACCACGCATCTGCACAGGACGCAGTATTCTCTTACGTGGATGAAGATTTTGTAGAAAAAAATAATCTTATCCCAACTGCTACAAAATGCACAGACAAAGATGAATATATCACCCGTCCTGACTTGGGAAGACAGTTTTCTGACGAAGAAAAAGAAAAAATTAAAAAGAATTGCGGCAATCCAAAAGTGCAAATCATGGTAGGGGACGGACTCAGTTCTGCCTCCATCGAAGCCAATCTGGAAGATACACTTCCTGCAATTAAACAAGGCTTGAAAGTGCATGGAATCGATTCGGATAATGATTTGTTTGTAAAACATTGCCGTGTGCCGGCAATGGATGAAATTGGTGAAATAACGGATGCGGATGTCGTATGTTTGCTTGTCGGGGAAAGACCAGGACTAGTTACGGCTGAATCTATGAGTGCTTATATCGCTTATAAGCCAACAGTGGATATGCCAGAAGCAAGACGTACGGTTGTTTCCAATATTCACCAGGGAGGTACACCTCCCGCAGAAGCAGGGGCTCATATTGCCGAGCTGATTAAAAAAATGATTGACAAGAAAGCTTCAGGTCTTGATTTAAATAAGGCATAAAATATGGCTTTTAATATGTAAATCAAAAGAATGGAGGAAAGACAATGAAGCATGATCCTTTATATGCTGAAGTACTTGGAGTAAAGCTGATTTCCAATGCCAGTCCCGATCTGGCAAAGGAGTTAAAGCTAAATCCCGACCAAAGAAGTCTGGGGATCATTACCAGTGATGTAGATGATGTTCTATTTACCGCGCTGGATGAAGCGACGAAGAAAGCGGATGTGGAAGTGGTGTATGCTGAATCCATGTATGCTGGAGCAGACAACGCAACGACAAAACTTACCGGAGAAGTTATCGGTATCTTGGCAGGATATAATCCGGAAGAAGTAAGAAGCGGGCTGGATGCAGCCATCAGCTTTATCGAAAATGATGCATTTTTCGTAAGTGCCAATGATGATGATTCCATCGATTATTTTGCCCATCTTGTGTCAAGAACCGGAACGTTTCTTTCAAAGGAAGCAAATATCCGGGAAGGGGAAGCACTGGCGTATCTTATTGCACCGCCTATTGAAGCAGTCTATGCCTTGGACGCAGCACTGAAAGCAGCAGATGTAAAAATGGTTGATTTTTATGGACCGCCTTCTGAAACAAACTACGGCGGCGGACTGCTCACTGGAAGCCAGTCAGCCTGTCAAGCTGCCTGTGACGCTTTTGCAGATGCTGTAAATTATGTAGCAGATAATCCGAAGGGATACTAGGTGATTTTTATGGAAGCACTTGGCTTAATCGAAAATAAAAGTTATCTCAGTTCAGTAATTGCGGCAGATACAGCTTTAAAGGCGGCAGATGTCACATTAATTAATGTTGAAATTATTAAAGGCGGTTACGTAACCGTTCAATTGATTGGTGATGTGGCAGCAGTGAGAGCGGCAGTAGATGCAGGTACAGAATCAGTAGAGTCATTTGGCACACTGATTTCCAGCCATGTCATCCCGAGAATGCATCTGGAGACACATCAGTTAATTGAAAAATTACCGCTTCAAGAATCAATTCGTAATGAAACAAAACAGTCTCCCGAAACAGTTGAACAAGAAAAGCAGCCGGAGGAAGAAGAGGCTGAAGCACCGTTGAAGGAAGCAGAAACTGAAAAATTGGAAACAGCAGCTGCTGCGAATAAAGGTGACGCCGGGAAAGAAGAAGAACCGTTGACTAAACCCGTTCAAGACGCGGCATCAGCGCTTTATCGGGAAGATCTGGAAAAAATGACGGTTGGCAAATTACGCCAGCTCGTTCGGGAAAGAAAAGCGATGGAAGATAATACGAGGAATATTAAATATGCAAAGAAAGCAGAATTAATCAGCAGTCTGGTTGAAAATGATGAAGTATACGATAGTGATGTGAAGGGATAAAGAGGGTATAACTATTCGTGATATACAATAACCGGGTCGCGGAAGTTTGTTAGAAAGACTTTTAACCTGGTATTAATATAAATTTATATAAATTTTATTAACTATTTTAAGGAGGAATTTATGATGGCAACAAATGCATTGGGAATGGTGGAGACAAAAGGATTAGTAGGTTCAATCGAAGCAGCAGACGCAATGGTGAAAGCAGCAAACGTTACTTTGATTGGTAAAGAACAAATTGGTGCAGGACTGGTAACAGTACTTGTAAGTGGAGATGTAGGGGCGGTAAAAGCAGCTACAGATGCAGGAGCAGCTGCAGCAGACCGTGTCGGTGAACTGCTCTCTGTACATGTTATCCCTCGCCCGCATAATGAAGTTAGCGCTATTTTGCCTAAACAGCAAGGTGAAACAGAGTAAATGAAGAAATAAAAAATAAGATAGAGGGAATATTATTACCTCTATCTTATTTCCACTGCTCGTTTTGGAACGAAAGGAAAAGGAAGTGAAGCTATGGCAGTGCTGACAGAAAGCATACTCAGAAGCCGGTTTTTAAATGAACAGTTAAATGAACCTGTCTTACAGCTTCCTAGAGGAACCATATTAACCCCTTCTGCGAAAAGTTATCTTCAGGAAAAGAGAATTGATTTTGAGTTTATAGAAAAAACTAAAGCAGCGGAAGAGAAAACAGCAGAGGCTTCCAAATACGAACAGCCGCAAACGAACGAGTCTTCGATGAAATACCGCGTGATACAAGGCGGATATCTGGATGAAAAACCGGAGCATATGACTGCACTTCATTCTGATCTGCTCGTTTACAAGGATCATCAACGGATCATTTTTCGGGGAAAACTTGATTCGCTTGAAGCGAAGATTATTGAAGCACAGTGGAAAATTGCAGAGAATAACTATGCAACGCTGGCAGAGGAGTTATCGGAAGTGCTGGCATTTGTGCGGGGAATTCTTCGTGCTGAAGTAGCGGAAGAAGAACTTGGTGAATTCCGGCTGCTCAATATGGATGAAAAACAAATTCGTGAAATGTCCCATCATCCTGAGAAGTACTTTGGTTATGGACATTTCACACCAGATTTTAAGATGGGTGCGGGAATCGTTGCCTTAAATACCGTCCGTACTGCAGTGAGAGAAACAGAACTGGCAGCTTATCAGGCATTTAAAAGAGAAGATGGAGCAACAGAAAGAGACGATATCATTTTAGCATTAAATCGACTGTCCTCCCTTTGTTACTGTTTGATGGTGAAATACAGGGCAGGGCATTACAAAACAGAAAAAAGGAGGTGAGGGACTTGAATCAGCTTCTTGCAGAAACGATCACGAACACGGTAAAGAAAGTAATGCTGGAAGAGTCCTTCGTGGAAGTGGAGGCATCTGGCAGACATGTTCATCTAAGCAGAGAAGCCATTGACGTATTATTCGGAGAAGGATACCAGCTGACAAAAGCAAAAGAACTTTCCCAGCCTGGTCAATTTGCCTGTAAAGAACGGATTACAGTTGCCGGCCCTAAAGGGAAATTTGAAAATGTTGTGATTCTCGGTCCGGAGCGAAAAGCTTCCCAGGTAGAAGTATCATTGACAGATGCAGTCACTTTAGGCACGAAAATTCCTGTCAGGGAAAGTGGGAATATAGAAGGAACGCCTGGGATCACACTAATTCATAACGGCCGCCAACTGGAACTGGATAATGGATTGATTGTAGCAAAAAGGCATATTCATGTTTCTTCTGAGGATGCAGAAATACTTGATGTTGAAAATAAAGAAATCGTTCAAGTGAAAATTTTCGGGGACCGGTCACTAACTTTTGATGAGGTTGTAATTCGAATCCATCCAAACTACCGGACCTACATGCACATTGATTTTGATGAAGCAAATGCATGCGGTTTTAAAAAAGGTGTATTAGGAAAAATAATAAAAAAATCAGGTGGAAACCAGTCCGAAGGCAATAGGAGAACACAACAAGTTCAACCTGCTGCTATGGGATCCGGCGCAGGGGAAGTTACTGAACTGAACCAAAAAATCATTACAGAGAGTGATTTGCAAAAATTATTCTTAAAGCAAATAACAAAAGTGAAAATCCCTGCCGGCAGTATCATTACCCCTCTTGCTAATGACTATGTTCGCAGGCATAAATTAGAAATTCAACGATGTGAGGAGAATGAAGGATGATCATCGGCGATGTGATTGGTTCCGTATGGGCTACGCGCAAGGATGAAAAGTTGAATGGACTGAAACTTTTGGTTGTGAGGCCAAAATACACGGACGATTTGAAAGCTGCATTTGTTGCTGGTGATATGGCAAGTGCCGGAGTTGGGGACACAGTGCTTGTAACTAAAGGAAGCAGTGCAAGAACCGCTTTTGGCAAGGAGAAAATTCCAATCGATTCCGTCATTGTCGGGGTCGTTGATTCCATAGATATTAAGGAGGATTGACAGCCTTCATTTTTCAGAACCAGGAGGAAAAGATATGGGAATAAATGACATAGTAATTTACATTATGGTCATATTTATGATCGTTGGTGCAATAGATAAAATGTTTAAAAACAAACTCGGCCTCGGTCAGCATTTTGATGAAGGTCTGATGGCCATGGGTTCTCTGGCACTGGCCATGATCGGTATTATAGTTATGGCTCCGGTTATTGCCGATGTATTAAGTCCGGTTGTTGTACCTATTTATACAGCACTTGGAGCAGACCCTGCCATGTTTGCAGGAAGCCTGCTGGCTATCGATATGGGTGGACTGCAGCTGGCACAGGAAATGGCACTTAGTGATGATGCAGCTATGTTTTCAGGGGTCATACTGGCTGCAATGATGGGAGCAACGATTGTATTCTCTATCCCTGTATCACTGGGGATTATTAGAAAAGAAGATCAGCGTTTTCTTGCTACTGGAATGCTTGCAGGGTTTATCGCAATTCCAGTGGGAGCAATCGTCGGCGGATTGGTTGCAGGCTATTCCTTTGGCATGGTTATTACCAATCTAATCCCAATATTCATTTTAGCTGCACTTGTCATTTTGGGATTATGGAAAATCCCTGAAAAAATGATCAAAGGATTTACGATTTTTGGTCATGGTGTCGTTATCGTAGCGACAGCAGGTCTGGCCATAGGCATTGTCGATGTGCTTACAGGAATTACAATTGTTCCTGGAATCGCACCTCTTGCGGAAGGTATCGAAGTTGTAGGAAGTATTGCCATCGTATTAGCTGGTGCGTTTGTCATGGTAGAAGTGATCACCAGAGTATTTAAGAAGCCTTTAATGAGTGTTGGTAAAGTTCTTGGAATGAACGAAGTTTCCGCGGCGGGTATGGTAGCAACACTCGCAAACAATATTGCGATGTTTAACCTAATGAAAGATATGGATGACCGCGGAAAAATTATTAACGTAGCCTTTTCCGTCCCGGCAGCCTTTGTACTCGGGGATCACTTAGGCTTTGCTGCAGGTGTTGCCAGAGAAATGATTGTCCCTATGATGGCAGGTAAGCTGCTTGGCGGTGTAGCTGCGGTGTTTATCGCTATCTTAATTGCAAATATGATTTTAGGAAAAAGAGATAAAAAAGCTGCCGTTCAGTAAACGTTAACGTTAAATTGGGGCACATTCTTCAGTCAGTTGTAACATGAAAGTAGGGATCAAAGCATGGAAGAGAACAAGCAGCGGTTTATACAGGAGTTCGTCCCTGGTAAACAGATTACATTGAGCCATATAATTGCAAATCCTGATGAAGATATGTTCGAAAAGCTGGGTGTACAGCAAGCCGGAGCACTGGGAGTGCTCACGCTTACCCCAAGTGAATCTGTCATAATTGCCGGGGACCGGGCAACAAAGTCGGCGAATGTCAGTATTGGTTTTTTGGATCGCTTTACCGGAAGCCTGGTTCTTGTAGGAAGTGTTTCTGAGGTGGAAACAGCCCTTCAGGAAGTAAACGATTTTTTAAAAGAAGTGCTTTCCTTTACACCGGCGAATATAACAAAATCCTGATGGAATGGAGGGCTTCTATTGCAGGCAAAAAATCGGGCCATGATTCTTGGCGGGATTGATGCAGGAAAAACCACCCTGACGGATGCATTGTTGGGCAACGAGCAAAAGCTTAAAAAAGTAAAAACCCAATCTCTTAATTATGATGATTGGATTGTGGATACACCCGGAGAATATACGGAAAACCCGATGCACTACAGAAGCCTAATGGCAACTTCGATGGAAATTACCCATGCGTTGTTTGTCCAGGATGCTACAAATGAAAAATCAATATTTGCGCCAGGCTTCAGTTCAGGCATCAATAAATTATCCATCGGGATAGTAACAAAGGCAGACCATGAAAATGCGGATATTGCCCGGGCTATCCACCTATTGAAAAAAGTTATGGTAAGTGGACCTATCGTCGTCACTTCCGCTTACACAGGACAGGGTATCAGCAGCATTTTAGATCTGGTCAGCATAAATTCAATGAGGGAAATGAAAGAGTATACGGAAAACAGCGATGCTGAGCATATTATCTTTCATGAATTGAATAGAAATTAAATTTCCCCCTCGGCGATTAGAGGTTGGAGGTGTATACATGGACAGGGAATTTGTGGAGAAGATAACAAGAATGGTAATTTCTTCACTTGAAGATATGAAGGAAAACGGAACTTTTCCAAGTCGGCAAGCCGTGAAAATCTGGCACCATGAAAGTCCGCTGCCTGACCCTGTTGTACTGACACATGTGAAGGCAGAAGAGCCGGAGAACGGAAAAACAACGGTAACCTTTTCTCCTTATAATTAGGAAGTATAAATAAGATATGATGAAAGGAGCATTTGATTTGAAATTAGACAAAGATTTACTCTCCGTACAGGAAATGAGAGATTCAGTACAGAAAGCAAAAGAAGCCCAAGAAGAATTCATGCAGTTTTCCCAGTGGAAAATTGATTCCATTGTAGAAGCGGTGGCCAAAGCTGCTTATAACAAATCAGAGGAGTTAGCTAAACTGGCTGTCGAGGAAACGGGTATGGGCGTAGTAGAGCATAAAGTGATGAAGAATAATGTCGGTTCCATGGATGTGTACAATTCCATCAAAAATGAAAAAACAATTGGTGTCATAAATGAAGATACCACGAATAAGGTGAAGGAAATTGCTTATCCATTTGGTGTAATTGCTGCGATTATTCCAACTACAAATCCAACTTCCACAGCCATGTACAAAACCCTGATTGCATTGAAAGCAGGGAATGGTATTGTGGTAAGTCCACATCCGCGTGCGAAGAAATGTACTGTAGAAACATTAAAAATTTGTAAACAGGCAGCTATTAATGCTGGTGCTCCTGAAGGTCTGATCGGATGGATCACGGAACCTAGCATGGAAGCAACTAACCAGCTGATGAGCCATAGAAACGTGAATCTCATATTATCTACAGGCGGAGGCGGACTGGTAAGAGCTGCTTACAGTTCCGGAAAACCGGCTTACGGTGTAGGCCCTGGAAATGTTCCTGTATATATTGAAAAAACAGCTGATGTTAAAAAATCAGTAAAAATGATTGTAGACAGCAAAACATTTGATAATGGCACTATATGTGCAACAGAACAGTCTATCGTTGTGGACAGCAGTGTAAAAGATACGGCAGTTCAGGAATTCAAAAGTAACGGCTCTTATTTCCTGAATAAGGAAGAAAAAGAGAAATTGGAGAAGGTTATTTCTCCAGGCGCAGGGAAAATTAATCCTGACATTGTAGGTAAATCAGCAGTAACCATTGCAAAAATGGGTGGTGTCAGCGTTCCTGCAGACACAAGATTGCTCATTGCTGAAGAAGACCAGGTTGGTAAAGAAGTTCCTTTCTCCCTGGAAAAACTCGCTCCTGTGTTTGCAATGTATACAGCAGGCAGCCAGGATGATGCTAAAGCAAGATGTCTGGAACTGTTAAATCTTGGCGGAAGAGGACACAGTTTTGCCCTTCATACCAATAATGACAAAGTGGTAGAAGAATTTGGCGAGGCAATGCCGGTTTCCCGCGTACTCGTAAACACTCTGTCTTCTATTGGAGCAGTTGGAGCGACAACCGCACTTGCGCCTTCCATGACTCTGGGCTGCGGGGCTTATGGAGGAAATATCAGCTCTGACAATATAACTGCCCGTCACTTATTTAATGTGAAAAGAGTGGCTCATGCTATTAAAGAAGTTGAGGTACCTAAGCCGGGAAGCGGCAGCGGGGTGAGCTCAGGCCAAATCAACAACCTGAACAGTA
>Ga0079225_10002290_pt1 | contig 10956 bp, 10 predicted proteins | sample Poulit2012_FD_76344 | JGI IMG/M metagenome (GOLD analysis project Ga0079225, IMG submission 76344) | Agricultural soil microbial communities from Georgia to study Nitrogen management - Poultry litter 2012 | ecosystem: Environmental > Terrestrial > Soil > Agricultural land | place: USA: Georgia...
ACTCCCGGCCCGAGCGCACCCTCCAACCCCACGCTGGCCGCCGCCACGCCCGGCCCCGAGGACCAACACCCACTCATGCCAGACCGCCACACACGTCGCCGTCACTTTGAAGGACAGGCTCCTCTGGATCTGATCAGGCAGCTGTCCCGAGCCCCGTAAGGCGTTTGACAGCAGGTGGATTGGCGGGTTATTCTCGTTTGATGACCTGCCAGACCCTGCCCCGTCGCCTGCGCCGTGCACTCGTCGTGCTGGCACTCTTGCTGGGCCAGATTGCCGCCGGTGCGGCGGCGGCTCAGCCCTCGTGCTCCGATTGCGGCGACACGGCGACGGTCATGCCCGCTCTGGATCCGGCCTCCTCGCCCGATGCTCCGTCCGGGCAGGAGGAACAGGCACCTGAATGCCAGATCGCCCCCTCAGCCTGCTCCATACCTTCGCTGTCGCTGCCAACCACGCCGGACGCTCATATCTCGACCGAGCGCACAGCACGCCTCCCCATTGCGGAAGAGGCAACTCCCATGAGCATCGATATCCCTCCGCTCTACGACCCTCCACGCACCTGATTCGGTGATGCGGCTCCTTGAGCCATTGTCACCCCGCTTAGCATCCAAGGAATGGTCGGACGCCCTAAGTGAGAACGCGTCCGTATGATCTCAATTACTGCAGGTGCAACTCATGTTGAAGCAACAACGCCACGCACTGGTCTTTGGTGCGGTGCTCGGGATCGCTCTGATCGGAACGCTCGGATACTGGCTCTGGCCCCATGCGGTTACAGTGGTAGATCCCGATTCCACGCGGGAACGGATTGAAAACGTCAGCGCAGAGACCCTGACGGGAGAGCAGGTATCTCTGGGCGACCTCCGCGGCAAGGTCGTGCTGGTGAACTTCTGGGCCACCTGGTGCGGCGCCTGCCGCTCCGAGATGCCGGGATTCCAGGCTGTCTACGATGAGCATCGCGACCAGGACTTCACGATCCTTGCCTTCTCGGTCGATGAGACGGGCTCCGGCACGGTGCGGAATTTCCTCCAGGAGCATGGCTATACCTTCCCGGTGGCGATGGTCACGGAGGCCGCCACGCGCAGCTTCGGTGTAAGGGGGGTGCCGGTCTCCTACCTAATCGACCGCAAGGGAGATATTCGGCAGACGATCTACGGAGCGTTCCACGAGGACGATCTCGATGCGGCCGTCCGGCAGCTTCTGGCAGAGTAAAGAGGCGGCGAGAACAGAGCCGGCTGATAGAGACGGGCCCGGTGCGGCGGGCTCGTACTCGGAGCATTTTAGCCCGCTCAGATAGGGAATTCGGCCTCGAGAAAGGCCCGTGTCCCTTCCGGGCCGGTCATACGTAGCCACACTGAGTCGGCAGACGAGGGTGCGATGAGCTCGAAGGTCAGAAATGGACAGCACTTCCGTTCACTTACCATAAAGCGCGCGATCTCCTCAATCGCTTCCGGAGCGAAGCGGAACGCGTATCCATTCGGGAGAGCTTCGCGCTCCAATGTGGCGGTACTGAACAGCCGCTGGATGAGGGCGAAGTGAACTGGGCGTTCCTCGGCCCTGATCGCTTCGGGCACACATGCCAGCGGGGTCGGTGAGATCGTCGGTTCTGTGGTGGCGCCTTTCATGCCAACTTCTCGCCTCGTTCAAGTCGCGGTTGCATAGAGGGTACTTCACGCTACAACTCAAGTTGACATGAGGTCAAGGAGGTGGCGGAAGTCGGGCTTCGTCTTGGAGTGTGTTGAGATACCCGAGATCTGGGGTGGTGTACCTCGTTGGTACGAACCCGATGTAGACACCCAGCCGGCCTGATCGATTGGCCAAGAATATCGTCGTTACGACGGTTGACGGTATGCCCCGGCCGTACTACGACCCTGGACGGCAAGCACAAAAAACGCCGTAAATCATTGCGCCACAATACCTTACGGCGCTCATGGTCGCACAAGGACTCGATGAACCCGGCGGCGATTTCGGCTAATCGTCGATAATCCCCGCCGTTTCTGGCGTTTCGCCGCCCGTACAGGGCATGAATGGCGCCTTGGAGGGCAAAATCCAAGTCGCCTTCCTACCTCTCCCCAGTTTTGATGGAAGTGCTGCGGGTTAGCGCCATTTCGTAGATATGGTCACTGGGCTGACCTACGGCCCTGCCGCACCGTTCTACCGATGAAGGGGGCTTGCGTGTGAGAGCAGAGCTGGGCACCAATGCGACGCGCCCCCGATATTATGGCGCGCGACTTCAGTACTACCGGGCCAGGCAGCTAAGCCCATGAACACCTCGGTCAGCCCCGAATCCCCAGGCCAGCAAGCCCCCGGTACGGACGACCACCGATCCGGAGGAGCTTGCAGAGTTGCACCGCCTCTGTCGTGAGGGACGCCTCTACGATGTCGAGGACTGGATCCGAACAGGCCGGCCACTGCAGGCCAAGGCGGATCAGAGATCGTGGATTGTTCAGGCAGTGACCGGACAATCCATGAAACCGGTCAGCCGCCGTCCATCCCCGCCCATCCCCGCCCGAACCTGATCCCGACCCGAGGACGGGGCTCAAAACGGCAGCCAGGGGAGGCACGACGCTAATCAATTGCCGCCCCGGCTCTTGGAGCCGAGGCGGCGTCATACTTCGTGACCATGCGCGGAGTATTGGGAGACTCCAGCCGAAAGCCAAGCTACATCTGCATATCACCCATCATGCTCTCGTACATTTCCATGAGTCGCATCACGCGCTGGCGATGCTCGGGCATAACGGCTTCCAGCTCCTGTGCGCTCATCTCCGGCATCTGCCGGAGGTCCTGGCGGAGTGCCTCGAGCGTCTGGTTCCACTCCGAGTCCTTTCCCATCGGCATCATCTCACGCATCTCCCGCCCGAACTGCGAGACCATGTTGGCCACCATCTGCCGGTGCTGGGGGAGCATGGCCCGGTAGCGTTCTCCATCCGCTCCTTCTATCGACTGCATGTGGGCCCACATCTGCTCCATCATGCCGCCACCCATCTGCATCCCGCCCATGCCCTGCATCCCTTCCATGCCTTGCATGCCGTCCATCCCAACGGCGGGCTCTTCCACGACCACCGCCTCCGGGGCCTCCTCGTCCCGGCCGCAGGCGGCCAGAGCGGGGGTGGACAGCAGGGCGATCGCGAGTCGGCACCAGTGTTTCATCGTTCTCCTCCGGGTAATTGAAGTGAAGCGGGCGACCCGGCAGCGGCCAGAATCGCCCTTCGGCTCAGTCGCCGCGTCCGGCCATCTCTTCGGTGAGGACTGGGATCTCCTCCAGCGCGGGCGCGTCCGAGCGCCGTCCCTCGCGGCGAAGCTCCCACTCCTTCCACAGCGAGTAGATCGACGGGATCACGAGCAGGGTCAGAATCGTCGAAGAGATCATCCCCCCCACCATGGGCGCGGCGATGCGCTTCATCACGTCCGCCCCGGCCCCGTGGCTCCACAGGATCGGGATCAGGCCCGCCGTGATCGCCATCACCGTCATCATCTTCGGGCGCACGCGCTCCACGGCGCCGTACTCGATCACCGCGTCCACGTCCGCCCGAGTGCGGAGGCGACCGGTCATACGCCGCTCGTGGTAGGCGTGGTCGAGGTAGATCAGCATGATCACCCCCGTCTCCGCGGCCACACCCGCCAATGCGATGAAGCCAATCGCCGTGGCCACGCTCAGGTTGAAGTCCATCAGCCACATCAGCCAGACCCCGCCCACCAGCGCGAAGGGCAACGACAGCATCACGATCGCGCTCTCCGCCACGCTTCCGAACTGAAAGTAGAGGAGGAGGAAGATGATCGCCAGCGTGATCGGGATCACCCACCGGAGCTTGCGGTTGGCCCGCTCCATCGCCTCGAACTGGCCCGACCACTCCAGGCGGTAGCCCGCGGGCAGATTCAGCCTCTGTTCGAGCAGTTCCTGCGCGTCCGAGACATAGCTCCCGATGTCGCGGTCGCGCACGTCGACGTAAACGATGTTGTTCAGGTAGGCGTTCTCGCTCTTGATCAGCGGCGAGCCCTGCACCACGCCGATGTCCGCCAGCCCGCCCAACTCGACCTGCGCGCCCGAGGGCGTGGCCACCAGGGTGCTCGCGATCTTCTGCGGGTCGTCGCGAAGCTCTCTCGGGTAACGCACCAACACCGAGTACCGCTCGCGCCCCTCGATCACCTCGCCGGCGTACATGCCCCCCACCGCCGCCATCATCGCCATCTGCACATCGGTGACGGTCATCCCGTAGCGGGCGGCGGCCTCGCGGTTCACGTCGATGTCCAGGTAGCGGCCGCCCAGGGCGCGTTCCGCGAAGACGGAGTTGGTCCCCTCCACCTGCGGAAGGAGGGCCTCGATCTGCTTGCCGATTCGGTCCAGCGTGGCGAGGTCCGGGCCGAAGATCTTGATCCCCACGGGCGTCTTGATCCCGGTTGCGAGCATGTCCAGGCGGTTCTTGATCGGCATCGACCACATGTTCGCCACGCCCGGGGTTTTCACGATTGCGTTCATCTCCGCCTGGATGGAGTCGAACGTCACCCCCTCACGCCACCGATCCTCGGGTTTGAGGATCGCGATGGACTCAATCATCGACATCGGCGCCATATCGGTCGCCGATTCCGCGCGGCCGACCTTGCCCAGCACCATCTCCACCTCGGGGATCGAGGCCATGGCTCGGTCGCGCTGTTCGAGAATCTGCTTCGCCTGGGCGGTGCCGATGCCCGGGAACATGGAGGGCATGTCCATGATCGCGCCCTCGTTGAGCGGCGGCATGAACTCGCTCCCCAGATTTCGCCACGGGATCACCGTCACCCCGAGCACCGCCACTGCGGCCCCGATGACCGGCCAGCGGTGGCGGAGCACGAAGTGGATCATTGGTCGGTACGCCCGGATCAGGAAGCGGTTGACCGGGTTCTTCTCCTCCGGCTTCACCCCGCCCTTAATGAAGAGGCCCATCAGCACCGGCACCAGCGTGATGGACAACAGCGCGGCGGCCGCCATGGCGAGCGTCTTGGTCCACGCGAGCGGCTTGAACAGTCGCCCTTCCTGCGCCTCCAGCGCGAACACGGGCAGGAAGCTTAGCGTGATGATCAAAAGCGCGGTGAACAGCGGGGGACCCACCTCCTGAGCCGACTCGGTCACCAGCTCCCAGTGCGACTTGGGGCGCCCCTTGCGGTCGTTGCGCTCCATGTGCTTGTGGAGGTTCTCCACCATCACGATCGCGGCGTCGATCATGGCGCCGATCGCGATGGCGATCCCGCCCAGGGACATGATGTTGGCGCCGATCCCCAGGAAGCGCATGGCGAGGAACGCCATCAGGATCCCGATGGGGAGCGTCACGACGGCCACCAGCGCGCTCCGGGCGTGAAGCAGGAAGACCAGTGTGATCAGCGCCACGATGATCGACTCCTCGATCAGCTTCTCCCTCAGGGTGTGGATTGCGCGCTCGATCAGCCCCGAGCGGTCGTAGCCCTCGACGAAGGTCACCCCGGCGGGGAGGGCACTCTCCAGCTCGGCCATTCGCTCTTTGACACCCTCGATCACGTCGAGCGGATTCTCGCCGTAGCGCATCACCACCCAGCCGGTCACCACCTCGCCCTGCTCCACACCCTCAGGGGTCGAGTACGCCAGGTCGGCGATGCCGCGCCGGATCTCGGGCCCCAGGTGCACGCGGGCCACATCATCCACCGTGATCGGCACGCCACCGGGGCCGACGCCGAGGGAAACGGAGCGGATGTCGTTCGGCGAGCCGAAGCGGCCTCGGCCGCGTACGATGTACTCGCTCCCGCCCATCTCCAGGACCCGCCCGCCCACGTCCGCGTTGGACTCGCGCACGGCCTGGATCACCTTCGCCATCGGGATGTCGTAGGCGAGCAGGCGGGCCGGATCGACCTCGACCTGGTACTGCTTCTCGAACCCGCCGAGACTGGCGATCTCTGCGACGCCCTTCACAGAGGTGAGTGCGGGGCGCACGACCCAGTCCTGGAGCGAACGAAGTTCGGCCAAGTTCCGCGTGCCACTGGTGTCGGCCAGGATGTACTGCATGACCCAGCCGACGCCGGTGGCGTCCGGCCCCAGCATCGGCATCGCGCCCTCGGGGAGCTTATCGCGCACCCCGTTCATGTACTCCAGCACCCGCGAGCGGGCCCAGTACAGGTCCACGTCGTCCTCAAAGACGACGTACACCGCCGAGCGCCCGAACTGGCTCATCCCCCGCACGAACTTGGTGCCGGAGACCTTGAGCATCTCCGTGGACAGGGGATAAGTGACCTGGTCCTCGACCAGCTCTGGGGCCTGGCCCGGCCACTCGGTCATGACGATAACCTGCACGTCCGAGAGGTCGGGGACGGCGTCCACCGGCGTCCCGAGCATGGCCCAGAGGCCGCCCAGCGTTAGCGCGGTGGTGGCAAGGAGGACGAGGAGCTTGTTATGGACGGACCACTCGATGATTCGCTTCAGCATTGGCTTACTGCTCCTTCCGCTGAGGCATCTTCATCCCCTTCGTGTCCGCCCCCTTCATGTCCATTCCCTGCATCGACCCGCCGGACATCCCCTCCATCTGCATCCCGCCCATGTCCATGTCCATCCCCTCGCCCATCATCCCCATCATGGACTTCATCACCTCCGCCATGTTCGACTCGGAGTCGAGGATGTACTGCGCGGAGGTGACCACGCGCTGACCCGGCTCGACGCCGGTCAGGATCTCCGTCTGGTTACCGGCGACGCGCCCGACCTCGACCTCGTGCGGCATGAGCTTGCCACCGCCCATGTCCACGAAGATCACCGCACGCTCGCCCGTGTGCACCACCGCGGACGACGGAACCGTAAAGGCCGTGCGGGAGGGCGTGGAGAAGCGCACCGTGGCATACATGCCGGGCTTCAGGCGACCATCGGCATTCGGAATGGCGATCCGGGCTTTCAGCGTCCTCGACTCGTTCTGGAGAGTCGGGTAGATGTACTCGACCCGGCCCTTGAGCGGGCGCCCCGGGAAGGCCGCCAACTCCACCGTGGCGTCCGATCCTTCCTGGACGTTGCCGGCGACCTGCTCTCGTAGTTCGGCCTCGACCCAGACCTTGGACAGGTCGGCAATGGTGTAGAGCGTCTGCCCCGGCTGGACCGCCTGCCCGCGAAGGACCTGCTTCTCGACTACCACGCCCGTCGCGGGTGCGTGCAGGGTCAGCGTGCGGCGAACCTTGCCCGTCCGCAGGATCTCTTTGATCTGCGCGTCGGAGATGTCCCACAGCCGGAGCCGCCGGATCGCGGCCTCGGCCAGGTTGGAGCGGCCCGCCGGGACACCGGGCACCGAGCTTTCGCCCAGGCTGGCGTCCAGGCTGGCGGCGAGGAGCAACTCCTCCTGCGCGGCCATCAACTCGGGGGAGTAGATCTCCACCAGCGGCTGGCCCTCGCGCACGGGCTTGCCGGTGAAGTCGATGTACAGCCGCTCCACGAAACCGCCGAACTTGGGCGCGACCTGCGCCAGGCGCGTCTCGTCGAAGTTGACGATCCCCACGGTGCGGACCTCGCTCTCCAGCGTGCGCTCGTCCGCCGTGCCGAAGGTGATGCCGAACTCGCGGATCTGGTTCGCCGTCAGGTGAACCGACCCGTCCATGGACATGTTCATCCCGCCCATGTCCATCCCCTCCATGCCGGCCATCTCGGGGTGCTTCTCGGCCTTGTCACCACTCGTGGAGGCGATGCCCACCAGTACCACGACGCCCAGCAGGGCGGCCAGGGAACCGCCGATTGCCAGCTTCGCTCGGTTGTTCATCGTCTTCATGGCAGAATCTCCGTCCCGACCGTGCGCTCCAGCGCCGCCAGTCGAGCGGCGAAGTCCGAGAGCCCGCGATAGTATTGCATCTCGTAATCGAAGAGCGTGGCCTGGTTCTCCAAGAGCGTCAGGAAATCGACGCGGCCCACCTGGAACCCTGCCGTCGCCGACTCCAGCGCGGCGCGCCCCTGTGGCAGGATCGCCTTCACAAACAGCGCGAGCTGGGCCCGTTCCTTTTCCAGGTCCGCGTAGGCCTCAGCGACCGCGGCGCGGATCTCGTTGACGTGCTGGTGGTGCTCCGCCTGGAGGGCCGAGAGTCGGGCCTCCGCCTCCTTCACGGCGAGGTCCTGCTTCTTCCCCTTTCTCAGTGGCAGGGGCACCGACACCATCGCGGAGACCAGGTCCGATCCACCGCTCCGCTGGCCGTACTGCACGGAAACGTTGAAGTCCGGCAGGTACGCCTTGCGCGCCCATTCCACCCGTGCGGCCTCGGCTGCAATCTCGGCTTCGTGGGCCCGGAGCACGGGGCTTTGCCGCACGGCCGCTTCCTGGAGTTCCGAAAGCGGAGGGAGCGGCGAGCCGGCGGCGCGAGACCCGAGCGCGGCCGACGCGAAGCGGATCTCGCCGGCGTCCGCCGGCACCGCTGCGCGCGCCGTGCGCGTGGGGATCGCGGGAGCCTCTACCGGTGTATCGGTCGGGCGGTTCAGCGCGGCGTTGAGGCGAGCCAGCACGCCACGGCGGCGTTCCGTCAACGCCACAGCCTCTTCTGCCAGCCGGAACGCCTCGACGCGCGCCTTGAGCACATCCGCCTGGGTGCCGCTTCCGACACCGTAGCGCGACTCGGTCACCTTGACGAAGTTGCCCAGCAGGCCCTCGTTGCGCCGGATGATCTCCAGCGCGCGGTCGAGAAAGGCGAGCTGGTAGTACGCCGCCTTGACCTCCTCAGCCACCGCCAGGCGCGCGGCCTCGGCCCGTGCCTCGGCCGCGGCCAACTCGCGCTCGGCCGCGCGGCGCTGGAGCGCCAGCTTGCCGGGGAACGGCAGGGTCTGGCCGATACCGATGGTCATCATCGTCATCATATCGTCCCCGAAGCCTGGCTGGGCCGCGGGGAAGTTCATCACCCCGGCCGAGAGGATCGGGTCCGGCAGGGCTGCGGCGGGGCCGATCGCCGCGCGCGCCGCCTCGACCCGGTCCTCCGCGGCACGAATGGAAGGATTGCTCACGAGCGCCTCGTCCACCAGAGCCTGAAGCGGCGCGGAGTCCGCCTGCTGGCCGTGGGCCGTACCAAGCGCGAGAGCCCAGGCGACCCCGGCGAGACCGACCGACCGCACCGCCGCTTTCCTATCGAGTCTCAAAGACATACTCCACTCCGGGTCCGAAGGCGGTCACGTCGTAGCGTTCCTTGCGGCCGAATCCTTCCATACCGGGAGAGCCGATCGGCATGCCCGGCACCGCGATGCCGGTCACCGCAGGCTTCTCCTCCAGGAGCCGCGCGACCAGGTCGGCGGGGACGTGCCCCACGGCGACGAAGTCGCCCAAGACGCCCAGGTGGCACGAGCGGAGGTGAGCCGGAACGCCCTTCTCATCCATGACGGCCAGGACGTTGTCGCTCACCACTACCTCGACCTTGAAGCCAGCCTCGCGAAGGTGGTCGCCCCACTTCGTGCAACAGGTGCAGGTTGGGCTCTTGTAGAGCGTCAGGGTCGGCGCCGTCTGGGCCACTCCGGCCACGCTCGCGGCCGGGGTGGCGCTCTGGGCCAAAAGGATGTCCGGGTTATGCTTCGCGAACCCGATCGCGACGCCGCCGCCCAACGTAAGCGTGACCAGCGCGATCTTCACGGCTGTCTTGGTACGGCTGTCCTTCTTCGTGTGCTTGCCCATCGTCTTCAGCCCTCCTGCTTCATGCCGTGGTGGCCGCCCATCATGCCGCCCTTCATCATCGGGCAGTCCTTCATCATCCCCATCATCCCGTGCATGCTGCCCATCATCTCTCCGCGGCCGAGTTCCGCGAGCTTGTCCTGCTGTGCGGGCGTGAGGACCTGCCGGACCGCGTGACGGGTGCGGAGCAGCGCGATGCCCATCTCCGTGTGCAGGGCGTTCATCTCGTCGAAGGCGGCGCGTGCCGCGGCCTCGTCGAACGTCGCGCCTACCGTGGCGGCGTTCATCTTCGCGTGGATCTCCTGCATGCGCGCCATCATTGCCCCGTGGGCGGGCGCGTCCCTCTGGAGGGTCTCCAGGCTCTCAGCCTGCTCGGCGCTCAGGCCGAGTTCAGCCTTGTGCCGGAGGGCGGCCTCGGGCCCCTGCGTCATCATGCCCGTCATCGGGCAGTCCTTCATCATCGACATCATGCCCATCACCCCGCCGTGCGCCTGCGCTGAGAGCGCGCGGACGGTGAAGACGCCACCGACGAGGACGGCGATCAGTGCGACGAATCCAAAGAGCTTGCGAGTCATGTTCGTAGTCTCCTGTCTGTGAGATCGAATCCATTTGGTTCCCCATCCCTTCCCACGACAGGCCATAGCGGACTGCCAGGAATCGGGTGTCCTTCGGCGGGTGCGACGCCGGAACGCGCACCCAGACCCCGGAGCATCACGCTCCGAAGGCTCAGGACTTCGGGATTGGAGAGTGATCGACGCCGGGCGGACGCCCGGCACAGCGAGACTACGCTATGGGCGGGCGCAGGAGAAAGACCGCGAGGAGGAGATCCTTCGCGTGGTCGGAAGAGGCGGTCGGGAGTTCATCCTCGGCCGTGCCCAGGGAAGGCGCGGCGGAGGACGGAAGCAGGACGGCCGCGCCCACACAGGAGGCGGCCCCAGCCGGCATCAACGGGCAGTCAGGACCTTTGGAGTCCTGCCCATCATGCTCGTGCGAATGGCCAGGCTGACCCATGGCGCAGTCATCCGCCGGAAAGGCGGCGTCCGTCACCTGGGTCGCGGCCGGCATCTCCATGGAGCACGTCGACGACGCCCACAGCCCCTCGACCTGGAACAGGACGAGCGCCGTGAGCGCGAAGCGCGCGGCCAGGAAACGGAAACGGAGTTTCATTCCGATCAATCTAACCCAGTGACGGGCTCCATGCAACCCGAAGAAGATTAGCATGGCCTCATGAACACCTGCTCCTATGCGGGTAGGCAGGATGTAACCGTTCAGGCGGTTGGTAGCAGGCGGGGTGCGCGGGCGTTTTGGCGACCTGCGACTATGGCTCGTGTGAGATAATCGAGGACGTTTA
>Ga0079225_10002292_pt1 | contig 10954 bp, 10 predicted proteins | sample Poulit2012_FD_76344 | JGI IMG/M metagenome (GOLD analysis project Ga0079225, IMG submission 76344) | Agricultural soil microbial communities from Georgia to study Nitrogen management - Poultry litter 2012 | ecosystem: Environmental > Terrestrial > Soil > Agricultural land | place: USA: Georgia...
CAGCTAGGTCAGCTCCGGTCAGCTCGGGTGAACCTCTGTCGGCTCCGGATCGTTGTCCGGGTGGAGGGGCCCATGCCGGACGAGCGCACCGAGTTGCTGAACGTTCTGCACGAGCAGCACGCCGGTTCCTTGTGGCGCTATGTCGTGTGGCTCACTGGTGACCGGCAACTGGCCGAGGACGTGGTGCAGGAGACGCTGTTGCGCGCGTGGCGTCGTCCACGGCTACTCGAGCAGCGGTCGGAGTCGGTGCGCGGGTGGCTGTTCACCGTGGCGCGCAATCTGGTGATCGACGATCGGCGCAGTGCGCGGGCCCGCCACGAGGTGGGCACGGAGCGTGTGACCGAGCGACCGCAGGGGGACGAGGTCGACACGGTGTTGAACGTCTGGCTGGTCTCCGATGCCCTGTCCCAGTTGTCCGCCAACCACCGGGCTGTGGTCGTCCAGGCCTACTTCCACGGCCAGTCGAGCGCCGAGATCGCCCGATCCGTCGGTGTGCCGGAGGGAACCGTCAAGTCGCGGTTGCATTATGCGCTTCGCGCGTTACGTGCCGAACTACAACGGAACGGGGTGACGTCGTGACCGAGGACGATCCGTACCGGGAGTGGGATGCCGCCTATGTGCTGGGGGCGCTGTCGGCTGATGACCAGAAGGCGTTCGAACAGCACCTTGCCGACTGCGATCGCTGCACGACGGCGGTCACCGAGTTGGCGGAGATCCCGGGCCTGCTTGCCACCGTGCCGGCCGATGACGCCGTGACGTCGCTCGACGAGCCAGCGTCCAGCGAACCCGCACCACCGCCGAAGGAGACGTTCGCCCGGCTAGCGTCCGCGGCGAGCGCCCGCCAAAGACGCGTGCATCGCCGGATGCTTGTTGGGGTCGCGGCAGTCGTGGTGCTGGTCGTCGGGCTCGTGGTTCCGGTGATGTTCATCTCGGACACGGGCGATGGCAACTCGGCGCCGGAAGCGATCGAGCTGGACGAGGCGGACCCTACACCGCTGAGCGCCAGCGTGCGGCTGGTTGAGCAGCCGTGGGGGACGCAACTGGAAGGGGAGTGCCGCTACGAACAGCCTGCCGCCGATGAGGGTCGCCGCTACTCATCTGGCCAAGCCGGGACCTACGCGATGTACGTCGTGGCCGTGGACGGCTCGGCACACCGGGTGGCGTCCTGGACTGCCTCGCCGGGAATGACGGTCAGCCCACAGGGAACCGTCGAGTTGAGGCCGGATCAGATCGACATCGTCCAGATTCGATCGGTCGACACCGGACGGGTACTGCTCGAGCACACGGCGTAGCACGGCCGACAGACGGCGCGCCACATACAGACGCGGGGGCAGGAGAGAGGCACGTCACATCCGTGCATGTCACACCTCGCCGAGTCATGCCGTCCCAGGAAGTGTAGGCATCGACAACAGCAGAGGAGTTCGCATGGATGCCCGGTTGAACGTCTTCGATAATCCGACCGCAGGCACGTTTCTAAAGCACATCGTCGCGGCCGGCCAGACGGCCGCAGATTTGGCGCTGCCGGCCGCGACACAGGAGTTGGTGAAGATCCGCGCGAGCCAGATCAATGGCTGCGGCTTCTGCACCGACATGCACACCAAGGACGCCATCGCCGCTGGTGAGGAGTCAGTGCGCCTCAACCTGGTCGCGGCGTGGCGGGAGGCCACGGTCTTCTCTGAGGCCGAGCGCGCTGCACTGGAACTCACGGAACAGGGCACCCGTATCGCCGATGCCGCCGGTGGGGTGCCGGACGAGGTCTGGGCGAACGCCGCCAAGCACTACGACGAGGACCAGCTCTTCGCCCTGGTGTCCCAGATCGCCCTCATCAACACCTTCAACCGGCTGAACGTCATGGTCCAGCAGCCTGCCGGCGACTACCAACCCGGCCAGTTCGGGTAGTCGTCAGCACCTCGCCCCAGGGCCGGAGCCGCCCAGCAGCGCTCCGGCCCTCGGGCGTGCCTTGCCGAGCGACGTTGGGCGAGTCGGCGGTGACGTGGCATGATCACACAGGTGACCAGCACCTTCTCCTCTGCTGCGGCCGCACGGCCGCGGGAGGTGGCCCAAGAGGCGCAGCGTCTGCGCGACCTCGCCTGGCTTCGCCGCGTGCGCGACCGGATCGACCGGGATTATGCGCAACCACTCGACGTCGAGGCGCTCGCCCGCGGGGTGAACATGTCGGCGGGGCACCTCACCCGCCAGTTCCGGGCTGCCTACGGCGAATCGCCGTACCGCTACCTGATGACCCGACGCATCGAGCGGGCGATGGCACTCTTGCGTCGGGGCGACCTCGGCGTCACCGACGTCTGCTTCGAGGTCGGCTGCTCATCGCTGGGCACCTTCAGCACTCGCTTCACCGAGCTGGTCGGAATGCCACCGAGCGCCTACCAGCGTGAGGCAGCGAGTGCGACAGCGGGGATGCCGCCGTGTGTGGCGAAGAAGGTGACCAGACCGATCAGGAATCGAGAAGCGCAGGTCACCGAACCGCCTCTAGCGTGACGGCCATGGACATCACCATTCACGCAAGTTTCCTCCCACACACTGACCCGGACGCTTCGTTGGCTTTCTATCGCGACACCCTCGGATTCGAGGTCCGCGGCGATGTCGGATACCAAGGCATGCGCTGGATCACGGTCGGACCGAAGGGTCAGCCCGACACATCCCTCGTCCTGGAGCCGCCAGCTCCTCCGGGCTGCGGCAAGACCGATGACGAGGCACGCACCATCACCGAGATGATGGCCAAAGGGACCTACGGCGGCGTCAACCTGGCCACGCCGGACCTCGAAGCGACCTTCGAGCGGCTGCAAGCCGGCGACGGGGAGATCATCCAGGAGCCGACCGATCAGCCGTACGGGGTCCGCGACTGCGCCGTCCGCGACCCAGCAGGCAACCTGCTCCGCATCCAGGAACTGCGCTGAATCGCCATGACTGAGCACCAGCAGACCGCTAGTAGCGGACGCCGCAACGACGGCCCCAGGCGATTGTCCCGATGGCTCCAGCGGCGAGAACCGGCACCCGGACTGGTGTTGCAACCTGATGGCGCATCCCGAGCAGGCGTCGATCGAGTTCCACGGCTCCGCGCCCGTGCCGGTGACTCCACACCGACTCGACGGTTCCGCCCGCGAGGAGGCGTGGCAGCACATCGCCACCGCCCAGCCTCGTATCGCGAAATACCAGAGCAAGAGCGACCGAGAGTATCCGGTCATCCGACTCACACCACGATGACAGATGGAGACCACGAGCATGGCAAGGGCCACGCAGTCGCCTGAGCGGCACATTGCCGACAGCCACGACATGATCCGCGTGCATGGCGCGCGAGAAAACAATCTCAAGGACGTCAATGTCCAGCTCCCGAAACGCCGGCTGACGGTGTTCACCGGCGTGTCCGGCTCGGGCAAGAGCTCGCTGGTGTTCGCCACGATCGCCGCGGAGTCGCGGCGCATGATCAACGAGACCTACAGCGCATTCCTGCAGGGCTTCATGCCGACCCAAGCGCGACCCGACGTCGACGTCCTCGATGGGCTGACCACGGCGATCATCGTCGATCAGGAGCGGATGGGTGCCAACCCCCGCTCCACGGTCGGCACCGCCACCGACACCAACGCGCTCCTGCGCATCCTGTTCAGCCGTCTCGGGCAGCCACACATCGGATCACCACAAGCCTTCTCGTTCAACGTCGCCTCGATCAGCGGTGCGGGTGCGGTGACCTTCGAGCGCGGTGGAAGGCAGGTGAAGGAGCGGCGCGACTTCTCCATCACAGGTGGTATGTGTCCCAAGTGCGAGGGCATGGGCCGGGTCACCGACTTCGACCTGACCGAGCTCTATGACGAGAGCAAGTCGCTCGCCGAGGGGCCGTTCAGAATCCCGGGCTGGGGCGCGGAAGGCTGGTACGGACGGATCTACCAGGGCGCCGGCTTCTTCGACCCCGACAAGCCAATCCGGGAGTACAGCACGAAGGAGCTCGACAACCTGCTCTACAAGGAGCCGACCAAGATCAAGGCCGAGGGCATCAACGTCACGTACGAGGGCGTGATCCCGAAGTTGCAGAAGTCGATGCTGTCCAAGGACCGCGAGGCGATGCAGCCGCACATCCGGGCGTTCGTCGACCGTGTCGTCACCTTCACCGCCTGCCCCGAGTGCGACGGCACCCGGCTGTCCGAAGCGGCCCGGTCATCGACGATCAACGGGATGAGCATCGCGGATGCCTGCGCGATGCAGCTCAGCGACCTGGCCGAGTGGGTCCGAGGGCTGGACGAGCCTTCGGTGACCCCGCTGTTGACGACGCTGAGAGAAACCCTCGACTCCTTCGTCGAGATCGGGCTCGGCTATCTCAGCCTGGATCGACCGGCTGGGACGTTGTCCGGGGGAGAGGCCCAGCGCACCAAGATGATCCGCCACCTCGGCTCCGCGCTGACCGACGTCACCTATGTGTTCGACGAGCCCACGGTCGGCCTGCACCCGCACGACATCCAGCGGATGAACAACCTCCTGCTGCGACTGCGGGACAAGGGAAACACCGTGCTGGTCGTGGAGCACAAGCCGGAGACCGTCGCGATCGCCGACCATGTCGTCGACCTCGGCCCCCGCGCCGGGGCTGAAGGCGGCACGATCTGCTTCGAGGGCGAGGTCGAGGGGTTGCGCGCCAGCGACACGGTCACTGGCCGCCATCTCGATGACCGAGCCACGCTCAAAGACTCCGTGCGCGAGCCGACAGGTGCCCTGGAGATTCGGGAGGCGCGACAGAACAACCTCCAGGAGGTCGACGTCGACGTGCCGAGCGGTGTCCTCACCGTCGTTACCGGCGTGGCAGGCTCCGGAAAGAGTTCACTGATCCACGGGAATCTCGCCCGACGGGACGGCGTGCTCGTGGTCGACCAGAGCGCCATCAAGGGCTCCCGTCGTTCCAATCCCGCCACCTACACCGGACTGCTCGATCCCATCCGCAAGGCGTTCGCGAAGGCCAACGGGGTGAAGGCGTCACTGTTCAGCGCCAACTCCGAGGGCGCATGCCCGACGTGCAATGGTGCCGGTGTCGTCTATACCGAGTTGGGGGTCATGGAGACCGTCGCCACGACCTGCGAGGAGTGCGAGGGGGAGCGGTTCCAGGTCTCGGTCCTGGAGTACACCTTCGGTGGGCGCAACATCAGCGAGGTGCTCGCGATGTCGGTGGCCGAGGCCGAGGAGTTCTTCGGCGCTGGTGAGGCGCGTACGCCGGCCGCGCACAAGATCCTCGACCGGCTCGCCGACGTCGGGCTGGGCTATCTCACCCTCGGCCAGCCGCTGACGACGCTGTCCGGCGGCGAGCGGCAGCGGCTCAAGCTGGCCACGCACATGGGGGAGAAGGGCGGGATCTACGTCCTCGACGAGCCGACCACCGGCTTGCACCTCGCCGACGTCGAACAACTGCTGGGGCTGCTCGACCGACTCGTCGACGCCGGCAAGTCGGTCATCGTCATCGCACACCACCAGGCGGTCATGGCACACGCCGACTGGATCATCGATCTCGGACCAGGTGCAGGGCATGACGGGGGCAGGATCGTCTTTGAAGGAACGCCGGCCGACCTCGTCGCGAGCCGCTCCACCCTCACCGGCGAGCACCTCGCCGAATACATCAGATTCCGGGAGCGCGAATCTCGATCTTCGAGCCCAAGTTCGTTGTCACCCTGCTAACATCTCTTAGCGCGATTCCAGGAGATGAATCATGTCGCACGACCAGGCGGCGGTGCCTGCGACCAAAGTCTCTGTCCTTACGCTCACGGCGATGGTCGTGGGCTCGATGGTGGGGGCGGGAGTCTTCTCCCTGCCCCGGCGGTTCGCTCAGGAGACCGGCGTCGCCGGCGCACTTGTGGCGTGGGTCATCGCCGGTGCCGGGATGTTCACTCTTGCGCTCGTCTTCCAACGACTGGCGATCCGCAAACCGCGCCTCGACGCCGGGGTGTACGCGTACGCGAAGGCTGGATTCGGTGAGTACGCCGGCTTCTTCTCCGCAGCCGGGTACTGGGCCAGCGCCTGTGTCGGCAACGTCACCTACTGGGTGCTCATCATGTCGACGCTCGGGAAGTGGGCTCCCGCGCTCGGTGCTGGGGACACCCTGGTGGCGATTGCCTGCTCGTCGGTCGGCTTGTGGCTCTTCTTCATGTTGGTGCGGCGCGGCATCAAGGAGGCCACGACGATCAACCGCATCGTCACCGTCGCCAAGGTCATCCCGATCATCGTTTTCGTCCTGCTGGCGCTGTTCACGTTCGATGTCTCGGCCTTCACGTCGAATTGGGCCGGGTCGTCGTACGGGTCGCTCTTCGAGCAGGTGCGCGACACCATGCTCATCACAGTCTTCGTCTTCCTCGGCGTCGAGGGAGCGAGCGTCTACTCTCGGTACGCGCGGCGGCGCGAGGACGTGGGGCGGGCCACGATTCTCGGCTTTGTGAGCGTGCTCGCGGTCTTCGCATCGGTGACGATCGTGTCCTACGGGATCCTGCCGGCCGAGGAGATCGCGGAACTGCCGCAGCCGTCGATGGCCGGCGTGCTAGCCGCCGCCGTCGGCCCATGGGGAAGCGTCTTCGTCGGCGTGGGCCTGATCGTCTCGGTGTTGGGGGCCTACCTTGCGTGGACTCTGATGGCCGCTGAGGTGCTGTTCGTCGCAGCGAAGGACCGAGACATGCCTCGGTTCCTGGCGCACACCTCCGGACACGGTGTGCCGGTGAGGGCGCTGCTGCTGAGCACGTCGCTGTCGCAAGTCGTGCTGGTGCTCACCTATTTCTCGGAGGACGCGTTCGATTTCGCGCTCGACCTGACCGCCGTGATGACGCTGATCCCGTTCCTTCTGGCGGCTCTCTACGCGCTCAAGCTCCGCGGCACCCGGGAAACCTACGAGGGTGCCTCACCATCCACGCTGCGGTGGGACCTCGTGATCGTCGTGCTCGCCGCTGTCTACACGGCGTTCCTCCTGGTTGCGGCCGGGCTCGACCTGGTGCTGCTGTCTTTTATCTTCTACGCACCCGTGACTCTCCTCTTCGCGATGACTCGGCGTGAGCAGGGACGCCGGGTCTTCACTCCGACCGAGTTAGTCCTGTTCGTCACAACCGTCTTGGTGGCTGCGATCGCAGTGGTCGGTCTCCTTGCGGGGTGGATATCCGCCTAGACAGCACGTCGCCGCACCATTCTCCACCCGCCAGTCAGCGAGGTTCTCACCTGATCAGCGTCTCGAAAGGTACGCGTCATGACTGTTTCGTCCGCACCAGCCGTTCCTCACGGCGTCCACTCCGAAGTTGGCCGACTGCGCAAGGTGCTCGTGTGCACGCCCGGCCTGGCACACGAGCGGCTTACCCCGACTAACTCGGACGACCTGCTGTTCGACGACGTCATGTGGGTGGAGAACGCACAGCGCGACCACCTGGACTTCGTCAATAAGCTGACGAACCGGGGTGTCCAGGTCGTCCAATTGCACGACCTGCTCACGCAGACCATGGCGATCCCCGAGGCCCGCGCGTGGCTGTTGGACCGCAAGGTGATCGCCAACCGGGTCGGCCTGGGGCTGGTGGGAGGGGCGCGCGCCTATCTCGACTCCCTGAGCGACTCAGACCTCACCCGCTTCCTCATCGGCGGGCTCGCGACCCAAGACCTGCCCAAGGACTACCGCACGGATTACGTGACCCTCGCGCGGGAGTCGACGGGGAGCCGTGAGTACCTACTGCCCCCGCTGCCGAACACGCTATACACCCGAGACACCACGTGTTGGATTTACGGCGGTCTCACGCTCAACCCGCTGTACTGGCCTGCGCGCAAGGACGAGACGCTCCTGATGAAGGCGATCTACTCGTTCCACCCGGAGTACGTCGATTCCACGGTGTGGTGGGGCGACCCGCAGCAGGAGTGGGGTCAGGCTACGATCGAGGGCGGCGATGTCATGCCGGTGGGGAATGGCTCCGTGCTGGTCGGCATGAGCGAGCGCACGTCCCGGCAGGGAATTACGCAACTCGCGAAGGCCCTCTTCGACGCCGGCGCAGCCGAGCAGGTGGTCGTCGCTGGAATGCCGCGGTTGCGGGCCGCGATGCACCTGGACACCGTGTTCACGTTCGCCGACCGTGACCTGGTGACCGTGCACCCGACGATCGTCGACGGCATCCACGCCTTCACATTGCGCCCGTCAGATCGCGCTCCTGGCGTCGAGGTCACCGACGAGGGTGACACCGCGTTTGTGGACGTCGTAGCCCGGTCGATGGGGTTGCCGTACCTGCGGGTCGTCGAGACTGCGGGCGACGTCTACGCCTCGGAGCGGCAGCAGTGGGACTCCGGCAACAACGCCGTCGCCCTCGAGCCCGGCGTGGTATTCACCTACGATCGCAATACCCTGACCAATGCTGCCCTGCGTCGGGCCGGGGTCGAGGTCATCACGATCGTCGGCGCTGAGCTCGGGCGTGGTCGGGGCGGCGGACACTGCATGACCTGTCCAATCGCCCGCGACATGTGAGCCACTCTGGAGGTCTCGGTGCCATCGGTCAACAACCAGCAGCGGCGCATCCTGGTAATCCCAGCGTGACGATTCTCCAGATGTAACGGGGCGTTCCGTCACGCTGGGATTACCAGGACGTAGGCGTCCCAGGTCACACCCGAGAGGCGTGGAGGTGATGGGTTCCACTGTCCTGGAGGTGCTTCTGTTCGAGCGCTTCGCTGTGTGCCACCAGGGCTGGGTAATCCACGGCCACTCCTTGGAGGAGGACCTCGAGGGCGTGTTCGGCTTCGGCGTCACCGAGGTGGTCGGGGTAGAACATGGCTCGGTAATGAACCAGTGAGCCGACGATGTCCAGCAGCAGGTCTCGGTCAATGCTTCGCCGCAGGTCACCACGCGCGACGGCGCGATCGAGAGTGTGACCCACAGCGGTGCGAGCCGGCTCGATGATGGTCGCCAGGTACTGGGTGCGCAGTTCGGGGTCGGGGGCACATTCGGCGTAAAGGGCACTGAGAGCTTCGGGCCGGATGGTGCGGTAGGCGCCGAGGAAGATGTTGAAGCTCTCGTCCATGTCACACAGGGTGCAGCCAGTATCCGGCGGCGCGGGGATATCGAGCCGGGAGGCAACAGCCGCCAACACCAGAGGGGCTCGGCCCGACCACCGGCGATAAATCGCCGGACGTGAGGTGCCGGCTCGCTTGGCGACTGCTTCCAGGGAGACGCCGACGTATCCCTCAGCGTCGAGGATGGCCAGTGTCGCAGTGATCAGTGCCTCATCGATCTGCCGACTGCGAGGTCGACCACCGGAACTCTTGGGCTCTCGTGCATCCGAGCCTTGCCCAATGGGGTCTGCCATGAATCCAGGTTACGGCGAGATGCATTGCGCTACGTAACTTTCCGCAACCGACGCCGATAAGCGACATTATGTCAAGTTGAGACCTCGCGCTCGGTCGCACTCAGTCGCGGAAGATCACCGTTCGCAGCATGATGAAGTTGCACGTCGATCCGAAGCCCTGGGACAGCGCCCACGCTGCCGTCGTCGTCCACCACGCCCACGGCAAGATGCTGAGACCCAGCGCGTGCACTCCGAGAATGACGAAGAACGTGGTGACGTACAGCAGAGCGAACCCGACAGCACGCCTGGTGTTGCCTGCGACGTGGAACACCCATCGGCGGTTGAGCGCATATGCCAGCGTGGTGGCCGCGACGAAACTGAGTGCACGAGCCGCGTGCACCCAGACACCTACATCGAGTACCAGGTGGTAGGTGCCGAGGTCCACGCCGGCAGCGAGCACCCCGACAGCGGCGAACCGCGCAACCTGGCCGGGTAGCCCACGACGAGCCACACTCGTCTCGTCTACAACGACCACGTGCACCCCGCGTCTCTAGGCAAAACGTCCAGCATAGTCAATGTCGACTTCCCGACAGCGGTCGCTGTGGTCGGTCATGCCCTCCGCACGGACGTGACGGTGTCTCGGTGCGTGCGCATGGTCTCTCGCCCGTCCTCCCCCGGCTGCCGGCCGAACCCGCAGTACATCGATACCCCGAAGTCGTCCAGGTGACGGCTGGCGGTCTCGTGCCGGCGACGCAGGCCAGCAGCACCATCGAGCGGTAACACGATGCCCAAGAACACCCGGGTGTCCGGCACACTGAGGTCAGCCAACGGGGCGAAGAACGCATCCTCCTCGCTCCGTAGGTACCGCGGCCCGGCCATGTGTACCCAGTCCACCGGGCGCCCGGCGGTCTCGACGGCGGCATTGGCCATGCGCACCAGCAAGCCCATATCGCGCGCCTCGTACATCGGCCACTCCGGAAAGGTGCCATAGCACAGGTGGTACCCCAGCAGGACCTGCTCGGGAATCAGCGGCGAGAGCCGCCGGCTTGGCCCGACGAATCGCTCCCACGCCTGCTTGGGATCCGTCCAGGCCAGAACGGACTCGAGGTCCTGGACTTCATAGGCCATGTCCCACTGGATAGCCAGATCCTCTGCCGGGACATGCTCGAGCAGGCGTTCGAGGCCCCGTTGTACCATCGCCTCGTACGCACGTTCGACCACCGGATAGTCCGCCGAATGACGACGACGGAAACCCCCGCTGATCGCGCTGCTCGGGAATGGGAGACACACCTGGAAGCGCACGTCGGGAGGGATGACGCCTTGCTCGCGTAGCGACCGGAACAGCCGGTACGACTCCAGTGCCTCGTCGATCCGTGACCAATCGCCGAGATCCACCTCGGCCACGCCGTCGCGTAGTTGGAACACCGGCGCTTCATAGACGTGATTGGGCCGGCCCTGCACCGGGCGTTCCACGACCTCGACATCCGGATGCGGCATGAACACGCGGTTGCGCTCGTAGCCCACCCAGGCCCCGCGTTCACCGGACTCACCGTCCGACAGTGCCGGGACGAGGTCACCGAAGTACTCCGCGCCCGCGCGCATGCCTTCGTCCGAGGAAGCCACGGGCAAACTACCGACCAGTAGCAAGTCGCTGGAGACTCGTGATGTCACGCTCA
>Ga0079225_10002296_pt1 | contig 10944 bp, 12 predicted proteins | sample Poulit2012_FD_76344 | JGI IMG/M metagenome (GOLD analysis project Ga0079225, IMG submission 76344) | Agricultural soil microbial communities from Georgia to study Nitrogen management - Poultry litter 2012 | ecosystem: Environmental > Terrestrial > Soil > Agricultural land | place: USA: Georgia...
CCAACAAAGCATTGGACAAGAGTTTTATTTAATGATGGTCGGGAATGGATTGAAGCCAACTATCGAAATTCAGTCTCAAACACAGATGGAAGTCGGAAAACAGAAATCAAGAGTGCCTTCAATTGGGCAGAAAAAAATATTGGATGCATTATTTATGATGATATCTCCGCTCTAAAGGGTCTTGGAACTGGAGTCTTTCTTCATTTGCAAGAAGATCCTATGATAACTCAGTCCAGTGAAAGCCAAGTTACCATTCAGCATAAGGGTGAGAAAAAAAAAATATATATAGCCATAAATAAAAAATATGTTGATAAAAGTATTATTAATGAAATTAAAAAAAATATCTATATAATACTATATGAAGATTAAAGAATTATCTTTAATCTTTTTATTTTAACTTATATTTGTTATAATTAAAGTTATAAATAACTAAATGAGGTGATTTTAATTAATTATTCAAACTTAGTCACAATTATTACTGCTTTAATGATTAATATTATTATTACAATTTTTTTAATTTATAGAGAAATTCAAAATCCTAAAAAATACAAAGGTTTAAGAATCTGGATACTATCAAGTGTATTGAGATTTATTTCAATTGGATTAACCTTTATCTTTAACAACAACACTCAAAAAGGTTATTATCCAATGACATATTTATCATACACCTTAAATATAATTAGTTTTTCGATATTAAGTTATTCACTTTATAAATTTATTAATAAAAAAATTAATAAATTAAATATGTTATTATTAATAATCCCTTTGCCTATTTTATTAATTCCTATAATATTAAATAATATTAATATGTTTTTATTAACAATAACAATTTTAATAATATATTTTTCACTACAACAATTATTTATATTAAATAAAAATACTAAATCAGAAGTTAAATCAGAATGGATAACATACTCACTTTTACAACTTTTTGTATCATTATTTACAACAATTTATATAATATTAAGAACTATTGAATATAGAAATAATTTTGAAGGATTAATAAACTTTGGAGAAACCAACATTTTAATTAAATCGATTGTTTTATTAAGCGCTATGAATGCAATGCTAATAATTCTATCATTAGAAGTGTATCATTTTATGAATAAAACAAGAATAAATAAATTTTTAGAAATGTTAGTGGAATTATCAGATTCTGATCATATGATAATTGACACATCCACTAACAAAATTGTTGAAATAAAAACTAACTTATTAACTAATATTGGTTATAAACATAAAGATGAACTTATTGAAGAAAATTTTGATAAACTTTTACTAAATCAAGAGCAATGCGACAAAATTAAAGAAGTCTTGAAAGTCAAAAATAATTATGAAACAGATTTAGATATTATATTAAAAGATGAAACATATAAAAATTTTAATTTATTATTTAGAAATATTTCATTTCAAAATAAAACATACTGTTTAATTAACTTCAATGAAAAAGAGTTTAAATATAAAAAACTAGCCTATCAAGATGAGCTAACTAAACTTCCTAATCGTAGAAAGCTATATGAACTATTTGAACATTATAAAATGTCAAATAGCGAATTTTACTTAATATTTATTGATATTGACAATTTCAAAGAACTAAATGACACTAAAGGCCATTTATATGGTGATCTAGTTTTAGAAACTATAGGATATGAATTGGATAAATATAATGAGGGTAAATTGTTTGCATCAAGATATGGTGGGGATGAATTTATATTATTTATTCCCAAAGATAATAAAACGAGTATTTCCAATTATATTACAAAAATAAACGCTATTTTTGAAGAGCAAATAGAAATTAATAAAAGTCATGTCAAAATAAATGTTTCAATAGGATATAGTAAATATCCAAAAGATGGCAATAATATCGATGAGTTAATTAAACTTGCAGATAAAAAACTTTATAAAGTTAAGACAGAAAAAAAGAGATAATAATCTCTTTTTTAATTGTGTATGAATTGATTAATAATAATAAACTATTATAATATTTATGGTTAGAAGGTGATATTATTATAAGATTTACAAATGTGTTTAAAAGTTATAACAAAGACAATATAATATTAAACAATATTACATTTAATATAGAAGAAGGAGAAATATTTGGAATTATTGGTAATACAGGTGCTGGTAAGTCAACTATTTTAAGGATGATAAATGGATATATAAGTCCCAATAGCGGTAATATTAAAATATTTAATCAAGAAATAAATGACAAAACTAAAAAGAGTTTGGTTAAAGATACTTCAATGATATTTCAAAATTATAATTTGTTAAAAAATTTAACAGTATTAGACAATGTTTTATTACCAACGAAGTTAAGAAAGATGGATCAAAAAGAATCATTAAATGAAGCTATAAAACTTTTAGGATTTGTAGATCTTGAAAATAAAAAAGATGAATACATTAAAACATTATCAGGCGGAGAAAAACAAAGAGTTGCAATAGCAAGAAGTCTTATAACGAATCCTAAAATATTGCTTCTTGACGAGCCAACTAGTGCTCTAGATAGAAATATAAGCATTGATATATTAAATATAATTAAAAAAATTAACGAAAAGCATAATACAACAATTGTAATTATCTCTCATGATATAGAAACAATTAAATCAGTAGCTAATAAAGTTTTAATATTAGAAGAAGGAAAAATATCGAAAATATTAAAGTTAAAGAAAAAAGATTTAAAACCTTTAAATTATGAAGAGAGGTTATTAGATGATTAACTCTTTTAATAAATTTAAGTTTGATATTTTAAAGGCTTTAATTGAAACTTTAGATATGTTAATAATATCAATGTTAATTTCCTTAATTATTGGTCTTTTTATTAGTTTTATATTATTTTTAACAAAAAAAGATGGAATTTATGAAAATAAATTAATTTACTTTTTATTGTCGACAATAATTAACATATTAAGGTCAATCCCATTTATATTATTTATTATTGTCTTAATACCTTTTAACAGAATTTTAATAGGAACAGGATTTGGCGTAAATGCTTCAAAAATCCCACTAAGTTTAGTAGGAATTGCTACATTTGCTCGTCTAGCGGAACAATCATTGCTTGATACTGATAAAGAATTGTACGAAACAAGTTATTCGCTAGGAGCGAATAAATATCAATACTTTAAATTCTTTTTATTAAAAGAAGCTAGATCTAGTTTGATTCTTAGTTTTACCTCTACAACAATAAGCCTTATTTCTTATTCTACTGTAATGGGAATAATTGGTGGTGGAGGTTTAGGATACTTAGCAATTAGTGAGGGTTATAATAATTTTAATTATCCATTGATGTGGATAATAATAATTATAATGATTGTATTAGTCCAATTAGTTCAGTTTACAGGAAGCTTTATAGCGAAACATTTAGATAAAAAATAGGAGATGATTTGATGAAAAAAATGTTTTTAATTTTTACTACATTATTATTAAGTATTATATTAATATCATGTAGCGCGAGTATAAAAGAAGATGAAATACATGTAGGAGTAGCTTTTTATCCTATGAAAGATATACTATTATTAATTGAAGATGATTTGAAAGAAGAAGGATATAAATTAAAAATACAAGAATTTAGTGATTATCAAGTTCCAAATAACTTGTTGGATAAAAAAGAATTAGATGCAAATATGATCCAACATGAATATTTTTTAAACGAATTTAATAAAGCAAATAAAACAACACTAAAAATAAAAATGAATATTTATCATGCTACATTCGCTTTATATAGTTCTTTATATAAATCTTTAGATGATATACCAGATGGTTCGGAAATAACACTTCCAAACGATGCAACAAATTTAACAAGAGCTTTTTATTTATTAGATCAATCAGGATTAATTAAATTAAAAGATAAGACTAAAAATATATTAACAGAAGACGATATATTAGAAAATCCTAAAAATTTAACTTTTAATGAAAAAGTTCCTCTAACTAGTCTTTCAAATAAATATATTGAAACTAAACTTGCTGTTATGTATCCTACATATGCTCTAAATTTAGAACTAGAAGGAGATAGCGAAAGACTATATATAGAAAAACAAGATGAAATTACAACTAATTATGCAATAAGTTTAGCAACAAGAAGTGATAATTTTAATAGTGATAAAATAGAAGCGTTAACAAAGGCATTAAATCAAGAAAAAGTTAGAAATTTTTTAATTGAAAATTATAGTTGGGCAAGTTCGCCAGCATTTTAAATTAAATAAAAGAAGATATCATTATAAAGATAATATACCTTCAAAGTAGATTTGTTAATTAGTATGATATTTAACATAATACTTAGGAGGTATTTTATTTATATGTAAGATAAATTTATAAGTGTGTTTTAAAAATACTACCTTTACCTTGAATAACTCTAAAGCACTAAATATAAAACTACATAGTAAATTAAAGAGCCAGACCCTATAAAACATAGGAATATGGCTCTTTAATTTTGAAAGTATTAGTCTATTTCAAGCTATTTCTTTTATTTTACTTTTTATTAAATCAATCACTTTATTTTGGTCGTTAATATTATCAACAATATTTAAATTATCAGTGTTAATAATTAAAACAGGGCTGGAATTATAATGTTCTAATAACCATTTTTTATAACCACTATGCAGTAGTTTGTAATAATCAATTAGACTTGGATCTAGTTCATAACTCCTTCCTCTGTTTTTAATTCTTTTTATAACGGTATCAAATGAACCATCTAAATAAATCATTAAATCAGGTGCTTTTTTAGGAATAGTGGCTAATTCCTCTAACATGTTGCTAAGCAATTTTTCATAAATATCAAACTCTAAATCACTCATTCTACCTAATTTTTTATTAATATTAGCGAAATACCAATCCTCATAAATAGACCTATCAATTACACTAAGACCTTGGATTGAATTTATAGCAGCTTCTTTAACAGTTTTAAATCTAGAATTTAAAAAATATAGTTGTAATAAAAAAGGATATCTTTTCAACTCAATTTCTTTTTCGCTAGCAGTATAATAAAGTGGAAGAATTGGATTATCATCAACACTTTCATAGTAAATAGCTCCGTTTAACTTTTGACTGATTAATTCAGCCATTGTAGTTTTACCTAATCCTATCATTCCACCGATAACAATCATCATATTTATCCCTCATTTCTATATATTAATTTTACCAAAACATTGCTAAAAATAAAAGGCCAACTGGCCTTTTATATATTACACAATTTATAATGTTTTTAAGAAATCAAATAACTTATCATAATCAGGATGATTAGTCATTTCATCTAAATAGTGCGTGTAGACTACTTTTCTATTTTTATCTAAAACAATAACTGCTCTTGCTAGTAATCTTAACCCATCGATTAAAACGCCGTAATCATTTCCAAACTTTCCCGTTTGATAATCACTTAAAGTTACAATATCCAAACCAGCATTACCACACCATCTTTTTTGTGCGAATGGCAAATCCATTGAAACTGTTAAAACTTTTAGATTTTTAAAAGATGTTAATTCTTTGTTTATATTTCTTGTTTGAAAATCACAAACTGAAGTATCTAAAGAAGGAACTACACTTATAAGTAGATAGTCTTCTTTGAAATCTTTTAAACTAACATTATTTAAATCATTTGTAACTAATTTAAAATCAGGAGCCTTATCTCCTATTTTTAACTCGCTACCTAATACATTAATTTGATTACCATGCATTGTTTTCATATAATCAACTCCTTCTATTCTTATTATAATAGAAAAAAGTAATTAAAAAAGATTAATGCTTGTTGTTTATAAAAGGTATAAAGCAACTATATACTAAAATTATATTACGTGGTATAATATATAAAGAAAAAATAAAGAGGTGTATAAAATATGGAAAACAAAAAATCAAATCCAGCACCACTAGGATTACTAGGGTTCGGATTAACAACAATATTATTAAATTTGCACAATGCAGGACTTATTCCCCTATCAATAGTAATAGTAGCAATGGGGGTTGCAATGGGAGGAGTTGCTCAAATAATTGGAGGACTTATTTCATATAAAAATGGAAACACATTTGCTGGTACTGCGTTTACTGCATATGGATTTTTTTGGTTAAGTTTAGTTATGATATGGATACTTGGTCCTAAATATAATATGGAAGCAGATTTAACATCAATGGGTTTTTATTTATTACTTTGGGGTATATTTACAACCTTCATGGCTATAGGTACAAAAACACATTCATTAGTTTCTAAATTAGTGTTTTGGTCACTTGCATTATTGTTTTACTTACTCGCATTAGGTGATTTTACAGATGTAGTTATAATTACTAGAATTGCTGGAGTGTTAGGTATCTTTACTGGGTTATTTGCTACATACGATGCCGTAGCTCAAATAGTTAATGAGGAATTTGAGAAAGAAGTTCTTCCACTTGGCTAATTAAATAAAAAAGCTTTAAAGACTAAATTTACTTTAATCTTTAAAGCTTTTTTATTTTTAGTACCTCCTACATCGATATAAAACTCAATATAATTGAGTTAATTATATTTAAATGTTAAAATAAAGAATGGTAAAGATGCTGCTATAAGTAGTAGTATTTTCATTTAAGAAGGACTGATTGAATGTTTAATCTAGTAACTAACTTTAAGCCTTCAGGTGATCAACCAAAGGCAATAAAAGATTTAATGGATAATTTTAATAAAGGCGTCAATGAACAGATTTTACTAGGAGCAACAGGTACTGGTAAAACTTTTACAATGGCTAATATAATAAAAAAACTAGGGAAGAAAACCCTAGTTTTAGCTCACAATAAAACACTAGCAGGACAACTTTACGGCGAGCTCAAGGCGTTATTTCCTGATAACAGAGTTGAATACTTTATTTCATATTACGATTATTATCAGCCAGAAGCATATGTAGTATCAAGTGATACGTTTATTGAAAAAGACGCTAGTATTAATGATGAGATAGATGAACTTAGACATAGCGCTACCGCATCATTGCTTGATAGAGATGATGTTATAGTAGTTGCAAGCGTGTCTTGCATATATGGTATTGGAGATCCAGAAACATATAAAAACTCATTAATATTTGCGAGAATTGGTGATAACTATGGTAGAGATACTTTAATAAACAAACTTGTAGAATTGCAGTACCAAAGAAATGACTTTGAATTTGAAAGAGGAACTTTCAGAGTAAGAGGTGATGTTATTGAAATAATTCCTATTTATGAAAGAGAAGAAGGAATTAGAATTGATTTTTTTGGTGATGAAATAGATTCGATTTCAAGGTTTGAAGTGATAAGTGGTAAAACCATTGAACAAGTAAAATTTGTATCAATTTATCCAGCAACTCACTTTATGACAGATAAAGATAAGTTGGAAGAAGCAATTAAAAGAATAAGAGAAGAATTAAAATTCCGAGTTAAATACTTTGAAGAAGAAAATATGCTTCTTGAAGCCCAAAGAATTGAAATGAGAACTAAATATGACTTAGAAATGCTTGAAGAAATTGGAACATGTAGTGGTGTCGAAAACTACTCACGTCATATGTCTTTGAGAGAAGAAGGAGAAACTCCAGCCACTTTAATAGATTTTTTTGGTGATGATTTTTTAATGATAATAGATGAATCACACGTTACTATTCCGCAAGTTAGAGGAATGTATGCAGGAGATAGATCTAGGAAAGAAACTTTAGTTAAACATGGATTTAGACTTCCAAGCGCTCTTGATAATAGACCACTTAACTTTAATGAGTTTGAAAATAAATTAAAAAAAGTAATTTATCTTTCAGCAACTCCAGGACCTTATGAATTGGAAAAAAATCTTCCAGTAATTGAACAAATTATTAGACCAACCTATTTACTCGATCCAACAATAGAAGTTAGAGATACAAAAAATCAAATGGATGATTTATATTTTGAAATTAAAAAACGTACAGAAAACAACGAAAGAGTTTTAGTTACAACTTTAACAATTAGAATGAGTGAAGAGTTAACTAGTTACTTTAAACAACTGGGACTTAAAGTCGCATATCTTCATAGTGAAATTAAATCACTAGAAAGAACGGCTATTTTAAGGGATTTAAGACTTGGTAAATATGATTGCTTAATTGGGATAAACTTGTTAAGAGAAGGACTAGATCTTCCTGAAGTAAGTTTAGTAGCTATATTAGATGCTGACAAACAAGGTTTTTTAAGAAGTGAAAGAAGTTTAATTCAAACAATGGGTAGGGCTGCTAGAAACAAAAATGGACAAGTAATAATGTATGCTGATAAAATAAGTGACGCAATGGAATATGCAATTAATGAAACAAAAAGAAGAAGAGAGATCCAAGAATCTTTTAACTTAAAGTATAATAAAACTCCTATAACAATTAAAAAAGATATACGAGAAAATATTTCGTTAAGAGATATAAAAGTTGATGATAAAGGAAAAATTATGCTTTCAAAAGCAGAAAAAAGAGAAACAATTAAATCATTAGAAAACGAAATGAACAAAGCAGCTAAAAATTTAGATTTTGAAAAAGCAGCAGAACTTCGAGATATAATTTTCGAATTAAGGAGCGAATGATAATGAGAGAAATAGTAAGAGCTCAGTATAAAAAAATGGTTAAAGCTTTTGAACAAATTAATTATAAAAATAAAGAAATAGTATTATTAGGTGATTCTATTATTAACTACTTAGATGAAACTAAATATTTTTCAAATACAAACATTATAAACATGGGAATACCTGGTGATGATACTATCGGTGTATTAAAAAGGCTTAATCAAGTTATAAAAATTAAACCTAAAATAATAATTGTGTCAATTGGCTCAAATGATATTCCAAAAATAAATGATGGAGTAGACAATATAGTTAAAAGAATATTGAAAATCAAATATGAACTCATTGAAAATTTGCCCGATGCTGAAATACACATACTATCGTTATTACCAGTATTAGATGATAAAAGTATAACTAACTATAATTATTTAAAAAATAGAACAAATGATATAATAGATAAAATTAATGAAGAATTATTAATCTTTAGCAAAATAATTGATGTTAACGGATGTCTTAAAGACAACGACAATAACTTAAGAAAAGATTATACATATGATGGATTACATTTAAATGAAAAAGGATATATACCTTTTAGTCGGGAATTAAGTCAAAATATAAAAGGACTTGTATTAAAGAAGGAGTTTAAAAATGAATAAATATATAATAATTGCAGATTCAACAACAGATCTTCCTAATGAATTAGTTAGTAATAAAGACTTAGTAATATTACCACTAGGATATAACATTAACAACCGATCTTATAAAAATTATCTTGATTATAGGGAACAAGATATAAGTGAATTTTATAAATTGCTAGAACAAGGTAATTTAGCAACGACAACACAATTAAACCCAACTGATTATGAAAAGGCTTTAACACCTTATCTAGAAAAAGGATACGATATTATTCTTTTAACACTTTCATCAAAACTATCAGGAACATACAATAGTGCAAGATTAGCAACACTTGATTTAAAAGAGAAGTATAATGACAGAAAAATAATATTAATTGATTCAAAAAGTGCATCTTTAGGTTTTGGTTATTTAACAATGCAAGCAGTTTATGCTAAAAATGCTAATAAGTCAATTGATGAAGTTGCAAACTTAATTAATGATTTAATACCCAAAATTGCACATTGGTTCACAGTAGATGATATCAGCCATTTAAGACGTGGCGGTAGAATATCTGCTGTAAGTAGTGTAGTCGCAAAAACATTAAGAATAAAACCAATACTACATTGTAATGATAAAGGTGAATTGATTCCTAGATATAGAGCACTATCTAGAAGAAGATCTATAAAAGCCTTATTTGATAAAATGGTTGAAATCGGTAATGAGAATCAAAGGTTAGTATATATTGGACATGGTGATGACCTTGAAGCGGCTAATACCTTAGCAGGATATATAAAAAACAAATATAAAAATATAGAAATATTAATACATCCGATTGGTCCGGTAATAGGGGCTCATACAGGTAAAGGAGTTTTAGCCTTGTTTTTTGAGGCTAAAAATAGAGGATGAAAAAAATAATTAAATACGGATATTTATTGTTAGGTTTAATCCACTACATAATAATTAATTATATTTCATATACTATTTCTCCATATAAAGAAAGTTATAATATAGGTGTTAAGATATTGTTTTCTTTGCTTTCATTTATGTTGTTATTAGTATCATATTATATAATTATTAAATTTGATATATTTGAAAACAAAAAATATAAACTAAAAAAAGAAACAAAAGTATTTATATACATATTCGTAATAATTGTTTCTTTAGTTAGTTTGATAAATTAAGGATGGTATAATGAATAAAATTGTTTTTGCAGGAGGATGTTTTTGGGGAGTAGAGGCTTATTTTAATAAGCTAAAAGGAGTTATAAATGCTACGAGTGTTTATGTTAATGGGAATAAAGAAAATCCAACATATGAAGAAGTATGTAATGGAATCGCAACCCATGCAGAAGGTGTATTAGTTAAATATAACGAATATATATCTTTAAATACACTATTAAACCATTTCTTTAGATTTGTCGATCCATATTCAATTAATAAACAAGGAAATGATGTAGGTATACAGTATAGAAGTGGGATATATTATTATAAAGAAGAAGATGGAAAAACAATAAAAAAATATATAGATAATCTACAAAATAAAACTACTAAAAAAATTGTAGTTGAAATAGATAAAGTACATAACATATATAATGCAGAGGAATATCATCAAAGATATTTAGAAAAAAATCCAAATGGTTATTGTCATATTAACTTAAATTTAATTAAAGAAGATGAACTTAAAGACTAGCTTTTCAGCTAGTCTTTTATTTAAAAAAATAAGTCAGCAATTAAGCTAACTTATTCTTACTTACAATATCTATTATTTCTAAAGCAATTTTTAAAGACTTCTTCATTTGATTAATACTTAAAAACTCCATTCTGCCGTGATAATTAAATCCACCA
>Ga0079225_10002297_pt1 | contig 10943 bp, 12 predicted proteins | sample Poulit2012_FD_76344 | JGI IMG/M metagenome (GOLD analysis project Ga0079225, IMG submission 76344) | Agricultural soil microbial communities from Georgia to study Nitrogen management - Poultry litter 2012 | ecosystem: Environmental > Terrestrial > Soil > Agricultural land | place: USA: Georgia...
CCACCGAGCAGGGCGAGCAGGCGCAGACCGAGTGGGGCGACGTCGACCTCAGCGAGGTTCTTCTCGATCGCTTTCACGGTGGCCTGTGCCACGTGCTGCGGTGACCGGGTGCCGATCCCGCGAGGCAGGGTCGCCCCCGAATCGGCGAACATGCCCGCGTCGCTGACGTAGCCGGGGAACACCGTCGACACGCCGACGTCGTGCGGGCGCATGTCCTCGCGCAGGGCGAGGGCGAAGCCGCGGATCCCGAACTTGGTGGCGTTGTAGAGCGACGCCCGGCCGGAGGCGGTCTTGCCGGACAGCGAGGAGAGGAAGACCAGGTGGCCGCGGCGTCGGGCGGCCATGCGGTCGGCGGCCAGTTTCGCCATCACGATGGGCGCGCGCAGGTTGACCTCGAGCGCGCGGTCGATCTCGTCGATGGAGTAGTCGGCCAGCAGACCCGTTGCCGGCAGTGCGGCGTTGGCCACCAATACGTCGATGTCGCCCACGGACTGCATGAGCGCCCCGATCGCGCCCCGGTCGGCCAGGTCAACCGAAAGGGCCCGGGCTTCCAGGCCGTTGGCCAGCGGTTCGAGTACATCGGTGCGACGCCCGGTGAGGATGACGTCGGCGCCGCGGGCGGACAATTCCCCCGCCAGCGCCCGTCCGATCCCGCCGGTGGCCCCGGTCAACAACACCGTCGCGCCGCGCACCTGCATTACACCCACTCCTTTCCCGCGGGCCCGGACGGTGATGGAACCCGGCAGAGTCGGGGATCGTCGGCGGTGGATTCCACGGTGGTTCCCGGGGTGAAGAACACCTCGATGACATCGTGCACATCGACGTGCCGGTGCCAGTGGCCCGTTGGCACGATCACAAACTGTCCGGCGGTGAGTGCCAGACGGTGACGATCGCTGTCAGTGAGGATTTCGACGGTGACCCTGCCGCTCAAGACCAGCAGCAGCTCGTCGGTGTCAGGATGCATCTCCCAGTCGGACCGCACCATTCGGTCGCCGTAGTACATGCAGAATGAGGCGCCGTTGAACGGTGCGAGTTCGCGGAATTCGAACGCGGAGAGATTTTTGGCGATGGCAATGGGATCGCGTCTGTGCATGACCCCACCGTGCCGTGACCTACGGGTGCGGGTCTTGTACGAATGTTCCCGACGCTTCCCGGCCCGCATAGGCGATGTCGTTCACCACCAACCCAGGGCCACCGGCCAGGGCCGTCGGGGTCATTGCGGTCAACGCCAGGACCTCCCGGTGAAAATGGGATTGGTCGGCGTAACCGCACTCCGCGGCGACCTGGGCCGCGCTGTCACCGGCGGCCAACCGGTGAGCGGCGTGGCCGAAGCGGACCAGCTTCGCGGCGCGTTTCGGGGCTAGACCGATCTGCGACCGGAACCGCGTCCACAGACGTTTGCGGCTCCATCCGAGCTCGGCTGCGAGGTCCTCGACCCGCACCGAGCCGCGGCTGGCGACGATCCGGTTCCATCCCCAGGCCACCTGGGGGTCCACGACCGGCCCGCGCCGTCGACGGGCGAGCACCGCTTCGAGCAACGCGAAGCGCGCCTGCCACGACGGAGCATCCCCGAGTTGCTCTTGGATCCGCCCCACGTCGTCGCCCCACACCTCCTCGGCGGCCACGACCGGGTGGTGGAGTTCAGCCGGCGAGACGCCCAGCACAGCGCGTGCGATCACGGGGGACAGGCGCACCTCGACGCACTGGATGTTTCGGCCCCGCATACGCGCCCGGCCGGGATCGAGCCGTGCGACCAGACTCCCCCGCAGCGGTCGGCCTGCGGCGTCCTCCACAACCAGCGAGCCGTCCCCGAACTGCAGAACCAGCGTGACAGTCGGGCTCGGAACCACGGGCAAGTCGACCCGCGCCGCACCCCGAGCACGGAACCCGGCCATGCTGAGTCCGGTCACCCCGCTGGTCGTCGTCGGTCGCGCGATATCCCAGGGCGCGGGACTCCGGACCGTCGCATCGTCGTACCGGTCGCGGGTGGAGCCCATGTTGTCATGGTAGGAGCTCGACGCAGCCGACGCTTTCGAATCGAAGCGGTGTTAATTTTCGCCGTCAGCCGGACCCCGGGGGTCGTTGAATCGCCGGGGCCGCAGGCTCGCCGAATCGACACGGCGGCGCGATACCGTCACGACGAAACGGGACGACGTGTCTGTTCGCGAATGCTGCTGGGATCCAAGACTATCCGGAATCGCGGCTTGCCGGCCGCCAGCAGTGCCACCGCTTCGCCAGCCCGCTGCAATGGCATGCGTTCGATCATCGGGCGCACACCGTTGACGACGGCGAACCGCATGGCCTCCTCGGTGTCGAGGGCACTCCCGGTGAGATGGCCGGTGATGATCTTCGAGTGCATCACCAGCGGTGCGGCCGGAACCTCGACGGTGCCGCCGTCGACTCCGATGATCGTCAGGCGCCCGTGGACGCGAAGGCCGTCGACGAGTTCGGCGACGGGCTCGGTCGTGGCCGCGGTGGACACAATCAGGTCCGCGCCGCCGAGTCGTTTCAGTTCCGCACCCGGTGCGGTCGCGGTGCTGTCGATGTAGCGGTGAGCGCCGAGCCGGTGGGCGAGCTCTTCGCGGCCCGGGCCGCGCGCGATCGCGATGACTTCGTGGCCCATCGTCGCCGCGAACTGCACGGCGAGATGCCCCAGCCCGCCCAGTCCGAACACCGCCACCCGGGCCTGTGGCGGGAGTCTCGCGTGGCGAACCGCGTTGAAGGTGGTCACTCCCGCGCAGCCCATCGGGGCGGCGTCGAAGAAGTCCAACTCCGCTGGAATCCGGGCCAGTGCGTCAGCTGGGACGGTCACCGACTCGGCCCAGCCTCCCTGGTAGGACAGGCCGGGAACGGCCCGGTCGGAGCAGTGCACGACATCGCCGCGTCGGCAGAAATCGCAGTGCCCGCAGCTGCCGCCGAACCACCCGATCGCCACCCGGTCACCGACCGTCCACCCGTCGACGCCCTCCCCGAGCTCGGCGACGACGCCGGCGATCTCGTGGCCCGGGGTGACCGGAGTCTGCGCCCCCTTCGCCGCCGCCGTGGCGATGTCGGCGTGACACACCCCGCTCGCAATCACCTGGACACGCACCCAACCGCGGGGCGGGGCGCTCACCTCAACCCGTGCCGGGATGAGCGGGCCGGTCTCGGTGTCAACGCGCATCACCACGGTGCTCGTCATGTCGTCACTCCAGTTTCGCTCGGGCCGAATCCGTTCGTGGGGGCGTCGCGGTCGGCCTGCGCGGTGGGGCCCGACCGACTCCATTCAGCAAATGGACCGACCGGTTGCCCCCGCTGCGACGCCCGGGTTCGCGGACTCCACCCTAGGGCGACACCGGGCAGCGTGTCGAACCGTAGTGCTATACGAATGATGAATGGCGAACGCTGGAATCTGAGGGTCTGTCGTCGTGTGGTCAATGCTCCATGCGGTCTACGGCGGGCGCCCCGGCGGGAGGGCTATTGACCACGGCTATGGGAGCATTCGCCACGGGCGCCTACCGGCGGCCGCAGTGGGGCGATAACCTGGGCGTGTGCAACGGAGTTAACCGGTCACTGCGACTGGGGAAGGAGCAAAGACGTGGCTTACCTGGAGATCACCCTGGAGGTCGACGAGGTCGACCGCCCCGCCGCGGCCGGCGTCTACCAGAAGTACAAGCAGCCGTTCCTCGACACCGTCGCCGGTGCCAGCAGCAAGGAACTGCTCGTCCGGGACGAGGATGTGCAGGTGCTGCACGGCTTCGACACCGTCGCCGACGCACAGGCCTACCTGTCCAGCGAGCTGTTCACCCAGGACGTCGTCGGCGGCCTCTCACCGCTGCTGAAGGCCGATCCGGAGATCCGCATCTATCAGGGGGCCTGATTCGACCCCAGCGTGATCACCGCCGCCGCGCAGGCGCATCCGCCGGTCACGGCCCGTCCTGTTCGTCGGTGAAGGTCAGGCGCACCGACATCGGTGCACTCTGCAGCGCACGGAAGGTCGCCGCCACCAGCCCGGCCAGGGCGGGGTGGGAGGCGAAGGTGCGGGCGCGTGCCGTCACGTCGTCGCCGGGCTCGAATGTGGCGATGGCGGAACGCCACCGGGTGCCCTGCCGGATGTGCACCCGTGGGTCGGCGGTGATGTTGGCGGCCCAGCCCGACCGGGTGCCGTGCTGGGAGATGACCCACGCGCCGGCGTCGTCGAAGCGGGCGGCGACCGGGACGCGGCGAGGCCGTCCTGACTTGCGGCCGTCGTCTGCAACTCGGTGGCCAGCGTGGTGCGCACCCCGATCCGGGCCAGTGCGGCCACGAGCGGGTTGGCCAGATAACGCCCCACCAGGCGTTCGAAGCGGAACTTGCGGATCGCTCGGGTCATGATTGCCCTCCCTTCAGCCGCCGGCCCGATCACCGGTTCCGGTCTCGGTCTTTGCGGGCGGGCGAGGCCGGGAGGCGGCCAGCGGATCGAAGTCGGCCGGCCAGTCGGACAGGCGGGCCCGATCGGTCAGCACTGCGCCGGAACGGATCTCGGATTGCAGATCGCGGCCGGTGATCGCGCTGGCGGCATGCAGTCCCGACAGCATGGCGCCTTCGGTGGCCGGGCCCCACGCGGTGCTGGTGCCGGCCAGAAACAATCCCGCGATCGGGGTGGCCGCACCGGGGCGGAACGGGCCGAACTGCGACAGCCGGCATTCCAGCCCGAAGGCGTTGCCGGCACTGGTGTGGGTGAACCGCTCCTGGGTGGCCGGGGTTCCCAGCTCACTCCAGACCACCTTGCCGGCCGCGCCCGGATACACCTGCTCGAGACGCTGGCGCAGGCCGTCGGTGACGATCTCCTTGATCTCCCGGTAGCCGGCGCGCTGGCGGTAGCCGCCGCCGGCGATGTCGGCGCCGTCGGCTCCCCACAGCCGCAGATTCGACGGTGCGATGGTCTGCACCTCGATGGTGGCGTGCCCGGGCGGGGCGCTGCGGGTATGGCCGGGGTCGCGGCGGGTGGAGCACTGCACGAATCCGGGTTGGCGGCGCGCGAAGTCCATCGCCCAGTCGACCGGGTCGCGGCGATCCGCGCGGAACAGCAGCTGGGAGGTCATGCGGTGCAACTGAAGCAACGACCCGGCGTCATCCCAGCTCGGGATCGCGTAGAAGTTGGAGTTCGGCGTGTCGGTCACGTCGAACTCCACCCCGTAGACCGCGTTGATCAACGGCCACGACATCTTCCAGCGTTTCACCCGCGCGGCCAGCGACCACGGCAGGTGCGAATAGCCGACGAGGTCACGGTAGGTGCGGATGACGTCGGCATCGCTGACCACGACCGCGCTGCGGATCTGCTCACCGTCGGCCAGCCGCACGCCGCGCACCCGGCCGGACTCGATGAGGATCTCCTCGACCTCGGCACGGGTGCGGACGGCGCCGCCGTGGGTCTGCACGACATCGGAGAACGCCGCCGACAGCATTTGGCCCCCGCCGCGGGGGTAGTAGGCGCCGCCGCCGACATAGTCCTGCAGGAATCCCGCCATCGCCACGGTGCTCACCGCCTGGGGCGTGGCCGCGAGGGCGCCGCACTGCACCGACAGCGCCAAAACGGTGCGGGCGTTGAGTCCACACGCGGCCAGCAGGGCGAGGTAGGGCGTGGCCAACCACGGGGCGGCCGGCCCGCAGCGCAGGGCGAAACGCCGCATCTCCGACGTCGACGACGGGGTCAGCGACCGGTCCAGACTCTGTCCGATGCGGCGCATGATCGCCACGAACCGGCGCAGGCCGCGCTCGTCATCGGGGAAGGCGGCCAGCAGATTCTCCAGATAGGCGTCCCAACCGAAGGGGACCCGCCAGTGCAGATCCGGGCCGACGATGGTGTCGAACCCGTCCTCGTCCAGCGGCAGCCACCGGATCCGGTCATCGAGGCCGAGCCCGTGGAACAGCGTCGGCAGCTGTCCGCCGGGTCCGCAATCGCCGATGTAATGCACCCCGCAGTCGGCTTCCCAGCGGCCACGGCGCCGGTAGACGTGTGAGCTGCCGCCGATCACGCTGTAGCGCTCCAACACCAGCGTGCGACGCCCGGTGGCGGCCAGATGCGCGGCGGCCGACAGTCCGCCCAGGCCGGCCCCGATGACGATCGCGTCCCAGTTCGACGACGACACTGCTGACCTCCCCGTGCGCGGGCTCCCGCGCCGACGTTCTATACCAAACGGTCTACTTTCGTCAGGGTAGTAGACTGTTCGGTATAGAGCAAGGGCGGCAGGAAGGAGAGGGCAGTGGCGGCACGCGATCGCCTCACCGCCAGCGCCATCGCGCTGTTGCAGCGCAACGGGGTGGCCGGAACGGGAATCGCCGAACTGCTCGAGCACAGCGGGATCGCCCGCCGCACGGTCTACCTCAACTTTCCCGGCGGGAAGGCGGAATTGATCGCCGCTGCCGCGGCCTCGGCGGGACAAGCCATCTCCGAGACGATCCGGCGCTTCGCGGCCGAGGCCGATCCGGTCGACGCAGTCGAGGCATTCATCGCCGTGTGGCAGGACACGTTGGTCGGCAGTGATTTTCACGCCGGATGCCCGATCGTGGCCGCGGCGTTGGGGCGGTCTGAGGCCCCGGACGCCGCTGACATCGCCGGGCAGATGTTCACCGACTGGGAGGCTCTGCTGGCCGCCAAGCTCGAAGCGGCCGACGTTGCGCCCGACGTCGCCGGCCAACTGGCCACCACCATCATCGCGGCGATCGAGGGCGCGGTGATCATGTCGCTGGCCACCCGATCGTCGTCACCGCTGCAGCGAACCGGGCAACAGGTCGTCGACCTCGTCGCCCGACACACCCGTCCCGCTGAGGCCGAGTGACGCGGCCTTTTTCCGAACCCGCGTGCCGGGGGCCTGTGGCGGTCTACGACGTCAGTCGCCGCCGGGCAGGATGAGGCAGGTGGTGGTGCCGTGCGCGACGAGTTTCTCCTGGTCGTCGTGCAGCTTGCCCTCGGCGGTGGCGGTGCGGCGCCCTCGGTGGACGACAGTGCCTCTGGCCGTGAGGATTCGGCCGTTGGTGCTCACCGAGCGGATGTAGTTGACCTTGAGCTCGAGGGTGGTGTAGCCCACGCCGGTGTCCAGGGTGGTGTGGACGGCGGAGCTCATGACCGAATCGAGCAGGGTGGCGGCGATGCCGCCGTGCACGGTGCCGAGGGGATTGGCGAAGTCCGGGCGGGTCGCCAGCGAGATCGTCACGCTGCCGTGGTCGACCTCGTCGAGGTGCGTCCCGAGCAGTTGGCCGATGTTGGGGATATGGGTCGGGTTCTCGCGCTGCACCCACTGCAGCAACTCCAACCCGGTCATCGAGCCGATATCGGGTGTAGTCATCGTTGGTCTCCTCCCGCCGTGTGCGGCACCGGGGTGCGCGCCGACTACGACAGGTATACCGAACGGTCTACTCGCTTGGCAAGCCCGGGCCGCGGCCGTCGATCTCGACACCGGCGGCGGTCTCCATCGGTTTGACGATCGACGTGAAGTCCGATCGTGGCCCCGCCGTCTCCAAGGTGGCCTCCCACAGTCGGCCGATCGTCTCGGCGAGGTCGGTCGGGACCTGCAGCGCCGACGCCTCGCTCAGGTAGAGCCGGATGTCTTTGACCATCAGCTGGGTGGCGAAACCGAAGTCGAAGGTGCGCGGCAGCACCGCGCGGGGGAACTTGTCGCGACTGGCGTGGGTGGCACCGGATCCGGCGTTGAGCACGTCGATCATGACCGACGGATCCAGACCGGCCTTGACGCCCATGACCATCACTTCCGCTGTCGCCGCCAACGTGGCGGCCGCCATCAGGTTATTGATCAGTTTCATCGTCTGTGCGGCACCGGGCTGCTCGCCGACGAAGATCGGATTACCCAGTACGGCAAGGACGTGTCGCACCGCGTCGAATTCTGCGCGAGGCCCCGACACCATGATCGCGAGGGTTCCCTTCTCCGCGCCGCCGACCCCGCCGCTGACCGGGCTGTCCAGTGCCGCAATCTGCTGTCTTGCCAGTTGACTCGAGATGTGTTGGGCGCTCTGGGCTCCGATCGTCGACAAGTCGACGAATCGTGCGACCCTGTCTCCTTCGGCGACGCCGTCGGTTCCGGTGACGACCTGCTGGCTGATCTGTGGCGAAGGCAGGCTGGCCAGAACGGTGTCGGCCCGATCGGCAACCCCTTTGGGGCAGTCGGCGGGTTCGGCGCCCAATGCGGTCGCCTTGTGCAGGGCCGGCGCCGAGCTGTCATAGACGACCAACTCGTGTCCCGCGGCCAACAGGCGGGTGACCATCGGAAACCCCATCGTGCCCAGACCGATGAACCCGATGGTCATGCGGTGCCCGGGTCGTCGTCGAGTTCGGCCAACACCTCACCGGCGGTACGGAAGCTGTCGACGGCCGCGGGAACGCCGGCGTAGACGGCCACCTGCAGCAGTACTTCCCGGATCTCGTCGCGCGTCACGCCGTTGTTGAGCGCACCTTTGACATGGGTGCCCAGCTCGCGGGGGCGGTTGAGGGCGGCCAGCATCGCCAGGTTGAGCATGCTGCGGGTCTTCGGCGTCAGCCCGGGACGGCCCCACACCGCGCCCCAGCAGTACTCGGTGACCAAGTCCTGCAAGGGTTGAGCGAAGTCACCGTTGGCTGCGGCGCTGCGAACGTAGGCCTCGCCGAGGACCTGTGTTCGGATTCGGCGGCCCGTTTCGTAGGTGTCGGGGTCCATGGCTCTCCTCGTTGGTGATCATCGCCTCGACGCCGACGGCGCGGTCATGCCCGTCGAGGGCGTCGCGATCAGGTTTGTGTGGTCTCGGCGGTGCCGTGCGCGATCGTCGCGGACAGAAACGTCATCGGGCCCGTGTCCTCGAACTTGCCCGCGACGTTGCCGGCGATGCCGTTGTCGACGGTGAGCTCACCGACCAGGTCGAGCTTCAGCTGCGGGCTGCCCTCGGCGAAGTCGAGGTCGGCGAGGTCCACCCAGACGACGTTCGGCCGGACGGTGGATTCGTAGATGTATCGCTTGCCGGTCAAATCCGCCACCACCTGCCAGATCGTCTGTGAGGCTTCGGGCTTACCCGGATCGGGGATGCGGAACGGTTGCGCGGCGTTACGCAGCACCGAGAACATCGCGGCGATGGCCTCCACCCGGCTGTGGGGCAGGGGAAGCCGCTCGAGATAGTAGCTGGCTCGAGCGAATCGGGCCTGCGCATCCGTGCCACCGGGAAGCGGTGCGTCGCCACCGAGGCCGGTGAACGACGTCACCAGCTCCAGCTGTTTGTCATAGGTCGGCGAATTGGTCATCACGGTGTAGTCGCGCGAGTGGTACACGCGGGCGAAGCCGTCGATGTACTCCACGATCGCCGAGTCCCCGGTGGCGTCGTTGAGCGCCAGGTGCAGACCCGGCCGCGCGCCCCCGGTCGGGTCGTCCATCTGCACCACCTGCACGTCGGTGTCGCCGATCCACGCGGTCGCCTCGGCGACGGTGGCGAAGTTATCCAGAAAGTACTGCAGCCAAACCGCTTGACTCAGTTGGGGACGTGACTCGTCGGGCTCGCCGTAGGTGGATTCGGCCAGCCACAGGATGTTGCCCGCCAGGCCCTTCTCGTTCATGCCGTCGGTGGCGGTCAGGTCGAAGGCGGCGGCGATGACGCTGCCGTACTTCGAGGTCCAGGTGAGCCTCCCGCCGACGCCGTCGTCGCGCCGGACTCCGCGCGGCTGTTTCCACAGGTTGGTCATCAGGTCCCGATGGAAATCCATGTTGCGGCCGACCAGGACCGCATTGCCCGCTTTTGCGCCGGTGTTCGGCCACAGGATCCGGGTGCACATTCCGGTGACCCTAATCGAGAACCGTGGGGAGCGCGCCGGATTGGTGGTGCCGGGACGGCACACGCCGTGCGCACGATCCGGCTTGCGGTGCCGCCGCCGGGGCGACAACCCCTGCGCTCCGGTGTGCGGCGGGTAGTCTGGCGGGGTGAGTCGGCGCCATCGTCATCGTGCGGGCCCGCAACGTCTCGCCGCCTGGCCCCGGGGCGGCTGAGGCCTTATGACCGGGTTGAGAACCCTGGGGCGCGTGACCGGATGGGCCTGCGTCGCGATCGGAGCCGTCCAATGGCTGGGCGGGGTGCGCGCAGAGCCCGGAATGGCCCGCGACGCGACGGTCGACTCACATGTGCGCTTCATGGGTCCGGTGTTCGCCGGATACGGACTCGGGTGGCTCGACGCGGCGTCGGCGGCTGAACCGGACCTGCATCGGATGCGCAGGCTCGCGGGGCTGATGGCGTTGGGCGGTATCGGGCGGCTCGTGACCCGCGCCAGCCTGGGCCGGCCCCACCGCTTCCACGACCTGCTGCTCGGCGTCGAATTCGCCGCCCCGGTGGTCGTGGAGGTGGTCGGCCGGCGCGACCGCGCGCCGGGTTGATGTACCGACTCAGAAATCCCAGTCGGAGTCCTCGGTGGGTCGCTGTTTGGCGATGACGTAGGTGCTGCCCGACCCGGAGAAGAAATCGTGGTTCTCCCGGCCGCCCGGGTCGAGGGCGGAGAGGATGGCCGGGTCGGGCCGGCACTGCTCGACGGGGAACAGCGGCTCGTAGCCGAGGTTGGCCAGCGCCTTGTTGGCGTTGTAGCGCATGTAGGGCAGCACATCGGGGGTCCAGCCCAGCTCGTCGTAGAGGTCGTGGGCGTAGTCGACCTCGTTGTCGTAGAGCGTCTGCAGCAGTTCGTAGGTGTACGCGCGGTGGTCGGCGCGCCGCTCCGCGTCGAGGCCGTCGAGGGCGCGACGGCACTTGTAGCCGATGTAGTAGCCGTGCACCGCCTCGTCGCGGATGATGAGCCGGATGATGTCGGCGGTGTTGGTGAGTTTGCCGCGACTCGACCAATACATCGGCAGGTAGAAACCGGAGTAGAACAGGAACGACTCGAGCATCACCGAGGCGGCCTTGCGTTTGAGCGGATCGTCACCGCGGTAGTAGTCGACGATGATCTGCGCCTTGCGCTGCAGGTA
>Ga0079225_10002301_pt1 | contig 10936 bp, 12 predicted proteins | sample Poulit2012_FD_76344 | JGI IMG/M metagenome (GOLD analysis project Ga0079225, IMG submission 76344) | Agricultural soil microbial communities from Georgia to study Nitrogen management - Poultry litter 2012 | ecosystem: Environmental > Terrestrial > Soil > Agricultural land | place: USA: Georgia...
ATCTTCAAAGGCGATAATACGATGCGCATCTTCCAGGAGGAGATCTTCGGTCCGGTACTCGCCGTCGCGACATACAGGGACGATGATGAAGCCATCGCAATCGCCAACGATACATTATATGGACTCGGTGCCGGCGTGTGGACCCGCTCTCAGAATAAAGCCTACAGATTCGGACGTGCAATCCAGGCAGGCCGTGTATGGGTGAACACATACCATGACTACCCTGCCCATGCTGCATTCGGCGGCTATAAGATGAGTGGTATCGGACGCGAAAACCACCTGATGATGCTCAGCCACTATCAGCAGACCAAAAACCTGCTTGTCAGTTACAGCGAATCTCCAAAAGGATTCTTCTAAAATGGAAACGCTGAACAGTATAGATGCAACAGAGGCAGCCAGATCCCTCATCAGGGAGCTGAAAGAAGAGCACGGTCCACTCATATTCCACCAGTCCGGCGGATGCTGCGACGGCTCGAGCCCGATGTGCTTCACGGAAGGCACAATGATCATCGGTGATGCCGATGTCAAACTGGGAGAAGTCGAAGGTGTGCCGTTCTATATGCATCACAGGCAGTACGAATATTGGAAACATACACATCTCACACTGGATGTCGTGGAAGGCATCGGAGGCATGTTCAGCATAGAAGGTCCACGCGGCGTCAGATTCCATATCCGTTCGGAACCGATATAAGGATAGATTTCGACAGAAACCGGGGCGACCCGGTTTTTTTGATGGAGTTTTCGCGGATAGCAGATGACTTGAAAGGCACGGGGTGCCATGCCCATATAAAGCGTTATATGGGTTTGGCGGAGGATGCCATGCCCACTTAAAGCGTTATATGGGTTTGGTGCAGGACGCCATGCCCGCTTAAAGCGTTATATGGGTTTGGCGCGGGGTGCCATGCCCAGATGGCCGCTATTTCAGTTCCTGGGCCACGAAACCCGTTTGATGACACAGAGTGCGTATAAAAATACCCGGGACAATTGTCCCGGGCCCTCCGTTTGCATTCAAACCTACTCGTCTTCGTCGAATTCGTAGTAGTCTGCAAGTATTTCCTTGATTTTGATTGGCTGTTCCGACTGGATGAGTTTGATGTTCGAAGTCACCTGGTCGCACCCTTCATTTTCAAGATGGCGGTTGAGTTTCTTCACAATGTTCATCAGTTCATCAATCGATCCTTCGATTGTTGTTTCCATCGGGCCGACGAAATGTGTCAGCCCGCTTTCTTCGATGATTTCGATCGCACTGTTGACGTGCGATTGATATTCACTGGTTTTGGGATGATGCGGAACCAGCTGGATTGCCATAATATAGTTCATATTCCATTCCTCCCTGATAAATGATGCTTCTGACTTTCAATTTTATGATAACATTGCCGTAAGCGCTTTTAAAGTAAACGCACTGTTGTCAATCATTATCACAAGGAGTGTTCTAATGAATTTCAAAGGGATGAAATGGCTGAATTTCATACTGACCATAATCGCATTGTTTGCTATCTACACATTCCTGGATGGACGGCTGAACCCGGCGCTATCCAACGCCCTCCTCGTCATCCTTATACCAATCGGACTTCTGTCCCTCATGCCTGTCCTGGAGAAATCTAAAAATGACAGTGAACAATAAGGACTGAGAAAGCCGATAAAGGCCCCGCAGTCTTTTTATTCCATATAGTCGACTATTTCCACTTCGTCGGAATACTCCGTCATATGAGAACTGACATCTTCATAGACTGATTCTGCATCGGATAGTCCGTGTTCTCCGGCATCCGCAAGCGGTACAAGCTGGAAATTGTCATATTCCTCACTCGCTACATATGTCGGCATGAACTTCACGTTATCCACGCTTGTCTCCCCGCCCGCTTTTGTCACATCAAAGCCGATAATGCCGCCGAGCTTCGTTTCAAGTGACTGCTGGGCGCTGAAGAAGTTCCCGAGCGAATATGCAATGACCGCTTCCCTGCCGTCCGCCGTCTCATTGATTTCGATCGGCTGGAGTACGTGCGGGTGGTGACCCAGCACGACGTCAGCACCGCGTTCCGTCATCTCGATCATCTGCTGCCTGTCGGCCTCCTGCGGATATTCTTCGTATTCCACGCCCTGGTGCATACTGACGATGAGCAGGTCGACCTTTTCATCAAGAGCCTCAATATCCTGATTGATCGGACTGCCGTCGATCAGATTGACCAGGTAATCCTTGCCCTCAGGCACCGGCATCCCGTTTGTCCCGTATGTATATCCCAGGAAGCCGACTTTGATGCCGTTCACCTCAAGTATCCTGTCCCGTTCTGCATCTTGCGCGCTCTTATTGGCGCCGACATACTCAATCCCCTTATCTTCGAACAGATCGATGGTCCTGAGTATGCCCTCTTCCTTCTTGTCGAGGGTATGGTTGTTCGCATTCGAAACGATATCCGCACCAAATTCCAACAGCAGGTCTCCCGCTTCAACCGGTGAATTGAAATTCGGATAGCCGCTCAGACCCAGCTCCTCCCCGCCGATCGGCGTCTCCTGGTTCAGAAAAGTAAGGTCCTTATCATTCATGTAAGGCGCCACTTCAGACACCCGCGAAGCAAAATCATAGCCATCCGCCGTCTCCACATCTTCATATAGCTGATCATGAATCAGCACATCCCCCGCACCGGCGAAGGAAAAACTCTGTGAAAAATGTTCCGCAATGACCGGTTCCACATCCGATGTCTCCAGAGGTTCCAGTTCCTTCTCGAATGTTCCATTAGGTCCTGCGTCAGCACCGCCTCCGAAAAGTCCCAGAAATAACAATACCGGCAATAAAAACTTCATATCCATCCCCCTCTATTTTCATCCAAGTACGCGCCACATATAGAGCGTTGCATAGGCACCGAATCGGCCCCATCCGCTGATGATATCCTCCATATAGCGGGAGTCGGGCTTCTTGTCCAGCCTGTCCGTAATTTTGAACGCATTCCGGAGTCCGGCATCCCCGACCGGGACTGCATGCCTGAACTTGATCGTCCGCATCAGCACGACGTTGGCGCTCCACGGACCGATGCCCCTGACACCGGTCAGATGGGCTTTCGCCTTGCTGTAACTGCCAAAACTCTGCAGATATTCCTTTGACAGGCTGCCGTTCTCCACTCCTTCGGCGCAGTTCAGTATATACTCCGCCTTCCGTCTAGAAATCTGCATTTCCCGCATATCTTCCACACTGAGCGTGAGCAGCTCCCCGGCGCGCGGCATGATCCAGTATTTTTCACCTTCGTACTCGATGAAATGGTCGAAATGCGCCACGAGCCGCCTTTTCAGTTCAAAAGCAAATTTCATGTTGATCTGCTGACCGATGATCGACCAGACCAGCACATCGGTTATATTGACATAGGCGAGCATGCGGAATCCGTAATACTCGCGGGTCACTCCCTCAAACCGCTTGTCCATACGTGCAAATTCATAAAATCGTTCCAGATCATAGTCCAAATCGAACCAATCCGCCACATATTCACGGACCACGCGTTCTCCTGCACCCTCATCATACAAAATCTCAACCTCAAGCGCATCCGGCTCCGCAGCTTCCGACACTTCGAATAAAACCCGCCTTCCGTCAAAGCTTTCCGCACGGCGCACTTTTTTATCCCATGTCCGATACAGGCAGTCGTCCTGACGCTCCATGAAATCATACATCACCCCGAAATCAAAGGGGCCGTCCACTCGCATAATCATATCATTCCCTGTCCTTTCACAGTGTCTCCCTGTTTCGGTTCGCGTCCTTCCGTGAACTGTATCCGGATGGAATCCGACTCGTAGGGGTGGGAGCCATCCATCACGTGGAAATGGAGGTGCGGTGTGTCCGAGGCGCCGCTGTTGCCGCATTGTGCAAGCTTATGGCCCCGCTCCACCTCATCGCCGACTTCCACCGTGACGGAATGCTCCCGGAGGTGCGCAAGCATTGTATATTCAGCATAGCCGTGTTCCAGGATGATGCAGTTGCCTTCCGGCGATACCATGCTCATACGGTGCGGCGCATTGTCCTCCGCCTCCTTGATGACGTGGACGACTTTGCCCGCCCTCGGTGCCACAACTTCCTCTCCGTATGCATGATAGGACAAAAGCTCATCGGGATTTCCGGAAAATGCCCTGCCATCCACCTTTTTGATGAAATCATAGGCATATCGCTGATGCTTGTGGGGGTAGTGGTAGTTCAGGAAGCTGTCCGCGCCGCCCCAGAGGACGAACCATTCCCCTGTGAACGGCAGGCGGTAGCTGTTTATCGTCGATTCCCTGTCGGTATCGAATTTCTCGTAAATATCAAACTGGATGCCCATGATCTCTCCTTCATTATTGAAGGCGGTGACGAGCATACGACCGCTTTCCTCCGCCACCCACTGATAACGCTTAATGCCCGGTTCCAGCTGATTGATCCGCTTCAGGGAGAACGGACCGGCGCCATCGTTGAACTCCGCTGCGGCGGCAGTAAACTCATCCTCTCCCATGCTCAGACGGAAATCTTTGATCGCCTGGTCATATATGCGCTTGAAATTGCCCTCCGAGAAATGATATCCGAACTCTTCCGGAAATACGCTCTCTTTCACCATATGATCATCTCCATATGTCGTTTTATTACCTTCATCATACCGAAAACAGGCATGCCCGTCACGACATGCCTACTTTATCTTCTCCATGATTTCCTCTGTCTGCTTCCTGACCGATATCAGATCGTTGAGCCTGTAGGTGCCGTAATCCAGCAGAATGACATTATCTTCCGCTACACCGAGTGTCTCAGACACCTCTTCTTTGACACCGCTCTGTCCGCCTTCCCTGACACTCACAAATACATAATCCGATTCCACTTCCTTGAGATCTCCGAGTTTTTTCGGACCTGGTCCCCGCTCTTCGAATTCGGCCGCCAGCGTCTCATCAATCCCGAATTTCAAAACATCATAGACCGCCTCAGTTCCGAAACCCGTATATTCCTCATACAGTAAATAACCGTCATCTTCCTTTGACAGGACCATGGCCGTATTGCCTCCAACAATATCTGCGGCCTCGCGTTGCAGCCGGGTCGCTTTCTCCAGCCACTCATCACCGATTTCCTCCGCCTTTTCCTCTTTGTTCAGTATGACCCCGAGGTTGAACAGATGTGTCAGATAGAGCCGTTCCTTGAAGGGACTGAATGTGGAAGTGCTGTAGTTCACCTGCACGGTCGGAGCGATTTTCTGATAGTCAAATAGATATTCATCCGGCGTATACGTCACGATCAGGTCCGGATTAAGCCCCTTCAGCGCTTCAAGATCCCCGTGCTCCAGATATGCTGCATCGCCGCCCGTGAGCATCGGGGCATACCGGCTGTCCTCCACGACAGCCGATACAGCCCGGGTGTCACCGCCGAGCAGTTCTGCATTCCCCGCGTCAATCCCACGGAACAGGATGACCCGTTTTGGATCGGAGGGCAGTTCGATCTCCTCACTGTGCTCTGTCATGATCTGTCTGATTTCACCATCATCGGAAATCCCTGTTTCCCTGAAACTGCTGCAGGCCGACAGCAGTAATACCGACAGGATCACCATCATCAATCTCATTTTCATTTTTACATATCCCCTACGTTCAGATCAGTTTCAATTATACATCAATCCTGCTCCGGTTAAAATGACGCACAAAAAAGACCGGGGGCCCGGTCTCATACCTGTATCATATTCCTTTATCCGGCGTTGCTGTGGGGTTCTGTTTCCAGATGGAGTTCCCGCGTCCTGTATTTATAGAGGAACTCGAGTGTCCGGTCTATGTCCCCGTCCGACACGCTTTTCAGACTGACTCCGATGCGCTCTCCGATCCAGAAATGGATCACTGTACCGAGCATCAGCAGTTTCTCTTCGCTGACCCCCGTAATATCCTGGTAGAGCACCCCCCTGCTCTCGATCTCATTCTCATTGATGGAGATCCTTATAAACAGGCGATGGGTTGTCGGGATGACGGCCCCGTAAAATTCATGGCGGCCGTCCTGCTCATACTCAACCGTCCCGACAAGTGCGGGACCGGCCACTTCCTCCTCAAAAAGCTCTATGTTTCCCATGTCCTTCAAATGTTTGTGCATGCTTCCGTCCCCCTTAATGTTTGTTGTTATCATTACCCCCGCTTTTAATATAATAAACAATTCCAAATTTTGCAAATATTGAACCGCACACCATTCCCACGAAGCCGCCGATTGTATTGAGCAGGACGTCATCCACGTTCGAAATCCTGCCTATCGGCAGGATATACTGGAGGAATTCGATGGCCACCGACGTCACAAAAGCCAGGAATACCGTCCAGAACGCACGCCTTAAAAGCAGGTATACGAAAAAACCGAAAGGGACGAAAAGTATGATGTTCATCAGCAGAGAGTTGATGATCGCCCTGGTCGTTGCATACTCCCACGTTTCAATGATGCTCAGAAACGGAATGAATGACGTGACTTTTTCAGGGTTGTGACCCGGCAGCAGTGTTACCAGCGCCATTCCGATCAGAGTCATCACAAGCCCGACATATGTCAGATAGCTTACGATCTTCTTCCTGTTATCCAGTTTGTATCCACTGCGGCTGTTGATCACGAGTGTGATGAATACCACCGCAAAGAACAGTATGATGAAAACCGGGATGACCGGTTCAAAAGCATTGTATAGTTCGTACATTTTCCATTCCTCTTATCTCTCAGCCAAATTGCTGTTCTGTAAATATCCTGTACATTTCATGGGTCTCCATGAGTTCCCGGTGCGTTCCGCTCCCTGTCAGATATCCGTTATCGATGAAGAATATTTTATCTGAGTTTACAACAGTGGACAGCCTGTGTGCAATCACTAACACAGTCCGTCCTTCCATCAGTTCATCCAGCGCTTCCTGGACGTAGCGTTCCGAGAGTGAGTCGAGACTTGCCGTCGCCTCATCCAGCATGAGCAGTTTCGGATTTTTCAGGAAGGCCCGGGCGATACCGATCCGCTGCCGCTGTCCGCCCGAGAGTTTTACGCCACGTTCGCCGACTTTTGTATCGAGGCCGTCCTCGAGCTCATCGATGAACTCCTTCGCATATGACTTTATCACCGCCGCCTCCACTTCTTTCCGGGTGTAATCCGTATCTTCAAGACCGTAGGTGATGTTCTCAAATATGGTCCCTGAAATGATTGCACTCTCCTGGGCCACATAGCCGATATTTTTGCGCAGGGAAGCAAGCGGAATGTCACGGATGTCTATGCCATCGATTTCAATCGCGCCGGAAAGGATGTCATAATACCTTTCGATGAGCGCGAAAATCGTTGATTTCCCGCTTCCGCTCGGTCCGACGAATGCCACTTTCCTGTTATGTTCCGCCCTGAAATCTATGCCTTGCAGAACAGGTATATCCTCCCCATACCCGAAATGCACATCTTTGAATTCAAGCGTCCTGAACTGCAGACTCTCCTCTGGAATCGTTTCCTTTGCACCCGCTTCTTCGTCATGGTCCAGAATGCCGATGATCCTGTTGGTGGCACCGAGGGCTTTATTGTACTCGGTGAAAAACATGGCGAACATCGTCATCGGCATGATGATCTGGAACAGGTAGAGCAAAAACGCCACCATCGTCCCGACAGACAGCGTGCCTTCTGCGACACGCAGACCGCCGTAACCGATGATCAGTATGATGACGAACATCATCACTGTACCCATGATTGGCGAAAGGAATGCATTGATCTTCGCCTCCTGCATGCCGTAGTTGTAGAGTCTTCTGATGCCGGAGCGGCCTTTCTGCCGTTCATATGCTTCGCCGTTGAAGGATTTCATGAGCCTGATTTCACTCAGCGTCTCCTGGACACTGCCTGTGAATTTCGCAGTCTCATCCTGGAGCGCTCTGGAAATTTTGCTCATTTTCCGGCCGAGCGGCATGATGACAAGTATTGAGACAGGCACAGTGATGAACATGATGAGCGACATGCGCCAGTCCAGGACGAAAAGGATCACCACCGAACCTGCCACTGACATGATGCCGCCGATGAGCTGCGGGAAATGGCGGGTGATCAGATCTTTGATGATCGCAGTATCGTTGACCACCCTGCTGACCGACTCTCCGCTTTTGGTCCGGTCGAAATAGCTGACGGGGAGTTTGAGGAACTTGTCCCATACGATTTCGCGAAGTCTGGAGATGATCGTTTGGCCGACACGCGCGAGTATGTAATAGGAGAACCCGTCGAGTATGGCACTGAGCAGGAATACTGAGATGATGAGGACGATGATGCCGGCTGAAAACATATCAGCATCAAAGCCGTCGATGAACCGCTGTGTGAGAAGCGGTACGATGAGACTGCCGATCGTGCCGAATAAAGTGAGTCCAATGGCGAATATAAAAATCCCCTTATTGAGCCGTGTCCGCCGTAGCAGCTGCATGAAATCCGTGAATGTTACGGACTTTTCCTGTAATTTTCCTGTCATGGGTTCTGACCTCATTTTCTGATCGAGTATTATCCATTATATAGTAACAACAGGCATTTCACTATGGTAAAATCGGTGTAAGAGAGGGAGGAAATGCCATGTCACTTGAACTGAACCAGCTTACCAAGAAATTCAGTGAAAATGTTGCAGTTGATGATATCAATCTCACTGTACCCACCGGCAGCATGTACGGTTTCCTCGGTGGAAACGGTGCGGGCAAGACGACGACATTCCGGATGATTCTTGGGCTTCTGAAACAGACGGAAGGTACGATCACCTACAATAAGAAGCCCATCGATTACAACATCACGAACCGCATCGGCTATCTGCCGGAGGAACGCGGACTTCACCCGAAACTGAAAGTCGAAGAGCAGATACGTTACCTCGCCCAGCTTAAGGGAATGTCAAAGAAGGACATCGATGTGAGACTCGATGAGTGGCTCGAACGGTTCGAAGTTCCGGAAAACCGGGACAAGCGCATAGAGAAACTGTCCAAGGGAAACCAGCAGAAGATCCAGCTGATCGCCTCGATCATCCATGAGCCCGATCTTATCATACTGGATGAACCATTCAGCGGCCTCGACCCGGTCAATGTGGAGATACTTAAAAAGTCCGTAAAGGAACTTAATAAAAATGGCGCGACGATCATCTTCAGCACGCACCGCATGGAACATGTCGAGGAAATGTGCGAGGAGCTCTGCATCCTCAACCACGGTGCCCAGGTTGTCAGCGGCAATATCGACCAGATCAAAAGCGACTTCGGCCAGAAGGAGATCATCATCGAAGGCGACCATGACATTTCATTCCTTAAAGGAATGCCGGGTGTCCTCGATATGAAGCAGGTCAGGAAGAAGACGACACTGAAGATATCAGACGAACAGTATGCCGAGTCAATCTTCAATGAAATCGTCAAGCTCGGATATTTCAAACGGTTCCAGGTGAATGAACCTTCGCTGAACGATATCTTTATTTCGAAAGTGGGTCGTAAATATGAGTAAATTCATGACGACGTTCCTGCAGACATATATTTCCAAAATCCGTGCAAAGTCGTTCATCATCAGCACACTCATCATCGTCCTCCTGATATTCCTCGCAGCGAATATCGACAAGATCATCGACTTCTTCGATTCGAGCGAAGAAGTGACCATTCTGCAGGTCGATGCGGAAGAAGCGCAGTACGGGGCGATCGAATCGATGTTCGAATCCATGGATGCAGAATTTGAAATCGAACCGTACGAAGGCGGGGATGCCCCGTCGGGCGGCGCTGTGCTGACCCTTGAGGAAACGGATCCGATGACGTTTACGGTTTCGGCTGAACATGATCTTCCCGATGAACAGAAGACGGAAATCGAAACTGCCCTGGCTGAAGTGCAGCGCATGAATACGATACAGGCACTCAAGCTGACACCTGAAGAAACAGCCAGTCTCGGCGAGTCGCCTGAAATCAGCTACGACATCGCAGCGGATAAGGGGGAAACTGATGATGAAGGCTCTGCCGCCGACATGAACCCGCTCAACAGCATCATATTCTATGTCACAGTAATCATCATGTTCTTCATCATCATCAACTACGCCAGCCAGATCGGCACCGAGATCGCCATGGAGAAGACATCCCGAGTCATAGAAATGATCGTATCGAGTGTTCCTCCGGTGACCCACCTGATGGCGAAGATTTCCGCAATGATCTCTGTCAGTCTGACCCAGCTCATCGTCTTCGTCCTGGCAGTCATCGCGGCGATACAGATGTTCGATTTCAACAACCTGATCTCTGAATTCGGTTTAGAATCTAATGATCGGACAGTCACACTGGCCGTCTACTCGCTGATCTATCTGATACTCGGGTTGGTGCTGTACCTGTCAGTTTCCGCCCTTCTCGGCTCATTCATCAGCCGCATGGAGGATCTGCAGCAGGCGCTTCTGCCGGTAACGATGTTTTCACTGATCGGTTTCTATATCGCAATCTTCAACATCTGGACAAGCGAAAATATGCTCGTCATCATCTCGAGCTACATTCCGCCGTTCACACCGTTCGTCATGCCGCTCCGTGCCATGCATGAGACTACCGGCCAGGTCGAACTGCTGCTCGGCATCGTGATACTGATTGTGACCATCGCCGCCGTCATCTGGCTCGCTGCTAGCATTTATAGAAACAGCGTTCTGTCAACGGACAAAGGCATACTGAAAAACCTGAAGCGCATCAGAAGAGAATAGTTGTGTTGTCGGAAGGACTCCTGTCCTTCCTTTTTTTGTTGCGTAGAGGAGGTGGCGTCGCCGGCTTCTCGCATCATCGATCGGATTTCATTAAGGTGAGCTTGGGGGGCTCACCTCAACGGAATGAAAACAATGAGGTAAGAACGGCTTTTTGCATCATCGATCGGATTTCATTGAGATGAGAACGGGGGTCTCACCTCAACGGAATGAAACCAATGAGGTAAGAACGGCTTTTCGCATCATCGATCGGATTTCATTGAGGTGAGCTTGGGGGGCTCACCTCAACGGAATGAAAACAATGAGGTGAGAACGGCTTTTC
>Ga0079225_10002302_pt1 | contig 10932 bp, 7 predicted proteins | sample Poulit2012_FD_76344 | JGI IMG/M metagenome (GOLD analysis project Ga0079225, IMG submission 76344) | Agricultural soil microbial communities from Georgia to study Nitrogen management - Poultry litter 2012 | ecosystem: Environmental > Terrestrial > Soil > Agricultural land | place: USA: Georgia...
CCGCTCAGGGCCGGCCCGGCCCGGTCCAGGGCCCGGGCGCCGGGTGCGTTGGCGCTCACTCGCGGCACCTGCGGGTCGGGGCGGGTGACCAGCAGTGCGGCCAGCACAGCCGTGGCCACCACGAGCAGCAGATTCACCAGCAACGACCAGCGGTGCAGCGGCACCCTGCGCCACCTGATCATCGACGGATTCCCAGCATCATTGGCTCGCCTGGTTCACCACGGGAACCAGCCGGCGGGCCAGATCCGGGGTGAGGCTGCGCACGTAGGCATCGGTCAGGTGCGTGGTCTGACGGTAGATGAGCACGTTGCCGATCACCGGCACATACGTGTCAGTGGGGCAGATGAATTCGTTCATGTCCACCGTGTGCACCTGCTTGAGCTCGTCGGCAGCGGCCTGCTGCTCCGGCGCGGCCGACCGGGCGATCCCGTCGTCCCGGTTGAAGGTGCAAGCCGCCAGATCGTCCGGATGGTCGGCCACGCACTCGTAGATGGACTGTTCCGGGCTCGGATTGTCCAGCAGGACCACCACCGGGATGTCCTCTTCGGTCAGTGCGGACCATTGCTTCACCAGGGCCTTGGTCATCGCCTCGGTGGAGGCGCTACCGGGATCGTCGGGGTCGGTGAGGGCCTCGGTGGCGCCGCTGGAGACGATGACGACGTCCGGCTTGTTCTCCTGCAGCTTCTTCAGCATGCGCTTGTTCCAGGTGGCGCAGGTGGTGTAGGGCTCGCCGTCGTTGACCAGCATGCCGGCGTTGAATGCGCAGCTGGACTTGGTATAGGAGCGCACGTGCCAGCTCTGTTCGATGGCGATCTGTTCGATGGCGGACTGCCACTGCAGCGCCTTCGAATCGCCCACCACGGCGATCTGGGTGTCGGCGTCCTGCTTGCCGTACTCACACTTGATCACTTCGGCGTCGGTCTGGTCCTGCTGGCAGCCCTGCGGGTAGGCCGCCGGCACAGAGTCGGGCGCCAGTGCTGCTTCGGGGGTGAACCATTCGACGTCGGCCAGGGACTCCACCGACCCCGGCTGCGCCGACTGGGTGTTCGTGCGGTGCAGGACCGCAGCCCCGGCCGCCTGTCCCGCCTGCGGGTTCGCCCCGGGCACCAGCAACATCAGCACCAGCCCGGCCGCAACCCCGGTCAGGGAGAAGTTTCCGCCCAAGGACAGCGCCAGCCGGTTGGAGCGGGCCACCGGTGCGGCGAACCGGAACGGGTTCTCCACGAACCGGTAGCTCAGCCATGCCGGCAACAGGCTGAGCAAGGCGACCAGAGCCCCCTGACCGGCGCTGAGCTCACCCCACAGGCTGGTGGCTGCCACGATGAGCGGCCAGTGCCACAGGTACAACGAGTAGCTCAGTCCTCCGACCCAGACGGCCGGGCGCCGGGCCAGCACCACCGCCGGGCCTGCGTTGCCGGAGGTGAAGCCGCCCACGATCACCAGGGCGCTGCCCAGCACCGGCCACAGGGCGGCGTAGCCGGGCCAGGCCACCCCGGTGCTCAGGAAAACGCCCGAGGTGAGCACGGCAGCCAGCCCCACCCAGCCCAGCACGGCCGAGACCGGGCGCGGCAGGCGCTGCCAGAGTCCGGCACCGATGGCCACCATCGCGCCCAGACCCAGTTCCCACAGCCGGGTGGGGGTCACGAAGAAGGCGGCCGCCGCATTCGAGTTCGTCCACAGCAGGGAGACGATGAACGAGGGCACGACCACCACGGCGATCCCCACCGCCATGGCAGGCCGCACGCGCTCGCTCGCCCGCCGGCGCACCCACCAGCCCACCAGGACCAGCAGCAGCGGCCAGACGATGTAGAACTGCTCCTCCACCGCCAGGGACCAGAAATGCTGCACGGGTGAGACACCGACGTCCTCAGCCAGGTAGTCCACGGATCTGCCGGCCAGCACCCAGTTCACCACATACAGTGCGGCACCCACGATGTCCCCACCGAAGGTGCGCCACTGCACCTGCGACACAGTGGCCCAGGTCAGCACGGTGGTGACCACGAGCACCAGACCGGCAGCCGGGAGCAGCCGCTTGGCGCGCCGGGCGTAGAACCTCGGCAGGGATATCCGCCCGTGGGTGCTCAGCTCGCGGATGAGCAGTCCGGTGATCAGGAACCCGGAGATGACGAAGAAGACGTCCACGCCGATGAACCCGCCGGAGGCGATGGTCAGTACGCCGCCGTGGTACAGCAGCACGAAGATGACCGCGATGGCCCGCAGGCCCTCGATGTCCGGGCGGAACCACGTGGCCGCACGCCGCTCGGCGACGCCGGGGTGCGGGCCTCGGCCGCTACCGGAGCCTCCGGCGCCCCCACCGGGGGCTCCTGCGCTCTGAGTGGAGGATCCGGTACTGCTATCGGTCGGTACGTGCGCTGCTCCCACCGAGTCTCCTTCATGGCCGGCAACGCTGAGAAGCGCCCCCGGGGCTTAGGTCACGATCCGATAACGAAGTCTAATGCGTGTTGGGCACCGATCCGGCGCACGCAGCGCCGTTCTGCCGAGCTCACGGCGTGGGGTGTCTCACCTCAGCCGAGCCGTCGCCCCTGATCCGCCAACAGCACCGGTACGCCCGCCCGCACCGGGTAGGCGATGCGGTGCTGCTCGGCGCTGCTGACCAGTTCGGGTTCCCCGTGCGGCCCGTCCTGTGGGTGCAGCGGCGCCCCGGTGACCGGGCAGCGCAGCATGTCCACCGCCCATGCGGGCAGCTCCGGGTGCTCCTCGGTACTCACCAGGGCTCCTCCTCGTCCTGACCTTGACGTACCAGGCCGAGCACGCCGTTGCGAATCTTGACCATGATGTCCTCGTCCTGGGCCTCCACGTTCAGGCGCAGAAGTGGCTCGGTATTGGAGGCACGCAGGTTGAACCACCACCGGGGCGTGCTGTCCCAGTGACTGAAGGTCACGCCGTCGAACTCCTCGACCAGCACCGTGCCGGCGGCGATGTCCTCGGCGAAGGCCTCCCGGACCCGGTCCTCGGCGGCCGGGACGTCCTCCACGTGGGAGTTGATCTCCCCGGAGGCGAAGTAGGGAGTGAACATCTCCGCCAGTTCCGACAGTGCCGCCGTCCTCTCCCCCAGCGCGCGCAGCACGTGCATCGCTGCGAGCATGCCGGTGTCGGCGTACCAGAAGTCGCGGAAGTAGTAGTGGCCGCTGTGTTCACCGCCGAACACCGCACCGTGCTCGGCCATCTGGGCCTTGATGTAGGAGTGGCCCACGCGGGTGCGCACGGTGCGCCCGCCGCTGGATGCCACGATCGAGGGCACGATCCGGGAGGTGATGTGGTTGTGGATGATCGTGGGCTCCCGGCCTGCCTCGAGCTCGCGCTCCACCTCCCGCAGACCCACCAGGGCGGTGATGGCCGAGGCGCTGACCGGCACTCCCTTCTCGTCCACCACGAAGCAGCGGTCGGCGTCGCCGTCGAATGCCAGGCCGATATCGGCCTGTTCGGCGATCACCGCCGTCTGCAGGTCCATCAGGTTGGCCGGGTCCAGCGGGTTCGCTTCGTGGTTGGGGAACGTGCCGTCCAGGTCGAAGAACAGCGGCACGAGCTGTACGTCCAGTTCCTGCAGGCCGACGGCCTGGCCCAGGACTGCCTGTACGGTCAGCCCGGCCATCCCGTTGGCGGCATCGACCACCACCTTCAGCGGCCGCAGCCCGGAGAGGTCCACCAGGGTGCGCAGGTGCTGGGCGTAGTCGGTGAGCATGTCCACCTCGGTGCACTCTCCGGTGCCGGCAGCAGCGGGGATACCCTCCTCGACGTACTGTTGGGCCAGGTGGTGCACATCGGCCAGCCCGGTCTCCTGCCCCACCGGGCGGGCACCCGAGCGGCACAGTTTGATGCCGTTGTATTCGGCGGGGTTGTGGCTGGCGGTGAACATCGCCCCGGGCAGGTCCAGGCGGCCGGAGGCGAAGTACAGGCCATCGGTGGAGCACAGGCCGATGAACCTCACCTCCAGGCCGCGCCAGGTGGCGCCCTGGGCGAAGGCGCGGGCCAGGGACGGCGAGGTGGCGCGCATGTCGTGGCCGATCACCAGGCCGGTGGCGTGGTCGGTGGCGCTGACCACGTCAGCGAAGGCGCCACCGAGCGCCTGGGCGACTTCCTCGTCCCATTCCTGGGGTACCAGGCCGCGGATGTCGTACGCCTTGACGATCGCATCGAGTTCGGACACACCGTGAGCCTACCGGTCATGTGGGCGCGGGCACCGCAGCGTGGCGGCGCGGCCGCAGTATCCGCGCCAGGTCCGAGCGCGCTCTGCTGCTTACTCCCCTTCGCCGCGGATGACCCGCAGATGGCCGCGGCGGCCAGTCTCGACCGGGGGCGGTGGTGCGGTCACCGGGCCGGGTTCGTCGAAGTCTGCTCCGCGCGCCGCCGGGACGGCAGTGTGCGGCGGTGTCTTGGAGGCCTCCCGCACAGCGTCGGCCAGCGCCACGAGGTCGTCCGGGCTCGGCGGTGCCGGCTCGAACTCGGTGGCCAACCGCACCACATCCCAGCCTCGGGGCACCGTCAACCGCTCGGCATGATCGGAGCAGAGGTCGTAGGTGTGCGGTTCGGCGTGGGTGGCCAGTGGGCCCAGCACCGCTGTCTGATCGGAATAGACATAGGTGAGCGTCGCCACGGCGGGTTCCTGGCATGCGGATCTGGTGCACCCTCGAGTCGCTCTCACGCGGCCCACCGTACTCTCCACCGCCGCGTCCTGGTGACTACCACGCCGGGGCCGTGGCACTCTTGAGTCGTGTCATCACCCGATCGGTTCCGCGGCGCGCCCGCGCGGCGGCGCGACCGGCACGGGCGGGGCCTGCGTGGGCCGGTGATCCCGCCGGCGTTGCCCGGTTGGCGCACCCGCAGCCAGCGGTTCGACGAGGCCGTGGTCCTCGCCGCCGAAGGCATCGAGCAGCTGCTGGACCGCCCCTTGGAGGAGGTGGAGTTCGCTGTGGAGCCGGTGCCGCCCTCGGATCCGGCGCCATGGGAGACCGGTGCCGTGCCGCTGGCACGGTACTTCCCCGCCGATCCCGCGGCAGGACTGGCCCACCGGATCGTGGTCTATCGCCATCCGTTGCAGGCCCGCGTGGCCGACCGTGCCGAGGAGGCACTGCTGTTGCGTGAGGTGCTCGTGGAGCAGGTCGCCCATATGCTCGGCCGCTCCCCGGAGGACATCGACCCCGGCTACACCGCGTAATCGGCGCTGCTCCCGGTGAGCTGCGCCGTCCGGCCTTGAGCCGTGCTCAGAACCGCCGGAGGTTCATCCCCGCTGACACACATCGGCCCGTGATCCCGGTCCCGCCGGTTCGAGCCTCATCCCGGATCCGAACCGCCCGCGTCTCAGAACCGCCCGAGCCACATCCTGGCTCCAGCCCTGCTCTGAGCCTTCAGAACCGCCCGAGCCGGACGTTGACGGTCTGTTCGGTATTGGCGTCCGGTGTCATGGCCAACAGGCCGATCAACGGCCCACTATCCGGTGTGGCATGCAGCGTCAGGCTGGCCAGTACCGGATCGCCGGTCAGTTCCACGGCCACCGCGCCGGAGAGGTTCAGGTCCTTGCCGACCGTAGTGGTGCTGCCGGCCGGGACGGTGACCTTCACCGGGTCTTTGGCCTTGCCGTTCTCGCCGACCGGCCGGAGGGAGACCGTGGCCTTCTCCTCGGAGGTGTTGGTCAGGGCTATTGTGGCCGAGCCCACGAAATTCCCGGTGCCCACCACGGGCAGCACGCCGTGCCCGGCCGGTGTGCTCGCCGGCAGCCAGGCGCGGTCCTGTACCCGTTGTGCGGGGTCGTTCTGGCTGGGTTGGCCCTTGCGGGCCACCACCACCGAGCCGGTCACCGGTACATCGGAGTCGACGGCGAGGCTCACCTGCCCGGTGTTGATCCCGTCCAGGGCGACATCGGCCACCGTACCGGGGTCGATCTTGAGGTCCTGGGCTCCGCCGAGTGAGGTGCTGCCCTTGGCACCGAGCACGTCGACGGCGACGGTGGCCACCTTCGTCCCGGGGTTGACCAGGCGAAGGGTGGCGCTGCCGGCGTCGGTGTCCACGGGCGCTGGCCCGATGGTCAGTTCGCGCTGCGGCTGGCTGGTGGACGTCACCGTGCCGGTTCCCGCCGGTGCGAGCCCGTTGAGAACCGTGTCCTGGATACTGGCGGCCACATTCCCGCCGGCCACGCTCAGATGTACCGCCAGGCGGGGCTCCTGGGACACCGATTCCAGCAGCACCTGGGCGGAGTCGTGTGCGGGCACGGTGACGGTCTGCGGGTCCTCGATCGCCCCGGTGGCTCCCCAGGCCTCGGCGGTGACCTCCACGGCGGTCGGGCCGGGGTTGGCCAGGGTCAGGCGGGCGCTGGATCCCGGTTCGGTGCTACCGCCCACGAGCCAGGCCGAGGAGGCGGGCTCGGTACAGCTTCCTGCCGCCAGGCCGCGCAGGTCGCCGGTGTTGCTGCGGGCCAGGGTGGCTCCGGCCGCCAGGGCGGTGTCCTGCCCGCTGGGCTGGGCGACCAGTTGCACCGGTGCTGCTTCGCTACTGGTCAGGAGCCGCAGGTTGCCCTCAGCGTCCACCGACTCGCCGTCGGTGCCCACCACGCCGCCCACGGCTTCGGCGGGCGTGCCCTCGCGGCCCAGGACAGCGACCTGGCTGCTCAGGGCCGAGACTCCCCCGCCGGTGCCGAACTGTGCGTCGTAGTCCAGGTCCTGTCCGCTGGTGGCCGTGGGTACCACCGGTGCGGGCGGGCACACCAGGGTCAGCGGCGCCGCCCCCACGTTCACCTCCTGCGGCGGAACCGGGGAGGACTCCGGTGCGGGTTCGGCGATCCCGGCCGCGACGCCCGCCCCGGCCAGGGCGATCACCGCGACACCGGTGACCGTGGCGGCCATGCCGCGCAGTATCCGGCGCCCGCTCATCGGCTCTTCTCCTCTCGTCGGCGGCGCGTGGGCAGGGCCAGTAGCACGGTGAGCACTCCGACCACCACGGCCACGATCCGCCACGGACTCAGCCACAACGGCTGGTGCCGGATCACCAGTTCGCCCTGCGCGCCGTCGGGAATGTCGAAGGTCTGCTGCCAGGAATCCTCACCGGCACGCAGTTCCCGTCCGCCCAGCCAGGCACGCCAGCCCGGATCGGCCCGGTCGGCGAGCACGAGCGTGCGACCGGTGCCCTCGGCGCCGATCTGGCCGCCCAGGTGGCCTTGCTGGGCCGGCACCGTGGCCAGGTAGTTGCCGTCACCGTCCTGGATCCTGATGCGCGAGATGTCCCCGTCGGGTCCGAGCTGGTCGGTGCTGACCCGCCAGATCACGCCGGCGCTGCTCTCGGTGACCCGGTCCAGTCCGGCCACGGCGTCCAGGGTAGCGATCATCGCCGAGCGGGCGGAGCGGTCCACCTGCGGCAGGCCGGTCACGGCAGAATCGGCCGGGGGAACCACGACCACCGAGATGGCGTGGCTGGCCAGTGCCGTGGCGGCGTCCGTGGCGCTGCCGCTGACCAGATCGGCCACCAGGCCGCTCAGTGCCTCATCGGCGGGGTCCTGGGCAGCGCCGGTACCCAGCTGCCACTGTCGCAGTTCCACGGTGGCGGCGGTCTCGGTCAGTTCGGGCCCGTTGCCGCGCCACAGCTGTGCGTCCAGCCCGCCGGCACCGGTGGTGAGCATCAGCACCCGGGACTGCTGTTCGGACTGCTGCTGTTCCAGGCCCAGGGCCGGCACGGGAGCGGTCTTGCGTTCCTGGAGCAGCATCAACTCGGCCTGCTGGGGCTCGGCGCGGTCCTGCCACACCTGCTGGGCATATCCCACGGCGCTGGTGGCGATGGTGAGCACCACCAGCACGGTGCCGGCCACGGCCGTGACCTGGCGCCATCCGAAGTTCGCCCGGCTGATGGTGCCGCGCAGCCCGTCGGTTCCGGTGAGTGCGGCCACCAGCAGTCCGGCGAGCACCAGCGAGGTGCCCGGGCCCGCCCAGCCGTGCACGAGCTGCGGCGTGCCATCGGCCCCCGGGCCCACTGCCACGCCCACACGTGTGCTGATCAGTGCGGTCGCCAGGCCTACCAGGGCCACGATCCAGCCCAGCCGCACCGTACGGATCCGCCCGGCCCCGCGCAGCAGGGCCACCAGCGCCGCCAGCAGTACCGCACCGGTGGCCGCCAGCGGTGCCCAGGTGCCTACGGGTTCGGGCAGCACGCCCCCCGGTGCCGGGCGTTGCGGCCAGGCCAGCAGTTGCAGCCAGGAGGTGCCGGCCTCGGTGGCAAGTGGGGCCCCGGGGCCTGCGAACAGTACGTGCCACCCCTGGTCGTGACTGGCGGCGAACAGTAGCAGCGGTGCGATCAGTACCAGGGCGGGCAGGGCCGCGAGCACGAGCCGGCTGCGGCTCGCCGGCAGGCTGCGGCGCCGTCCCAGCCCGATCGCCAGGAGCACCAGTGCCAGGACCGCGGCCGGGAGCAGAACCGGCGCGCCCGCGGCGGCTCCCGCCAGGGCGAGTCCGGCCGCAGCGGCGGCACCGAGCGAGGGCGCGTGGGAGACGCGGGAGACGACGGCGGCGCCGGACTCTTCGGGTTCGGGTTCAGTCGGGCTCTGGGTATTGGAGCGGATGGGGTCCAGCCCGGACCAGTCCGGGCCGGTGGGGCGCACGGCGGCTGCGGCGGTCACGGTGGTGCGCTGCTGCGCCGGGGCTTCCTCGGGTGAGGCGATCTCTGGTGAGTTCGCCGCTGTGGAGGCGGCCTCCTCGGGGGAGGCCTGTTCAGGAGAGGCCTGTTTCGGGGAGGTGGTCTTTGGTGAGGTCGTCTCCGCAGAAGTGGTTGCCGCCGCTGCCGGCTGCGCCTCGTGCGAGGCTGCGTCGTCCGACGGCGTGGCTTCCTCGGGTTGGGCGGCTTCCGGCGAGGAGGGTGTTGCTGAGGCGGGTACCGACGTGGATTCCTCATCACCTGCGGCCTCCTGTGCAGAGGCGGCCGAGGAGGACTCCTCTGCGGAAGCGGCGGTGTCGGCCCCGGTGCGGCCGGAACGGCCCAGGGCGGCCAGCCGGGCCCGCTTGATGGCACCGGGCGAGCGGCCGGCGCGGCGAGAGGTCCGGCGCGAGACCCGGCGAGCGCCCACCATGCCGGAGATGACCACGTCCCGCCGGTCCAGGCCCAGGCTGCGCACGATGCCGAGCAGTACCAGGGGGAGCAGGACGTGCGCCACGATCGGACCCAGTCGCCCGGCCCCGATCCCGAGCAGGAGTGCCGGCCCGAGTGCCCAGACCAGCCCTGCCCAGGCCCGCAGCATCAAGGACCGAGTCGCCGCGCCCGCGGCCAGCCAGCCGGTCAGCGCCGCCAGCGGCATCGCCAGCACCAGCACCAGGGCGATGGTGATCTGCACCGGGACACCAAGTGGGCCTCCGGTCAGTGCCGAGAGCACCACGAGCACGAACAAGAACGGGTCGGGCGGGCCGGAGAAGCCGTCGCCGGAGTTGATCCAGGTGGAGTTGGCCGCATGCCACAGGTCGACAAACGTGGCATCGCTGGGCAGCAGCGCGCCGCCGATGAGGGAGCCGGAGAACGCCACCGGGGCGATCGTCAGGGCGCTCAGGGCCAGCGTGCCCAGCAGGATGGCGGCCAGTAGGATCCGGCGCTTGCGCGCCACGGCCGCGCGTTCGCGCATCTCCAGTTCGCTCGGGGTACGCGCGGCGCGCCGTGCCGCGGCTGCCTGCAGCCTGCGGTCCCGCCGGACGCGGGCCACTTCGCCGGTGGTGGCTTGCAGGGGCCGCAGCCGCCGGGTGGGCATTCGCCTGGTGTGGCGGGCGCGGCGCCGGGCTCGGAGCAGGAGCCTGGGGCGGGCGAGCACTCTCCAGGGCGCGACCAGTTCGTCCAGCGCCAGCCCGAGCTCCTTGGCGGCGACTCGCCACAGCGCCCGGCCCAGCGAGGCCAGCACCGCCACCACCGCCAGCAGCGGCAGCGCCGCCGCGGAGGCCGATGTCAACCGGAGCCGCAGGATCGCCTCACGGCGTTGCCGGAAGGAGGTTCGCGAATCGGAGATTCCGGACTCGGCGGCGGTGGAGTGCCGGGCGCGGAACCCGCGGTAGCGGGCGCGTGCGTGCCGGACGCGGGCGCGTGGCACCACCACCACGCGGTGGCCCGCCAGGCGGGCGCGTTGGCTGATGTCACGGCCGTCCTCGAACGGTCCCAGGGCGGGGTCCGGACCACCGAGTTCGTGCCAGACCGCGGCGTCGATGAGCATGCCGGCAGTTCCGACGGCCAGTACGTCGTCGGTTCCGTCGTGCTGGCCTTGGTCGATCTCGGCGTCTTCGATCCCGGTGAACCGCCGGCCCCATCGGGTGGCGCGCACCCCCACGGAGATGAGCCGGTCCGGATCGTCCCATTCGACCTGTTTGGCCCCGGCGACGGCGATCGCGTTGCTCACGTCCACAGCGCCGAGCAGATACTCCAGCCCCTGGTGGTGCGGGGCCGAATCGTCGTGCAGCAGCCACAACCACCGGCGCTGCCCCTCCGGTGCGGACGGCGGGGTCTCACCGTCGAGGCTACGCAAGGCACGGCGGACGGCACCGCCGAAGGTCGCGGCATGCGGCACCGGGACGATGCGGACGGCGGCAGGATCCAACCCCGATTCGGTCAGCAACTCCTGCCAACGCTGGTCCGTGGCCGATGACTGAGCGTCCAGGCTGGCGATGATGACCTCGCCCGCCTGGCGCGTCTGGGCGGCCAGCGCCGCCAGCGTGGTGCTCAGGTACGGCGAGGACGTCGACCCGACCAGTACTGCACGTACGTGCCCCTCGTGGGCGGTCATGAGGCCATCAGCGCGTCACTGACCGGCACGCTGGGTGCTGGGTCATATGGCGCGGCGCTTGAGTTTGCGGCGTTCACGTTCGGACAGGCCGCCCCAGATACCGAAGCGCTCGTCGTGCTCCAGGGCGTACTCCAGGCACTCGGCCAGAACCTCGCAGGAGGTGCACACTCGCTTGGCCTCAC
>Ga0079225_10002304_pt1 | contig 10929 bp, 9 predicted proteins | sample Poulit2012_FD_76344 | JGI IMG/M metagenome (GOLD analysis project Ga0079225, IMG submission 76344) | Agricultural soil microbial communities from Georgia to study Nitrogen management - Poultry litter 2012 | ecosystem: Environmental > Terrestrial > Soil > Agricultural land | place: USA: Georgia...
CGAGTTCGCCGAACGCGCCGTCGTCGGCCTGCAGTCCGCAGCCGGCTACGAGGAAGGCCGGCCGCTACCCGCTGGGTGGTAACGCGCTGCGGGCCAGTGAGCCGACCTCAGACCCCGCGCGATTCACCCGCCGAGCATCCGATACCGATGCGCGAACACCAAGGCGAGGACGCCCGCCTGAGGGCAATGTCAGTGGTCGATAGTACGTTTGTTCCATGGCCAGCAAGGAACGTCTGAAGCACCGCCGGACACCGGCGGACCCGGAGCGTGCCTACGCTCAGTGGGTCGAGGCGCTGACGGACGGCTTACCCACGGTCGAGTGGGAGGATGCCGAAGCCAAACCCCCGCGGGAGTGGCTGTGGGCTGCCGAATTAGCCGGCACCCCTGGGAGCGCCGGTCTGGCCGACTATGTCGAGGGGATGTGCGCCCCGGAACTCGATGAGCGCCTGGTGATCGAACTCGTCGCAGGCTGTGAGCGCTTGAAGGCCTGGGCCAGCGCCAAACAAGCGGATCTGATGACCGAGATCCACACCCGGTCCGCCGGGGCTCCCCGGGCCCGCTTCATCGACGACGAACTGCGGATGCGGATGGGGATCACCGGCTACGCAGCCGGCAAGATGGAGGACCGCGCCCGCCTGCTAGCCGCTGCCCCGGAGGTGCATAAGGCACTACGCGCCGGCTGGATCGATGAGCGCAAGGCCGACGTCTTCCTGGAGGGCACCGCCACTGTCGGCGATGCCGCAGCCCGGGCGATCCACCGGATGTTCATCCCCCGCGCCGATACTATGACTCCGCCTCAGTTGCGCCGGAAGATCGAGGCAGCGGTGCTCGCTATCGACCCGGCAAAAGCCGAGGACCGGCATCAACGAGCAAAGAAGACCCGCACTGTGTCCCTGCGAGCCGCAACGGATGGGATGGCATGGCTCAGCGCGTTCCTCCCGGCAGCTTCGGCGATGGCCGCCTTCACCGCGATCGACGTCCTGGCCGGGGACGCCTCCGCTGACGACGATCGGCCCATCGGCGCTCGCCGGGCCGATGCGTTCACCAAGGTCTTCACCGAGACGCTGGCCACCGGTCGTACTCCGGGAGGCTGCACCTTGGGCACCCGCCAGGGTGCCCGACCCCACGTGGTGGTCACGATGTCAGCCAAGACATTCGCCGGTGATGATGATGCCCCGGCATACCTGGCCGGCTACGGGCCGATCACCGCAGGCGCAGCGCGAGCCATCGCCGATGACCAGGCTCGCTACAGCACAGTGTTCACCGATCCGGTCGACGGGACCTACCGGAGCGATGGCAACGACTCTGCCGCCCTTCGGCAACGACTGCCATTCCTCCCTTCGGACGAAGCCTGGGAAAAGGAACGGGCCCGGCTCAGCGCTCATGACCCGCAACACCTCATCGATGAGGTCGCCGCCGCCCGTGCCGCCCAGGGCCGAGGAGCCTCACCCGTGGATCCGGTGGCCCACCTGGAACAGCTTGGCCTTCGCGCCGCCGACTCCTATGCACCGAGCGCAGCCCTGCGCCGGCACATCGTGATGCGCGATGTCACCTGCCGGTTCCCCGGGTGCAGAGTTCCAGGGTGGAAGTGCCAGCTCGACCATATCGACCCGTTCACCGAGGCCCTTCCAGCATGGGCACAGACAGTGGAGAGCAATCTGCACCTGCTCTGTGCCCACCACCATCAGCTGAAGACCACCTCCGACTGGCGGGTTTGGCGCGATGCCTACGGCGCCACCCACTGGGTGAGTCCGAACCAGTACCACGAGATGGTGCTACCCGAGCCGATCGACCCCGATATCGATGCCGAGGCCTACCGCAGCGCCCTGGCAGGGCTCCATGAGGAGCTCGGTGACCGACTGGCCAGCCTCCGGGGCGATGGGGAGGTCGATCCTGGCTGCGCCGAGGAGTACGATCCGGGCAATCTCGCCCTGGGCGAGGACCTGGACGTGATCGCACAAAAGCTTCGCGAGGCCAGCGGTGCCGGGCCGCAGCCCGGACATGGTGAGGACCGTGCCGGACGCCACAGCAGACCTGCGGCCGGCTCTGAAGTGCCTCGGGCACGCCCGTGGCTCAACCACGTCCCCAGACGGGCGCCCACACCCGAGAAGGGCGGCAGCCAGACGCCCGCACGCTCCGCTGAGGGCGACGATCCCGATAGACCCCCGTTCTGAGCGAGCCGGACGACCCCCAACCAGCTAGCCGATCCACCTGAGCCCCAGAATTTGGTCGGCCGGGTCGTTCGACTCCCCCAAGGACGGTTCGACTCCCGGCAAGGACGGATTACCGTGCTGACCCGCAGCGGGTCTACGGGTCAGCACGGCTCAGTTCGGAAAGATCCGAGCTCAGGCGGCAACCAGGGAGCGCAGCACGTACTGCAAGATGCCCCCGTTGCGGTAGTAGTCCGCTTCACCCGGAGTGTCGATGCGCACCACGGCCTCGAAGGTAACCTTCTCGCCGTCCTCCTTGGTGGCGGTCACCGTGACCGTCCTGGGAGTGCGGCCCTCGTTGAACTCGGTGATACCGGAGATGTCGAATGTCTCGGTGCCGTCCAGGCCGAGGGAGTCCGCAGTCTCTCCTTCGGGGTACTCCAGCGGCAGCACACCCATACCGATCAGATTCGAACGGTGGATCCGCTCGAAACTCTCGGTGATCACCGCGCGCACGCCCAGTAGCGAGGTGCCCTTGGCGGCCCAGTCCCGGGAGGACCCGGAACCGTACTCCTTGCCACCGAGCACCACAAGCGGGATCTCGGCCTCGGCGTAGGCCTGCGCGGCGTCGTAGATCGAGGCCTGCTCACCGGTGAGGAGGTTCTTGGTGAAACCGCCCTCGACACCGTCCAGCAGCAGGTTACGCAGACGGATGTTGGCGAACGTCCCGCGGATCATCACCTCGTGGTTGCCGCGCCGGGAACCGTAGGAGTTGAAGTCGCGGCGGGCCACACCCTTATCGGCCAGGTACTTACCAGCCGGCGAGTCCGGCTTGATCGAACCAGCCGGCGAGATGTGGTCGGTGGTTACCGAATCGCCCAGCTTGGCCAGCACCCGTGCACCGGAGATATCCGACACCGGCTGCGGTTCAGTGGTCATCCCCTCGAAGTACGGGGGCTTACGCACGTAGGTGGACTCCGGGTCCCAGGCGAAGGTGTCGCCCTCGGGCGTCTCCAGTGCGTGCCAGTGCTCATCGCCGGCGAACACGTCGGCGTAGTCGGCGGTGAACATCTCTCGGTTGATCGTGGTGTCGATGGTGTGCTGGACCTCATCGGTGTCCGGCCAGATGTCGGCCAGGTACACCGGCTGACCGTCGGTGTCCTGTCCCAGCGGCTCGTTGGCGAAGTCGAAGTCCATCGTCCCGGCCAGCGCGTAGGCGATCACCAGCGGCGGGGAAGCCAGGTAGTTCATCTTCACGTCTGGGTTGATCCGGCCCTCGAAGTTCCGGTTCCCGGACAACACCGAGGCCACCGCAAGGTCGTTGTCGTGCACCGCCTGGGACACTTCCTCACCCAGGGGCCCGGAGTTACCGATGCAGGTGGTGCAGCCGTATCCGACCAGGTGGAAGCCGAGCTTCTCCAGGTAGGGCCACAGACCAGCCTTGTCGTAGTAGTTGGTCACCACCTGGGAGCCGGGGGCCATCGAGGTCTTCACCCACGGCTTGGACACCAGCCCGCGATCGACGGCGTTGCGGGCGAGCAGCCCGGCGGCGAGCATCACCGAGGGGTTGGAGGTGTTGGTGCACGAGGTCACCGAGGCGATCGCCACGTGGCCGTGATCCAATTCGTAGGTCGAACCGTCCTCGGCCTGCACTGTGGTCGGGTTCGTCGCTCGGCGGTAGGAAGCCGGTGGCGCCGGTGAGTGCGCGGGCCGGCCGGCGGGAGCGGAAGCCTCATTGGCATCGTGGGACGGAGAGTCCGAGGCCGGGAAGGTGTCGGCGAGCTCCTGATCCACTGGGCTCTTCTCCAGCGAGTGCCCGTTGACCACGTAGTTCTTCAGATCCGCGAGGAACTGCTCCTTGGAATCGCTCAACGCGATCCGGTCCTGGGGCCGCTTCGGTCCGGCGATCGACGGCTGGACGGTGGACAGGTCCAAGGTCAGGTACTCGGAGTACTCCGGCTCAATGGCGCCTTCGGCGTTCGGGTCGTGCCACATGCCCTGTTCCTTGGCGTAGGCCTCGACCAGCGCGACCTGCTCCTCGCTGCGACCGGTCAAGCGCAGGTAGTCGAGAGTCACCTCATCGACCGGGAACATCGCCGCGGTGGAGCCGAACTCCGGGCTCATGTTCCCGATGGTGGCGCGGTTCGCCAGCGGCACTGCGGCAACCCCGTCACCGTAGAACTCCACGAACTTACCCACGACGCCGTGCTCACGCAGCATCTCGGTGATCGTCAGCACCACGTCGGTGGCGGTCACGCCGGAGGGGATCTCTCCCTCGAGCTTGAACCCGACCACCCGCGGGATCAGCATCGAGACCGGCTGGCCGAGCATCGCGGCCTCGGCCTCGATCCCGCCGACACCCCAGCCCAGCACGCCCAGGCCGTTCACCATCGTGGTGTGGGAATCGGTACCCACCAGGGTGTCGGGGTAGGCGCGGACCACCTTATCGCTGCCCTCACCGTGCTCACGGGTCATCACCACTCGTGCCAGGTACTCGATGTTCACCTGGTGCACGATCCCGGTGCCGGGCGGAACGACCTTGAAGTCATCGAAGGCGGTCTGGCCCCACCGCAGGAACTGATAGCGCTCATGGTTGCGCTGGTACTCGAACTCCACGTTGCGCGTGAAGGCGTCGGAACGTCCGAACACGTCGATCTGCACCGAGTGGTCGATCACCAGTTCGGCCGGGGACAGCGGGTTGATCGAGGACGCGTCCCCGCCCAGTTCGGCGACGGCCTCACGCATGGTGGCCAGGTCCACCACACAGGGCACACCGGTGAAGTCCTGCATCACCACCCGGCCCGGGGTGAACTGGATCTCATCCGACGGGTCGGCCGTCGGGTCCCAGTTCGCCAGCGCCCGGATGTGGTCGGCGGTGATGTTCGCACCATCCTCGGTGCGCAGCAGGTTCTCGGCCAGCACCTTGAGGCTGTAGGGCAGGCGCTCCACGCCTTCGACCGCATTCAGCCGGTAGATCTCGTATTGGGTGCCCCCGACGTCCAGGGTCCCCTTGGCGGAAAAGCTGTCGACGGTACTCACTGTTGACTCCTTGCTCGGCGGCGGGGCGGCGTCCTGTGTTCCATCCTGGCACTTTCACAACGCACGCGTCGGATAATTATCTCGATGTCGAGATAATTCTACGTCGTGATGTCGTCTGCGCCAAGCCGGGCACGCCGGAGCCGATGAGCCCGAAAGAAGGCGGGCAACCCGCAAGCCCCTGTGGGTTCCCGGGCCACGAGCAGCATCCAGGACCAGTGCGGCGTGGGTGGTCATCGCGGGCTCAGCACGGCCACACACTCCATGTGGTGAGTGTGCGGAAAAAGGTCCAGAGCGCGTAACGACACCAGCTCATAACCATGCTCCGCGGCACTGGCCACGTCCCGCGCGAGTGCCGCCGGGTCGCAGGCGACGTAGACCACGCGTTCCGGAGCGCGTTGCGCCCGCCCGCCGGCGGTGAGGATCTGGGCCATCACCTCCGGTCCGGCGCCCGCCCGAGGAGGGTCGAGCACGACGACGGATCCGGTCGGCCCGGCGGCACCCAGCACCTGCTGCACGCCCCCGGAATGCAAGCTGATCTGCTTTTGACCATGAGCGTTACGCCGGGCGTCGCTGGCTGCCTGGGCATCCCCTTCGACGGCGTGCACCCGGCCGGTCTGCCCGGTTGCCCGGGCCAGCGGCGTAGTGAACAGACCGGCACCGGAGTACAGGTCGAGCACCTGGCTGCCTGCCTCGATCCGGGCCGCCGCCAGCACGGCCTGCACCAATACCTGCGGTGCCCGGGTGTGCACCTGCCAGAAGCCGGTACCGGCGAGGCGATAGTCCAGCACCTGCCCGTCGTCGAGCAGCACCTGTTCGCGCACTCTGCGGCGCTGCTGGCGCCAAGGCTCGCCGTTGACGAAGAAGCTCACCTCACCGGCCGACGGCGCGACCGCCTCGATCCGGCTCCGTGCCGGCCAGCGGGTGGTGAGCACACCTGCGGCCAGGATGCGCTGGTCGGCCAGCGGCATCTGTGCCAGCGGGTGGATCCGGTGACTGCGGTGGCCGTACATCCCGGCCCGGCCGTCCTCGTCGGCGTGGAGGCTGATCCGGCTGCGGTAATGCAGTCCGTCGTTCTCCTGATCACCGGGCAGGGCTTGCACCTGCACACCTGCAAGGGCCGGGTGTTCGGCGTCGAGGTGACCGATGCGAGCGAGAGTGTCGAGGAGTACCTGCCGTTTCCATTCCCGTTGGGCCGGCAACCGCAAGTGGGCAAGTTCGCCCCCGCCGACCCCGCCCGGGCCGGCTTCGGGCCAGCGGGTGGGGACCCGGTCCGGTGCGGCCTGCAGCACGTGCACGGCGTCGCCGCGCTGGTAGCGGGCCGTGGTAGCGGTGATCTGCACCCGGACCAGTTCCCCAGGCGCCGTGTGCCGCACGAAGATGACCCGGCCCTCGTGCCGGGCCACGCAGTGCCCCCCGTGTGCGGGCGGGCCGATGCGCAGGTCGAGAAACTCAGGCACAACAGCACCTGCTACACGGGCCGATCCATCGCACCTACTCCTCGTTCCCGCTGTCGTTCTCGGAGGTCACCGAGGGCGTCTTGCGGCCGGCCCGGACCATCGGTTGCACCAGCAACCAGGTCACGTACAGCACCAGCGCCCACAGCGGCACACCCATCACCAAACGGGCGGTACCCAGCCACCCCACCGAGGCGTTGAGGTACAGCGGCAGTTGTACCGCCAGCCGGGCCAGGAAAGCACCGAGCCAGAGGGCGGTCGCGATCGTGTAGAGCCGCCGGGCCCGGACATCACTGCGCCAGCCGCTACCGTGGCCCAGCAGGTTTGCCACCACCAGACCGACCAGAGGGCGGCGCAACAGGATCGAGCCGAGTGTGGCCAGCGCCATCGCGCCGTTCACATACAGACCCCAGACGAAGTAGTCCTCGGCCTGACCGGTGCGCCAGGCCCAGATGGCCCCGACGCCGACGCCGATCAGACCACTGAGCACCGGAGTCAGTGTCTGGCGGGCGATCAGCCGCCAGAGCGCCGAGCCGACGGCGACCGCGATCGAGGTGACCAGGGACCAGGTCAGGTCCCGGGAGACGACGAACACCACCACGAAAACCAGACCCGGGGCGATCGACTCGATCAGGCCACGCACCCCACCCATGGAGGCTACGACGTCGAACTCCTCGGCCCCCAACTGTTGTACCCCCCGGCCCCCGCGCGGGGGTTGCTCGGCTCCCCCGCCGCTCGGGGCCGCCGGCTCCCCGTTGCTCTGGGCGGGGGTGTCGTTGACCTCGTTCATCGCACCTCGGTGATCTCGGGCCCGCGTTTGGGCAGTTCGATCGAGGGCCGGTCCTGCGCTGATTCCTCGGCGCCGGGGGCCTTACCCGGCAGGTGCAGAGTGAGCAGATCCCGTGGCGGTCTCGCGTCGCCGCCACGTACGACGACGATCTCGGAGAAGACCGACTCCATCTGTGCGGCGGCGTCGTCCTCCACGGCAGCCTTGCCGGTCAGCACTCCGCGCAGGAACCAGCGGGGCCCGTCCACACCGAGAAATCGCGCCGGCCGGGTACCACTGCGACCGTCGGGCATCCGGACCGGAAGACGCGCCAGCAACTCCACCCCGAAACCGCCGGTGCGTTCCTGCGCGGTGCCGCCCTGCTTCTTGATCGAGGCGACGATCTCCTCGCGCAGATCCGACCAGAGCCCTTCACTGCGCGGTGCGGCGAAAGCTTGGACCTGCAGCGAGGACCCGTCCAGGGCCACGTTCACCGCGATCACCCGGCGGGTCTTCTTGTCCAGCTCCATCCGCACCTGCATCCCCGGGCGCTTCGGCAGCCGCACCGCGCCGAGATCGATGCGCTGATCGTCCTCCGGTGCCTGCGCCTCGTCCCAGGGCCCCACCGCGGGCGGGTCAGCCGCGACCTCCTCGTCGGTCACCGGATCGACGTAACCGACATCACCCGGCTCGGGTCCAATCACCTTCTCGGTCTGGCCCCGCGAGCCCTTGCGCTTGAACAACCTCATCGCGCGTCCTCCTCGGAGTTCGTCGACAGCTGGTCCGCCCCCGCGCCAAATCCGCCAGTGGACCCGAATCCGCCTCCGGACCGGTCGCTGCCGGGCAGGGTCTGCACCTCGATGAAGGCGGCCCGGGCGATGCGTTGGATCACCAACTGGGCGATCCGGTCGCCGCGGGCGAGGTCGACACTGCTCACCAGGTCGGTGTTGTGCAGGATCACCTTGATTTCACCCCGGTATCCGGCGTCGATGGTACCCGGAGCGTTCAGGGTGGTGATGCCGCATCGCGCGGCCAGACCGGAGCGGGGGTGGACGAACGCGGCATACCCCGCCGGTAGCGCGATCGCCATACCGGTCGGTACCGCCACCCGCCCGCCGGGCTCCAGGTGCACGTCCTCGCGGGCACACAGGTCCAAGCCGGCGTCTCCGGGGTGGGCATAGGCAGGTACGGGCAGGTCGGCATCAAGGCGCTGCAGCAGGATCTGCACGTCAGCATCTGGGTCTGCGGTCACCCATCGAGCCTAACGGCACACCGCGCGGACATGGCAGGCTTGGCTCGTGACCACCACAGCGACCCAGGACCGATACCGGGAACGGCTCACGCCCAGCATCCTGGGCTGGCTCCTGGCACCAGCGGTCGGGGTGTCTATCTGGTTCATGCTCGGGATCCTCGGTCAGGTGGTGGCGCTCATCGCGGGAGGCGCGGCGCTGGGCCTGACCGCCTTGGCGTTGCTCGGCACGTCGGCACTACTGCGGGTCACCGGCGACACCGAGACGCCACAGTGGCAGGCGGGTAGGGCCACCATCCCGGTGTCCCTACTCGGTACGCCACAGGTACTGGATGCCGAGGAGATGCGCAGGGCGATGGGACCGGAACTGGCCGGGGCGGCGTATGTGTGCCACCGCGCCTGGGTCCACACCGGGGTGCGGGTGCCGGTGCAGGACCCGGCCGACCCCACACCGTACTGGCTGGTGGCCACCCGGAACCCGGACCAATTGGCCCGCGCACTGTTGGCCGCAGGGGCTCAGGCCGCGCACTCCGAGCACACGGGCTGACCCTTGTCCTGGTAGGCCAGCTGGGAGCGGTGGTGGACGAGGAAGCAGCGCGAGCAGGTGAATTCATCGGCCTGCCGCGGTACCACGGTGACGGAGAGTTCCTCACCGCTGAGATCGGCGCCGGGTAGTTCGAATCCTTCGGCGACCTCAGTCTCATCCTCATCAACCGCACCCGAGGTCTTCTCGGCCCGCCGCGCCTTCAACTCCTCAAGCGAGTCTTCGCTGAGGTCTTCTTCTGTCTTGCGGGGTGCGTCGTAGTCAGTTGCCATAGTGGGCAAGAGCTCCGGTTTCTGGTAGTCGGTCCCACGCGGGAAGTGCATTCAGCAAGAACAACGTGTGCGCGGCTGATTTGTTCCGTGGGCTGGTAGGTGGCGATGGGATTGTGCATCAAAGCGCGGCAGATTGCACGTCGTCGCTGTACCGGCGCCACACCGGCGAGAATCCCGGGCGAAACGCCGGGCACCTGGCAGGCTCAGAGTGTGCATGTTACGGAGGTGCCATGGCTGATCTAGAGCTCGTCGGAATCCACCCTGACGGGGACCATCTCATCCTGATCGGTCCCGATGATGATCGGCACCGGCTCGCGATCGATGAGGCGCTCCGGGTGGCCGTTCGCCGCGATCGTCCGCAGTTGGAGAAGCTACGCTCCGATGCCGGCCTACGTCCGCGGGACATCCAGGCAATGATCCGGAGCGGTGCCTCGGCCGAGGATGTCGCCGACCAGGCCGGCCTACCGGTACAACAGGTCCGACGGTACGAGGGCCCGGTGCTGGCCGAACGCGATCATGCCGCCAGTAGGGCCCGAGCGCTGCGGGTGGGCCGGGATACCGATTCGCCGAGCCTGGGTGACCTTGTCCTGGACCGACTCGCTGCCCGCGGGGTGGAACCGGATTCGCTGACCTGGGACGCCCGCAAGCGCGGGCAGGAGTCCTGGGAGTTGCTCGCCCGCTTCGAGGCCGGAGAACGGGACCGGGAGGCGGTCTGGCGGATCGACCTCACCTCCGGGACATTCGTCGCTCTGGACGATGAGAGCAGATGGCTCTCGGAGACCGACCTCGCGCCGGGGAGCCGGCACTTGAGTTCAGTGCGCGGCAGCGCCTTGTACGACGTGGAGAACGACGGCGACATCGCCCCGGCACTGCACGCCGTCGACGCGGTCATTCGCGACTCGCGCCCGCGTGTGGTGCCCGATCCGCCGCCGGCCGAGCCCGAACCCGAGCAGGATGAGGCAGCGGCGACCGAGGCGATGCTCGCCGAACTCGACGCCAGCCGCGGCGTGCGCCAGCCGGTGGAAATCGACGACGACGCACTCGCCGAGCAGGTTCTCGCCGAGCAGGAACCGGCCGAGTCCCCTTTGACGCTGTTCGATGACCCGCCGGCGGCGCATCCGCCGGCGTCTGCGCCGCAGGAGGCCCGTGATGCCACGGTGCTCTCGGCCCCCTCGGCGTCGTCCCCGGCCGAGGAGGAACGTTCCGGAGGTGCGCGTCCAGAGAGTAGCGAACAGCGTCCGCCCTCTCGCCGCTCCCGGCGTAGCCGCCGCACCAGCGTGCCCAGTTGGGATGAGATCGTCTTCGGCGCCAAAGGCGACTGACACCGTTCACGGGGTTGATCAGCCCTGGACCACCACCAACGGGACCTCCCGCTCCTGGTCGGTGACCGACCCGTGCATCCCCAGCAGCGCCATCGCCTCGGGTGGTTGCATGGCCGAGTTCATGATCGCCACC
>Ga0079225_10002306_pt1 | contig 10924 bp, 10 predicted proteins | sample Poulit2012_FD_76344 | JGI IMG/M metagenome (GOLD analysis project Ga0079225, IMG submission 76344) | Agricultural soil microbial communities from Georgia to study Nitrogen management - Poultry litter 2012 | ecosystem: Environmental > Terrestrial > Soil > Agricultural land | place: USA: Georgia...
AATTTTGCAGATGTTTCGATTGGCGGAAAACAGTTTGAAATGACCATGGACGCCTGTGGAATAAGTAATACCCCGGACGTATTTCATCCGGGGTATTACAGTGTCTACATATTGTTCCGGTCCATCACAGAGCCCTGTGGGCGATGTCTTTTCTGAAGAAGAGGTCCCCCTCTTCAAACTTCACCTGTCCAACATTTTCGTATGCCGTCTTCACTGCCTGTTCCACTGTTTCACCATATCCGGTGACAAGGAGGACCCTGCCGCCGGAGGTCATGTACAGACCCTCCATATCCTGGCGCAATCCGCTGATATAACAGTTTTCACGGATGGTATCGAACTCTACATACTTCTCTTTCTGATAGGATTTCGGATATCCGCGGCTTGCGAGCATGACACCGACCATGCATCCGGGTTTGAAGCTGAGCTCGAAAGGCTCTTTACGGTGAACTTTCTCAAGGACCTCACCGAGATCATCCTCCATCATCGACAGGAGGATCTGGGCTTCCGGATCCCCGAAACGGGCATTGAACTCTATCACTTTGACACCTTCTGCAGTCACTATGGCGCCGAGGTAGAGGATGCCGAAATAATCGAGTCCCTCCTCCACCATCCCTTTGGTGACGGGCTTGATGATTTTTTCAATCGCTTCAGTGCGGTGCGCTTCATCTATATGGCTGACAGGCGCATAGGCGCCCATGCCGCCTGTATTTGGCCCGGTGTCCCCATCGAACGCACGCTTGTGATCCTGTGCAATCATCTCGAAGGAATGGGTATATTCACCATTGACGAGTACCATGAGTGAGAACTCTTCCCCTTCCAGGAATTCTTCGATGACAATCGGGCTGCCGTCCTCATCCATCAGTTCATCCAGGCCGGCCAGCGCCTGGTCCATATCCATCGCAACCACTACGCCTTTACCTGCGGCAAGACCGTCTTTTTTCAGGACAATCGGGGCTCCATGGCTCTCAATATAGGCACGGGCCGCGTCATGATCCCCGAAGCGTGCAAACTTCGCCGTCGGTATATCGTATTTTTCCATCAGTTCTTTAGTAAAGGCTTTGGAGGACTCCATCTGAGCCTCCTTCTTTCGCGGGCCGAACACCCTGATGCCGTATTCATCCTCAAGACAATCCACGATCCCTTCAGTAAGCGGTGCTTCCGGTCCGACAACCACCCACTCGACTTCATTCTCAAGACAGACGCCGGCAATGGCTTCAAAATCGTTTTCCGTAACGCCGTGTATCACCTCGGCAACATCGGACATTCCCGCATTGCCGGGTATTGCAAAGATCCGGTCCACTTTACGGGATTCTGCAAATTTTCTCACTAAAGCGTGTTCGCGGCCTCCGCCGCCGATCACCGCTACATTCATAAGTCTGCTCCTTTCAGTGTAAGAGGCACTTTCATGTCCACTCAGGACCATCTATTCTACCTGTCGTTCTAATGTTTGAAGTGGCGCATGCCTGTAACGACCATGGCCATATCATGCGCATCACAGTAATCGATGGATTCCTGATCCCGCTTGGAACCGCCGGGCTGGATGATGGACTTTATGCCGTGTTCATGCGCGAGCTGGACGGTATCCGGCATCGGGAAGAATCCGTCACTTGCCATGACGACATTGTCACCCAGTTCAAGGGCCCGGTCGATGGCGATTTTCAATGCACCGACGCGGTTCATCTGACCCGCTCCGATTCCCACTGTCTGCCGGTCGTTCGCAAGGACGATGGCATTGCTTTTGACGTGTTTGGCCACTTCCCACGCAAGGGCCATGGCTTTCATCTGCTCCCTGGTCGGGCCGGCTTTTGTAACCACTTTGATGTCCTGTTCCCTGAGTGAGCCTGTATCCGCACTCTGCACAAGGTAACCCCCGGAGACACTGACAAACTCTTCAGCATGCTCATCTTCATGGAAGTCCACTTCGAGCAGACGGATGTTCTTCTTCTGTGTCAGCACTTCAAGCGCCGCTTCATCGAAGGAAGGAGCAATGATCACTTCGAGGAAAATGCCGTGGAGCTGATCGGCAGTCTCCTTATCGACCGTCTTGTTCAGTGCGACAATGCCGCCGAATATGGACTGGGAATCTGCTTCGTGTGCATTTTTGAACGCCTCTGCAATCGTTGCGCCTGTGCCCACACCGCACGGATTCATGTGCTTTACCGCCACAGCTGCCGGCATGTCGAATTTCTTCGCCAGTGCAAAGGCCGTATCCGCATCCCGCAGGTTGTTGTAGGAGAGCGCCTTGCCATGAAGGACATCCGCATTCAGGATGGTATTGTGCTTATCCGACGTACGGACAAGACGGGCAGTCTGATGTGGATTCTCCCCGTAGCGCAGCGCTTCTTCCGCCTGGCTGAAATGATTCACGATCGCCTGGTCGTAATCATTCGTGTGGCTGAATACTTTGATCATCAGACCCCGCCGGTATGTAATGTCCAGAGTGCCTTCCTCTATTTTCTGGATCACTTCCCCGTAATCTTCAGGATCCACGACCGTCGTCACATGCCTGAAATTTTTCGCTGCGGCGCGCAGCATAGTCGGGCCGCCGATATCGATATTCTCTACCGCTTCGTTTTCTGTGACCCCTTCCTTCCTGACGGTTTCCTTGAAAGGATAGAGATTGACTGCTACGAGGTCGATCGTTCCGATGCCGTTCTTCTTCAGTTCCTCCATATGCTCCGGATTGTCCCGGTCGGCAAGTATGCCTCCGTGGACCGACGGGTGGAGCGTCTTGACACGGCCGTCCATGATCTCTTCAAAATCTGTCAGGACGTTTACACCTTTGACTGCCACACCGAAGGATTCAATCGCCTTTTGTGTCCCTCCGGTCGAATAGATTTCATAGCCATTTCGGACAAGACCGCGGACGAAAGCTTCCAGACCGCTTTTATCAGAAACGCTGATCAATGCTTTTTTCATCATTCCACACCTTCAATCACTTTTTTTAATGCTCTTGGATAGAGTTCATATTCGAGGCTGTGTATTTTATTCTCCAGCACTTCAAGTGTATCATTTTCAGAGATTTCAATCGCCTCCTGGGCTATGATTTCCCCTGTATCGATGCCTGCATCTACGAAATGTATCGTCACGCCAGTCACTTTCACACCATAATCGAACGCATCGGCTATCCCGTTCCTGCCCTTGAACGAAGGGAGCAGGGAAGGATGAAGATTGATGATGCGGTGCTCGTATGCCTGTATGAAGTGGCGTGAGAGTATGCGCATATAACCTGCAAGCAGTACATACTCCACCTCATATTCATGCAGTGCTTCAAGTATCGCATGCTCATGGGATTCTCCTGATTCAAAGTCTTCCCGCTGGAATACGCGTGCCGGCACCCCGAGCCTTCCTGCACGCTCGATTGCATGGGCATTTCCGTGATCTGTGATCAAGACTTCCACGTCTATGCCGATGCCGCCTGAATGCCTGACCAGGTTCTCGAAGTTCGAGCCGCCGCCGGAGGCAAGGACCGCCGCTTTAACGGCCATGGATCCTGACTCCGCTTTCTCCGGTCACAGTACCGATGATCTGTGGGTTTTCCCCCGCCGATTCGAGCACGCGGACAGCTTCGTCTGCAGCATTTTCATCAACTGCAACTATGAAACCAATCCCCATATTGAAAACGTTGTATGCTTCCCGGGAGTCGATTTCGCCAAGCTCGAGCAGCCATGAAATGATGCGGGGCACTTCGATGCCGCTCACGTCAATATCCGCACCAAGATGTTCGGGCAGGGCGCGCGGGATGTTTTCGATGAAACCGCCTCCGGTAATATGGCTCATCGCTTTGACATCCACCTTTTCCATGAGTGCCTGCACGCCTTTTACATAGATGCGTGTCGGTTCAAGCAGCTGATCGATGATCGGCTGCCCGTCAAGATCGCCGTTTACATCAATGTCATTGTCAGCAATGAGTTTCCTGACCAGGCTGTAGCCGTTGGAATGGATGCCGCTTGAGGCGAGGCCGATGATCCTGTCCCCCGGCTTTACGCCGGAGCCGTCGATGTATTCCTCCTTCTCCACTGCACCGGCGGCGAACCCGGCAATGTCATATTCGCCGCTTCCGTACATCTCACCCATCTCTGCAGTCTCCCCGCCGATCAGTGCACAGCCGGCCTGCACGCAGCCTTCCGACACACCGTCCACGATGTCAGCAACCATTTCCGGAACCACTTTATTGACAGCGATGTAATCGAGGAAATAGAGCGGCTCGGCACCGGTTGTCAGAATATCGTTCACACACATCGCCACCGCATCGATGCCGATCGTAGTATGACGCCCGTGATCGATCGCGAGTTTGAGTTTCGTACCGACACCATCCGTGCCCGATACGAGTACCGGAGATTTCATATTAAGTTCGGACAGGTCGAATGCCGCACCGAAGCCGCCCAAGCCGCCGATGACTTCCCTGCGCATCGTGCGCCGGACATGAGTCTTCATTCTTTCAACCGCTTCATAGCCGGCTTCGATATCGACGCCGGCCTTCTTGTATTGTTCTGACATGTCAGACTCCTTTCGTCTTCAGATCTTTTTCCTGAGGCAGGACCTGGTCAATGATTTCAATCGGATAGTTCCCCGTAAAGCATGCATCACACTGCCCTCTTGAGCCGTATGAATGATAGACGTCATGCATCGCGTCCACCGACAGATACGTCAGGGAGTCCGCATCGATTTCCTCACGGATCTCCTCGGTGGATTTCTGGGATGCGATGATTTCCGCATGGGTGGACACATCAATGCCATAGAAGCATGGATTTTTAAGCGGCGGTGAAGATACGCCCATGTGTACCTCTTTCGCCCCCGCCTTCCTGAGTGCCTTCACGATGAAGCGGCTCGTCGTCCCCCGCACGATGGAATCATCGATGACGATGATGCGTTTCCCTTCCACGACGTCCCTCACCGGTGAGAGCTTCATGCGTACAGCGCGTTCGCGCGCCTCCTGCCCGGGGGAGATGAATGTCCTGCCGACGTAGCGGTTCTTCAGCAGCCCCTGCTCCTGCTTGATGCCCGCTTCCTCCGAGAATCCTTTGGCTGCAGCCAGACTCGAATCCGGGACGCCGATGACGATGTCTGCGTCCACATCCATCTCTTTGGCCAGCTGTTTGCCGAGCGATTTGCGGATCGTGTACGTTGAAGTGTGACGGAATTCCGAATCCGCCCGTGCGAAATATATATATTCCATCGAGCACATATTCGGCTTCTCGCTGTCCGTATACCGGTCGAAGTCGATACCGTCATCACTCAGTGTGATCAGTTCCCCCGGCTCGATATCACGGATATACTCCGCACCGGTCGCCGTAAATGCACACGTCTCACTGGCCACGCAGTAGGAGTCGTCTATCTTTCCGAGCATGAGCGGGCGGACGCCATGGTCATCAAGCGCAATCGTCAGTGAATCTTCATCCAGCACGACGAAGGCAAATGCGCCCTTAAGCTGCCTGAGTGCTGATTTCATACGCGTCTTCCTGTCACTGCTCTTATTCTTGCGGAGCAGATGTGCCAGAACTTCCGAATCGGATGATGTCTGGAAGATCGCCCCATCATCCTCCAGTGCCGTGCGGAGTTTCACCGCGTTCACCAGATTGCCGTTATGGGCGAGGCCGAGATCACCGCGGTGGCTCTTGAACAGGAACGGCTGTACGTTGGACAGTTCGCTGCCGCCTGTCGTCGCATACCGCACATGTCCGATGGCATGCGGGAATTTGCGCAGGGAGACCAGCTGGTCCTTCGAGAGCGCCTCGGTCAGGAGCCCCATGCCGCGGGCACCGAACAGATAATCGCCGCTCGAGCATACGATGCCCGCGCCTTCCTGGCCCCTGTGCTGCAGGCTGTGCAATCCGATATACGTCAGTTCGCTTGCCCGTTCATGATTCCATACTCCAAATATTCCACATTCTTCGTTCAATCCACGGATGTCATACATTTCGGGATTGCCCCTTCCCACGCTTCTGCAACTTCAGCAAGATCTCTCCTGATCTCTGCATCACGTGTTTTGATTCTGAATCCTTCTTCTGTCAGTCTTCCTATCTCCACTGCATCTTTGATTTCTTTTCCGGCATCCGCAACAACGATGTATCTCGATGCGTTCTCGGCGAAGAGGTCCTCGCCGTCGATATCAACCGAAACATCCAGGCCGAGTCCATGGAATGCAGCGAGCTGTGCCAGTTTGACGGCGATGCCGCCGCGTCCCACCGGAGAAATCTTCCTGATGTCACCTTCTGTGAGGCGCCGGCGCAGATCCATGCCGCGGCTGTATTCGAGTTCAAGGTCGATCTCGCGGGTCTGTTTCGACACTTCATTATCAATCAGTTTTTCGATCTGGCTTCCTGCGAACGATTTCTCCGTCTCTCCCACCAGGTACAGCGCATCTCCCGTTCCGATGGACAGACCGTCCATGAAATTCACATCTTCGATCAGTCCGACCATGCCGATGACCGGTGTCGGCAGGATGGAAGCGGTCCTGTTTTCATTGTACAGGCTCACATTGCCGGAGACGACCGGCGTTACGAGTGCCCGGCAGGCTTCCGCCATCCCTTTCGTCGATTCTTCAAGCTGGCTGTAGATTTCAGGGTTTTCAGGGCTGCCGTAGTTCAGACAGTCCGTCATCGCAAGCGGTTCGGCACCTGTCGCTATGATGCTTCTGAATGCCTGTGCAACCACTTCCTTGCCGCCGTTGTATGGATCCGCATAGACATAGCGGCTCTTGCCGTCGATAGCCATCGCAATCGCCTTCTTTGTCCCTTCGACCCTGACGACGCCGGAGCCGAATCCGGACTTCTGTACCGTATTCGAACCGACCTGGTTGTCATACTGCTCGTAGATGTAACGCTTGGAACCATGTGTCGGGTGACCGGTCAATTCATCGAACACTTTGTTCAGATCTTCTTTTGAATAGTCATAGATCTTTTCATCCGTCTGTGGTTTTCTGCCTTCGAGGATATAGACAGGCGCTTCATCGGACAGAGGCTGTACCGGGATATCCGCATAAAGTTCATCTTCATAATAAAGTTTCAGCCTGTCCGAATCCGTCACCTCGCCGATGACTGCCGCGTCGAGCTCGAAGTTTTCGAACATATCGAGAAACTTCTGCTCCGTACCGTCTTCGACAACGAGCAGCATGCGCTCCTGGGTTTCGGAAAGCATCATTTCATAAGGGCTGATCCCCGCTTCCCTCACCGGCACCTGCTCCAGGTAGAGGTTCATGCCCGCTTCGCCTTTGGCCGCCATCTCAGAGCTTGAGGAAGTAAGGCCGGCCGCCCCCATATCCTGGATGCCGACGAGTTCAGGCTGATCGATGGCAGCAAGCGTCGCTTCCATGAGTTTCTTGCCCGTGAACGGGTCTCCGATCTGCACGGACGGCCGTTTGGATTCGGACTCTTCACTCAGCTCTTCCGAGGCGAATGTTGCACCGTGGATACCGTCGCGCCCCGTCTTGAGACCGACGTAGATCACCTTATTGCCGATACCTTTAGCTGTACCCTTCTGCACTTTGTCATGGTCCATCACGCCTACGCACATCGCGTTGACCAGCGGATTCCCGTCATATGACGGATCGAAATCCACTTCCCCGGATACTGTCGGTATGCCGATGCAGTTGCCGTAGCCGCCGATGCCGGAGACGACGCCGCGCAGCAGTCGGCGGTTGTTCGCTCCAGTCAGTTCGCCGAATCTGAGAGAATTGAGCAGCCCGACCGGGCGTGCACCGATGGAGACGATGTCACGGATAATGCCGCCGACACCCGTCGCGGCTCCCTGATACGGTTCGACTGCCGAGGGATGATTATGGGACTCCACTTTGAAGACGACCGCCTGGTTGTCACCGATGTCCACAACACCCGCACCTTCACCAGGTCCCATCAGCACGCGTTCCCCGGAAGTCGGGAACTGCTTGAGGAAAGGTTTTGAATGCTTATATGAGCAATGTTCACTCCACATTACCGAGAAAATGCCGGTCTCCGTGTAGTTCGGCTCCCGGCCGAGAATATCGATCACCTTTTCGTACTCCGCATCCGTCAGGCCCATTTCCGCATAGAGTTTCTGGTTTCTGATGTCTTCTATTGCTGGTTCATTGAATCTAGACATGATTTGCCTCCCACTTGATCATTTCCTCAAATAATTTCAATCCATCGTCGCTGCCGAGCAGCGTCTCAAGCGCACGTTCAGGGTGCGGCATCATGCCGAGCACGTTGCCGCGTTCATTCACGATGCCGGCGATGTCATTCCTCGAACCGTTCGGGTTTTCATTGTATGTCAGTACAATCTGGTTGTTTTCTGCCAGCTTTTCATATGCCGCATCGTCACAGTAATAATGGCCCTCCCCATGGGCAACCGGATATATGACATCTTCATCTTTCCCGTAGCCGCGGGTGAATGCCGTTTCATTGTTGACGACTTTCAACGATTCATTGCGGGAGACGAAAGTATGCTGATCGTTGAAGATGAGGGCGCCCGGGAGCAGTCCGATTTCAGTCAGGATCTGGAAACCGTTGCATATGCCGAGAACCGGCTTGCCTCCATCCGCCGCTTCTTTGATCGCTTTTGTCACCGGGGCGACCGCCGCCATCGCTCCGCTGCGGAGATAGTCCCCGAAGGAGAAGCCGCCGGGGATGAGCACACCATCATACCCGGTGAGCGATGCCGCCCTGTAATCTACAAATTCCGCCTCGGCCCCGGCCTTCAAAGCGGCATTCAGCAGGTCGCGGTCACAGTTGGAACCTGGAAACTGTATCACAGCGAATTTCTTCATTCCGACACCTCATCCAAAATTGTATACTCATACGTTTCGATCACTGTATTGGTGAACAGGCGTTCAGACAGGGATTTGACTATTCTGTCAATGTTGTCCGCCTCCGTCTCATCAATATCAAAATAGAGGACCTTGCCGACACGGATATTGCTGATTTCATCATGCCCGAGTTCATTCACTGCACGGTTCAGCGCCTCACCCTGTGTATCGAGCACCTGCGGTTGTAGTGTCACTTTAAGTTCTACTTTTTTCATTATTTTACTGCCTCCATCTTTTCATAGAATTTTGTGTAAGTATCGATGAGGGATCCTGTGTTTTCGCGGTAGACATCCTTGTCGAAATTTTCATTGGTCCCGGCGCCCCATATGCGGCATGTATCCGGGGATATTTCATCGGCAAGGAGGATGTCCCCTGCATTATCCCTGCCGAATTCGATTTTGAAATCGGCCAGTTCCATACCCATCATGTCCATCATCCTGATGAGGATATCGTTGACTTTGAGCGCCGCCGCCTTCAGTTCCCCGATTTCTGCTCCGGTTGCAAGACCGAGTTCCAGCACATGGCCGTCTGTCAGTATCGGGTCATTCAGCGCGTCTTTTTTATAATAAAATTCCACAAGCGGCGGTGTGAATTCCGCACCTTTTTCAAAACCGAGCCGTTTGACAATACTTCCGGCCGCCCTGTTGCGTACCGTCACTTCCAGCGGAATGATAGCCACCGGTTTCACAGTCTGTTCCGTATCGCTTACGCGTTCGATGAAGTGGGACTTTACGCCGTTTTTCTCCATATATTTGAAAATGTCGGAGGAAATAAGGTTGTTCAGCCGGCCCTTTCCTTCCATGAAATCATGCCTGACACCGTTGCCGGCCGTCACTTCATCCTTGTATTCGATACGGAGCACTTCAGGATCTTCAGTCTTAAAAACTTTTTTAGCCTTGCCTTCATACAGCAGCATCACTTAGGCTCCTTTGTGAAATCGCGGCTGAGCGCGTCCAGTGTGTTGTCGAGATTGCCGGTGAGCACAGTGACATGCCCCATCTTGCGGGCCGGCTTGCGCACCGATTTGCCGTATATATGCACATGCCATTCCGGATGCGTAAACAATTCATTGTCCAGCCGGTCCAGATCCTCGCCCAGCAGATTCATCATGACCGCATTCTGATAGAGATGCACTTCCGGCATCGGGTGATCCAGTATCGAAAGGATATGCGCATCGAACTGGCTGATATTGCATGCCTCGATCGAATAGTGCCCGGAATTGTGGGGGCGCGGTGCAATCTCATTTACATAGAGTGTGCCGTCCCTGTCGATGAAGAACTCGATGGTGAATGCCCCGACAAAGTGCAGTGCGTCCATGATCTTCGCCGCTTCCTTCTGCGCCTCTTCCGTGTAGTCCACTCTTGAAGGGACGATCGTGCGGTAGAGGACCTGGTCCTTGTGGAGATTTTCCTGAAGCGGGAAATGGATAACCTGACCGCCCACACTCCTTGCGATGGTCAGGGACACTTCCCGCTCAAGCGCGATGTATTTTTCGGCCACAAACGCCGTTTCACCAAAAGGGATGCCGGCTGCATCGATATCCGCATCCCTTTCCAGCAAATACTGGCCTTTGCCGTCATAACCGCCGGTCGCCGTCTTGACAATGACAGGCGAGCCGTGCGTTTCCATGAATATGCGCACATCATCTTCTGACGCCACTTTTTCATAAGGGACGATTCTCGCACCGGACGCACTGATCGCCTCCTTTTCCGTCTCACGGTTCTGCAGTGTCAGCACCGTCTCTGCCCCCTGCGGCACATGGTAGTCGTCGACCAGCGTGTGCAGGATTTGTGCGTCTATGTTTTCAAACTCATAAGTGACGACATCGGACATTTCGCACAGCGATTTCAATGCTTCAAGATCACCGAATTCCGCATTGATGAACGTGTGGCTCGTCGCACTTGCCGGTGCATCCTCCGACGGGTCGAGTACCGCCACTTTGTAGCCCATCCTGAGCGCCGACTGTGCCATCATCTTCCCGAGTTGTCCGCCGCCGATGATTCCGATGGTCGCTCCGGGTGCCAGTTTAATCGAGGTCATCCTGCATCTCCCCCACTTTATCTTCGAGTGATTTCTGATAGTCATCCAGCTTCCCGTAAAGCTCCGGCGAGTTCACTGCCAGCATGCGTGCGGCCAGAATCC
>Ga0079225_10002308_pt1 | contig 10921 bp, 9 predicted proteins | sample Poulit2012_FD_76344 | JGI IMG/M metagenome (GOLD analysis project Ga0079225, IMG submission 76344) | Agricultural soil microbial communities from Georgia to study Nitrogen management - Poultry litter 2012 | ecosystem: Environmental > Terrestrial > Soil > Agricultural land | place: USA: Georgia...
CTACGGCCACACCGGCACCAGGTTGCGGTCCCCGTAGGCCTGGTCGATGCGGCGCACCGGCGGCCAGTACTTGGACTGGATCCGCATGGCGGTGGAGGTGTGGGACCCGGTGGCGTCATCGTCGCTCGCCCGCATCCCGGGATAGACCGCGACCTCCCGGGAGTAGGGGTGGGGCCAGTCCTCGGCCGCGATCGAGGCAGCGGTGTGCGGGGCACCGACCAGCGGATTGTCCTCGGCCGGCCACTCCCCTGCCGCGACCTTGTCCGCCTCGGCCGCGATCATCAGCATCGCGTCGACGAAACGGTCGATCTCCTCCAGGTCCTCCGATTCGGTGGGTTCGATCATCAGCGTGCCGGCCACCGGGAAGGACATGGTGGGGGCGTGGAAGCCGTAGTCGATCAGGCGCTTGACGACGTCGTCGACGGTGATGCCGGTGCGGGCGGTCATCGGTCGCAGGTCCACGATGCATTCGTGGGCGACCAGGCCCTCGTCCCCGGTGTAGAGGATCTCGTAGGCTTGGGAGAGACGGCTGGCCATGTAGTTGGCGGCCAGCACCGCGGCCTCCGTGGCATGGCGCAGCCCTTCCGGGCCCATCAGGCGGATGTAGGTCCACGAGATCGGCAGGATCGACGGCGAGCCGTAGGGCGCCTGGGAGACCGGGGGGCCGGCGTGCTCCTGGTCCTGGCTGCCGAGCACCGGGTGCTCCGCCTTCTGCATGGCCGGGTGCCCCGGCAGGAAGGGAGCCAGATGGGCCTTGGCCGCCACCGGCCCCACCCCGGGCCCGCCCCCGCCGTGCGGGATGCAGAACGTCTTGTGGAGATTCAGGTGGGACACGTCCCCACCGAACTCGCCGAGCTTGGCGACCTGGAGCAGGGCGTTGAGATTGGCACCGTCGACATAGACCTGGCCGCCGGCGTCATGGATCAGCTGGCAGACGGTGCGCACCTCCTCCTCGTACACGCCGTGCGTGGAGGGGTAGGTGATCATGATCGCGGCGAGATGCTCTCCGTGGTCCTTGATCTTCTGCTTCAGGTCGTCGAGGTCGATGTTGCCGCGTGCGTCGGAGTCGACCACCACCACCCGCAGCCCCGCGTTGACGGCGGAGGCGGCATTGGTGCCGTGCGCGGAGGAGGGCACCAGGCACACGTCCCGCTCGCCCTCGCCCCGCGAGGCATGGTAGGCGCGGATGGCCAGCAGCCCGGCGAACTCCCCCTGGGAACCGGCATTGGGCTGCAGGGAGACGGTCTCGTAGCCGGTCAGGTCCGCCAGCCAGGTCTCCAGCTGGGTGATCATCTCCAGGTAGCCCTCGACGTCCTGGCGCGGGGCGAAGGGGTGGACGGCATTGAACTCCCGCCAGCTGATGCCCGCCATCTCGGTGGCCGCGTTGAGCTTCATGGTGCACGAGCCCAGCGGGATCATGCCGCGGTCCAGCGCGAAATCGCGGTCGGCCAGGCGCCGCAGGTAGCGCATCATCGCGGTCTCGGAGCGGAAGGAGGCGAACACCGGATGCTGCAGGAAGGCGTCGCGGCGCACCAGCTCGCCCCAGTTCGCGCCCGAGTCGGCCGCGCCGGGCTGCCCGTCCGGGTCCGGGGCGTAGGGCGCGAACACCGCGGCGATCGCCTGCAGATCGTGGGCGGTGACGGTCTCGTCCAGGGACAGCTGGACCACGTCGGGCCCGACGGTGTGGAGCAGGAAGCCGGCCTCCGCGGCCGCGGCGGCGATGTCGTCGGCCAGTCCCGTGGTCCGGATCTGGAGGGTGTCGTAGAAGCTGTCGTGGACCAGCTCGAGACCGGAAGCACGCAGGTGCGCGGCCAGGGCGGCGGCGCGGTCGGCGACCTGGCGTCCGATCCGGGTCAGTCCCTGCGGGCCGTGGTACACGGCGTACATCGCGGCCATCACCGCCAGCAGCACCTGCGCCGTGGTGATGGCGCTGGTGGCCTTCTCGCGACGGATGTGCTGCTCCCGGGTCTGCAGGGACAGGCGGTAGGCAGGGACGCCGTCGGCGTCCTTGGACACCCCCACCAGACGGCCGGGCAGCTGCCGCTCCAGGCCCTTGCGGACGGCGACGTACCCGGCGTGGGGGCCGCCGAAGCCCAGGGGGATCCCGAAGCGCTGGGAGGTGCCGATGGTCACGTCCGCCCCGAGGGACCCCGGGGAGGCCAGCATGGTCAGCGCCAGCAGGTCGGCGGCCACGACCGCGACCGCCTTGGTCTCCTTGATCGCGGCGAGGACGTGGCTGGGATCCCAGACCCGCCCGGAGGCGCCGGGGTACTGCACCAGGGCGCCGAAGAAGTCCTCCTCGGGGATCCCTGCGGCTCCCTCGCCGGCGAAGTCGACCTCGCGCAGCTCGATGCCGAGCCCGTCGGCCCGGCCCTGCAGCACCGCCTTGGTGGCGGGGAAGGTGTCCGAGTCGACCAGGAACACGGGGGCCTTGCGGCGGGCCGCCCGGCGGGCCAGCATCAGAGCCTCCGCCGCGGAGGTGGCCTCGTCCAGGGTGGAGGCGTTGGAGACGTCCATCCCGGTCAGGTCGCAGATCATGGTCTGGAAGGTCAGCAGCGCCTCCAGGCGGCCCTGGGAGATCTCCGGCTGGTAGGGGGTGTAGGCGGTGTACCAGGCCGGGTTCTCCAGCACGTTGCGCTGGATCACGGCGGGGGTGTGGGTGCCGTAGTAGCCCTGGCCGATCAGGGAGCGTCGGACCGTGTTGCGCTGGGCCAGCATCCGCAGCTCCTCGAGCGCGGCGGTCTCGCTGATCCCCGGGGGCACCGCGGTGCCCGTATCCGGTTCGAGCAGGATCGTGGAGGGCACGGCGCGCTCGATCAGCTCGTCCAGACTGTCCAGGCCGAGGGTGTCGAGCATGTGGCGCTGGGCACTCGCGTCGATGCCCACGTGCCGGTGGACGAAGGAGTCGTGGTCGAAGGCGGGCGATGCGGTCATGGAGGAATAGCCCCTGGGTTCTCGAAGTGTCGGATGGGTCGCTGCCGAGCGGTCGGGCGAGCCGCCGACCCCGACCCGGTGTCCTGCGGGATCGGGGCGGCGGGCCGCGCGGTGCCCTGCGGGTGCACAGAGATGCTCAGCACGAGATGCTCAGGACTCGGTGAAGGACCGGTAGTCCTCGGCCGACAGCAGATCGTCGGGCAGGGACTCGATGCTCGCCCTGAGCAGCCAGCCCTCCTCGAAGGGGGAGGAGTTCACCAGTTCCGGAGCATCGACGACCTCCTGGTTCACCTCGACGACGGTGCCGTCGACCGGGGAGAACAGGTCGGAGACGGACTTGGTGGACTCGATCTCGCCCATCTCGGTGCCGGCCTTGATCTCCTCCACCACCTCGGGCAGGTCGACGTAGACCACGTCGCCGAGCTGGCCGGCCGCGAAGTCGGTCACGCCGATCACGGCGTGGCCGGCGTCGTCCAGGCGCACCCACTCGTGGTCCTTGCTGTAGCGGAGCTCATCGGTCATGTCAGGTCCTTCCAGGTACGGGTCGAGGTTCAGGATCGGGAGTAGAACGGCAGGTCGACGACACGGACGGGCAGGTCCTTGCCACGCACATCGGCGACCAGCTCGGTGCCGGCGGCGGTGAGGTCGGGGCGGACGAAGGCCATCGCGATGGGGTGGCCGAGGGTCGGCGACAGCGCGCCGGAGGAGATGGAGCCGACCGCCTCACCGCCCGGGGTGCGCACCTCGGACCCGGCGCGGGCGGCGCGACGGCCGTCGGCGACCAGGCCCACCAGCACCGGCAGCTGCGAGGTGTCGGCCGCTTCGAAGGCGGCCCGGCCGACGAAGTCCTGCTTGGACTTCAGCGCCACCACGCGTCCCAGCCCGGACTGGGCGGGGTGCAGATCGCGGCCGATCTCGTGGCCGTACAGCGGCATCCCGGCCTCCAGGCGCAGGGTGTCACGGCAGGCCAGCCCGCAGGGCGCGAGGTCCTTCCCGCCTGCCTCCGTCAGCTGCTGCCACAGCTCGGCGGCCCGCTCGGCCGGCAGGTACAGCTCGAAGCCGTCCTCCCCGGTGTACCCGGTGCGCGCGATCAGCAGGTCCTGATCGCGGTAGCTGCCCTGCAGGACCCGGTAGTTCTTCAGCGCGGCCACCTCCTCGGCGCCGACCCCGACGACCCCGTGCTCCCCTTCGGTCAGGGCGCGCAGCAGGATCTCCTGGGACCGGGGTCCCTGCACGGCGATCAGGGCGGTCCGGTCCGAGGCGTCGTCGACGACGACGTCGAAGCCCGCCGCCCGTACGGTCAGCTCCGCGGAGTCGGCCTCGGCGTTGGAGGCGTTGGCGACCAGCAGGAAGTGGTCCTCCGCCAGTCGATAGGTGATCACGTCGTCGACGATCCCGCCGTCCTCGGTCAGCAGCAGCGAGTACTTCGCCCGTCCCACCGACATCGCCGAGAGCCGGCCGGCCAGGGCGTGGTCGAGGGCGGCCGCGGCCTCGGGGCCGCGCAGGTGGATCTCCCCCATGTGGCTGAGGTCGAAGATGCCGGCGCGCTCGCGCACGGCGGCGTGCTCGGCGAGGTCGGAGCCGTAGCGAACGGGCATGTTCCAGCCGGCGAAGTCGGTGAAGGTCGCTCCCAGCGACTCGTGGACCTCTTCCAGAGGTGTGCTGCGCAGCGCCTGCTCGGCCATATCGCTCCTTCTCGTCCCGGGACGCACTGCCGCCCCTGTGCGCGGCAACGGCGGGCTCGCGGACCGTCGGTCGCACGCCGTCGTGCCACAGCTCACCCTACCGCCACCAGGCGCGGGCGGGGCCGTGATCAGCGGGCGGGCCCGTGATCAGCGGGCGGGCCCGGGATCAGCGGGCGGGGCCGGGACCGGGCTCCGCGGGAGTCCCGTGGCACCGCCCGGGTCCACGACCGACGGGTCGGCGGGCCCGCGTCCTGCCCGGCACGGCTTGTACGGTGGACCCGTGACAAGGGAAGGCACCGACGAATGGCCCATCCGGATCCGCAGCCCGCGGCTGGTGATCCGCGAACCGGGCGACGCTGATCGCAGCGCGATGATCCGGCTGATGACCGACCCCGTCACCCGCGAGTACCTGGGCGGGGCGGTGGACTACGCCTCCCGGCAGGCGCTCGAGCTCTCCCCGCTCGGGCTGACCTGGGGACGCTGGGCCCTGGCCCTGGGGGAGGACGACACCATGATCGGCTCCATCTCCCTGAGCTACGACCGGGGTGAGCTGGAGCTGTCCTACGCATTGCTGCCCGAGTACACGGGCCAGGGGTACGCGGCCGAGTCGTGCCTGGCGCTGCTGGGCTGGGCGCGGGAGGAGCTCGAGGACGAGCATGTCATCGCGGTGACCCAGACCCGAAACAAGCGCAGTGTGGCCCTGCTGCGCAAGCTGGGATTCACGGTGCGCAAGGGGCTCGAGGAGTTCGGGGCCCAGCAGCTGCTGCTGGAGCGTTCCCTGGGCGACCCTCTTCCGGTGCACTCCCAGCTGATCCAGACCGAAGCGGACCCGCCCCCGCCGACGCGCCGCTGAGCCCGCCTCGCGCCTGCCGCCCCGCCCGGCTCATCCCCTCGCGACCGGGCAGGTCAGGCAGCGCGGGCCGCCGCGCCCGCGCCCCAGCTCGTCCCCGTCGAACTCGAGCACCTCGACCCCTTCCCTGCGCAGGTGGTCGTTGGTGGCGGCGGCGCGCTCATAGGCCACCACCGTGCCGGGTGCCAGGGCCAGCACGTTGCATCCGGCGTCCCACTGTTCGCGGGCGGCGGCGTAGGTGTCCAGCGGCGGTGTGATCACCCGCAGGGCGGGCACCCCCAGGCCCTCGGCCAGCACCGTGTCCATCTCGTCGGCGGCCCGGGCCCGGGTCACCAGTCGCCCGCCCGCCCGCGTGACCTCGAAGGTCTCCAGCCGTCCCAGCGGGCCGTAGCGCAGCACGGTCTCGGGGTCGATCACGGTGGTGACGGTGTCCAGGTGCATCATCGAGCGCCGGTGGGGCAGCGCCACGGCGATCACCTTCTCGACCCTCCCGTGCTCCAGCAGCCCCGCGGCCAGGCGCTCGATGCCCACCGCGCTGCTGCGCTCGGACAGACCGACGGCCACCGTGCGGGGCGACAGCACCATCACGTCGCCGCCCTCGACGGTCGCAGTGGTGGCCTGGCCGAGGTCCGGGGCGAGGATCCGGGCGGGGGCGCCGGAGCCGGTGAACAGCGGGTGGTGGCGGTAGATCGTCTCCAGGTGCAGGCTCTCGCGGCGCCGGGCCCTGCGGCGCATGGGGCTGATGGCCGCGACATCGCCGATCCACGCCGAGGGGTCCCGGGTGAACAGGTGATTGGGCAATGGATCCAGGACCAGCTCATCCGGCCCGGCACGCTGCAGAGAGATGGAACGCGGCGCCACCCCCAGCTCCCGCAGCTCGGCCACCGTGATCCCTGCCACCAGCACATCGACCAGGGGCTGGGCGGGCATCTCGGTCAGCACCTCGGAGAGGTCCTGCACCGCGATGTCGCCCAGGACGGCCGGCTCCAGAGCCGCCCGCAGCAGCTCGTGGCGTGCCTGCGGCTGCTCGAGCAGGTCGGTCAGCAGCGCGGTCAGCTCGAGCACCTCGGCGCCCCGGCTGCGCAGCAGCGAGGTGAACACGTCGTGCTGGGCGGCGGCCCGGTCGCGCCACAGCACTTCGTCGAAGAGGAACCGCTCGCGGGTCTCGGGGGTCAGCCGCTCCAGCTCGGGGCCCGGCCTGTGCACGATCACCTGTCGCAGCGGCGAGGTCTCGTCCCGGATCCCTCGCCCGCCGGTGCCTGCTGCCGTCATGGCCCGCCCCTCCCCTCGCTGTCAGGTGCGTGCACGCTAACAGGATGCGGCCACGACAGTGGCTACCCTGGAGACATCACCATTCACTCGTGAAGGAGTCACCATGGCCGCTCTGAGGATCCCGACCACCACCTACGCCGACGGCGGCGAGCTGCCGCTGATCGGCTTCGGCACCAGTTCGCTCAAGGGCCGCGGAGGCGCCGACTCCGTGGCCGCCGCGCTGCGCGCCGGGTACCGGCTGATCGACACGGCGGCCCAGTACGGCAACGAGGCGGCGGTCGGCGAGGCCGTGCGGACCAGCGGCGTGGATGCCGAGCAGGTGCTGGTGACCACGAAGATCGCCGGCGGCGACCAGGGGCGCGAGGCGGCCCGTGCCGGATACACCGAGTCCCTGCGCCGGCTCGGTGCGAGCAGCGCCCACCTGGTGCTGATCCACTGGCCCAACCCCTCGCGCGGACTCGCGCTGGACACCTGGCGCACCCTGATCGACCTCAAGCAGGAGGGCCTGGCGGCCCATATCGGGGTGTCGAACTTCCGGCCCGAGCAGCTGCAGGAGCTGTTCGATGCCACCGGCGTGTGGCCCGAGGTCAACCAGATCCAGCTCTCCCCGGCCCTCCAGCGCACCGAGGCGGTGGCCTTCCACCGCGAGCACGGCGTCATCACCCAGGCCTGGGGCCCGCTGGGCGGGCGCGAGGGGCTCGCCGAGCAGTTCGTGATGCGCAAGCTCGCTGCCAAACATGGCGCCACCACCTCGCAGATCGCCCTGCGCTGGGCGCTGGACCAGGGGATCGTGGTGATCCCGAAGTCCTCGGATCCGCAGCGGCAGCTGGACAACGCCACCGTCGACCATGTCGCGCTCGACGAGGAGGACCGCTCGCTGCTGGCGACCCTGGACCTGGGCGAGGACTCGGCCTGGGATTCCCGCGTCCACGAGGAATGGTGAGCTCCTCGCGCCAGTTCCAGCCCGGTGCCGAGCATCGCGAGATCGTCTTCCTGACCGGTTCGGGCATCAGCGCCCGGACCGGTCTGGGGACCTTCCGCGGCCCCGACGGGCTGTGGGCGCTGGACCCGGAGATCGAGGCGGCGATGCACGCCGATCGGCTCCCGGAGTCGTTGCCGGACCTGTGGCGGGTGTGGGGGCGGATGGCGGGGATCGCCCTCGAGAAGGGCCCCACCCCCGGCCATCGGGCGATCGCGCGGCTGGGTGCCCCGGTGATCACCCAGAACATCGACGGGCTGCATCAGGCGGCCGGCAGCGAGGTCGTCGCCGAGCTGCACGGCAGCGCGCTGGACGCCACCTGCCTGGGTCCGCAGTGCAGGTGGCGGGCCCCTCTGATGCCGGGGACGGGATCACGCGCCGAGGACCACGGCGCGCCCGAGAGCTGTCCGCACTGCGGGGCACCGACCCGCCCGGACGTGGTGCTGTTCGACGAGACCCTGCCCGAGCCCGCGCTCGAGCTCGCGGTGCGCCTGGCGCAGCGGGCCGATCTGTTCGTCGCGGTGGGCACCAGCGGGATCGTGTTCCCCGCCGCTCACCTGGCGCCGGCCGCGCGCGCTTCGGGAGCCACCACCGTGCTGGTGGACATCGCGCCCCCGCAGTCACCTGCCCTGCGTGCGGCCTTCGATCACGTCATCGCGGGCGACGCCCATGAGGTGCTGCCCGACTGGGAGCGCCGGGCCAACGGCCGGTCCGGCGGTTCCTTCCTCGACCCGTTCTGAGGCTCGACCCACTCTCAGGCCCGACCCATGAGGCCCGACCCATCCTGAGGCCCGCGCGCACCGCCGGGCAAGGCTCGCGCTCAGATCCACATCGCGGGGTCGACCTGCTCCTCGGGGTGGGCGGCGCCCGCCCGCACCTCGGCGGGCACGCCGACGGCCGTGGCCAGGGCCGGGACGTCCTTGACGACCACGGCGTTCGCGCCGATCTGTGCGCCGTGCCCGATGGTGACCGGGCCGATCACCCGGGCTCCCGCCCCGATGGTCACCTCGTCCTGGACGGTGGGGTGGCGCTTGACGCGCTCCATCGACCGGCCCCCGAGGGTGACGCCGTGGTACAGCATCACATCGTCGCCCACCTCGGCGGTCTCCCCGATCACCACGCCCATGCCGTGGTCGATGAAGAAGCGCCGGCCGATAATGGCAGCGGGGTGGATCTCCACCCCGGTGACCGATCGTGCGCCCTGGGCGAGCACCATCGCCGGCAGCTTCGCCCCGCGCTTCCACAGGGCATGGGCCGCCCGGTAGGTCCAGATCGCATGCAGGCCGGGCGAGGTGAGCAGGATGATCCGGTCGTCGGTGGCGGCCGGATCGCGGCGGTGGGCCGCCGCGACGTCCTCCCGGACGGTCGCGACCGTCTCCATCACCCGGTCCAGCAGGCCACGGCCGATGCGCTCCATCACCGGTCTCGTCAATCCTGGTACTCGGCGTACAGCGGGGTGGACAGGTAGCGCTCCCCGAAGGAGGGGATCACCACGACGATGGTCTTGCCGGCGAACTCCTCACGGGCCCCGACCCGGGCGGCGGCCTCGATGGCCGCTCCGGAGGAGATGCCGACCAGCAGTCCCTCGGTGCGGGCGACGTCCCGGGCCCGCTCCATCGAGGTGGGGGCGTCGATGTCGATGACCTCGTCGTAGATCTCGCGATCCAGGATGCTGGGCACGAAGTTCGCGCCCAGGCCCTGGATCTTGTGGGGGCCGGGCTGGCCGCCGCTCAGGATCGCGGATTCCTCCGGCTCCACGGCGAAGATCTTGACCTCGGGCTTGCGCTCCTTGAGCACCTGGCCGACGCCGCTGACGGTGCCGCCGGTGCCGATCCCGGCGACCACGGCGTCGACGCCGCCGTCGGTGTCGTTCCAGATCTCCTCGGCGGTGGTGCGGCGGTGGATGTCGACGTTGGCGGGGTTGTCGAACTGCTTGACCTGCACCGCGCCGGTCTCCTCGGCGATCTGCTCGGCCTTCTCGACGGCGCCCTTCATGCCCTTGGCGGCCTCGGTGAGCACCAGCTCGGCGCCGAAGGCGCGCAGCAGCACCCGCCGCTCCTTGGACATGGACTCGGGCATCGTCAGCACCACCTTGTAGCCGCGGGAGGAGCCGATCATCGCCAGCGCGATACCGGTGTTGCCGCTGGTGGCCTCGACGATGGTGCCACCTGCCTGGAGCTGCCCGGACTGCTCGGCGGCGTCGATCATGGCCACGCCGATACGGTCCTTGACCGAGTGCGCGGGGTTGTAGAACTCGAGCTTGGCCAGCACGGTGGCCTTCACCTCGTCCCCGAGCCGGTTGAGCTTGACCAGGGGTGTGCCTCCGACCAGTTCGGAGACGTTCTCGTAGACGGGCATGCGTCCTCCTCGCAGAGAGTTCAAAGATCGACTTTGCTCGATCATAACGGCCCAACCCGAACGGGAGGGCTTTCCGCGAGCATCACGGGACGATCGTCGGGCATCGCGCCCGCTTCCGAGGGCAGGAGCAGCGGGTCAGTAGACCATCCCCATCACCTCGCGCACGCGGGCGAGGGTCTGCTCGGCGACCTCGCAGGCCCGCTCGTTGCCCGCGCGCAGGATCGCGAACAGCTGCTCGGGGTCCTGCTCGAACTCGGCGCGGCGCTCGCGGACGGGGGCCAGGTGCTCGTTGAGCGCCTCGGCGGTCAGCATCTTCAGGGTGCCCGAACCCTTGTCGCCGATCTCCTCGGCGATCTCCTGCGGGCTGCGCCCGCTGGACATCGCCGCGATCGTCAGCAGGTTCGCGACCTCGGGGCGGCCCTCGGGATCGAACGTGATCACACGGTCGGAGTCGGTCTTGGCCTTCTTGATCTTCTTCGCGGTCTCGTCGGCGCTCATCCGCAGCATCACGGTGTTGCCCAGCGACTTGCTCATCTTCGCGGCGCCGTCCAGGCCCAGGATGGTGGGCGCCGGCGACAGCAGCGCGTCGGGCTCGGTGAAGACCTGCTCGCCGCCCGCGTAGCGCTCGTTGAAGCGGCGGGCGATCACCCGGGTCTGCTCGATGTGGGGCAGCTGGTCCTTGCCGACCGGGACCACGTTGCCGTGGCAGAACAGGATGTCGGCGGCCTGGTGGACCGGGTAGGTCAGCAGCAGCCCGCCCATGGCGGACTTGCCGGCCGCGGCCAGCTCGGCCTTGACGGTGGGGTTGCGCTCCAGCTCGGGCTGGGTGACCAGCGACAGGAA
>Ga0079225_10002309_pt1 | contig 10921 bp, 10 predicted proteins | sample Poulit2012_FD_76344 | JGI IMG/M metagenome (GOLD analysis project Ga0079225, IMG submission 76344) | Agricultural soil microbial communities from Georgia to study Nitrogen management - Poultry litter 2012 | ecosystem: Environmental > Terrestrial > Soil > Agricultural land | place: USA: Georgia...
TTGCCCATGACGACGCGGTCCATCGCCTCGGTGAAACCCGCGACGAATTCGTCGGCGATCCCCTCCTGGACGAAGATGCGGTTCGCCGCGATGCACGATTGGCCGCCGTTGCGCAGTTTCGCTTTGACGGCCCCGTCGACGGCACGTTCCACATCGGCGTCATCAAACACGAGCAGCGGCGCGTTCCCGCCGAGTTCCATCGAGCTCTTGACGATGTTCTTCGCCGCCAGGCCCAGGAGCGTGCTTCCCACCCCGGTGGAGCCGGTGAAGGAGAGTTTGCGCACCCGCGGATCGGAGAGGACCGCTTCGGAGAACCCGGCGGCGTCGGTGGTGGTGACGACCCGGACGAGCTCTTCTGGCACCCCGGCCTCAATCATGAGGTCGACGACGATGCCGGTCGTCAGCGGCGTGAGGGTCGCCGGTTTCATCACCGCGGCGCAGCCGGCCGCGATCGCCGGCGCGATCTTGCGCGTGATCATTGCCATTGGGAAGTTCCACGGCGCGATGAGCACTGCGAGTCCGATCGGAGCGCGGCGGGTGAGGATCGTCGACCCACCCGCCGGGTTCTCGCGGTAAGCGCCTGCGGGGCGAAGTAGCTCCGCGGCGTACCAGCGGACGTAGTCGCACGCGTACTGCACCTCACCACGCGCTTCGGCGAGCGGCTTTCCCATCTCCGAACTGATGACGTACGCGAGCCGGTCCCGGTTCTGGATCAGCGCGTCGTAGGCATCGTGGAGCACCTGGGAGCGATGATTGGCGGTCGTCCGTGCCCACGCCCGGCCCGCCTCGTCCGCGATGCGTACCTGCGCCAACGCGTCGTGCGGGGTCGCTGACGGCAGGGTCGCGATCGGCTCTTGGGTGGCGGGATTGAGCACGGTGAACTCGCCGTCGGACGGCGCGTGGGTCTGGAATCCTGCGAGCGCGTCGGCGGCGGCCTTCTGCTCGGTGGGGGAAACGTCGCGGTGTGGGGTGGTCATGTTCTCCTTCTTCGTCTTCGAGGGGATCAGGTGGCGAGGTATCCGCCTTCGACGGGGATCGAGGCACCGGTGAGGTAGGCGGCCTCCGGGGAGGCGAGGAAGCGCACGACGGCGGCGACGTCCTCGGATTCGGCGATCCGACCCATCGGAATCGCCGCCGCGACCTTTGCCGCTTCGGCGGCCGGGTCCGGCAGGCTCTCGAGCCACTCCTGGTACAGCGGGGTGCGGGTCATTCCGGGGGCGACGGCATTGACTCGGATGTTGTATTTGGCGAGGTCCACTGCGGCCGCGGTGGTGAAGGCGAGCATCGCTCCCTTCGATGCTGAGTAGATGCCCATCGTCGGCACACCGATGCTCGCGAGCCGGGAGGTGACGTTGATGATCGCCCCGCCCCGGTCGCGCATGTGGCGGGCCGCGCCGATGAGGAGGTTCATCGCCGCGAACGTGTTCGTCTCGAAGGTTTCCCGAATTTCCTGTTCGGTGACCTCCAACAGGTCGTTCGTATGGTCGATGGCCGCGTTGTTCACGAGCACATCGAGCCGGCCGTAGGCCCCGGCCACCTCGTCGGCGAGGCCACGGGCGTTCCCCTCGCCGGTGAGGTCGGCAGGGAAGAACCTCGCGTGTTCACCGAGTTCCGATGCGACCTGCTCGCCGCGTTCTCGGGAGCGGCCGCTGATGGCCACCTGGAAACCGTCGTCGATGAGTTTTTGCGCTACGACCACGCCGATGCCCGACGTCGAACCCGTCACCAACGCCACTCGCGTCACAGAGCCATCCTCTCCTTATCACTGTCGTCTTCTCGTTCACTCTCGCCCCGGAGCGCCGGTTCCGCCGAGGCGGCGAGCCGCAGCCCCATGAGCACATAGGCGTGGGCGGCGTGGACGAGATCGCTGATCGATACTTCCTCGTTCGGTTGGTGGGCCTGGGCGTTGACATCCCCCGGGCCAAGCACCACGGTCGGCACGCCCATGCGGGCGAAGAACCCGCCTTCGCAGGCCGCCGTCCAGCCGGTCACGAGCGCGGACTGGCCCAGGGCGAGGAGCGCTTCCCGGGCGACGCGCACGAGGCGGGAATCGGGGGCTGAGCGAAACCCCGGCATTTCCATGTCCACACCTCCATTGACTTCGAACCAGTCTGCGTTGGTGAGCTCCTCGATGTCGAGCCGCAGTTGGGTCAGGAGGCACTCGAGGATACCCTCTGGTTCTTCCCCGGGCATCGTGCGCCGGTCGATCGTCACGAGGGTTTCGCGGGGGACCATCGACGTTCCGGTACCTCCGCTGATCGTGCCGACGTTCCACGTCACCGCGCCCAGCAGAGGGTCCGCCTCGTAATCGCCCGCCTGCCGGTGGTGGGCGCGCACGAGGTCGATGAGGAGACTCGCGGCTTCGATCGAGTTGGCACCGTCCTCGGGCCTGCCCGCGTGGGCGGAGGACCCGGTGATCTGCACCCAGAAGTTACTCGCGCCGCGGCAACCGACAACGACGTCGAGGTTCGTCGGCTCCGCGACGATGCACGCGAGGTACTCCTTGCCCGTAAAACGCTCGAGGGCGGCGCGGATCCCCAGGGATCGGTCCTCCTCATCCCCCGTGCACAGCAGTTCGAGCCGGATGCCCGGATGGACCCGGTGGATCGCGTCCATCGCTGCAACGACAGCGGCAAGACCCCCTTTCATGTCGGCGGCGCCGCGGCCGATGATCGCGTCGTGGCCGAAGCGAGGCCGGAACGGGTCGCCATCCCAGCCCTCCCCGGCGGGCACGACGTCGGAGTGGCCGAGGAAGAGGATCGCTGGGCCGTCCTCCGGCCCGAGCCAGGCGTGGAGGTTCTCCCGCCCGGGTTCGAATTCCCACGTCGCCACCTCTGCCCCGATCCGGCGGCACATCTCCCGCAGCCAACGAACGGTTTGTGCTTCGGTCTCGCCCGGGTTCTCGCCGCGGGCGATGATGAGCTGGCAGGTGTCGACGACGATTTGGGTGCGGCTGACGTGACCGAGGGCCGTGGCCTCAAGATCGGTGTATTCGCTCATTTCAGCTCCTCACCGCTCGCGCGAGGCGCTGAACACCTTCTTCGATCCGCTCGAGAGTCGAGGTGGCGAAGCACAGCCGGAGGCTCGACCGCATCGAGCCGTCGGTCGTGAATGCCGGCCCCGGGATGTAGGCAACGCCGTTCGCGAGCGCGCGGGGGAACAGTTCCTCGGTGTCGACGTCGGCGAGTTCGCCCTCGAAGGTCACCCAGAGGAAGAACCCGCCGTCCGGGTCGGTCGCCTGCACCGATTCACCGAAGTGCGCGTGCAGCGCCCGGCGCATCGCGTCCTTTCGTTCGGCGTACATCGGCAGGAGCCGGGTGATGTGGGATCCCAGGTGCCCTTCTTCCAGGAACTGCGCGACCGTGTGTTGCGCGGGCACCTGCGTACACGTATCCATCGCCTGCTTCGCTGCGATCGCGAGGTCGCGGATGTTCGGGTCGACATCGATCCAGCCCGTGCGCAGGCCTGGGGCGATGATCTTCGAAAACGTGCGAACGCCGAACACGAGGGGATGCTGCGGGGCTAGTTCGAGGAAGCCGGGCTCGTGCGCGCCGGAGAATCGAAGCGCCCCGTAGGGATCGTCGTCAATGATCATCGCGCCCCACGTCTCGGCAAGGCGCAGCAGTTCCTCTCGCCGGGCGCGGCTCATCGTCACCCCGGAGGGGTTCTGGAAGTTCGGCACCGTGTAGATCGCTTTCGGTGCCCGGCCCTTAGCGGCAACGAGGCCCGGAAGTTGTTCAACAACCATCCCCTCGTCGTCCACCGGTACCGGCAGGACGTCCGCCCCGTAACTCAGCGCGGTCGCGTAGCCGTTGGTGTAGGTCGGGGCTTCGATGACGACGACGTCACCGGGATCGACGAAGAGTTTGAAGGCGATGTCCAACCCCTGCATCCCGCCGCTGGTGATGAGGACGCGTTCGTCCGTCGTCGCCTGTCCGGATTCTGCGCTGAGTTTGAGGATCTGCTCCCGAAGCCGGGGTTCGCCTTCGCTTTCACCGTAGTCGTATCGCCCCCTCTTCGCGGTGCCGTACGCCGCGTCGAGTTCGGCGAGGGGGATGAGGTCCTCGCCCGGAGCGCCCATGGCGAAGCGGACGATGTCATGCTTCTGGCTCGCGAGCAGGGCCGTCGAGGAGTCGATGACCGAGCCGATGAGTTGATCGGTTCTAAGCGCGAAGGGAATAGTGATCTGGGCGTTCATAGTCCTCCTTCACTATGAGGGCGCGAGGGCAGTTGGTCAGCACCTCCGCGCCCCGGGAGCCGATTCGTACGGATTCTGAAACTTCGAAACTGTCGTGGGCGAGCCACATTCCCGCGATCATGTGGAACGTCATGTTCTCGGTGAACACGGTTTCATCACCCTCGCGAATACTCACAGTCCGCTCGCCCCAGTCCGGGGGATAGCCGATGCCGATCGAATAGCCGAGCCGGGAGTCCTTTCGTAGACCGTTGCGTTTCATCACCGCATTCCACGCGGCGGTGACGTCTTCCGGGGTGTTGCCGGGCTTCATTTCTTCCAATGCCGCGTTGAGCCCTTCGACCGTCGCTCCCGCGACCCGGTCCAGTTCCCGGGAGGGGGTGCCGAGGATGACGCTGCGGGCGAGCGGGCTGTGGTAACGCTGGTAGACCCCGGCGAGTTCCACCGAAACGATCTCCCCCTTCGCGACCGGCGTGGCGCTCCACGTCAGGTGCGGAGTGTTCGCGCTCTCTCCCTGCGGGAACATCGGCACGATCGCCGGATAATCGCCGTCGATCGGCCCCACGCCCCGTGCCTGAGCCTCGAGGACCTGGGCGGCGACGACGTTGAGCGTCACCCCCTCCTCGATGGCCGCGACGGCGCTGCGCATCGCCTCCGAGGCGATCGCGCCGGCACACCTCATCAACGTGATTTCGGCCTCCGATTTCACCAGCCGTACCCAGTTGACGAGCTCTTTACTCTCCACGAGTTCCCATTCGGGGAGCTCGCGGAGGAACGAGAGGTAGGAACGCACGGCGAAGAAATGGGCATCACCTTCGAAACCCACTTTCATGCGGCGCGCGTAACCGGCGTCCCGCAGCTGCCTCGCGACCCACTCCATCGGGTGCACATCGGGGTGGTGGACGAGGGGTTCGGGGTAGCCGAGCACATTCTCGGCGTATTTCAGCGCGGTGCGATGCGCGCCGAACGCGTCCATTTCCCGCATCGCCAGGATCGGTTCCCCTTCTAACGGAACAAACAGGATCTGCGGGGTGTAGAACGACCACGCATCGTAGCCACTGAGGTAATAGATGCTTGCGGGGTCAGCAACAATGAGCCCACCAAGCTCGCGTGCCCGCATGCGCGCTCGAACGCCCTCCAGCCGGGCATCGAGCTCCGCGATGGTGACAAATTCTCCACGCATAAGATCTCCTTCGAACGCGGATCACACCACAGCGTCAAACGCTTAGGACCTTCAGCCTAGATGGCACCGACTCTTTATTGAAGGGAAAACATGCGACTGATACAGTTCATTCTGAGTTAACGATAGGGGCGCGGATGCTGGACGTTCACAAGCTCGCACTGCTGCGGGAAGTCGCGCTGCACGGCAGCGTCACCGCTGCGGCACGCTCCCTTCAGATGAGCGCCTCCAATATTTCCCAACGGCTGAGCCGGCTGGAACAGGAGACCGGCGTGCGCCTACTGGAAACCGTCGGTCGGGGCGTCATCCTCACCGATGCCGCGTGGCAGCTCGTTGCCCAGACCGAGGACATCCTCGCCGCGCTGGAACAGGCGGAGGCGGACCTGAGCGCGAGTCGTGACGCCCTGTCCGGGCGGGTGCGGCTCGTGGGGTTCCACAGTTTCGCGCTGCGAATGCTCGCGGAAGTCGCGGCGCACCTGCGGGAACTCGCCCCGGCACTTAACCTAGAGTTCCGCCAACTCGACCCCGAGGAGGCAATCGACGAGGTGCTGGCAAGGCGCGCCGATATCGCCGTCGCCGATGAGTACCCCGGGGTGCCGCTGCCCCCGACCCTCGGTCTTGTGCGTACGGATCTCGGGCGTGAGCCGATCCGGGCGTTCCTGCCATCGGAGGACGCCGATCCCGCTCAAGTGCACTGGGCGATGGAGCCGCGCAACAGTGATTCCTTCCGTTGGAGCGTCGCCACGTGCCGCAAGGCCGGCTTCGAGCCGCGGGTCCGATATGAGTCCCCCGACCCTACCGTGCACCGCCAGCTGGTGGAGCGTGGGGTGGCGGCAGCGTTCCTACCGAGCACGATCGGGCAGGGGCTCCCCGAGTCCCTCACGCGCGTTTCCGGGTTGCCCGAGGTGATGTACCGCAAGGTGCTCACCGTGGTGCGCCGCGGCACCGACCGCTCCCCCGCCATCGAAGCCTGCCGGCAGGCGATCGCCTTCAGCTTCGCGGCGTTGCAGGACCGCGCGGGCTGGATCTAGGTGCCCTAGCTCGCGGTGTAGCCGCCGTCCACGGGGAGGATCACCCCGGTGATGTACCTCGATTCCGGGCTGGCGAGGAACACCGCTGCCCCGGCGATATCCGCCGGCGTGGCTAGCGCGCCGAGTGGGATCCTCGCGGACACCTCCGCCTCCGCCGCCTGCGCGTCAGGTTGTTCCTCGAGCCAGTCCTCGATGAGCGGCGTCTTCGTCATGCCCGGCGCGATCGCGTTGACGCGGATGCGCTGCGGGGCGAGTTCGACGGCGGCAGCGATAGTGAATCCGTTGATGGCGGCTTTGGAGGCCGCGTATCCGCTCACCCCAGCCATGCCCACTCTAGCGAGCCGAGAGCTCACATTGACGATCGCGCCGCCGTCGGCACCGAACGCGGGCAGGAGGCCCTGGGTGAGCATGATCGCCGAGATCGCGTTGAGTTCGAAGGTTTCGCGCAGCGACTCCCACTCGAGTTCCCCGAGGTGCGCGCCGTGGCGCCGCCCAACGTTGTTGACGAGGGCAGCGAGCGGGCCGCGGTGCCGGAGGTGTTCGCGCACGCGCGCAACCGCGCCCGGATCGGCGTGGTCAACGGCGAGGTGTTCCACCGCTCCGGCAGGTTCCCCTTCCCCGTCCGCGGGCGGGGTCCGGCCCGTGACGATGACCTCGTATCCACGCTTCGCGAGCCCGCGTGCGATCGCCAGACCGATGCCCGAGGTACCGCCGGTCACGAGCGCCATGCCCATTTCGCTACTCATCTGCCTACTGTGCCCTCCCATAGCCGCGACTCGTCAAACACCACTTCTCCACCCACGAGCGTGGAGAGTACTCTCCGCTGGTTCGGATCGCCATCAAGGGGGCTCGCGTCGAGCACCGCGAAATCGGCAAGGTATCCCGGTGCGATGACGCCCTTCTGCCCCGCCCACCCGGTCACGTGCGCTGAACCGGCGGTGTACGCCCGCAGCGCCTCCGTGGGCGTGAGCCGTTCCTCGGGGCCGTACACCCAGCCCGAATTCGTTTGCCGGTGGATCGCCGAAGTCATCACCTCGAGCGGAGCGCCCGGGGCGACCGGCCGATCGGAGCTTCCCGCGAGAGCCATCCCTGCCCGCAGTTGACTGGCGCTGCGAAACGACCAATGCGTGCGTTCATCGCCGATGTACCCTCGAAAGCCGTCCCCGTAGGCCCGCATGAAATGGGGTTGGCTGACGATCGTTGCCCCGAGGTCGGCGAGGGTCTCGAGTTGCTCGGGGGTGACCACCCCGCCGTGTTCGATCCGGTGCGGCAGCGGCGGTGCGATGCCTCGCACCTCGGTCAGGATCGCGATCGCGAGGTCTATCGCCTCGTCCCCCACGGCGTGCATCGCGAGCGCCCACCCGCTCTTTGCCGCGCGCACGGCGCGGGTGCGCATGAGTTCGGGGTCTGCCTGGAAGTAACCGTGATTGGTCGGGCAGTTGGTGTACCCGGCGGACATTCGGGCCGTGTTGCCCAGGATTGACCCGTCGAGAAAAATCTTCACCGGGCCCAGGCTCAGCCGATCGTCACCGAACCCGGAACGCATCCCGGTGGGCAGGCCGTGGAAGGTTTCCTCGCCGGCGGCGATGTCGGTGAGAACATCGCTCGCGATCATCACTTGGGTCCGCGCTGCGAGCGCCCCCTCCTGCCGGGCGGCTTGGTAGGCGCCGAGTTCTGCGGGACTGTGCCCGATCCAGCCACCTGCGATCCCCGCGTCCGTCACCGAGGTGAGGCCCTCGGCCGCGTACACGCGGTGTGCGGCGGCGAGCGCCTCGACGATATCGCGGTCGCTGAGAGGGAGCATGTAGTCGTGGACGAGCGCCATCGCCGTCTCTTCCAGGACGCCGGTGGGCGTGCCCTGCTCGTCGACGACAACCCTGCCCCCCTCGAACCGCTCACTGCCGGTGATGGCCAGCGCGCGCATCGCCGCAGCGCTCACGATGCAGGCGTGGCCAGAGGTGTGCTTGATCCACACCGGCCGCCCGCCGCTGGCCCGGTCGAGCTCGCTGGGGTCGGGGTACTCGCCGCCGGTATCCATCTGATTGAATCCGGAAGCCACGACCCACTCCCCCGGTGCCTTCGCGCGGGCGTGGGCGGCGACCTGCTCGTAGAGGCCGGGCAGGCTCTGACACGTGGAGAGGTCCGCCTCCAACAGACTCGTACCGAACCAGACCGAATGCGCGTGGGCGTCGTTGAACCCGGGCACGATCACCGCACCGTCGGCCCGGACGGTGCGCCGGGGGCGCAACCCTTGGCAATCCGCGTCGAGCGCGATGATCCGATCGCCCAGAACGGCCGCGGTGTGGGCGACGGGGCGAGCCGGGTCTTGGGTGAGGAACTCGGCGTCGGTGATCAACAGGTCAACCTTCACCGCCCGCCCCCAAACAGCGTTCCCAGGTCAGCGTTTCGTATGCGGCGGCCCGCGAGCTCCAACCCCTTCCAGACCGTGACCTGATTAGCAGTGAGCACCGGCTTTGCCAGGGCGCGTTCGAGCTCGACGATGAGCCGGGCCGTGTGCATCGCGGTGTCCGGTAGGAGCACGACCTCCGCCTGCGGCGCGTCGTTACTCTTCGCCAGTTCGAGCACACCCTCCTCGCTGAGCTCGCCCGCGAGCGCCGCCGTGGCGATGTCATGGCTCACCAGTGAGCACACCTGGATGCCGGCGTCCTCCAGAAAGTGCTGGAAGTGTGCGGATACCTCCTGCGGGTAAGTCGCCGCGATCGCGACCCTGGACAGCCCGAGGTGATCGAGGGCGTCGACGAACGCGATCGAGGTCGAGGATGCGGGCACGCCGAGTGCAGTTGCAATCTCCTGCGCCTGGGTTCTCGCGCCGCGGGGGCCGAACACGAAGCTCCCGGAGGTACATGCCCACATCGCCGCATCGATGTCGGCCTCGCGCAGTTCCTCTGCGCCGGTGAGGAGGCGTTCACTCGCCCCCAGATCCAGGAGCGCCTCCACTTCGTGCACGTCCACGCCCACGGAGGTGTGGACGACCGTGAGTTCGATATCCTCGGGAAGAAGACCTTGCATAAACGGGTAATCATCCTCGGCGGCGTAGCCGGGATAGAGAAAGCCGATCGTCGTCACGTGGGGTCCTTTCGCGTTCGTGCTCGAGAGCAGATGGAGGAGAAATGAGTCGATACATCACTATTACGCTGGAGAAGCGGGGGGTTTCCTGCCGGGCGCGGCTTCTTGATGAGGAGGCGCCGCGGACCGCCGCCGCAGTCTGGGACGCGCTGCCGCAGGTGAGCCAGGTGTATCACGGCAAATATGCGCGGAATGAGATCTATAACCTCGTCCCCGCTTTCGCCGGCGATCCCGGACCGGAAAACACCACTGTCACTCCGATCCCAGGTGACGTCTGCTATTTCCGGTTCTCCGCCACCGAACTCGGCAATCCCGGTTACGGGTATCGGGAGGGCGAAGGTGGCGACACGGGCACGGACATCGTTGATCTCGCGGTGTTCTACGGCCGCAACAATCTGCTCATCAATGGGGACGTCGGTTGGGTTCCGGGGAACGTCTTCGCCGCTATTGACCAGGGATTGCCTGAGTTCGCTGCGGCCTGCCAGGACGTGTGGATGAACGGTGCCGCCGGGGAGACGTTGCGGTTCGAACGAGGGTGAGGCGTTAGGCAATCGTCTCGGCCTCGCCGATGATCACGTCGTGAGCGGAAGGCACGATGGGGATGGCGCTGGGTTGATGAAGGAGTCGCTGCTCGGGCCCGACCGCGTTGCGCCCCAAGCGTCGAAGGGCCGCCCAGATCGTCGCCTGGTTCGCCGTAATGACGGGCTTACCGAGCTCGTGTTCCAGCGGCGCGATGACGTCGTACGTCGCAAGATTCGTACAACTGACGAGGATCGCTTGCGCCTGGGGATGATCAACGTCGCGGACGAGGTCCGCCGTCACGAGCTGGCTCACCGCCCAGATCTCGTGGTCGAAACCGAGGGCGCCGTGGTTGACGACCCCGATCTCGTACTCGCTGAGGAAGCGGTCGAGATAATGCGAGAGTTCGGTGACGTACGGGGTCGCCACCGCGACCCGATTGACGCCAAGATGCGCGAGAGCCTCAACGAACGCGCCGGAGGTCGTGAGGGCGTGTTCCGCTCCCGCCGCGACCATGGCGTCGCGGATCGCGCGTTCTCCCCCGGCGCCTCCAATGAAGCTACCCGAAGCGCACGCGTAGGCGACGGTGCGGGCGCGCCCGGCGGTCAAGCTGCGGGAAGCGAGGGCGAGCGGGTCGCTCTGGGAGATTTCGCGGATGAAATCGACGTCGACAGCGGCGTCAACGTAAGGCGTGCGGGTGATGAGCAGGTCGACGTCGGCGGGAACCCATCGCCACAGTTCTGAGTCCAGTTCCATATCGAACGGGACGACTACTCCGAAGGCTTCACGCTCCTTGGGCACAAAGAAGACATTCATCATCACACTTCTTTCGAACTCGAGGCCGATTTAGCTTGTATGGTAGGGGCCCCCACCATACCTGTAAACCCGCATTATTCTGCGGGAATCCAA
>Ga0079225_10002310_pt1 | contig 10916 bp, 9 predicted proteins | sample Poulit2012_FD_76344 | JGI IMG/M metagenome (GOLD analysis project Ga0079225, IMG submission 76344) | Agricultural soil microbial communities from Georgia to study Nitrogen management - Poultry litter 2012 | ecosystem: Environmental > Terrestrial > Soil > Agricultural land | place: USA: Georgia...
ACAGTAACAGATGCATTGCTTGCTCGCTGTAAAACTGCTTTCACGATGAATACTCTCCTTAATTATTAATTTAATACTCGTCTTACTGTATAAATATCTTCTACTTGTTTGATTCGATGAACAACTCTTTGTAAATGTTCGGTGTTATGGGTTAGTATACTTATTTGAATGATTGCTATATCATTCTCATCTGCTCGACCACTAACTTTAGTTATGTTTGTATCCATTTCATTGACTGCCTGTAATACATCGTTTAATAATCCACTACGATCGAAGCCGGTTATTTCTAAATCGACATAGTATTGTTTAACCTGATTTTGGTAATTTTGCCAATATACATCTAAAAGCCGGTCTTTTTTATCTACCGATTTAATGTTTGGGCATTGTTTTTGATGAACTGATACACCCCTCCCCCTAGTAATAAAACCAATAATTTCATCACCTGGAACGGGATTACAACATTTGGCTAAGCGAACTAATAAATTATCAATGCCCGCTACCTGAACTCCTGTAGCACTATCGTCAAATTGTCTTAATCTACTTCCCGATTCAGTCTTTAATTGTTCCAAAGTTTTTGATAAGGCTTTCTCTTCTTCTTCAGAACCTCTTAAAGTATCCGTTAACCGAGTGGCAATCAATGTCGCTGTAATTCCTTGATAGCCTACCGCAGCATACATGTCCTCTTCATTGATAAAATTAAATTTTTCAAACACTCTTTCTAAATTTTCAGATATTAAAACATCCTTTGGGTTGAATCCTAAGGCTTTAATTTCTGCCTCTACAGATTCTCTCCCTTTAACAATATTTTCTTCTCTTCTTTGTTTTTTAAAAAATTGCTTAATTTTATTTTTTGCCTTTGAAGATCTCGTAATTTTTATCCAATCATGAGAGGGACCGTAAGATTGTTTAGAAGTTATAACCTCTACGATATCGCCAGTATTCAACTTATAGTCCAATGGCTTTATCTTGCCATTTACTTTGGCTCCCACTGTTTGGTTACCTATTTCCGTATGAATTCTGTAAGCAAAATCTATCGGTACTGATCCAGAAGGTAACTCAATAACATCCCCCCTTGGGGTGAACACATAAACCATATCAGAAAATAAATCTGTTTTTAATGACTCGATAAATTCTTCGGCATCATGGGCCTCCTGCTGCCATTCTAAAATTTCTCTAAACCATGTAAGTTTTTCCTCAAAGGATTTGTTACTCGCCGATTTACCTTCTTTATATGCCCAATGAGCCGCGATTCCGTACTCTGCAATTTCGTGCATTTCCGTTGTACGAATTTGAACCTCTAAAGGATCACCAGCCGGTCCCATTACTGTTGTGTGTAAGGACTGGTATAAGTTTGGCTTCGGCATGGCAATATAATCTTTGAATCTTCCAGGCATTGGTTTCCAACAGGTATGAATAATTCCTAGAACCGCATAACAATCCTTAATACTTTCAACGATTACCCGAACGGCTAACAAATCGTAAATTTCATCAAAATCTTTGTTTTGTTCAGTCATCTTCCGATAAATGCTATAGATATGTTTTGGACGTCCGGAAATAATACTATTTATATTTACCTTTTCTAGCTCAGTTTTTATTTCTAGAATAACATCTTCTATATATGCTTCTCTTTCAGTTCGTTTTTGTTGCATAGTCTGTACAATCCGATAGTATTCTTTCGGATTTAAATAACGTAGGGATGTATCCTCAAGCTCCCATTTCATTGTAGAAATCCCTAATCGATGGGCAAGAGGGGCGAAAATTTCTAAGGTTTCATTAGATATTCTTCTTTGCTTATCTGGTGGCAAATGCTGGAGGGTTCTCATGTTGTGTAATCGATCTGCTAACTTGATTAAAATAACACGAATATCCTTAGCCATAGCAACAAACATTTTTCGGTGGTTTTCTGCTTGTTGTGCTTCCTTTGATTTATATTTAATTTGTCCAAGTTTTGTCACACCGTCGACTAGCATGGCAACCTCTGCACCGAAGGTTTCTTCTATTTGTTTAATCGTTCGATCGGTATCCTCGACGACATCATGTAGAAAACCACTAGCAATCGTACTAGGGTCAAGCTCTAAATCTACTAGTATGCTTGCAACTTGAATAGGGTGAATAATATAAGGTTCACCCGACTTTCTAAATTGATTACTATGGGCATCAGCCGCATATTCGTAGGCCATCTGAATAAATGTAATATCTTCTTCTAATAGATGGTTTTTTGCCTGCTTAATAACTTCTTCAATTGTTTTTGTATCCCGACTTGCCATATGATCACCTTGCTTTGCCAAATTACTTTTAGGAAATAATTTAATCTATTTTAATTAGTATCGAAAATTTATAAGCAAAAGTAAAGAAATTTACTCTATTTAGTCAATAATATAATAATAGGTCTGACAAAGGGTTGTCAGACCTTAGTTTTCCTTGGCTATATATTAAAAACTCATAAGGGTTAATACGTCATATCCCTCGAGCTTTTCTATTCCATTTAAGTAGGATAATTCAATTAGGAAAGCACATCCTACGACGATTCCACCTAATTGTTCAACTAACTTAATCGTTGCTTCTATTGTACCACCGGTAGCAAGTAAATCGTCCGTAATAAGTACGCGTTGTCCAGGTTTTACTGCATCCTTATGAATGGCTAAAACATTTTCTCCGTATTCTAAACCGTAATCAACCTCAATAACTTCTCTAGGAAGTTTTCCCTTTTTTCTAACGGGCACAAAACCAACTTCTAATGCATATGCCACAGGGCAACCGATAATAAATCCTCGGGCTTCGGGTCCAACAATGATATCCACTTCTTTTTCCTTTGCATAATCTACGATTTCATTGACCGCTGATCGAAAAGCTTCCCCATTATCCATTAAGGGCGTTATATCCTTAAACTCTATACCTTCTTTTGGAAAATCCTTCACTATTTTAATATGTTTTTTGTAATCCATACTTTGCTTCCTCCTCAGCCTATTCACTATACCATTTTGTGAACAGCTGTTTTAATTGTTTATAATTTGAATAATATAATACTCTTTCAATTTCTACTTCTTCTTTCCGTTGCTGGTATACTTTTGAATCATGTAGTTCCCGCTTATCTGGGTTTGCTGTTAAATGAATCTTACCTGCATCTGATACAATAAAGTTTAAATCATTAAAGACATGCAACATAAAAATAACTTGGTCTTTAGACCATTTTTTGTATTGCATGATTTTGGGTATTTTTTCTTTTATATCAAAGGATTGATTTTTATGGATGAAAGCATATAACCATTTAAATTCTTCCCTTGTGGGAAAAGCTTGTAGATATAGACTGTTTTCTAAATAAAAATTGACATGAATTTGTTCAGGTTTTAATGTATTAATTAATACCCGTAAGTTTTCCATTCGTTTCGGTAAGTCCAATAAAAATAATCGTTTAACTGTATATAATTCACTTAAAGCATCTTCGTAAGTAACGATTTTCCCTATATCATTATATAGATTAGTACCCTCAGAAACAAATAAACATTCTTTTTTATTATTTATAAAGGTCTTTAAGTTAACTTGACGTTTTCCACGATGGTCAAATAGTTGCCATTCGTCTATTCCAATGTCTTGAATAATCATTTGGATAGTTTCAAAACCATTCCATTCATTTATACCTAATTCTCCTACAATTGAAACAGGAGTTTGAGGAGCGATTTCATTGCCTAGATGTCCTAGTTGAAAGCCAATTCCCTCTAACCTTTCATCGTTCCGATTATATTGTAATTTTAAATGCTGTTGATCTTTACCAATTTTTGTTACCTCACTTGGTATATCTTTTAAATGAAATAAAGGTTTTGGATTATCCATACCAAAGGGAGCTAATTTATAAACTTCATGAATTAACTTTTTTGAGAGATTTTCTAATCGAACAGATTGACTTATTTCTATGGTTTCTTGTAAGCTCTCATTAGGTAATTGCTTTAATCTTTCATTTAAATGGTCGATTAAATCATCCTTATTTTCCAATGGTAAAGTCATACCTGCGGCCTGAGAATGTCCCCCGAAACTAGTAAATAAAGTCCTGACATCCATACATTCATTAAACAAATGAAAATCGGGAATACTCCTGGCCGATCCCTTTAACGTATTTGTCGATTGATCAAGGGATAAGATAAAAGTTGGCCGGTAATATTTTTTCGCTAATCGAGAAGCTACAATTCCTAATACTCCTTCATGCCAATCTTCTTTAGCTAAAAATATAATTTCTCTTTCTCCTAAATTAGTAAGTTGATCCTCGGCTTCTCGAACGATTTTATGAACGAGTTGCTGCCTTTTTTGATTTAAATGTTCTATTTCTTCAACGATTTCTTTAATCTCATTAATATCCTCGGATATTAACAACTGTACAGCTAAGTCTGCACTTTCTAATCTTCCTACAGCATTAATTCGCGGTCCAATTCGAAAACCGACGTCCTCTTCTGTAACAATCCCAACTATATTACATTTTTGTTTTAATACAGATAATCCAAGGTTCTCACCATTTGTAAGTTGTTTTAATCCAAAGTAAGCTAGGACTCTATTTTCTCCAATAAGTGGTACTAAATCTGCAATTGTTCCTATAGCCACTAGGTCGAGTAAATGCTTTGGAAAATATCCTAATAAATGCTCTGCTAATTTAAAGGCTATACCGACCCCAGCTAAAGGCTTAAATTTATAAGCTGCGGATAATTCTGTATGAATAATAGCATAAGCATCTGGTAATTCAGCTTGAATATCATGATGATCGGTAATAATTACATCTATTCCTAATTCCTTGGCTAGAGCAACCTCTTGAAAGGATGCAATTCCATTATCGACTGTTATAATTATATTCACACCAAGGTCTTTAGCATGTAAAATCGCTTCCTTATTTAATCCATACCCCTCTTGGAAGCGATTAGGTATATAGTAATCACAAATGCCATCAAGTTCTTTAAATACTTTTAAGAGTAAGGCTGTTGAACTAACCCCATCTGCATCATAATCACCATAAATTAATATTTTTTCTTTATCTTGAATCGCCTTATGAATTCTCTCCACAGCTTTATCAATCATTGCTAAATCCCCTGGTGATTGAAGCTGATTAAGATTGGGGGATAAAAACAGTTCAATTTCTTCTTTAGTATGCAAATTCCTTTGAGCTAATAACTCTTGTAATACATCTTCATTCTCGTGAAAGTCTTTTTCTTTATTCGTAACAAAATCCCATCTTGCTCTACTTCGTAACATGTCTTCACTCCTGACTATTCTATTATACAAGAGTAAAGAGATGCCTGCAATGAGTTAACTTTTTTCATTTTTCATTTCTGACTGTCCATCTTTTTCCACTATATTATTTTCTTCCAGCAGTCCTTCCAATCTATTTATTCTTTCCTTCATATGACGGTTTTCTCTTTGTATATTGAGAAATTTAAAAGCCCCAACCGTTGAAGTTATAATTCCACCCATTAAAACTGAAAACAATATAATTAAAATTAAAGGTGATTTAACCTTCCAAAAGAAGTATGTTACTTCTACAGATTCAACATTCAATATTGCAAATACTGTAATTAATATTGAAAAAATAATTGTTAAAATAACATAGCTTTGACCTTTCATGTAAACCACTCCTTAAATGACCTTTTAAAATGATAATAAGCATTCCTGTGAATGAAGGAATGCTTTTTTATCATGATTTTTAAACCTGTGGAACCTCTACTCGCTCTTTTTTTCGAAAGTCTAAAGGTCGTTCCTTGATCCGCTTTCCTCTCCAAACTAACCATAGTTGGGAGGATAGGAAGACTGAGGAATAAAGTCCTGCAATTAAACCAATAACTAGGGCAATTGCAAAGGCTGATATAGACTGAGCCCCAAGAATTAGGAAGGATAAAACTGCAATTAAAGTTGTAATTGTAGTGTTTATACTCCGGGTTAAGGATTGAACGACACTTCGATTGACTATTTCAGATAATTTCTTATAAGAAGATACTACCCCTTCCCTTCGAATATTTTCACGAATTCGGTCAAATATTACAATTGTATTGTTAATCGAATATCCAACAATCGTTAATATCGCAGCTACAATAGTTACATCGAATTCAATTCTCGTAAGACTGAATACGACGAGCATAAAAAACACATCGTGAAGCAAGGTTAAAATTGCCGTAAGTCCAAAGAAAAACTCAAATCTAAAGGTGACATATATAATCATTCCAACGGCTGCTATTGCTAAAGCATATATTGCATCTTTTACTAACTTTTTACCAACGATTGGTGATACTACACTTACGCTCGGTTCATTACCGTATTCCTCTAGGAAAAACTCGCCTATTTCTGCTACTTGGTCCTTCGTTAAAACAGTATCATAACGCGTAATTGCTATCTCATTATTTTCTCCGGAAAGCACAACAGATTGTGGCTGTAAATTCAGTTCTTCCAACTTCTTCTCAACTTCTTCTACAGAAATTTCTTTATCCGCTAAAATTTCTATTCTAGATCCACTTGTAAAATCAATGCCCGGATTTAATTTAAATATTACGAGCGATATTATACCGATAATTAAGACTATAGTAGTAAATGAAAATATTTTTTTCTGATGGGGAATAATTTGTAATCCCTTACCAGCAAAGGTAGGTTCTCTATAAGTTGTATCCGCTATATCCTGAATGTCTTTTTCCTTTACACCAAATAAAGAAAAGCGATTTTTAAGTACCCCACTATTCACCCATAAACCTAATAGTAATCTTGTACCGTAAACGGCCGTTAAAAAGCTTACTAAAATACTAACAATTAACATTGTTGCAAAGCCTTTTACACTACTTGTTCCGAAATAAAATAAAACAACAGCTGCTAACAATGTTGTAATATTAGCATCTAAAATTGTGACAAGGGCATTTTTTGAACCAGCTTTAAAAGCAGCTTTAATGGATTTACCCGTTCTAATTTCCTCTTTAATTCGCTCGAAGGTGATAACGTTGGCATCGACCGCCATACCTACTCCTAGAATGAGCGCCGCAATTCCCGGCAAGGTTAATACTCCATTCATTAATTCGAATATTAATAATATTAAATAAATATAAATGGCTAAGTTAACTGAAGCTATCATTCCCGGAAAACGGTAAGTAGCTATTATAAATATAAAAATTAGGGAGACACCAATAAATCCGGCAAAAACGGTTTGCTTTAACGCCTGTTCACCGAATTGAGCGCCGACAGATGTAGAATACAATTCTTCCATATTAACGGGAAGTGATCCCGCGTTAATAATGTCGGCTAACCTTTTGGCCGATTCAATCGTAAAGGTTCCACTAATTTCAACATTTGTAGTATTTAATCGTTGTCCAACGGATGGGGCTGATACAAACTTTGGATCCTCCTTCACAACTTCATCGAAAAAGGAATCACCCTCTTGAAAATCCATCCAAATTACGAGTAAATTATTCGGTTCACCCATCCTGGCAATTTTTTCTGTTACATCACCAAAGTGATTGGCATCTTTTAATTCTAACGTAACGACTGGAGCATTTGTATTCGGATTAAAGTCTTGTTTTGCACTTCCTTCCCGAATATCTGATCCATCTAAGTGTTCTACATCATTGACGTCCCGGAAGGAAAGCCTTGCAGAAGTTGCTAGCATTTCCCTAGCCTCTGCTTGGTCCTCTACTCCTGCTAATTGAACACGAATTCTATCTTCTCCCTCTATGGAGATATTCGCTTCACTTATTCCTAAACGGTCAACACGATCATATAAGGTTTGGACAGTTGATTCCAATAATCGCTGGCTTACTTCCTGAGTTTTATCAATCGGTTCTACTTCATATAAAACCTCAAAACCACCTTGTAAATCTAATCCTAAATTTACTTTTTTACTTATTCCTGTAACCGTCGTACTAATCACTCCAGCAAATAATAAAACGATAACAAAAAAAGTTATTATTTTTCCTCTATGTTTCATGCTAAGCATGTCCTCCCTCTACAATAACAACTCATGAAGATTCTTCACCTTTTGTTAATGCTTCAATTGATTGTAATAGATCTTCGTCTTGATAGGTTTGTAAGGTTAAATAGCTCATAAAAGTTTGGGGTTTTAAGTGGAAAATGTCCTGGACAATTTCATGAAGTCTTTTTTCTGGATTACCCTTCCACACATTATGTAATAAACAATCCCATATGTCATTTGGTGTCACACTAGTATAACCTAAAAAATGGAATTCATCTTTCTTACTTTCAATTACTTCGCCTACCATCTCTCTCCATTGTTCTACAGTTCTTTTGTGCATCGGCATTCCCCCTTACATTATTAATTGGTTGTCATGCTCGACCTATTTGTAAGCATATATATTATTGTATACGATAATTAAAATTTTGAGAAGGTAGGTCATAGGTAATGACTCGGCAAACATTCATCCAAGGAGCCCTGATTCTCATTCTTGCCGGAATGATTACAAGATTTCTTGGTTTTATAAACCGTCTAGTCATCGCGAGATTAATGGGTGAAGAAGGTGTTGGGCTATACATGATGGTTCTTCCAACATTGTTTCTTATGATTACCTTAACCCAAATTGGACTTCCAATAGCAATTTCTAAACGAATTGCTGAAGCGAACGCGAAAAATGATAAATCGGAAATTAAGAAAATCATGATTGTATCTAGCTTTTTTATATTAGGAACAAGTATCATCCTTACAACACTATTAATCATAGCAAGTCCTATAATTACAAATAAATTCTTAACAGATAGTCGAACAATTTTTCCATTAATTGCTATGGTTCCTATTGTACCTTTAATTGCCTTTTCTTCAATAATTAAAGGGTACTTTCAAGGGATGCACAATATGAAACCGCAAAGTTACGCCTTGATATTGGAGCAAATCGTACGAGTTGTATTAGTCTTCATTTTCCTTCGTCTGCTTCTACCGTTAGGAATAGAATACGCTGCAGCAGGGGCTATGATTAGTTTAGTTATTGGGGAACTATGTTCATTTCTTTACTTGTTTTATATGTTTAGGAAATATAATTCATTAAAAGGTCAAGGTGAGTTGCTAACAAACTTGCTAAATAGCAAAAAGACAATGTACAGATTGTTTTCAATTGCTTTACCTACAACAGGTAGCCGATTAATAAATTCCATATCAAGTTTTATTGAGCCAATTCTTGTCACCCAAAGTTTAGTCATTGCTGGTGTAGCTACAAACTTAATTACTAAACAATATGGGGAGCTTATGGGTTATGTAATGCCGCTTTTATTTTTACCAACCTTTATAACGAATTCCCTATCCATAGTTATCGTCCCTTCCATTTCAGAAACCGAAGCAAAGGGTTATCGCAAAAAAACACATTTGCGTATCCAGCAAGCCATCAGAATTTCTTTAGTGTCTGGTGCCCTTGCTACGATTGTTTTATCTCTTTTTCCCGGGCCAATATTAACATATATGTACGGCACGGATCAGGCGAGTCCCTTTTTATCACTAATGGCACCTTTTTTTATTTTACTTTATATTCAAACACCTTTGCAAGCATCTTTACAAGCCTTAGATTTAGCCCAAGCTGCTATGTGGAATAGTCTCATTGGAAATATAGTAAAATTATCCGTCGTTTTTCTCCTAGCCTCTAATCCCCAATTCGGTATGATGGGTGTAGCTATCGGAATAGTATGTGGTGTAATTTTAATTACTTTACTACATTATGCTACCTTGAAAAGGGCGATAAATTTTAAACTGGATATCATTGATTTAATGAAATTTATAATTCTCATCCTCATAACTACTGTAGTTGGCAAAAATCTTTACAGCTATTATATAAAAACAAATACCCTATTAAGCTTTATAAGCTCAATACTCCTATTATTCATCCTTTATATCTGTTTATTATATGTGTTAAAAATTATTTCAAGGAAAGAATTAGAACAAATTCCTATATTAAAACATTTGTTAAAGTAAAAAAGATATATTTATGAAAGCAGATGCATAGTTTAATTAATAACTTTCAAAGGAGGGGTTATGTGTGAATTCAAAAACCGTTTCAGCAGTTATTTATAGTTGGTTGGTTATTTTAGTCATTATGTTTTTTGGTAGTTTATTATTATCTTTTCTAATTAAATATACATCTTTTCAAGATACTAGCTTTTCAACTATGACATTAACTATTAGTTTTGCAGCACTATTTATCGGTGGATTAGTGGCGGGCATTAGAAATAAAGAAAAGGGCTGGCTGGCCGGGGGGATTGTAGGGATTGGCTTTTCATTTTTTATATTTATTGTTCAGTTTTTGGGTTATAATCAAGGGTTTTCTACGGAACAATCTATTGTACATTTAGGATTTATCTTACTGGCTACCCTAGGCGGAATGATTGGCGTGAACATATTTACAAGTACTAACTAAAAAAAATGTACGAGCCCTTCCGTAAAAAGCTCGTACATTAAACGATTATTTATTAATAACTTCACGTACTGCAGAACGGTCGTATGTAAGTTTTACACCGCCTTCAGAAACAATTACAATTGTATTTTCATCAATTGAATCAATTTTTCCGTGTAATCCACCAATCGTTACAATTTTATCCCCTTTTTGTAAAGCATCCTGCATTTCCCTTACTTCACGCTGCCGCTTTTGCTGAGGACGGATTAATAGGAAATAAAATACTGCAAACATTAAAACTAGTGGAATAATTAAACTAAGAATTGAACCTTCTTCCATGCTTGTACCTCCTTTCTAAAAGCTTTTTGCATTTGGTTCATTTAAACCATATTGTTCAAAGAACTCATCTCTGAAATCCTGAAGTCGATCTTCTTTAATAGCTAATCGAACTTGCTTCATTAAGTTTAACAGAAAATATAAATTATGATAAGTAGTAAGTCTAAATCCTAAAATTTCATTGGTATTAATTAAGTGACGGATGTAGGCTCTTGTGTAATTTCTACATGTATAGCAGTCACA
>Ga0079225_10002311_pt1 | contig 10913 bp, 14 predicted proteins | sample Poulit2012_FD_76344 | JGI IMG/M metagenome (GOLD analysis project Ga0079225, IMG submission 76344) | Agricultural soil microbial communities from Georgia to study Nitrogen management - Poultry litter 2012 | ecosystem: Environmental > Terrestrial > Soil > Agricultural land | place: USA: Georgia...
AGACTCTTTCTCAGCCACTGACGTATCCACCTCCTCTGCCTCCTCCGCCTTCGCCTCCTGATACATTTCTTTCGATATGAGTACCAGTTTTTTATTGAAAAAGATCATGGCGATTGAAATGACCACTACTGATGTGACCATGTTGATCGCCCAGTATATTTCAAGATCATAGAGATAACCGTAGATAATCGCCCCGAGTGGCATGATGCTCATTGAAAACAATGAGATGGTCGAAAACACCCTGCCTTTGATGTGCTGCGGGATGACGAGCTGCATGAAGACACCGAGCGGGACATTGATGAACTGGAAGTTAAGTGTGAACCCGATACCGATGAGTCCGATCAGCAGTATGTTGGGCAGCATGACAATTCCGGGATGAAGCGGCTTAAAGCATAAACAGCAAAATTCAGCCGCTCCTGAAATGGTATCCCTTTGTCTAAAATCATATTAACACCCCAATGTTTAATATAATTAAACTTACGGATTGGAGATGAAGGCATGGCACTGGGCGGACGAATCAGAAGTATAAGGAAATCCAAGAAGATGACGCTGGCAGACCTCGCTGGAGGAGAAATTACAAAAGGCATGATGAGCCTGATTGAAAATGGGAAATCAAAACCTTCGATGGAAACCCTGCAGCATATTGCGAGGACTCTTGATGTATCAGTCAGTCATTTGATGCAGGAAGGGGATGATGTGTGGACTGAATCTATTCTGGAATATGAAGGATTCACAGATAACTTCAATTTCCCTTACGCGTTCATAGAAGAGGAAATATTGAAGAATCTGGATAAAGTGGCACAGAACAGCAGGGGAATGGAAGTCTATAATATACTTCGGATGTATTACCGGATGAAAGGAAAACATGAGATAGCCGATGAATATCCTGCAAGAGTCGACGCATTCCTGGAAGGACGTACTGTGAAAAATGCTTCTGCAAAATATTACAGGAATATTTTTGAATTGGAACTCACTTATTTCCAGGAAGACTATCAGGAAGTAGTGGACGGATATCGTGACGATATGTACATCAGGCCCCTCGCCCAGCATCCGATTGACCGTATCATCATGGCTGTGCGTTCATCCGTCTATCCGTTGAGCCTTCATCATCTGGGCAGAGAGGAAGAAGCCCGGGCAGAATTCGAAAAGATAGAGGAAACCATCGAAGATATCAGTGATAGTGTGTTTACGAAAGAGTTCTATATGATAGAGGATATTATTTTTGAGAAATGATAACGATGCAGGTATACGGTTTGAGATCATACTCCTGCAAAGGGTGCTGTCTTGTCTACGAATAAAAACCATATCCCCGCAAGAACCACACCTCCCGCCCCCACAGTCAGCAAAAAGCTGCAGACAAGGCCGTCTGCAGCGATTTTTATATTCAAGGGGGTTATATTCGGTTTAGACTGTCTTGCGTTCCGGGCGGCGGTGGCTTAGGAATCTGAATGCGCCTTTGTCCATCGCCGGTCTGATGAAGCGGTCGAGTCCGAGGCTGCCTGCTTTATAGCCAGCAGCGAGGATGGCGGCGCCGACCAGAATGTAGAGCGGGTTGACGGATACTGTACCTGCGAACAGGAATGAAAAGTTCATGAGCAGTCCGAAGAATGCTGCATAGGCTGTGAAACCGCCGACGATGAGGGCAAGACCGACCAGAAGTTCACCCCAGGGAATCATTACGTTTATCGCAGGTGTCATGGACAAAAAGACATTTTCAACAAGGAAGGTATACCATGGATAGACCGGATTGCCGTCCGGACCGACGACCGGATTCTGTACAGCATTCTGCAGGAACCCCGAGGCGTCGAAGCCCCCTCCCATCACTTTCCCAAGTCCGCTCGTGAACCAGCCGATTCCAAGATAGACTCTCAGGAATAACAGTACATACTCACTCACTTTGTGCGCCAGCAACTTTTTGATCATTTTGTTTTCTCCTTTCGGTTTTCCGTTCTTTTCTTTGATTTCATTATATGTGAAATATATCACTAAGTAAATACACTTTGTGAATTGATTATCAATGTTTATGTACGAATTAAAAACGCTCTCTATTCCAATAAAAAACCATAAAAAAGACAGCTTCCGCATCAAAATCGGAAGCTGTCTCTCATGCAAAATATATTTTATTTCTGGTATCGCATTCTGCTGAACGCATCGTGCTGGTGGATACTTTCCTCATTGCGGCATTCGAGTTCGAACCCTTTCACCCAGTCGAGTTCGACGAGATCATAAGCAATGAGGCGGATGAGGTCTTCCACGAAGCGCGGGTTTTCATAAGCGCGTTCTGTGACCATCTTTTCATCGGTGCGTTTCAGAATAGGGTAGAGCTGTGAGGATGCATTGATTTCGAGTACTTCATACAGCTGTTCCTTGTGATCGTCCGGCAGTTCTTTCTCCGGGTCGATATCGAGCAGCACTTTTACATAACCGCGCTGATTATGTGCACTGTATTCGCTGATCTCTTTGGAACATGGGCAGAGTGTTGTGACCATGGCCGTCATGCCGAGTTGTTTGCGGATCGTTCCTGACTCGCCGGTTTCCAGCGAGTATTTCACATCGGCGTGTGCCATGCCTGAGAGCCGGGTATGCGGACTCGGTTTTGAGAAATACCACTTGCCGTCTGCTGTGACTTCCGCCGAATCCTGATGCATGCGGTCTCGCAGCGTGTCGAGCACGGTTTCAAGTGTACTGAAATCGAGCCGGATACCGCCCTCATTCCGGGTCTCGAGAGATTCGAGGATACGGCTCATATTGATGCCCTTTTCATTCCTTCTCAGGCTGGTAGCGAGTTCGAAATTGCCGACGGACTGGAAGTCCCCGATTACTACAGGATAACTGAGATTATTGATTCCCACCGAATCCACTTCGAATAAAAAGTCTTTTTTCGAGCTCTGGAGATCCACCATGAGCTCTTTCTCTATTGGCTTGGTTCCTTCTATGGGGTCGACGGAACCGAAATGTTTAAAGCGTCCTTCACGTGTCGTAAGGTCGAGTTCTTCCATGCTTCTACTCCTTAATCTATATCATAACTGTAGAATGTTTCATATTTCATCCACATATCGCGGGCATCCTGCCCCTCCTGTGTATCGGCCGCAAGGGACTTGAGCAGCGGGCCGGTCTGTGATGCATGGGCTTCCATGATTTTCTCTTTACGCTCCTGGTAGCCGTCTATATCTATAATGATATCGGGTTCCCCGAGATCATTCAATGTGTTATTGCTGAAAGCCACAAGCTGAAGCACCGGACGGGTATCCTCCGGCATTTCTTTCACTGCGTCAATGACAGCCTCGGCCGTCGCTTCATGATCGGGGTGGACAGAATAGCCCGGATAGAATGTGATGATCCTGGAAGGCTCCAGCTCCTCGATCAGTTCCTTCATCACACCCTGCAGGTGTCCCGGTTCCAAGAACTCGAGCGTCTTATCGCGGTAACCGAGTAGACGGAGGTCGGTCAGGCCGATCAGGCGGGCGCTTTCCTCGACTTCCCTTTTGCGGATTGAATGCAGTGATTCCCTCGTGGCGAACGGAGGATAGCCCAGATTGCGTCCCATATCGCCGAATGTCAGGCATGCGTACGTTACGGGCACGCCCATATCCACATACTGGCTCATCGTTCCGCTGACACCGAACGCTTCATCGTCCGGGTGTGGGAATACGACGAGAACTTGTCTTTCCTTTTCCATAAAGCTTCCTCCTATTTAAAGAACTCCCGTACCGAAATCTCAAGTGCACTGGCGAGTTTGCCGTCATAGTTGAAGCCGTGCATGATGAATTCATCATTGTCGTTCACTTCAAAATGGGTGAGGCCGAGGACATAGATCCATCCGCCGTTGTCCAGTTTAAGACCGACACGGAATTCACCGTTCCCGCCGCCGCGGATTGCGCCCTGGCTGAACACAACCTGGACGTTTCTCATGAACATCCCTGCGTTGAATACTTTCTCATCCATATGGGAGGCGTACATGCCGCTCGTCACTTCAACGTGGACATACACTTTCTCATCCTGGTACCGGTTCAATAAAGTTTGTACTTCTTCGCGATTGATCTTTTTCATAAATGATGACGCTCCTTAAAATGATCCATAGAAAAGAGATAGGCAACCTATCTCTTCCTGTTCTATATCGTTTCGTCCTGCACGTCGATCTTTTCTACGGTGTTCGCAGCACCATGGCGGACAACACCGACATGTTCGTTCATCTTCCAGCCGTTCTTGATGGCGGAAGTGACGAATGCTTTCGCGTTCTGGATCGCTTCAAGCGGCGTCTGACCGTTCGCAAGGTTCGCTGTAATGGCCGCCGCGAATGTACAGCCGGCGCCGTGGTTATAGGAAGCGTCGATCTTGTCGCTCGTCAGCATATGGAACGTATCTCCATCGTAATAGACATCGACCGCCTTTTCCCCTTCGATTTCCGAGCCGCCCTTGATGATGACATGGTTTGCACCTTTTTCATGGATGATTTCTGCGCATTTCTTCGCAGCATCAAGTGTCTTTGGAGTCTTATAGCCGGCAAGCTGTCCCGCTTCAAACAGATTCGGAGTGACCACTGTCGCATGCGGCAGGAGATGTTCGGCCATTGCGTCAACGAGTCCCGGATTCAGCACTTCGTCGTCCCCTTTGCAGACCATGACCGGGTCTATGACGAAATGTTCCGCATTGCTGTTCAGGAATGCATTCTTGCTGCGTTCAATGACCTCTTCAGAAGGGAGCATGCCCGTTTTGATGGCATCAGGCGAGATGGACAGCGCCGTCTCAAGCTGCGCATCGACAACTTCAAGAGGAATCGGATTCACACCGTGTGACCAGGTTTCCGGGTCCATGGTCACAATAGTGGTGAGAGCTGTCATACCGTATGTTTCATGTTCCTGGAAAGTTTTCAGGTCTGCCGCGATACCCGCGCCGCCGCTGGTATCGGATCCGGCAATTGTCAGGGTTTTCTTAAGTGCCATAGGAAATTTCCTCCAATGTAATTAATAATGATATTCTACTATAATAAACGCCGTATTTCTAGAGACATGCCTGATGTAATGGTATAATCGAACTTTAGACAGAGGTGATATGGAATGGAATGGAAAGAGGTCTTCAGATCGATAAAGGAAGCACACGATTTCAGCGGGTTGGAAGCGGAACTGGAAGAAAGATACACAAACGGGAAAGTGTATCCGCCCCGCGATCAGATATATACAGCTTTTGAACTGACATCGTTTGAGAATGTGCGTGTTGTGATACTCGGACAGGACCCGTATCACGGCGAACGCCAGTCGCACGGCCTCGCCTTTTCCGTGAATGAGGAAGTGAAGATTCCGCCGTCATTAAGGAATATCTACAAGGAGCTTGAGAGCGACCTTGGCATCATCCGGAAAGGCGGCAGTCTGAAGGACTGGGCGAGAGAGGGCGTTCTATTGCTCAATACCGTGCTGACGGTGGAGGCAGGTGAGGCACACTCCCACAGGAAGCTCGGCTGGCAGCCGTTTACGGACGGCATCATCAAACATGTATCGGATGACCTGGAAAACGTTGTCTTCATATTATGGGGCAAACCCGCGCAGCAGAAGGAAAAACTGATTGATACGGACAAGCATCTGGTCATTAAATCGGTGCATCCGAGCCCACTGTCTGCAAGCCGCGGCTTTTTCGGCACGAAACCGTTCAGCCGGACGAATGATTATCTGGTGGAACACGGCCGCGATCCTGTCGACTGGAGTGAAAAGGAATGAAACAGCAGGTCATAGCGGAATTGAAACAGGAGCTGCACCGTATGGAGGTATCCAGCCAGCCGCATGAATTCGAGAAGCATCTGTATGCGATGGAGCGCCTGATCGGTCTTTTGAAACAGGACAACGGTGCAGCTGCCCCGTCTGTGGCGCCTGCATTCAGGGAAAACTCAAGCGGCATGAGCGCGCATGACAGGGAGATGCTCCGCATGATGGGCGGGAGAGCAGAAGGACGCAGGGAAACCAAGTCCCCGGAACAGTCAGAGCGGCTTCCTGCGGAAACGCTCGATACGGATGACGGATTCGGCAACGGGGATTCACTTTTTGATTTTTAATAAACTTGTATCAAAGGAGAAGACGGAATGAAGCTATTCATAATATTCGGGGCAGTGAACGCACTGATCTCTGTTGCACTCGGTGCCTTCGGGGCGCATGGCCTAGAAGGCAAGATCAGCGAACACTATATGGGTGTATGGGAAAAAGCGGTTCAGTATCAGATGTACCATGCGCTCGGTATGCTCGCTGTGGGCATCCTGATGCAGATCACCAATGCACCGCTGCTCGGTGCGGCCGGCTGGCTGATGCTGCTCGGCATCATATTCTTCAGCGGTTCATTGTATATACTTGCGGTCAGCGGCATCTCCATACTCGGGGCCATCACACCGATCGGCGGCGTGCTGTTCCTCGCTGGCTGGGTATGCCTGGTCATCGGCATCGTCAAACTGTAAGTCGGATGGTGGTGTTATTATTTCGAAAAATAATGGTTTCACACACTATTTGCTCATATTCCTACTGTTCATGGCCGTTTTCGCTGCAGGCAGCGGCATTGTCAATCTGATTACGACGCAGACAATCAGCATCGGTGAGATAGTGGCGCTGCTGGGACTCCTTGCAGCGTTGGCGATCTATATGAAAAACAGACTGGAAAAAAAGAAACAATAGAATAAAATGATATACGTATTCGAACCCCGCTCCGGCGGGGTTTTTATTTGCCGTAAAAAATTAATGTTGGGGTTTACAATTTCCACTGCAAGGTATATACTTATATACATAACTATATGACCAGGTGAGAGGGCGTGGTGATTTGAGTGGACAGCTGAATGACCGCAAACCGATTTTTGAGCAGATTAAGGACTGGATCAGCGACCAGATCATTAGCGGGACATTGAAGGAGGATGACAGAGTCCCTTCAACCAATGAGATCGTACAGTTTTATAAAGTCAACCACCTGACGGTGGCCAAAGGCGTCAACCAGCTGGTGAATCAGGGCATAATCTACAAAAAGAGGGGTGTCGGCATGTTTGTTGCACCGGATGCAAAGGAGAAGCTGATGGGGGAGAGGAAGCAGAATTTCAAGGAGGAATACTTGAAACCGATGATGGACGAAGCCCGCAAGCTTGGACTGACGAATGAGGAGATCAGTCAGCTCATAACTGAAATGAAGGGAAGTGATGTGGATGAATAGTGTACTGAAACTTGAAAATGTGTCTCTGGATATCAAAAGGGATAGTATTCTGAATGATATTTCCATCGAGATGGAAACAGGAAAGATATACGGACTCATCGGCCGCAACGGGGCGGGGAAGACTTCAATACTCTCACTGATTGCATCTTTCAGGAAACCGACAAAAGGTTCCGTGACCATCGATGGCATGGATCCGTATGAAAATGAAAACCTGATGTCAAAAGTCACTTTCCTGTACGAAGTCGACTACTCAGATGAGTATGATACGGCAGAGAAGATGTTCAAGGCGGCAAAAAGGTACAAAGAAGCATTCGATATGGATTACGCATTCTCATTGATGGAAGCATTCGGTGCACCGACGGACATGGCACTCCATAAGATGTCGAAAGGACAGCAGGCAGCGGTCAATGCAGCGATTGGACTTGCATCAAATTCGGCGGTAACGATCTTTGATGAAGTGACCAATGGCATGGATGCCCCTTCGAGAGAATATTTTTACAGGCAGGTGCTTGCGGCGAAGGAGAAAAGACCGAGGATCTTCATCCTCTCGACGCATATCGTTTCCGAGATGGATTACCTTTTCGATGAAGTGATCATTGTGCATCACGGCATCGTGAAACTGCAGGAGCCGCTCGATGTACTGCTCGAACGCGGATTCAGAGTGAATGGACAGGAAGAAAAGGTTGCGGAGTTCACAGCGGGGAAGGAACTGCTGTCGACAGAACGTCTTGGCCCGATCCGGTCCGACATGGTGCTCGGCGGGTTGAGCGAAGAAGAACTTGGGGAGATTGACAGGCTGTATCTCGACATAAGCACGGTGAAGCTGCAGGATCTGTTCATCAGACTCACAGAAGACAAGGAGGGTGTGGAATGAGTGGAAAATCAAGACTTGCCACAATGGATTATTCGAAGGGATTCGGCAAATGGAGTCTGTGGTATATACCGATATTCGCCCTCGTCTACGTCATTCTGAATATATTCGTAAGGGAGCCGGAACTGAACGAAATATCATTCTTTGCCATGGCTCTGTCGGCGAACAGGATATATATGCTGGTGCTCGGCATACTGGCGCCATACTCATTCCTGGAGTGGTCCCTGAACCTCGGGCTGACACGGAAAACCTTTTTTCAGGCAATGGTGTCCGCCGGAGTCATCGTCACTTTATTCGTAATGGCGGTTACAGCGGCAGTGTCACTGATACTCGGATTCATGCCGTGGTTCGGCACGAGCATCCCCGAAGTGACGGGCGGTACGGAAACACTCGTGCATGTAGGTGGGTACGTGCTGTCGACACTGCTCTACTTCCTCGGAGGCCTGCTGATCAGCGTGGGGTTCTACAGAGGATTCATTCCGGGGGCGGGCACCTTGATCCTCAGCATCCTCCTGTTCATGGCAACAGATGTGCTGTGGTCGAGGGATGAGGGCATTGCCGGCATCCCGGCCATCGATTCCCTTGATCTCATGCTTGAACTGGGCATTTGGACGGTATTGGTCATCACCCTTGCGGCTCTCGTCATCATATGCGCAGCTCTTTATTATACGATCCGCAACATCTCCGTCAAAATCAAATAATATGAAAACCCGGCCCACTGGGCCGGGTTTTCATATTATTTGCGTCCGCCTTTGTTGCGGTTTCTTATTTTCCTGATCAAAAAAGGCAGTGCCATGTATATGATTCTTCTGATCAATCGGCCCATCGTGAATTCCTCCCGCTTTGGTTTTGTTTACCTATAACCGAATCTGGAAGGCTTAAAACCACCGGGATCATTGAAAGAAAGCCGGAAGTTCTTCAGCCGGCAGGTTGACACCTACGAAAAAGTCCCCGAACTCGCCGTAGCGTGCGGATACTTCATCGAATCTCATTTCATAGATCAGTTTCTTGAACTGGATCATGTCATCTGAGAATAAAGTGACGCCCCACTCATATTCATCGAGACCGACGGAGCCAGTGATGAACTGTTTGACCTTGCCTGCATAGCCGCGTCCGATCATGCCGTGTGAGTACATGAGCTCACGGCGTTTTTCCATATCGAGCATGTACCAGTTGTCGTTGCCTTCGCGACGCTTGTCCATCGGATAGAAGCAGATGTAGCGTGATTTCGGCACCTCGGGATAGAGACGTTTTCTCACATGTTCGTTCTGGTATGGATCCTCATCGGAATCCTTCGCAAGATAGTTGCTGAGCTCGATGACGGAAACGTATGAATAGGATGGGATCAGGAAGTCGCTGATGGCGAGTTTGTTGAATTCCAGCTCCAGTGTATTGAGTTCGTCGATTGTCGGACGGAGCATCCAGAGGATCAGGTCAGCCTTCTGACCGGTGATATTGTAGAAAGAATAGCTGCCTTCTTTTTTCTGATGGACTTCTTCCTGGCGTTCGAGGAAGCTTTGAAGTTCTGTAACCATTTTGTTCACTTCTTCCGATTCGAGAAGGCGGAGTGATGGCCAGTCTACGTTATAAAGAAGGTGAAGGCTGTACCAGCCATCCAGTGTTTGTGCTGCTTCGTTCATTCAAAATCTCTCCTTTTAAATTGTCATATTCAATTCTACTACTAAAGAAAACGTTTTAAAAGCGGATAGGGATGAAATAATGTGACGAAAAGAGTATAATATGGCTTGTGTACAGGCTAACCAAGGAGGGTATTATGAGTAACTTTTTGAACAATCTCAAATCTAACCTGGAAGGTAAAAATGTAAAAATTGTTTTCCCTGAAGGTACAGACCCGAGAATCTTGACAGCAGCTGTCGAACTCGCGGCAACAACATATGTGGATCCGATTGTACTCGGTGACAAAGAGGCAGTCGAGGGACTGGCAAAAGAAGAAAAACTGGACATCAGTACTCTTGAACTGATTGATCCCAAACATTGTGGATATAAAGATGAACTTGCGGCATCGTTCGTTGAACGCCGTAAAGGAAAAGTCACGCACGAGCAGGCGGATGATATTTTGAATGATGCGAACTACTTCGGTACGATGATGGTCTATACCGGCCGTGCTGCCGGCCTTGTTTCCGGTGCAGTTCATTCTACACCGGATACAGTGCGTCCGGCACTCCAGATCATCAAGACGAAACCGGGCGTCTCCCGCACAAGTGGTGTATTCTTCATGCTCCGTGAAGATGAACTCTATGTAATGGGCGATTGTGCCATCAACCCTGAACTCAATGCGGAAGAGCTGGCGGAAGTTGCAGTGGAGACGGCAAAGACGGCGGAAAGTTTCGACATGGATCCACGTGTGGCACTGCTCAGCTTCTCCACAAGAGGGTCAGCCAAAACAGAAGAGACGGAAAAAGTGAAACTTGCAAAGCAGTACGCCAAAGAAAAACTGCCTGATACACCAATAGATGGTGAGCTTCAGTTTGATGCGGCGTTCGTACCAAGTGTAGCTGAGAAGAAAGCGCCGGGTTCTGAATTGGAAGGCCGTGCAAATGTATTCGTATTCCCTTCACTTGAAGCGGGCAACATCGGCTACAAGATTGCACAGCGTCTCGGGGGCTTTGAAGCATACGGACCGATCCTTCAGGGTCTGAACCAGCCGGTGAACGATCTCTCCCGCGGTTGTTCCAAAGACGAAGTGTTCAATCTCGCACTCTTCACGGCGACACAGGCATTGACCCGGGACAATGGGTAATCTGTTCAGTGGACAATGGCAGTATTTGCCGATTGAAGCGGCAGTGCATCCATACCAGTCCTTCGCGATCGATGATCTGCTCCAGGAAATGGTGACGGCGGACGCCAT
>Ga0079225_10002312_pt1 | contig 10911 bp, 10 predicted proteins | sample Poulit2012_FD_76344 | JGI IMG/M metagenome (GOLD analysis project Ga0079225, IMG submission 76344) | Agricultural soil microbial communities from Georgia to study Nitrogen management - Poultry litter 2012 | ecosystem: Environmental > Terrestrial > Soil > Agricultural land | place: USA: Georgia...
ATAGATGAACAGGATGACTGCGATGACAACTGCCGCGATAACTATCGATCCGAATGGAATATTAAATATCTGGTTCGTCGACGAGACGACATTTTCAGGTGATTCATAACCATCCAGTTCAGTTTCTTCCTCTTCCAACAGATTATCCGGATATTCCAATTCCACATTTTCTAAAAATGCGAACACAGGTCTCAGCAGAAACACAAAAGCATTCAGCAGAAAGATGACTACGTAGCTTAAACCGAATATGAGAAATTTGTATATATATCCGATAAAAAATGAAACTGCCAAAAATATTGTCGTAAAAATTGAAACGACTTTTAAATATGATGTAAAACCATAGCCGCTGTCCATTGCGAGGCTGATGATTTTAGTCACGAAATATCCTGTTATGGCAATCACGAATATGAGATTGAATGAACTCATATGTGCATCAACTTCTGCTGTGGAAAGCATTGTAAAGATGATCAGCAGTATCAGTGATGCCAAGATAGAGAGAGGAGCGAGTGTATCAGATGTACTGTAGTGCAGCTGTTCCAGACGAAATACCGGCAGAGTGCTGACCAACAGGGCAGACAGGAGATAATCCCCTGTAAACATCAGTATGATCAATGTCACCGGTGCCAGAATATAGATGTACTTTGTCCGGGATTTCAAGTTGATCAGATGACTGATTATATACTGTGCCAGAATGACAGTTAAAAAAATGAGTACATGGTTTCTGTCGTCCGTTGTGTTATGAATATTTAAAAATAAATATATCATCAGAACAAAGGCCATCTCTACAAGGTATACACTTAAAAATGACGTGTGATATTTTAGGAAACTCATCTCTCGGCCCCCTTTAAAGCACTCAGTTTAAAAGGTTCCAATCCGTGCTCATTCAACTGATAGATGACGGTGCCCCTGTCTATATACATTCGCAGTTCCCTGGCCATCAGAGCATCCATCTCACCGGTGAAGATGATGTGGGTGGGCGTTTTTTCCGTCTGTTGGACAAACTTCAAAAATCGGTCGAAGCTGATTGTGTATGTGACGGTTTTAATACGGGCTAAAGCTTCGAGTGTTATTTTGTAATGTGATTTGCCGGAACTTTCCGGAATGGTGTAAAAGTGATCCTGATCAAAAGTTCTCATGTTGGCCATCAGTTTGAAAGGAATGTTTTTCTTCGTTATTTCACCGAATATATACGCGAGTTTTTCAAAGATGGTTTCAATGTTGTTCGGAGGAGCGAAAGATTTCTCAGATCTCAGGTTTATTAAAAACAGCCAGGACATATGGGTCGTCTTTTCATACTCTTTCGTCATGAGTTCACCGCTGCGTGCACTCAGTTTCCAGTGGACATCACGCAGACTGTCAGTCCTTTCATAAGGCCTGCTGCCGCTCGACAGCAGGGAATCATGGAACAAAGTGTTTTTTTCCATGTATAATCCCTGTTCGATTTTAGCTTTTAGAGGCTGGTTGTGCAGAGCATAACGATCCGGATAGATGAGTATTTCATGGTTTGAATGACCAATCTGCTCCAGCCTGATCTCCCCGAATCCGAACAGTCGTGGAATACTGATTTTGGTATTTATAATTTTGCTCGTCCCTCTGTTTTTTGCTTCGAATGGGACTTCAACCAGTGTTGATTTCCTGGGAAATACGGTGAACAGGAAAGTGTTTTCTGTAACATTCCTGATTTTCAGTGCCTGGTCATTATGAAATTTAATATCATCGCCGGCCGATATATGAATGCGTGCCGATAAGATGGGCAGCCAGCCCTTCTGAATGATTTTCAATTGTACCGTACCATTCTGCCCCTTATACTTTCTGATATGTTCAGGCGACACTTCAACGGTCAAATGTGCGGCTGCGTATTTTTCATAGACCAGATTAAGAAATGTCATCGCAATGATGATTCCTATGATCAGTTCGAGCCAGCCGTTTAAATCCACAGTGAATAACAGATTGAATATTATCATCACCGCAATAATGAAAAAGAGCAGTGACTCAATTTTCGAATCTGTATGGACGACTCTATACTTCATTCCGTGTAACTCCATATTCGACCGGTACTTCCGTCCGGTTCAGAATACTGTCGATCACTTCATCATTGTTGGTCACAGTCATACCTTCGATGTTGAGTACGATGCGGTGGGACAGGATATAAGGGGTGATGTATTTTACATCATCAGGTGTAACATAGTCCCGGCCATTGATCAGAGCAGTGCCGATACTCGCCCGCATCAGAGCGATCGTCCCGCGGGGCGAGGCACCGAGTTCTATATACTCATGATTGCGCGTCTGATGGACCAGATTGATGATGTAATCTTTGACGGTATCATTAATCTCAATCTTATCAGCCATATCCTGTATTTTTTTAATCGTATCCAGAGTCAGGACCTGCCCGACAGCCTCCTGTATATGTTTGTTCCTGTGGAGGTCCAGCATGAGGCGTTCATTTTCAAATGATGGATAACCGAGATCGATTTTCAGGAAGAAACGATCCATTTGAGCTTCCGGCAGATCGAAAGTCCCCTGTTTGGATTCAATCGGGTTTTGTGTTGCAAGAACGATGAACGGCTCCTCGATATGGTATGTTTTGCCGTCGACGGTGACCTGGCCCTCTTCCATCACTTCAAGCAGCGCTGACTGTGTGCGCGGCGTGGCACGGTTGATTTCATCCGCCAGCAGAATATTGGTTTTAACAGGCCCGAGCTGTAATTCGAATTCTTTAGTTTTCGGGTTGTATATATTCATACCGGTAATGTCGGTCGGAAGTACATCCGGTGTAAACTGAACTCTGGAAAAAGTACCGCCCATCACTTTTGAGACGGATTTCGACAGGACTGTCTTGCCAGTGCCCGGTACACTTTCAAACAGTATGTGCCCCTTCTGTATAATACTGATGAAAATCAGATCGACAACTTCTTCCTGGCCGACGATCACTTTGCAGATTTCTTTTTTCAAATCATTCAAATATGTAAGTGCCACTATAATTTATCCCCTTTATTTGTAAATTCAGTTAATAGTATAACAGAGCATTAAGTGTATAAGAAAGATTAATGACAATAGTGTTCGACATTTACATGTTAATATGAGAAACTTTAATATAAATAATAGACGAAATCGCTTTGAAGGAGGCGCATTATGTCCGTTGTAATTTTTGATGTTGATGGAGTATTTTTAAGTGAGGAAAGATGTTTTGATGTAGCTGCATTGTCTGTACATGAACTGCTTTTTAACCCAAGATATTTAAATTTGACTCAGGAAAAGTTTAAAACATCTTATACAGATAAAGAAATTGCAGAAATTAGAAATAAAATCTTTTTAGACGATAAAGTTTTAAGCCGTTATAAAGAGATGGGATTAAACTCTAACTGGGACATGTTATACATATCGTTCTCGATTGTTTATATCAACCTGCTGAAAGACTCGGGTATCAATATAAGTAATGTCAATATTAACAACCTTTATGAAATGGGCGAAATGCTTGGCGATGCAGAGCCTGACTACAGTAAAGTTTTAGAGTTTCTTGATGGTGATGAGTACACTAAAGAAACAATTTACGAAGGTCTTGTGAACTACGCAACCTCATTGAAATTCCTTAATGAAAAGGACGATTTTAAAACAAACAGCAAACTGTGGCATTTAGGACAGCACATATATCAGGAATGGTATCTGGGCAGTGAAAGGATGAAAATGAAAGCCGGCGAACTTCCTATCGAAGGCGATAAAGAAGGTTTCCTTCATCAGGAAGAATGGCTTGCACCGGTTGATAAAATCGAAGCAATGCTGAAAAATCTGCTGGATGCAGATAAGACAATCGGTATTGCCACTGGGCGTTCAAGAGAAGAAACCCTTATACCTTTTGAAGCGGCAGGACTGCTTAAATACTTTGAAGATCAAAATATTTCCACTGCTTCTGAAGTCAAGGAAGCAGAAAGCAGAGAAGGTGTGGACCGTCAATTGTCCAAACCGCACCCGTACAGTTACTTGTGGACGCTTTACGAACACAATGAAGAGTACTTTACAGAGTCTGTCAAAGGAGACAACGTATCTGAAGAGAAAGTTTATGTTGTAGGTGACTCGGTGGCAGACTACTTCTGTTCTGAGAAGATGGAAGTTGAATTCATAGGGACACTGACAGGTCTGACAGGTGATGACATCATCCCGACATTTACAGACCTCGGCGTTCCAAGGGACAACCTGGTACCGGATGTCCTGCATGTTGAAAGTATGATTAAATAATTAAATAAAAACACCGCTGAAATCAAAATTTCGGCGGTGTTTTTCGTTATGCTACAGGTTTAAATCAACTTGGCGTACATTTTTGAATCCATCGATGCTCTTTAAGTCTTCCAATGCTTTATCAGTCACAGCGGAATCCAGAGATAATGAGAGCAGTGCAGCGCCGCCTTCATTGGATCTGCCGAGCTGCATGCTGGCGATATTGACAGAATGTTTGCCGAGAATGACACCCATATCACCAATGACGCCGGGGCGATCGATGTGATTGATGATGAGTATATGTCTAGTCGGTTTGATGTCGACCTGATAATCGTCAACTTTGACGATGCGCTCGCCGTACCCGTCCAGGACGCTTGCGCCGAGTATCAGATTTTCTTCATTGTTGGACAATTCAACTTCCAGGTAGTTGTTATAGCCTTTGGTCTTTCCTTTTTTCTCAACTTTGTAAGTGACGTCCTGTTCCTGCAGGAAGTACAATGCGTTGATGATATTTACACTTTCGCCGAAATGCGGCCTCAGTAAGCTCGCAATAAATGAACGGGTAAGCATGCTTGTGTCATCAACGGCAATATCACCATGGTATTTCAGCCTGATTTCATTAGGCGGCTGTTTCATCAACTGAATGCCGACCGAACCCATATGGCTTGAAATGTTGATGTAAGGTTTCAGTTCCTTGCTGATATTTTCGCTGATACGCGGTGCGTTGACTGCGTGAATGATTGTATTGTTCTCGAGTATCTGGATGATTTCCCGGGAAATGCTGACTGCCACTTTTTCCTGGGCTTCGATTGTGGAAGCGCCGAGGTGTGGTGTCACAACAACGTTTGGATGTGAGAGCAGCTCCATAGCCGTAGGCGGTTCCTCTTCGAATACATCGAGTGCTGCACCTCCGATTTTACCTTCTTTCAAAGCTGTAAGCAGATCTGCTTCATCAATGATGCCACCGCGTGCGACGTTGATCAGACGGAGATTCGGTTTACAGTTTTCAAAGAAAGCCTTTCCGACAATACCTTTCGTCTGAGGAGTCAGCGGCGTGTGCACTGTAACGAAGTCGGCGACTTTCGAAATCTCATCCACTTCCATTTTTTCTATTTCTGATTCCTTTGCTTTTTCATCTGATAAATAAGGATCAAAAGCGACTATTTTCATGCCGAAGACCTGGGCACGGCGAGCAACACCAAAGCCGATTTTACCAAGACCGATGATGCCGAGAGTCTTGCCATATAATTCGATCCCTTTATGTGCACCGCGGTTCCAAACGCCTTCAGACAGTTCTTTATGTGCTTCAGGAATATCTCTGGAAAGTGACAGCATCATGGCCATCGTATGTTCTGTTGCAGAGATCGTATTGCCGTCCGGTGCGTTAATGACGATTACACCAAGCTTTGTCGCTGCATCGATATCGATGTTATCAACTCCGACACCGGCACGTGCGACCACTCTCAGTGAGCGGGCATGCTGAATGATTCTTTCCGTAATTTTAGTCTGGCTTCGAACAATGACGGCATGATAGTCATAAACGATCTTTACGATTTCATCTTCTGTCAGTCCCGTATTGATATCCACCTGATAATTTGGATGATTGATAAGTTCGCTGATACCATCTTCATTTACCGGGTCCAGAACAAGAACTTTATAAGTCATTAAAAAATACCTCCTGGGCTTTTGTGATTGCTTTACCATAATAATTTTCCTGACGATACTTGCTTAAAATGCCTTCCATTGCACTTAAAACGACGATGATGTCTGCCGGGAACATGTAGCCCATGTGGCCGATGCGCAGAATCTTGCCTTTCAGATGTTTTTGTCCGCCGGCTATCGTTATACCGAAGTTATTTTTCAATTCGTCTTTGATGTGTGAAAGCTCATCTGACGAGGATTTGAACGCTGTAACGGTAGGCGATGCAAATTCATCTTCTACAAGCAGTTCCAGATTCAGAGCCTTTAGCCCGGCTCTCAGCATATCTCTCATTTTAAGGTGTCTGTCAAAGACATTTTCGAGACCTTCTTCAGCAATTGAATCCAGAACGGTTTCCAAGCCTTGTATCAGGGATACTGCAGGTGTAAAAGGCGTCGTATCTTTATCCAGTGAATCTAAGTACTGGTTCAAGTCCAAATAAAATCTTGGAATATCATTGCTCTGGATTTTTTGTTTCGCTGTCTGGTTCATGGCAACGAATGCCAGACCGGGCGGCAACATTAAAGCTTTCTGACTCCCCGAGATCAGACAATCGATATTTGATTCGGCCATATTGAATTTTGTACCGCCGACACTGCTCACACCATCAACGATGAACAGAGTGTCTTTATTGTAATCTTTGACGATCTGCCCGATTTCCGTAACTGGATGTAATACAGCGGTGGATGTTTCACATGCCTGCGAAACAACAACTTTAATATTATCTAATTTTGAAAGGAATTCTTTGAAGTGCCCAGGAACGACTGCTTCTCCCCATTCCACTTCATAAGTATGGACGTTATATGGATATGTCTCGGCGATGGAACGGAAACGTGCGCCGAAAGCGCCGCTGACGATCACTACGACATCTTCATCGGGTGCGGCCAGGTTAACCATCGCCGCTTCCAAAGAGCTTGTTCCACTTGATGATAAAATCACCACATCATCTTTTGTACCGAAGACATCTTTGATTTTCGGTTTGATATTGTTCATTAAATCAGTGAAATCGCTTGAGCGGTGGCCGATCATTCCTGCAGCCATGCGCTGATTTACATTTTCCGGGATTGGTGTTGGACCGGGGGTCATTAACATTTTCTTTTGCAACCTGAATTCCTCCTATAATTAAGCTTAAGTCTATAATATCGTAATTTTTAGAAAATAAACATATTGTAATTAATTATCTTTGCCATCTGCGAGCATTTTATCTACAAGCGAGTGCGCTTCCTGATAAATATCCTTGTAGGATGTGCCGTTCAGCTCATGGGTCAGATTCATCAGATTATTGTTTTCAATCTCTTTTCTGAGTTCTTTATATACGATGTTGTCATATTCAACATTATCAGCAGGCGGCAGTAATAATATCAGCGACCAGTTCTGCAGTTGAATATAATAATCGAATACGTCATATAGACGGCTTGAAGCTGCATTTGAATCAGACAGTTTTGTCATGACCTTTGCCGTCATCACGTCTGTATCTGCAAAGAACACTTTTCTGGTGGCGGGTGAATGGATATTTCTCCGGTTGATGTCGAACTGTCCGATACCGATGGCGTGAAAGTCTTTTACATCGAGTTCATCCGCACGGACCTGATGTTCAATCTGATAATTCTTTTTGTATTCAACGGAATAACTAGTAGAGTAACGCCTTGCCAAATCCTGTACCAGTTTTGATTTACCCGTCTCAGGGGCGCCGATAATCAGAACATTCTGGACAAAAAAACGACGGAAAGGCCGGGTCACATAGTCCCAGTTTATAAGTGCGGATTCTCTGATATTGGTGCCGCTGATTTTAAGGACTTGTCTGTCTACAAGGATGACATTTGTTGAAACATTTTTCCAACTTTTTGTGTAAAAATCTTTTAGGGGATCAATATATTCCTCTTCACCTACATAAAATGTCAGCTCTTCCATGTCTTCAAAAGGATACGGCATATTCCCGGAAATGATTTCGGACATCCTTTCAAGCCATAATTTCCAGCCCTTTGGATATCTTGGAATATCTGTTTCATCCAATTTGAGCACTGTGACATTTTCATCGCCTGCACATAACTGCCTCATTGCTTTCACGCGATGATTCAGATTCATTTCGTGTTCGTCTCCGCGGTCGCCATCATAGCCGCTGACAATGACAAGCGCATGATCGTTCTCCCTTTTCGCACGGATGATCTGTTCGAAATGTCCGACATGACATGGTGCAAATGTACCAAAATAAACGCCTAGACTTTTCATGTACACAACTCCTAAATTATATATAGTGCGTTAACAATTCCATTATACTCCTAATTCATGAAACTTTAATTTTATTTGTGCTACAATCATTTTATAATATGAATGATGCACCAATAATGAAAGATATTTTACGTTATAAAGAGTGAGGAAATAATATGTTTAAATGGATGAACCTCTTCAGAGGTTTTTTAATGGGGATCTGTGAAATCATCCCCGGAGTAAGCAGTGGCACAATGGCCCTGCTGCTTGGTATATATGATCAGTTTTTAGGTGCCATCGGCCATATTGTCTCAAAACACTATAAGAAATCAATCATATTTCTTTTGCCGCTGGTAATAGGAATGGGTATAGCGATACTGACAATGTCCTCATTGATGGATTATTTACTGACGCAGCACACCATACCGACACATTGGTTCTTTATCGGGATGGTGCTCGGTGTCATACCTATGTTGTTCAGCATATCCAATTACAAGGTGGAGTTTAAAGCGGCACATTACATTTTGATGGCTGCGACAATCATAATATTGTATTGGCTTTCTACTGTAAACGAAAGCGGCACTTCAGTAGCCAGCACCGATATTTCACTTATAATGCTGATCGGTTTATTTTTCAGCGGGATGCTGGCGTCGGCAGTGATGCTTCTGCCGGGCATATCAGGTTCTCTTGTGTTATTGATAATAGGGGCCTACCCGATCATTATGAGAGCAATCAGCGAATTCACTTCACTGAATTTTGAAGTGGTTCCGTTACTGGTTGCTACGGGGCTCGGAATAGTGTCGGGTCTGCTGCTTGCAGGCAGAGGCATTCAGTTTTTACTCAGAAATTACACATATATTACTTATGCAGTAATCATCGGGCTTTTATTCGGCTCAGTCTTCCCGATCTATCCGGGACTGCCTGATACTGCCGGCACATGGTTCTGGTCAATTGTTTCATTAAGTGCGGGATTGGCAATAAGTACTTATATGGGAAGTAAAAACAGACAAAGTATATGATGAGGTGATAAGATGTCGGATCAACATCCTTTGGTTGAAGATTTTTATGAATATGTCAGAAGTTCAATCGACTACAGAATCGCGGTCATCGGCCAGGTGGATGCAGGAAAAAGTGCCTTGATAAACGCACTGACAGGCGAGGATTCGCACATATCCACCGAAACCGATGCAACAAGGGATGTAGTCAGCTATCCTTATAAAAACAGGGGTCATCTGCTTGACTTCCCGGGTGTCGGAACGACAGAATTTTCACCAAAACAATATAAGAAGCTGTTGAAGAAATATAAAGTGAAACACGTGCTTTATGTTTTTTCGTCTAAAATCAGAGATGTTGATGAAAAAGTGATCAGATTCCTTTCGAGGCAGAAAGTCAAAATCACGTTCATCTACAGTAAATTGGATACGCTGGTCGATGTCACCGGTAAATATGACCAGTCACTGTTAAAACAGGAAAAGAACGCTGAACTTCATGTCACTTTTAAGAAAGTGATCAAAGACCCTCTTAAATACCACTTTATCAGTGTGAAGGATGATCATGGCATTGAAGACTTGAGGGCATCAATTGATAATTATCTGGATAAAAAAGATAAAACGTTTCAAAAGAGGATTAAAAGCTCAAAATACTTTAACAGATTTTTGAATAAAAGAAGCAATGCTCTGGCGGCAAAACTGCTGACCCCGGGTTTTAAAGACTTGATATTGAGCAGGGAGTTTAAAACGATAGAGCAGAAAACAAGAAGTCATTTTCATATAGATGAAGCGGATGCAGAACTTGTCGGAGAACAAATGCCGCGTGTGATTGACTTTGTCAATCAGGCAAAGGAAAGCAACAAGGCCGAAGGCAATTACCGAAAAATGATCGGCCCGCTGACAACACTCATTTCCACAGTACTCAAAGTGAGGAAGCTGAATGTCATCACATTTATCCTGTCGACATTCGGAGAAGCGGGAGTCAGAGCGGTTTATCCGATGCTGCGGGGCGTATTTGAATATGTCCGCGCGGTGAATGATCTGGCAAGTGACGTACTTGAAGCACGGCTGAACGAAATATAAATGCATGGCAGCAAGCGGGTCTCACTGCCACTTTTATAAGGGAGAAGAAACATATGGCTCAATTAAGTCGTGAAAATGTCAGCAAAGTCTATGAAAATGGGACTGAAGTCGTACGAAATTTCACCCTGAATATAAGTGAAGGCGAATTCATCATTTTTGCCGGCCCTTCAGGCTGCGGAAAATCGACGACTTTAAGAATGATAGCCGGTCTGGAAGAAATCACCGGCGAATTTTGAGGTAGAAGCCAAAGTGTGTGAACTGCACGTCAGAAGCGATGTTAAATGCATATCCCGGCAGTCAGGAGTTCATAGCGGAAGTGGATGCCCACCACAATATTACAGCGGGCGACAAGCTCGGATTTGTCTTCGACATGGATAAAGGGCACTTCTTCGATGCTGAATCAGAACAGAGAATAACAAGTAGTGAACTGGTGAAGAAAGAAAAAGATATTATCGATGGAAAACATTCTGATATTATAAAAGTTTAACTTTACTGTAAGGCCGGTATCGCCACGGAGTATAATGTGGTCACATCGGCTTTTTATTTTCTTAAAAATGGTATAAAATACATGACAATACATATCGAATGGTGAAAATGTTATGATTATATATGAAAATGAGGTGGCTGATTATGATTGAATTCGATCACATCATACATTATGTGAACCAATTGGATGAGGTCAGGGAAAAAGCACCGTTGCCGATTCACACAGGCGGTGTG
>Ga0079225_10002313_pt1 | contig 10911 bp, 9 predicted proteins | sample Poulit2012_FD_76344 | JGI IMG/M metagenome (GOLD analysis project Ga0079225, IMG submission 76344) | Agricultural soil microbial communities from Georgia to study Nitrogen management - Poultry litter 2012 | ecosystem: Environmental > Terrestrial > Soil > Agricultural land | place: USA: Georgia...
AAGACCTTCGCCGGCTGGACCGTCACCCAAGACCCACACCGACCCGGCCACTTCGACTGGACCAGCCCACTCGGATACCGGCACACCGTCGAACCCGAACCCGTCGGACCCATCACCGAACCCAGAGTTGGTCCCCGGGAAGACGACATCCCACCGTTCTGAGAATCGGCCCGGTCGCGTGTCCGAGAATGAAGACATGATCTCCGATGAGGGCGTGGACCGCTCTGGCGAGTTGGCCGCGCTTGACGAAGAACTGACGACCTGCAGGGCTTGCCCCCGTTTGGTCGAGTGGCGCGAAGAGGTCGCCCACACCAAGAGAGCCGCGTTTCGGGAACAGACGTACTGGGGGCGTCCCGTTCCAGGGTTCGGGCCGGCGAGCGCCCGGATCGGCATCGTCGGGCTCGCCCCTGCAGCACACGGCGCAAATCGCACGGGCCGAATCTTCACCGGCGACCGCAGTGGCGACTGGTTGTTCGCCTCCCTGCACCGTGTCGGCCTCGCAAACCAGGCTCACGCCGTGTCCGCCGACGACGGACTGCAACTCACCGACGTACGAATCATGTCCGCCGTGCGGTGCGCTCCGCCGGCCAACAAGCCGACGCCAGCCGAACGAGACCGGTGTGTTCCCTGGATGCTGCAGGAACTCGGCCTACTCAGCAGGCTGTCCGTGATCGTCGTTCTCGGAGGGTTCGCCTGGACCGCGCTCTTGGGCGCGCTGGCCAGGGCGAAAACTCCGGTTCCCCGTCCACGCCCCGGTTTCGGGCACGGCGCCGAGGTGACGCTGCCGGACGGCCGACAACTCATCGGCTGTTACCACGTCAGTCAGCAGAACACCTTCACCGGGCGGCTGACCGAGTCCATGCTCGACGGGGTCTTCACCCGCGCGAAGCATCTTGCCGACACTCGGAACGGGCCGGCCTAGCGAGCCGCCACCCGCTCATGCCCCGCCGAGCTCGCGGGCGGAATGCAGCACCTCACGGACCAAGTCCTCATCTCGGTCCAGCCCATCGTCGAGGAAGCCCAGCACCGCACGCACGGCGCCATCGAGCGGACCCTCGACAACGGCCTGGAGCCGCTCTGCCGACGTGTCGGACACCGGCGCACCGTGACCGCGAAGGTGCAGCACCCAAGCCGCGATCACGAGGGCGGCCCCCGCAGGCACCCGCCCAGCAGCTCGCTCTGCCCGCACCGTCGGAAGAATCCGCACCGGCAGCTTCTGTGAACCATCAGCGGCGATCTGTGCCAACAGGTGGCGGATGCGAGGGTTCTCGAACCGCTGCACGAGCGCCTCGCGGTACCTGGCAACGTCGTCGGCGGGCAGGCTCAGGTACCTGCTTGCCTCGTCCCACCACTGCTGCACCCAGGATCGACAGGTCGGGTCGGTGATGGCCTCGGCTACCGTCTCGTGCCCGCGCACGCTGCCGGCGTAGGCCAGCAGCGAGTGGCTACCGTTGAGCAGCCACAGTTTTCGCTGCTCGAACGGCGCGACGTCCGGCACCAACTGCGCTCCCGCCTGCTCCCATCGCGGGCGACCGGCCGGGAACTCGCCGCTGATCACCCATTCGCTGAACGGCTCGGTGGCCACCGGAGACGCGTCGGCATAGCCCGTTGCTTTCCGCACGGCTTCGTGCACCTCGGTGGTCGCCCTCGGCGTGATCCGGTCGACCATGCTGGTGGCATACGTCGCCACCTCCTCCAACTGTGCTCGCAGGCCAGGTCGCACCAGTTCGGCCAGTTCCCCCACCACCGTCGCCGCGGCCGCACCGTTCTCGGGCAGGTTGTCGCACGGCAGCACCGTGATGCGACCTGCGGCAGCGGAGCGGCGCGCCAGCAACCCGGCAACCAGCCGGCCCGGCGTCGTGCGCACCGCCGCTGTCGGATCCGCCTGCAGGGCGGCGACGTCGGCGCGAACGTCGTGGTTCTCGGCGTCCAGTCCCCCGTCGGAGGAGCGCAGGTATCCGGCCTCGGTGACAGTGAGCGTGACCACAGCGACCTCGGGTGAACGCAGGTAGTCCAACCAGGACTCGTGCTCGTCCGCCGTGTGTACCGCCACCACCGATCCGACGACGTGCATGGCGTCCTCGTCAGCGTGCCGTGTGACGAGGGTGTACAGCCCGTCCTGCGGTGCCAACGCTTCGGCCATGTCCGGCCGCCGCCCGGTGAACGCCGCGATCCCCCACTCCTGGGCATCGGGTGCGCGGTCGGTATACCACGCCTGGTGGGCCCGGAAGAAGTTCCCGAGCCCGAGATGGACCAGGCGAACCGGCGGCACCGACCTGTCCTGGCCTCGAGACAGGACGGGCAACGAGGAACCGTGGGTCACAGCTTGAACACCTTCCGCGGGTTGGTGCTGGTCAACTCCATCATCGCCCGCTCCGCCTCGTCCATGTCCAGGCGGTGTTCGGCAACCAGGCCAGCGAGGTACCCACTGTCCAGCCGCCTGGACATGTCGTGCCGAACCGGGATCGAGCAGAACGCACGTGTGTCGTCAATGAACCCGGAGGTGCGGGAGAACCCGGCGGTCGCGGTCACCGCATGCCGGAAGCGCCGGACGGCATCGGGCGCGTCCAGGAACCACCACGGTGCACCGACGTAGACCGATGGGTAGAACCCGGCCAGCGGTGCGATCTCGCGGGAGAAGACCGTCTCGTCCACGGTGAACAGCACCAGATGGAAGCCCGGGTGTGTGCCATAACGCTGCAGCAACGGACGCAGAGCATCGGTGACCTCGAGTTGAACCGGAATGTCGTGGCCCCGATCCGGCCCGAACCGTTCGAAGGCCGCGGTGTGGTGGTTGCGGCGAATGCCGGGGTGCACCGTCATGACCAGGCCGTCGTCACAAGACATGCGCGCCATCTCGGAGAGCATGTGGCGGCGGAAGGCGACGGCCTCGGCCGGGCCGACCTCATCCCGCAACGCCGCGGTGTAGATCCGCGCTGCCTCGGCCGGCTCCAGAGGCTGCGACCCCAGGTCGATGTGACTGTGGTCGGAGGAGGTCGCTCCGTGCTCGATGAAGTACCGACGACGTGCTTCCAGCGCCCGAATATAGCCCTCGTAGGTCCCGGTGTCCTCCCCCGCCGAGGTGCCCAGATCGACGACGGCTTCCCGCCAGCCTGCTGCGCCGATCTCGAGGTAGCGATCCGGTCGAAACGTCGGGACGACGCGCCCGCTGAACGACGCATCCTCCTGCAGTGCGCGATGCACAGCGAGATCATCGGCGGGGTCGTCGGTGGTCGCCAGTACCTCGATGCCGAAGCGCTCGAACAGCGCCCGGGGCCGGTACTCGGGTTGCTGAAGGCGCGTCGCCACCTGGTCGAAGATCTCATCGGCGGTGTCCGGACCCGGCCGCTCGCCGACCCCGAAGATGTCGGCGAGTTCGGATTCCAACCAGTAGCGCACCGGTGTGCCGCGAAAGTCCGGCCAGTGCTCACACAACGCCCGCCAGACCTGACGGGACTCCCACTCGGGCAGCCGCGTGCTCCCGACCGCCAACTGCTCCAGCGGTACTCCTCCCGCATGCAGCAACCGGGTGACGTAGTGGTCCTGGGTGATGAACAACGTCGACGGGTCCGGAAACGGCTCGTCGTCGAGCAGCAGGCGGGGATCGACATGTCCGTGCGGCGAGATGATCGGGAGCTCGCGGACGGCGTCGTGGAGCCGGCGAGCGATGGCCCGGACTCCCGGATCCACCGGAAGAGCCGGTCGGGGTGCAGGGTGAGCGGCGCGGTTGCAGTCATGTGGCCATCTTGAGCGGAAGACACACCCGACCACAATCGGTTGTCGCCAGTTGTCACGTCGACTAGTCGAACGCGAGGCAACTCGTGGCAATCCGTTGTCATCCGCGTCGCGACATGGCTCAATCGGGGCATGCCACTCACCAGACGCGACCGCGTCAGCCTCGCCCTCACCACGAGCGTCGCCCTGTTGACGCTCGCCGCCTGTGGGGACGGCGCCCCACGACAGTCCGAATCGAGCGGCACGACCCTGCGGCTGGCGCTGAACCAGACCGAGGAGCACCCGTCGTTCGTCGCGCTGGACAACTTCGGTCAGCGTCTGTCGGAGAGTACCGACGGTCGATGGAACATCGATGTGTATCCCAACGCGACCCTCGGTGCCCAGCAGGAGGTGCTGCAGTTGGTGGGTGACGGCGTAGTGGAGATGGCGATCGTGTCGGGAACACAGCTGGAAAATGTGGAGGAGGACTTCCGCGTCTTCAACATGCCGCAGGTGTTCGACTCGGTCGAGCATCAGATGGACGTGATCCACGACCCGGCCATCGTCGGCGAGCTCTACTCCTCACTCGAGGACCAGAATGTGACCGTGCTCGGTGGATTCACCCAAGGCACCCGCAGCATCTACACCTCCGACGGGCCGGTCAGGACCCCCGAGGACCTGGACGGTCAGAAGATCCGTGTCCAGGAGAGCGAGCTCCACATCTCCATGATGGAGCGCATGGGCGGAGCCGCCACACCGATGGCCTACGGCGAGGTGTACACCGCCCTGCAGTCCGGTGTCCTCGATGGTGCAGAGAACAACGAGGTCTCCTATGTCAGTGCCCAGCACTTCGAGGTCGCGCCGTACTTCTCTAACACCAACCACCTCGTCGGTGTCGACTACCTGGTGATCAGCACCGACCGGCTCGACGCCATGTCCGAGCAGGACCGAGCGGCCTTCGAACAGGAGTGGACCGCCGCGCACGAGGAGCACACCGAGCTGTGGGCGGAGGCGACCGAGCAGGCGATCGCCGACGCGAAGGCCGGCGGTGCCCAGTTCAACGACGTGGACACCGAAGCGTTCCGCTCCGCCCTCGAGCCCATGGCTGACGAAGCCCTGACCACTGATACCCAGCGCGAGCTCTACGAGGCAACTCGCGCGGGAGCTGACTGACCCGACTCGGCTGGAACGAGACCCGAGCCGACCTTGACCAGAAAGGATGCCTCGGAGTGAATGGCATACGAAAGGCCCTCGATCGGGTACTCGCGGTCGCCTGCGTCGCGCTCTTCGCGATCCTGGTCCTGACCGTGTCCTGGCAGGTGTTCACCCGCCAGGTCCTGGGCGATCCGAGCACGTGGTCCGAGGAGTTGGCCCGGTACGTCTTCGTGTGGCTGGGCCTGTTCGCCGCCGCGCTGGTCTTCTCCGAGCGCGGTCACATCGCCGTCGACTTCGCGGTGCGAAAGCTCTCCCGAGGGGTGCAGCGTTCGATCGCGATCGTGGTGCAACTGAGCATCATCGGGTTCGCGGTGGTGGTCCTCGTCTGGGGTGGGCTCGTGGCCTCGGTGGCGGCCTGGGACCACAACCTCACCGGACTGCCCACGCAGATCGGCCCGATGTACCTGGCCATGCCGATCACCGGCGCCGTCATCTCGTTCTACGCGATCTACCACTTGCTGGCGATCCTGCGTAGCGAGGAGACCGCGGTCGAAGCCGGTGACGAGAGCACCGGGATCTGAGGGGGAGTCATGGATCCTGCCACCATTGCCGGGCTGATTCTGCTCGTCGGCATCGCCGTGATGATCGCGGTGAGCGTGCCGATCGCGGTCGCCATCGGGCTGTCCTCGACGATCGCCTTGATCGTTCTCATCGGGTTCGACAGCACCGTCCTCGTGGCGTCACAACGATTGTTCACCGGTGTGAACTCGTTCCCACTGCTCGCGATACCGTTCTTCGTCCTCGCCGGGGTGCTGATGAACAACGGGGGTATCGCCGGACGGCTGATCGACGCCGCCAAAGTGCTGGTCGGCCGCGCGCCGGGCTCCCTCGCACAGACCAACGTCGTGGCCAATGCGATGTTCGCCTCCGTCAGCGGCGCCGCCGTTGCCTCGGCAGCGGCCGTCGGCACCGTGATGACGCCACGACAGGCCAGGGAAGGCTACGACCCCAGCTTCTCGGCGGCGGTCAACGTCGCCTCGGCCCCTTCGGGCATGCTGATCCCGCCGAGCAACACATTCATCGTGTACTCGCTGGTCAGCGGTTCTTCCATCGCGGCACTGTTCATGGCGGGCATCGGTCCCGGGCTGCTGTGGGTGTTGGCGTGCATGTTCGTGGTGCACCTGTACGTGCGCAAGCGGGATGAGCTCAAAGCCACCGAGCGGGTAACGCTCACGCAGGCGCTGGCGACGCTGTGGCGGGCGGTCCCGTCGCTGTTGATGATCATCATCGTCATCGGCGGCATCCTCACCGGCTTCTTCACGCCCACGGAGTCAGCGGCGATCGCGGTGTTGTACTGCTTGGTGCTCGGATTCATCTACCGGAACCTCACCATTGCCCAACTTCCCGGCATCGCCCTGAATGCCGCCCGGACCACCGCCATCGTGATGCTGCTCGTCGGCGTGTCCTCCATCCTCTCGTGGGTGCTCTCCTACGCACGGCTGCCGGACATCATCGCCGACACGATCCTGGGCATCAGCGACAGCTCGACAGTCATCCTCATCCTCATGATGATCATCCTGATCATGGTCGGCACCTTCATGGACCCGACACCGGCCATCCTGATCTTCACCCCGATCTTCCTGCCGATCGTCGGCGAGTTCGGGATCGATCCGATCCACTTCGGCACGATGCTCGTGTTCAACTTGAGCCTCGGTGTCATCACGCCGCCGGTCGGCAATGTGCTGTTCGTGGGTACTCGGGTGGCGGAACTGCGTATCGAGCCAGTGGTCCGACGTCTGTTGCCGTTCCTGCTCGCCTTGCTGATCATGCTCCTGGTGGTCGTGTTCGTGCCACAGATCTCCATGTGGCTGCCCACCCAGCTAGGCCTGGTGTCGGGCGGTTGACCCCCGCACGACGAGTCGGGTGGGTACCACAAGGGGGCGTCGGGTCGTCATCCGCTTCCCACCGATCAGCCTGAGCAGAGTACGCACGGCCGTGGACCCCAGTGCCCGCAGCGGAGCGGCCACCGTGGTCAGCGGTGGGGTCACCAGTTCGGCACCGAAGATGTTGTCGAAGCCGATGACGCTCACCTCGTCGGGGACCTGCGCTCCCAAGGCCCTGGCTCCTCGGATGAAACCGATCGCCATCTGGGCGTTGTACGCGATGACTCCCGACGTCGGATGCTCGGACCACCGCTGCGCGGCCGCATCACCACCGTCGACGGTCGGAACGCCCGGGCCCACGCGGCGAACCGTCAGCTCCAGTTCCAAGGCCGCCTCACGCAGCCCGCGCCAGCGCATGCCGTCCGCCCAGGAGGCTTCCGGCCCGGCGATGTAGGTGATCGCCCGGTGTCCGTATCCGCCGAGGTGCTCGGCTGCGCGACGAACGCCTCGGGCATCGTCGGTGACGACGCTGGGGACATCGGTCACCGCTCGGTTGAGCACGATGGTCGGCTTCTGCTTGGCGATCATCCGGATCGCCGAGTCCGACATCCGTGAGCTCGTGAGGACGATGCCATCCACGTTCGAGACCACTCGGTCCAACGAGTCCCGCTCCCGTCGGTCGGACTCCTGGGTGTCGGCAAGCAACATGACGTAGCCCGCCTGCGAGGCCGCCTCGTCAGCGCCCCTGATGATCTCGAAGAAGACCGGGTTGGTGATGTCGGCCGTCACCATCGCGACCATTGACGTGCGAGCCGTGGTCAACGCCCGGGCCATGGGGTTCGCGCGGTAACCCAATTCGTCCGCGACGCGCCGAATACGCTCAGCGGTCTCGGCATTGACACGTCCGGGCCGGGAGAACGCCCTCGAGACCGTGGACGGCGCCACCCCTACTTCGCGTGCGACGTCGTAGATGGTCACGGCCCCCGAGTGTCGACGCCGGTTGTCGTGGTCGCCTGCCATGTGCCGCCTCACCTTCCCGGGATTTCAGGCTAGGGTCCGCAGCGAGCGACGGCAACCGCTTGCCTCGGTGGCTCGACGCTGGCTCCATCGAGAGCGGGGCCTCGTCCGCGATCAGTTGGCGACGGCGCAGCGGCCTACGATGGCCGGACAAATGAACCCGCTTGGCGAACCCGATTGGCGGATCCGTGACGATGACCAGCACATCCACTGAGGGCCCTGCCACCGCCACCGCGCAGGTGGGGGTAGTCGGCCTGGCCGTGATGGGAGCCAACCTGGCGCGCAACTTCGCCAGGCACGGGCACACGGTCGCCCTCTACAACCGCACCACTGCCCGCACGGACGAGTTGCTCGACGAGCACGGGGAGGACGGCGACTTCGTGCGGACCACAACGCCCGAGGAGCTCGTCACGGCACTACAGCGCCCGCGTCGGATCATCATCATGGTCAAGGCCGGCGCCGGCACCGATGCGGTGATCGAGTCCCTGCTGCCGCATCTGGAGCCCGGCGACATCGTCGTCGACGGCGGCAACGCGCACTTCGAGGACACCCGCCGTCGGGAAGCCGCATTGCGCGAGCACGACCTGCACTTCGTCGGCGCAGGAATCTCCGGCGGAGAGGAAGGGGCGCTCAACGGGCCCAGCATCATGCCCGGCGGCTCGAGGGAGTCGTACGACGCCCTGGGGCCACTGCTCGAGGACATCTCCGCGAAGGCCGACGGAGAACCGTGCTGCGCCCACATGGGACCCGACGGTGCGGGCCATTTCGTGAAGATGGTGCACAACGGCATCGAGTACGCCGACATGCAGTTCATCGCCGAGGCTTACGACGTCCTTCGTGGTGCCGGACTCGGTGCCGCCCAACTGGCCGAGGTCTTCCGGGAGTGGAACACCGGTGACCTGGACTCGTTCCTGATCGAGATCACCGCCGAGGTCCTGGCTCAGGTGGACAACGCCACTGGCAAGCCACTGGTGGAGGTCATCGAAGATGCCGCGGAGCAGAAGGGCACCGGTCGCTGGACGGTGCAGTCGGCACTGGAACTCGGGGTGCCGGTCAACACCATCGCCGAGTCGGTGTTCGCACGCTCTACCTCCGGACACCCAGACCTCCGCGCTGCGGCACAGGACACCCTGAGCGGCCCGGACCGGTCTTCGCACCTCTCGGTGCCCGGTGCAGATGTCAGCCAACTGGTCAACGACGTGCGTTCGGCGCTGTGGGCCAGCAAGGTGGTGGCCTACGCTCAGGGCCTGGACCAGATCCGAGCGGCGAGCCAGGCCTACGACTGGAACGTCGACGTCTCCGAGGTGGTCAAGATCTGGCGGGCCGGATGCATCATTCGCGCCCGGTTGTTGGAACGTATCCGCGCGGAGTACGCCGCGCAGCAACTGACGACGCTACTGGCTGCTCCCTCCGTCACCGAAGGACTGATCGACGCCCAGGACGGCTGGCGACGGGTGGTGACGCACGCGACTTCGTCCGGTGTGCCGGTTCCCGGCTTCAGCGCCGCGCTGGCCTACTACGACACCGTCCGCGCGCAACGGCTGCCAGCGGCGCTCGTCCAAGGTCTGCGGGACTTCTTCGGCGCTCACACATACCAACGGGTGGACCGGCCCGGCGTGTTCCATACCGAGTGGTCCGGGGACCGCTCGGAGACCCAACGGCAGTGACCAGTGTGGTCCCAGCGAACCCGGCGCCTACACAACACCTGCGCGAGTTCTTCGGGCGGGAAGGCATGATGGGCGCGTGACTTCGCCGACCTCTGCACTCGACGATGCCCTGCAGGAGGCCATCAGGCGCCTCGGCGCACAACCGTTGTCCAAGGTCCACTGGCGGCGACACCTCGCGGACGGGGGCTGGCAGGCGGCCGTCTCAGGGGTTGTGGAGGACAACCTGGCGGTCCAACATCTGGCGATCCTGAGCCCGGAGGGCCAGCTGCCCCGAGGCGGCCTGTTGGCCTGGACCGCCCAGCAGGCGGTACTGGTAAGGGACCCGACAAGTGGGGAACCCGTTGCCCTCACGACGTCGCGGGAGGAACTGCTCGACGGGCGTTGGAAACCGCTGGTGCACGTTGACCAGGGAAGCCTGCTGGGGACCCTGGTCGGGCTGCTGAGCGAACCCGACCGGAGCGCTCTCGCCGGATGGCTCTCGCAGGACGATGCCGTCGAACTCCCTCCCTCAGCGCCGCCGGATGCTGGCACGGATGACGACGGGCTCGCCCACTGGCACGAGACGCTGTCGGCGCACGAGCCGGCGGACCCCACCGAGGACGTCGTCGACGCCGCCGCTGCGGCACCGCAGAGCGGGCTGAGCGACGCGCTGGCCGCCGCCGAGCTGCGCACGGCGCACTGGTGGATCCCGGAACTGATCGCCGAGCTCGACGGGCACCCCGTCAGCAGCGTGGTGGACGGCTCGCTCGGTCTTGTGGCGTTGTCGGACGAGCGCGCCGTCTGTGTGGAGGTCGGCGAGCGGGAGACATGGATGGCGACCTTCCCGGCCGGCTCGATGTCGGCCAATGTGCAACCCGGCTCGCCGTGGCCGGTCGTGACCGTCGACGACGGTGCGGACATCGTCGTCGATCTCGGCGAGGTGGACCAGAGTGCGGCGGAGACTCTGCAGCGGTGGACACCGACCACCCCGGCCGAGGTGGCTTCGGTGCGGACACGTGCCGCCCAGCGTGCGGTGGAACCCGCCGCTCGCCCAGAAGGGGGGACGGCAGCAGAAGTCGAGAATCAGGACACCGAGGACGGTGAACACATCGAGCTGGGACGAGAGGACATCCGCACCAGCGACGTGTGGCAGACGTCGGAACTTGATGTGGACGCGGCCCTCAAGCCGGCGGTCATCCGCGAGGTGCTCTCCCACCTGGACGACGACGAACAACTCGAGCGCATCATTGCCACTGACGATGTGCAGACCATCGTCTTCGCCACACGCCAGCGACTGGTGACCGTCGAAGAGCGCACCAGGGTGGACGCGTTGACGCGTCCGGTCAACGATGTGGTGCTCGCCCGCGACGCGCGCCGCAGGCGGCAGGTCGTGCTGGTCTCCGACGACGGCGAGCACCGGGTACACCTGCAGCGTCTGGATCGGGGCACCGCAGAATGGTTGGCGCGGTGGGCACACAGCGCACCTGAGGGCTAGT
>Ga0079225_10002314_pt1 | contig 10910 bp, 18 predicted proteins | sample Poulit2012_FD_76344 | JGI IMG/M metagenome (GOLD analysis project Ga0079225, IMG submission 76344) | Agricultural soil microbial communities from Georgia to study Nitrogen management - Poultry litter 2012 | ecosystem: Environmental > Terrestrial > Soil > Agricultural land | place: USA: Georgia...
TGCTCCAAAACTATTGCCGTAATCGTGATTTTTGTCAGCGTACACCTTGTTTAATTGCTTGCAGATACGTTTATGACTATCTATAAGGTCTAAGGGTTCTGTGAGCTCTTTTAGCGTTTCTGGCTTATTGATCTCTTGCATGAGTACGTCATGGTCGACTACTAGTTCGATATCTTCTTCTCTACACCAAAAACTGTTAGATAACTCGTAAGGTATTTTGCTGTTATCAACCATCGTCACTCTATGAATTTCACCTACATGACTTCCTCTAAACATTCTAGGAGGCGTATTAACCACCCTTACCTCATCGCCTACTTGAAATTTCATATCACACCAACCTCTTTTCTTAATATTTGTAACACTGGATCGTCCTCAGGTACATTTGTTAAATTCCCATCATATTTATCCTCTAGTTTGTAAATCAACTCATACATCACTTTGACTTTAGGATCCGTGATTTTTTTCATGATTGTTGGTTGCTGTTTCGGTTTTGGTAAATCCAGCGTCCCTTCCTTGTATGCGTCAATAAACTTCTTTAGTTTGCCTAAGCTACGTTCGGACGGGTTTCTATTACCGCTTGTCCATGCCGAGAACGCATTTGGTGCAATACCTATCAACTCAGCTAATTTATACTTTGGTAACTTCAATTCTTTTCCAATTTCTAATGCTTGGTAAATTTGATTCATTTTGATTCCTCCTAGAATAAACTCACTTCAAAATTTGTTAGCATTTCGCTTTGTGCCTTCTCGTAAAATTCTTTGTACACTTCGAACCCATAAGCGTGTCGACCCATTTCAACCGCTGCTCGTAAAGTTGAACCACTTCCAGCGACTGGATCAATAACGACATCACCTTCATCTGTAAAGATTTCTATTAATCTTTTTAGTACTGGTATTGGCTTTTGTGTTGGATGTATCTTAGGTACTGAATTGTCTGTCACCCATGGCATGTGATTTAGTACCATTCGCCCACCGTTATTGAACTTAGGTAATTTGTCACGGTATAAAACAACTGCGTATTCTGTTGCCCCTACTATTCGCATGTTTGCTTTCAATACCTGTGCACTTGATTTCTTTGTAAAAACTAGCGGATAGGCATTTTTAAAACCGTATTTTTTCCCGTATTCAATCAACATATGCATTTGTTCAAAGGCGCAGAATACAATCATGGCGCCTGCTGAATTGGTTTGTTTTGGTTCTTTTTTAATTAGCTTGTTCGCAAAGTGCATAAACTCTGCGAGGTTGAAATTGTCGTCTGTATTAAAGAACTGTTTGCCTGCTTTATCGCTTTCTCCCTTCGTGCGGTCGCCGTCTATGTACCATTCAAGGCTACTGCCATAAGCATTATTCCCGATGTTATAAGGAATATCTGCTATAACTAGTTGCGCAGGCGGTATGTTGTAACGTTTATAATTTTGTAAATTGTCATGGTATAATTCTACTTTTGGTTGTTTTGTGTTTTCATATATCGTTTTGGGTTCAAACATTGATTCTATTCCCTCTCAATCTCCAATTTATTTATCTCACTAATCAAAATACTGTGTTGAACTCCATTTGCTTGTTCAATGACGATTCTCTGCCCTAACTTCGACTGACTCGTTCTGAAATGGATAACCTTTGGAAAGGTTGCTCCGTTTATGGTTAGTGTGTACATGGTGTCACTCCTAAGTTAAATCCTTTAAAATTTCATAAAATGACTTCTCTTTAAAATCAAATGTTATTCCTGTTTTATCAGTTAAAAACTCCCCAATTTCTTCAAGGTCTTTATTTGTGATTCCTAAGTCTTCCCACAGTTCAGATAAGTAATATTCATCGGCTAATTTCAATGAATTAAATTCGTCGGATAGGTACTTTGCAAACAGTTCTATTTTTTCTGGCTTATCCATTTATTTTTCCTCCTCAATAATCGCTATCGCTTCTTCTGGACTTCTCGCTACTCCGTAAATGATTGGTTGTTTTTTTGCAAACTCTGCAAATTTCTTTTGGTGTTCACTCAATCGTCCAGTTGCCTTCTTTACTTCAATTACTACAAATTTCCCATCTGTTTTTCGATAACCAACTAGATCAGGGAAGCCTTTGGGAAATAACTTGATAAAATACCCGTGTTCACTCTTAATATTCCCAGCATTGCTTCTCCACAGTCTGTGCCCTCTTTTACTTGCTTCTAATAAAATTAAGGATTGAATTTCTGATTCGGTCATTTTTTAGCTCCTTTTAAAATTTGGGATACCTTTTGGGATACCTTGGATATTCCCTAAACCCCATGTCTACAAAGGGTTGATGCTCATTTTTTGCTAATTGGGATACCACGGTTAAAAATTTCTTTTTCTATATACGTCCCTTTATATTTTTATTATTTTTTATCTATCTACTTTTAAAACAAGGTATCCCATAATGATAAAATATAATTTTAACCATTGATGTATAAGGGTTTATGTCGTCTTTTTTTATAATATAGGTATCCCACAGGGTCTCCCATTTTTAATTAAAGCTAGTGAAATTACTTAATCCTGGGTAATTCTCTTTTATTCTTAAACCCTCATACATAATTCGGCTACTCTTTTTGTGCTTAAATTTATCCTTCATCTTTTCACCGAATTTATTTTTACCCATTTTGTACTCCCCAGCTTCATCGGCCCATTTTTTGTAAGTGTTGTACAAATCTTTTGCTGCTACCTCGTAGCCTTCGCCTACTTCACATTCATCAGCAACAAATTGCTCTAATACGTCCATCTCTTGACGATAACTTTCACTTGCCTTAAGGACTTCTTTAGGAACTCCCAACCCTTCTTTTTGCCACAACACACAACCTTCGACCATCCAGTTTAAAATCGCTGGTGCTTCTCGCATTAGCTTATATTTCAAATCTTTATCTACTTTTTCTTCTGGTATTTGGACTTTAAAAGGTATTAATAACAACCTTCTCCAGATTCCATCATCTGTACCTCTTACTAATGGCTTATGGTTAGTTGTGACCCAAATCTTAAACTTAGGATCGAAGTTGAATTCTTCTCCATATAAAAATCTGGCTGTTACTGTGTCGCCACCAGTTAATTGTTTGATTAACCCTTCATCAAATCTAAAGCCTTCATTCGGCTCTGAGCTGGTTACTAATCTGACGCCTTGCAATTTTGCAATGTCATTGTTAATCGTATCTCCACGTTTTACCATTAATGTTTTGGCTTGTATGTTGTCTGAGTAATTTCCTAATATCTCTCTGATAGTTTCTATAAATATGGACTTTCCGTTTCGACCTTTACCATGTAGGATGAACATTACTTGCTCTCTTGTACTACCTGTCATCGAGTAACCAACGGCCTTTTGAATAAAACGAATCAATTCTTGGTCATGATTGAAGATATCGTTCAAAAAATCTATCCAAGTATCTGGACGTTGATTTTCTGTCATCTCTGAATTGGTTACATAAGAGAACATCTTCTCTTTATCTTCTTCCCTCTGCTCTCCGCTGGTTAAATCAAGGTAACCATTTGGCGTATTGAGCAGTGTGTCATCTGGGTTGAATTCTTCAAACGTCACTGGAATGTGGTGTTTGATTTCATCCTCTATCCGATTTTTTGCTGCATTACTACGGCTATTTTTAATGTGCTTTTGCAGTAACTTTTGTGCTTCTTCTTCATCCACTTCTTCAGAAGCGAATACTTTTTCATCTTTCATATCCTCAATAGTTTGATCAATCAAGGTTCGCACTAGCCCTCGTTCATCGAGTTCCCAAAATGTTCCATTATAGACGTAAAACTTCTTGCGATTATACGAGTAACGAACGATGTCTCCGTAACGGTCTAAGAACCTTTGAGCATTCCCTGTATCGTCATAACTTCTTGACGGATATTCTTTCTTTTTCGTTTCTTCTTGGTAGAATTCTCCACCAAATTTATAGTCAAATATTTGTTTCTTGGTAGGCTCATAAATGTTGGTTGCTTCGTTAATTGCTTTGTTTAAAGTTGCTTGTCCGTAAGTAGTCTTTCCTCTTTTTTCATCCCACTTATCACGCATTAAACTACTTTCTCTAAAAATTCGATCCATTTGGATATAGTTTCTAGCCGTCCAAAACGCTAAAATGTTTGCCATGGCTAAGTCTGCTTCTGATTGGCTGTCATAATCTTCTTCCCAACCACCTTTTAACAAACGGTCAAATACCATAGATTGTTTGGATTGATGAATACGGCTAATGACTTCTAAATCACTTAAATCATGACCACTTAAACCGTGTGCTTGATTAGGAAGTCTTGTGATATTTTTAGTTCCTAAATATTTGTTGTAAATTGGTTTAAATACTTGTTCATCTACTTCTGATATTCTTTTATATTTGTGGAGAGAATTTTCGGTCATTGTGAAAAATCGACCTTCTGAATACATTTCAACGTTCCCAGAACGTCTGCGTTCGCCTGGTATCTTTCCTTTAGCGATGATATGTACTCCCGTACCACTTGGAGAGATTTCTCCGTAACTCTTAAATGTTTCATAAAACTCATGGACGATATTGTTTTCGTAATCGCCATTTTGATACCTGAATATGTCATCTTCTACATTATCTAAGTCAATTCCGATATACGGTGCTTTAAAGAAGAACCCTAATCCATCACCGCGTCCTTTTTTAAAGGCGTACAAAGCATGTTCATAACTTGCCCATGTACTTTCATCGTTGGATCGTGCAAATTCTCCAGTAAGTGGGTTGACGGGAAGTTTTGTTTCCTTCCCATCTCTCTCCACATACCTCCAGATGCACCACCTATCGAGTTCAATAAGTTCCTCTGGATACATCTACATTCTCCTTTTAATTAAAATGGCAAATCTTCTTCTGTGACTGTTGTTGAGCTTAAATTGTCATCTGCACCTTGGAACGGGTTGTCTGCTGCAGGTACATCTTCTTTGTCTTTAAATTGGTGCTGGACATTTGGATAATCTGACTTACTGTATCCCCATGGTGCAATTGTGTTTTCGTCCTCACCGCTGTAATCACTGTGTTCTACTTTTGTGTAAACTTTTACTGGTTTTCCTCTAAGAATATCGTGTAAGTCATCCATTGAACTAATTTCTGTACCTTCTGGAATACCTGCTGCCTTAAGTACATACATTAAATTCTCCATGTGGTAGATGTAACGCCCATTAATATCACGTTTCCAATGGTCATCGAATAAGTAACGGTTGGCATATTTTCCATTGGTTTCTGCTAACGCTGGTACTTTAGTTAAGTCGTTACGAACGATTAGTCGAATATTTAACGCTTCTTTACCATTTTTTGTTACCTTTTCTTGTGTCGATTCAATCACACACTCATAGTTTCCTTCTGGCAATACTCCGAATGAACTTTCTTCTACTTTTGAATAATCTACTTTAAACATTTGTTTTTGCTCCTTTTAAATTTATAGTTTGATAAAATTGTGGCCAATTCATGGCTTTTAATTCTGGATGTTGAAACTTTATCCAGCTTTTTTTATACCCTTTAGCTTCTGCATATTTCACATAATCTTCAATTGTTTTTAAATCACTTACTTTTTTGCTTGCCCATTTAATCTTTTCGTAATCTGTTTTAAAACTTAATTCGTCAATCCTTTCTAACTTTGTGTCTACTGTTTCTAATTCATTAATTTCTACTTCAAATTCGTGTCCACATAACGGACAAATAGTTTCTTTACTTTCAACTACTCCAAAACAACTCGTACATTCTTTAAGTGGGATAGTATTTTTGTTACTTGAATTATTCTTTTTCTTTTCTCTATCTTTTAGACTCCATTCGTGTTCGGTCGTTGGAATACCATGCTTTGCATAGTTTGCAACGTGGTCAATGATAATAGCCTGTTTGTTTGGTTTGTAGCGCATAGAGCGCATAGATTGTTGCATGTGGAGAACTAAACTTGCTGTTGGTCTTAGTAAAATAACCACGCGGCAATCTGGTACGTCAAAACCTTCTGAAATCAGATCGACATTACACAAAACCTTTATTTTCCCGTTCCTAAAATCATCCATTATTTTTTCTCGTTCTTTTTTAGGCGTCTTAGCATCAGCGTGCACCGCTTTTATTCCTTTTTGTTCAAAAGCTTCGGCAAACCCTTTGCTTGCTTCTACACTATGTGCATAAAGGATAGCTTGTTGGTTATTTGCTAGTTTTTTATAGTGTTCCACTGCATCGCCATAAACGGCATTTGTAACAGCATTATCCATTGACTTCTTCGTATAATCTCCAGTAGAAGATTTCTTCAATTGATTCAAGTCGGCTAAGTTAACAGAGTAATAATCAAATGGCGCTAAGCTATCATTTTCGATTAACCATTGAACAGATTTACCACTCACCATTTCGTCATAAATATCTTCAAAGCCTTTACCACTCATGCGCCAAGGTGTTGCAGTAAATCCTAATCGCCAAGCATTTGGGAAATAATCATATATTTCTCGATAAGTCTTTGCTCGTGAATGGTGTGTTTCGTCTGTGATGATTAACGTTGGTTCTCTAATCCGTTCTAATCGGTTCCTTGTTCGCATCACTGTATCAATTCTTACTTTATTCATATTAATTTCGTGCTTTTTAAAAGTATTAGTAATTTGTTCTACTAATTCTTTTCGATGCACGATGAATAAAACATAACCGTTATTCTGAGTAGTCAACTTAGCTATCTCTGCAATAACTACCGATTTACCACTTCCAGGAGGTGATTGTATTAACACACCTTTTGAACCTTGTGCGATAGCTTTTCGGGCTTCATCAACTAGTTCTTGTTGGTACGGTCTGAGTTTGAAGGTCAATCATCACTCACTCCAATGCGTTGTAATTTAGCCCCCAGTGCTAACCATTCGTTTATGTTATTCATTCTTCTTACTACATCGAAGCGGTCTGAATCATGATTCTTGATCCTGAATTTAATTCCAGACAATGCGGCACGTGCTCCCCAATCGTCGATGTTGTAATGTTTATCAAGAACCTTCTCAAAGTGCTCTAACATTCTAACTGCTGTATCAAATTCATCTTCAAAGTAATATTTGGGTATCTGAGAATAAAGAATATAAGCACCTATAAAATCTCTATCATCAGTCATCTTTCGCCACCACCAGTTCATTTACTAAACAACCTTTCCTATCATCCAATCGATTTTTCGCGACTACATCATTCGTGGGTTGCAATACAAATCCTCTCACTACTCCGTCTTCTCTTTGCGAAACAGTCAAATGAGCTACTACATCACATAACCCCAAGAAGTTGTTTTGAACACCTTTTCTTAAGTCTGGTATTCTACGAGTGAATGTTTGTCCACTTTCTGATTCAAACGGAACAAGTAATTCCCATGCTGTAATCACTAATCGAACATCCAATTTCTTTAGCGCTCGCAACATTCTCATGACTAGGAAATCTACTATTTGATAGTCTGCCATTGACGGAACACCTTTTTGTGTTGCTTTTCCATGCTTACCTAAGTTCTCTAAACTGGATCTAAACAATTCAGATACGTTATCGATTACAATATTGTCGTATTTCTTTTCGTACTCTGGATTGGTAATTAATGACGTTACTGTGTCGTTCCATGACTCCCACATTTCAGATGTGTCAATCTCTGCGACATCAATATTTTTTTCGCCTTTCAAAACAGATTCCGATTGGTCAATAGGGATTAATAGTGTCTTTCCTGGTAAGTGTTTTATCGAACTCGTCTTACCAACTCCTTGAGATCCATAGATTAGGTAAGTCGCATTCTTATGGGTAATATCTGCTGCACTTTTAATATTTAAACTCATCGCTTACGTACTCCCTTCGTTTGTGTTAATTGTGTACCTTTAATTTCATGACCTTCTTTTGAATAGTCCGTTAATTTCTTACGATTTAATCTTGGTTTTTGTTCTTCGTAAAATTCTTTCGGAATAAATTGTTCATCTTCGATATTTAATTTAATTGGGTTATTTTGTACCCACACGGTATATCTGTCTGTGCGTTCTTTTTGGATATCTAACAGTTGCATGGTGTCCGTTAGTATTTTTTTATATTTTCGGATATTCTTTTCTTGCATCCTTCTTCGTTCAGCTAACCTATCTTCTTCTTTTTTGATTCGCTCATTGGAAGCTTCTATATCGTCAATGACGTATAAATATCCATCAATTTTATTTTTAAAATCATCTTTAAGTCCAGTAGATTCGATAGTGTCTTGAATAGTTTCTTCGTCTACTTCTGCTGACTGCATTAAATCTAGTAACTCCTTAATTTCTTCTGCAATGTCATACAAAGTTGCCATTTATTTAAACTTCCTTTCGTGATATACTGTTCTTGAGTATATTTCTATGACGCCTTGTCCGAGGTGTCTTTTTTAATACATTTCATCAAAATGCTTTCCTAAATTCGGTTTTACTGTCCAATCTTCCACATAATCTTTTAAGCGATTAATCTCATCTTGTTGTTCCATAATCTTTAGCAATGCTTCTTCATGCGCGTTTTCGAGTATTTCCATTAATACAATTGATTCCCTTGATAATGGATCACCGAGTTCGCTCACGTTGTCGATAAAATTATCAATTCTGTTCTGTTCGTCTTCTCTCAGTCTCCATAGAGGCATCTTCGGTTTCCTCCATCCTCTCAATGTCTCGAAATCCATCCTTTATATGATTTAAATAAAACTCTTCCTGATTCCAATCAATATTTACAAAACGGCTTAAATGTTCCAGCATAATGTCAGCCTTTTGGTCGATCGTTAGTTTGCTCATTCTCAAACTCCTTTCTCTCACTTACTATCACTTCTCCGTAACCTTGACACACTCGACAATCCCAACTGTATTGATCTTGCCATTCTAAGCCTGTACCTTTGCATTGTTCGCAAGGCTTATAGACTTTGATAACTCTCATAGTGACCTCCTGTATAACTCTTTTGTTGCCTGTGCTTATTTATATTCCTCAATGTCCTTTCGTGTACTTCTGTTGGAACTGTTATTGGCGGTTCCCATTTACCATTTTTAAAAACATGTATATTATTTTTAGTCCTTGCTGTTACGTTCATCTTATCCACCACCCAAATGGAGCAGTTACGATTAAATATAGTAGCGGTGTGCTTAAAATTGATAGTCCAATGATGAATAGCGTTTCTTTAAAACTGAGTTTTTCATTCATGTTTGAACGTTCTAATAATTCATCTTTTAACATTGCTTCACCCAACAATTTTATTCCCCTTTCTATGACTTTTGTTTTTGTTGCATTTTCGCGACTCTTCCGCTAAAAAAAATAGCTATTGCTTCTGCATCACTAAGTGGAATTATTTCAGCCATTCGTGATGCTTCGCCGATTGAAAAAGTTCCGCCTTCTTTCATTTTTCGATAAAAAGTACTTTTGTCAATTCCTAATTCTTCGGCTATCTGCTTTTGGTCTTTTCCATTAGCGACGATAGCCCCTCTTAATTTATTTGTGTCTATCAAATTGAATCCTCCTTTTTTTGTTTATCGCATTTGTGCGACTTGATATATATATCTTACATGGTTGAGATATAATAGTCAAGGGTAAAATCGCATTTGTGCAACTTAATTTCAAACAAAAAAATATCTTCATTATATATACGCGCGAAAAAGATTTATTACTTTTCTAAGTGTTTGTATTGCATTGTTGCGACTTTTGCTTTATACTCAGTTTACAAGTCGAAAGGAAGTGAAAAGATGAATGTTGGACATAGAATGAAACAACGAAGAAAAGAATTGAAATTAAGCGCCGATGATGTAGCAGAGAAGATCGGAGTAAATCGTTCTACAGTTTTCAGATATGAGAAAGGCGATATCGAAAAATTACCACTTGAAATACTGGAACCGCTGAGCGAGATATTGCGTACGACTCCCCAGCAACTTATGGGGTGGGATGATAATCCTGATATTATACCTATCTACAATGAACTTGAACGTCCTCGTCAACAAAAGGTATACAACTACGCTGAGCACGAGCTAGAAGAACAACGTTATCTCGAAGAACATCACGACGAATACCATGGACAAACGGCCGCTGGTGCTCCTATCGAAGGACAGCAACCTATTCCATTTGTGGGTGCAGAAACAGTTAATTTACTTGTTAATGGTGATAGTATGGAACCTGCGTTCTATGATGGAGATATTATTAAATACTACCCACAACCAGAGTTAGAAAATGGCGAAATTGGAGTATTTGCTATAAATGGCGGTATTACGATGAAGAAGTTTAAAAGAAATAGCGACATACGTTTAGAATCATTAAATAAGAAATATGAAGATATTGTTATAAAGGAAACAGACGATTTTAGTATATTAGGTAAAGTTATTATATAATCAAACCAGCCATGGTTAACCTCGTGGCTGGAAAAATAAAAAAAGGAGTGTAATTCATGAAATTACATAAGAGTTTATTGTTGTTTGGTGCTGGTGCTATATTGTTGACTGCGTGTGGTGATGATGGAGGTAATGAAGAAGATACTACTAAGGAAGAACCAGAAACAGAAGAAGTTGCTGAAAACGAAGATCTTGACGAGGAAGAACAAGCAGAAATTGCAGAAGAATCAACTAACGATATCGTAATAGGCGAACCAATGGAAATTGGCGAATACATGCTAACTGTTACAGGTTATGAACTCGTTAAAGATGTCGACGGTAAAGATGCTTTAGTTATTAATTATAATTGGGAAAATAACTCGGACGAAGAAGCTTCTCCATTCATGACATTTATTTTTAAGGCTTTTCAAGATAGTGTAGAAACAGATGATGTATTTGTTATGGACGGCGTAGACCTAGGTATAGGACAAAAAGAAATTAAAGCAGGCGGGAAAATTGAAGGTGCCCAAGACGTTGTAGGAATTAATAATATGGATGAACCTTTGTTGCTCGAAGTAGACGAACTAATGACTTTCGATAGTAACCCGTACTCAGTAGAACTAGATTTATCTAATTTAGAATAATATAAACAAAAAA
>Ga0079225_10002318_pt1 | contig 10904 bp, 7 predicted proteins | sample Poulit2012_FD_76344 | JGI IMG/M metagenome (GOLD analysis project Ga0079225, IMG submission 76344) | Agricultural soil microbial communities from Georgia to study Nitrogen management - Poultry litter 2012 | ecosystem: Environmental > Terrestrial > Soil > Agricultural land | place: USA: Georgia...
ATGAACAAATTACGAAGGCAAAAAGCGTAACCACTGCATGGGATTTAGCTCAAGAGATGAAAAAGAATTTCCCAAATCTCGAATTGACAAAACAAGCGATGAATTATGCCGCTGAACTAAATTTAAATTATGGAATGAAATTGCATAAACGTGGTGAATTTAAGAATGCCGGTTCATATTATAGTCGGATAATTAATGAAAAAAATACATCTGAATTATTAAGTTCGACAGCTAAAGTTTATTTAGAGCAAGTAAACGCGAAACAAGAAATCGTTACTCCGATAGATTATTATAATCAGGTATTAGAGGCAAAAAAAGTGTCGAAAGCGTGGGATATAGCTAAAGAATTTGAGTCGAAATTTCCTAATGATCCACTTTCAAAAAAAGCATTTAATTATGCCGCTAACCTTCATTTAGACTATGGGATGAAGCTCCATAGACGTAATGATTATAAAAATGCTAGAGCATATTATAATCGATTATTAGATAATAAATCAGTAAGTATAAAAATAAAAAATGATGCAAAAGCTTTTGAACGGCAGGCAAGTGCAAGACAAAAATTAACAACAGCGGATGAATATTATAACCAAATAAAATCCTCGAAATTAGTTTCTGAAGCATGGAGTTTATCACAAAAATTTAAATTAGATTTCCCATCTGATACTCGATTAAAAACGGCAATAAATCTGGCTGCAGAAATGAATTTGAATTATGCAATTAAACTCCATAAAAACAATGATTTTTCAGCAGCTTCTGACTATTATGAACGTTTACTCAATGAAGAACATGTAGTCCCTTCTATTAAGAATAAAGCTGAATTATATAACTATTTAGCAGTTAGTGGTTTACATATTGGAGAATCTATAGTTAATACATCAAAATATAATACTAGCTTGAACCAAGCAATCAATAAACAATTATCCGTTAAAGCTCAAACTTCTAAAGAGGGTGGAGGCTTCCGTGATGCAACGAAAGACGAAGTGGCGCATTATATCAATCCAAATAATTTCTTGTCATCAGCTCCTACTAGCTTAATAGAAGCTTTATCTACCGTGAAAATAACAACAGATGCATTAAACGTAAGAACAGGACCAAGTACAATGCACAATCAAATAGGAACTGTAAAAAAAGGCGAAGTTTTTACAATTATTGACATTAGTGATGGTTGGTATAAAATTTCTATAAATGGAGAAACAGGTTGGATCTCTGGTAATAAAAATTATGTATACAAAAATAATGAAATTTTACAGTTTTTAGATTTATCAAAGGCAATGGGAATCCCAACTTCTGAATTAAATAAATATTTAAAAGGCAATGGTATTCTAGATGGAACAGGAGAGGCATTTAGTAAAGCCAGTCAACAAGCAAAAATAAATGAACTCTATTTAATCTCTCATGCTCTTTTAGAAACAGGAAATGGAAAATCTAAATTAGCTACAGGAATCTTAGTAAGCGAGATCAATGGTAAAAAGGTAACACCAAAAATAGTTTATAATATGTTTGGCATTGGTGCTGTTGATTCTAATCCTGAAAAATATGGTGCAGAAAGAGCTTATCAAGAAGGCTGGTTTACCCCAGAAGCAGCTATTATTGGTGGAGCTAAATGGGTAGGACAAAATTATATTCACAATTCGCAACACAAACAAAATACTTTATATAAAATGAGATGGAACCCATCAAAACCAGGTACTCACCAATATGCGACAGATATCGGATGGGCAACAAAACAAACAAATCTTATAATAAGTGAAGCACCTCTTCTTGCTCAAAAATACGACTTAGTCTTAGTTTTCGATATTCCAGAATATCAAAAATAAAATTCAATTTAAGCCTCAGTAAAAATGTAGTGTTTTTGCTGGGGCTTTTTTGAGTACACAGAAAATAATTATACAGAGTTTTTGAAATTTAAAGCAGATGTTTTTGTAATAATCTTTAACAAAAGAATTGAAGAATTTATGTTAGAATTATCAAGTAAGTGATATATGAAATATTGATTATAAGAGATTTTAAAATAAACGGACAAATAATCAATGTTGTGCTATACTACTCGCAGAATAATTAGATAATGAGGATTTTAGGAGGATATTTAAATGTCTAAAACTGGAGGATTTAATCGGACGTTAAAAATTACAATAGGTGTGATGGATATACTTATTTATCATTTATCTTTTGTAGTTTCCTTTTTAATTAGATATAGAGGGACAATTCCGACATTTAATTACTCGGCTTACCAGAGTGTACTACCTTATATTGTGATTGCGTTTATTATAATAAATATTTTTTCAGGGATATATATACTCTACAATAAAAATTTTATTGATATGTTTTCAATTACGTTAATTTCCCAAATAATGATGTCTTTTTTCATTATGGCAATGACTTTCTTTGGGCGTTGGTTTGCTTTTCCAAGAACAATTGTATTTATTAACTTAATAATAAGTACTCTATTCCTAACTATTTGGCGTTTTATAATTCTTGAATTTTATTTAAAAAAATCAGGAACAAGTCGTGTAATGATAGTAGGTTCAATGGATAGTTGCATGGAAGCTGTTCAAAATTTTAAATCATCAAAAACAAGACAATATAAAGTAGTTGCTGTAGTAACTGATAATTATTATGAAAATGTAAAAAATAATATTGATAATATTGATGTTTTTTACTTATTAGATTTCCATACGATTGAAGAAGAAAATAAAATTTTATCTTATTTAACGTTTAATAATAAACGGGTTTTTCTAGGAACTGATTTTGGAAATATATTACGAATCAATAATCGAATTATGAATATAGATGATGAAAGTTTAATTGCTATATCGAAATTTGAAATTGCTCCTGAAAATGATGCAATAAAAAGAATGATAGATATAGTTATATCATTAATTATGCTTATAGTAACTTCGCCTATAATGTTGATAGCTGCTATCTTGATTAAAATAACTTCAAAAGGACCTGTTTTTTATAAACAAGTCAGAATCACAAAAGGGCAAAAAGAATTTGAGATTCTAAAATTCCGCTCAATGAGAATTGATGCTGAAGACCTTTCAGGACCTGTATTAGCACAAGCTGAAGATCCAAGAGTAACTAAAGTTGGTAAATATTTAAGAAGTTTACGAATTGACGAATTACCACAACTTTTTAATGTATTAAAGGGAGATATGTCTTTAATTGGACCGAGACCGGAAAGACCATATTTTGTGGATCAATTTAAAGAACAAAACCCTTACTACTACTTGCGCCATACTGTACGCGCTGGAATTACAGGATATGCACAGGTATATGGAAAATATTCTACGGACTTTAATAGTAAATTGAAGTTTGATTTGCTTTATATAAAAGACTATTCTCTAATGATGGATATTCAGATTTTATTTCAAACAGTAAAAATATTATTTGATAAAGTTTCATCTAAAGGGTTAGAAGAAGAATTAACAAAAGAAGAAATTTTTGAAGATATCAATATATATGAATAAATTATCAAACAGAAGTAACTTAATGAAGAAAAAGTAACAATAAAATTATTAGAAAGTTATTATAGAGGTAAAATAATATGGAACAATTATCTGAAGAAATTAAACGTTTTTTTAAGAAATATATAAAAAATATTTTAATTGTATCCCTTCTTTTAACTGCAGTGTTTTCAGCACTATATCTGTTAAAGACGGATACAGAACCAGAAGATGATGAATATTCAGGAGCACTAACAGATCCAGAATTATTTGATGGGAATGCCTATTTTAAATTTTATATTGAAGATGAAAATCAACAAGCTTTTACAAATACAGTTCTTTTAAATCAATACCTTAGATTAGAAGAAAATTTAGCAGAAATAAGTAAGGATACAAATACAAATCTACTTGAAGCCTTTGAAGAACAAAAAGTTAGTTTAGAATTAAATCCACTAGATACTACTCCAGTTATTGAGATTAGAAGAGATAATAAATCCCAATTGATGACTCTATATGTTCGATTAGAGGATGTAGAGGATAATAAAAAGATAGCGGCTTACTTATTTGATGAATTACTAAACAACAAAATTTCTGTCTTAGAGAATAAAGATGTATATCCTTTCCTTGAACCTAGTATATTTGAAGAACCTATAGATACATCATCTACTCAAGATGTTTTTTCATCTTTAAATATAGGTAAAACAGTTATAGTAGTCATTATCTTAATGATTCTATCGATGATTTTAATGATTGCAATATTTTTAGGAAAAGAGCTATTCAGCCAGAAATTAAATTTCAGTTTTTCGTATTCTACTGATGAATTAACTGAGTTTAATCTTTATAGTGACAAGATTGGAAATAATTATGAAGTTAGTAAATTTTTAAGTGCACCAGGTTTCACAGAAAAAATATTAATTATTCAAAACGATCTTCCACAACTAGAAAATATTAATGAAAGTACAATTGTAAATAAATCAGAAAACAAATTAGAAATAGATACAACAAAATTTTATATATATAAAGAACTTGAGAACACAGAAGAATTAAGACAAGTATCTGAAATTATAATAGTCGTAGAAGCTGGCAAAACAGATAGAAGTTGGTTTAATGCTCAAAAAAGAGTCGCTTCTTTATATAATAAGCCAATAAAGGTATTACAGGTTAATAGATAGAGGGGAAAATATGAAAGTTTTAGAATATTTATTATACTTTACAATATTCACCGGTTTCTTTCCGACTCCCGGGTATCTTTATGTTCAACTTTTCCTATCTTTTATACAGTTTTTATTAGTAATATATTTAATGGCTAAAAAGAAGATATCAATTAAAGAAGTAACCAATAAATATTCATTATTTTTATTGGTTTTACTCATATTTTCAATGATTTCTCTCCTATGGATAAAAGACTTTTCCGGTTGGTTAATTTATAGTGCTGTATTATTCACTGGAATGATCAATTCTTTTGTATTATGGCTTTTAATTTCTAATAAAAAAGTTATGAATAACTTAGCGAAAATCATTATACTAGCTCTACTTATGCATAATATCGTTGGATGGTTCGAAGTAGCAACAGGTATTTATCCTTTTGCATTTAATATAACAAGTAATAATATTGCATATAATCAATTACTTAGAAGACCTATAACTTTTTTCAAAAATGTTAATGACTTCGCCACTTATTTATTATTTGGCTTGATTTTTTTGATTTCTTATAAACCAGTAAAATATTCGTACTCCAATATTCCATTTAAATTAAAACTAGTATCTAAGTGGGTGCTAGTTTTATCAACATTTGGATTAATTATGATGGTCGGATCTAGAGGGATTTTATTGATCTCTGTACTATCTATAATCCTTTTATCTTTACTTAAAATTAATAACAGTATGTTCAGTAAAAAAATGATAGTAATTGGTATAGGATTTGTTGCTATAGCACTTATTGGCCTAGTTATTATTAATGGTTTAATTAGTATCGATTCTTTAGACTCAGGAGATAGTACTAGAATATATTTATCATTGAATGGTTTAGAATATCTAAAAAACACAATATTTATAGGGGTAGGGCCAGGAAATGTCTCTTATTATCTTGAAGAATATAGATATTTCCCTGTTGGTCATATAAGAACTATCCATAGTTGGTGGATAGAATTTTTAGTAATGTATGGTCTTGTATTTTTCGTCTATTATATTTTGATATATGCACGAAACATCTTAAAGTCTTATAAACAATTAAAAATGACTAGAAATTATTTATTGATTTTTACTACTGCATGGTCTATTGCATTTATAGTAGCTAGCGTAATTTCTAGTTCTTTATATACAACTTTATGGGTTATTTTCATACACAATGCAATGTTTATAATTGTTGACAAAAATATTTATCTGAAATCTTAAGGAGTATTTACAATGGGAAATGTTGAAATTATGCTTTGCTCAGATCATTCACTAGATACAATTGGCGGAGCTCAATTATCATCAAATATTATATTGAATGGATTAAAAGAGAGTGATTATAATCTTGGTGTGATACAACCAGGTAAAAATAGTTCCAAACTAGAAAATGTTGAGTATTTTGAAATTGGAGACTTTAAATCAATAAAAACAGTCGCTAGACACCCATTTAAGTTCATAAATTATATTAAACAAGTAAAAAATATATTAAATAAAGAAAAACCTTCAATAGTGCATACTCAAGCACAAGCTAATTTTTTTGTTGTAGCTTTTTTAAAAAAACTTCATTTAATATCCAAAGATACGTATATCATACATACAGAGCGTGGTTTATATTTAAAATATAATACATTTATTCAACAAGTATTTAGATTGATGATGAAAGAATTAAATACGTTAGTTACGACTACTCAATTTAATATGGAATACTGGCAAGCAGCTCTTGATAAGTGGAATATAAGTTTAGAGGATTATAAAATTATTGAAAATACAGCGGGTCAACACTTTGAAAGTTACGATGAAAATTATGTTTCACCTTATAAAGATAAGCTGGTCCTGGGATTTGTTGGAAGATGGAATTATGTAAAAAACTGGCCACTTGCCAAAGAAATTTCCTTAATAGCTAATGAAAGATTAGGTGAAAATCTGATCGTTAAAATGGCTATAAGCTGTGATGATAAAGAAGCTGAGAAGGAAGCTAAACAATTATTTAAAGAAATAGAAAACCAAATGGGTGATCGATTTCAAGGAGCTATTAATACTACTTTTGATAAAATGGATCAATTTTATTATGATCTTGATGTTTATATTCTAACTACCTTAAAAGATGGTGAATCATTTGGCAGAACAATTGTCGAGGCTATGAGTAGGAATACCGTAGTGATGACTACCGATTCAGGTGGTTCAGTTGAAGTTGTAAATGATAAACAATTAGTATTAAACACAGCTGATGAATTTGCTGAAGAAATTTTATACTATTTCGAAAATCCTCAGAAAATGGAAGAAAAGAAAAAAGATAATAGACAAAGAGTAAAAGAGGTTTATTCTCTAAATAATAATTTAGCAAAACATAAAGAATTATATTCGAATATATTAAATAGATAAAGGTGAAAGTTATGAAGGCATTACAAGTAGCAACAGGTTTTGACTTTAGCTCTGTCTATCAAAATTTATTTCAAGAAATGGTAAACCAAAATATCGAAATAGAAGTGCATGTCCCACGGAAAAAAAGCGATGATCTTCCAAAAATTGATCCATCCGCATTTGATTATAAAATAAAAATTAGTAAAAAAATAAATAAATTTGACCAACTTTTATATTTTCCAAGAATAAAAAAAGCTGTAAGAGAAATTGAAGGATCTCATGATGTGAATAGCTTTAACATCACCCATGCTCATTCTTTATTGAGTGATGGAGGAATAAGTTATGAGTTATATAAACGATACAATATTCCTTATATTGTTGCTGTCAGAGCAACAGATATAAACAAATATTTTAAATATGCTAAACATTTAAAACCACAAGCTTTTAAAATATTAAAAAATGCTCAAAATATTATTTTTTTATCCAAAGCATATAAAGATTTAATGTATGAGAAATATTTTACTGAAGATAACGAAGATTTAATTGAAAAATCATTAGTCATTCCTAATGGGATTGACAATTTTTGGCATGAAAACCGAAAATATGCTCAAAAAAATTGGGATGATTCATCTATAAATATAATATCGGTTGGAAAACTAGTCGAAAGAAAGAATCCTTTTATGGTGATTGAAGTACAAAGGTTATTAACAAAACAAGGATTTGATACGCACTTACAATTTGTAGGTACAGGAGAGCTAGAAGAAAAGATAAAAGAAGAGATTAAGAATGATTCAAATATTGAACTTCTAGGACAAATAAATGATAAACAAAAATTATGGGAGCTTTATAGAGATAAAGATGTCTTATTAGTTCCATCTTTTACTGAAACATTTGGTTTAGTCTACGCTGAGGCAATGAGCACTGGAACTCCTGTTATTTATACAAGAGGCCAAGGATTTGATGGAGTGTTTGAAGAAGGAGAAGTAGGATACTCAGTAGATCCTAATAGTGAAGAAGAAATTGTCGAAGCAGTTAAAAAGATAAAAGAAAAAAATAAAATAATTTCTAATAATGCTTTAAAAGGATCTAAGCAATTTAATTGGACAGATATTGTAAGAGAGTATTCATTATTATACGATATAAATAAATAATAAAAGAGGTTTACTATGAGCAAGAATAAACATAGAGTTTTACACTTAATGACAGGATTTGGCGGTGGTATTTCTGCTTTTATATTGAATAAGGCGGAAGAGCTTGTTAATTCTGATATAGAATTTAACGTCTTAACATTTGATGAAGTTAGTGATCGTTTCAGAGAAGCAGTTGAGAATACTGGTGGTTCGATATATAAAATCTCGGATCCAGAGCAAACAAATCAATTTAAAATGATGAAAGATTATATTAAAGTATTAAATCAGTTTGATCGAGATGTTATTATTCATTCTCATTTTGGTATGAATTTAGTGGTCCCTTTTTACTTTCTTGCAAAAATTAAAGGAGTGAAACGTTTTGTTATCCATGCTCATACAGGAGCTCCTTATCGACTTAATGATAAAAAACGAAAATTAAATCGTTACTTTGGAAAAGAAAAAGTTTCTGCTGGAATAAAATGTTCTGAAAACATCTTTGGAAAAGATTCAGCAAGAAATGATGCTATTATGCACATTCCTAACAGTATTAATCCTGATAAATATTTAACTCCTATTTCTGATGAACAGAAATTAAAGATAAAATTATTCGGTGAAGAAAATATAAATAAAAAAATTATAGGACATGTTGGAAGATTTCATTCTGTTAAAAACCATGAGTTTATGTTAAATCTTGTTGAAGAATTAGCTAAAACGGATAAAGACTTTTTATGGGTATTTGTTGGAGATGGTGATCTTAGAGATGAGATAGAACAAGAAGTTGTTACCCGAAATTTATCTCCTTTCGTCAAATTTATGGGGTGGCAGAATGATACTTCTTTATTTTTTAAATTGTTTGATTTATTTATTCTTCCATCTTTTTATGAAGGATTACCAACTGTTGCTATTGAATCTCAAGCTGCGGGAACTCCAACTCTTCTTTCAGATACCATTACTGATGAAGTTGATTTAGATTTAGGATTACTAAAATTTCTAGATTTAGAGAATATGAAAGATTGGATAGATACAATTAAAAACCCTATGTTTTCAAATCCATCTGTTGATACAAGAAGGAAAGTTTTGATAGACAAAAAATTTACAAATGACAAATCAGCAGAATTGTATAGAGACTTTATTAAAGAAAACATCAAATCTTATATTATCTAATAGTTTCAAATGAAACATATTAAAATTTTGTTGGAGAACTTCAGAAGTATAATTAATAAATAGGATTTAGAGGATTAGTTATAATAAAAAATATCGTGATATATTAATTTATGTGTTAGGTTACTTGAGCGCTATAATTCAGAGTAAAGTTTTTTGTATAAGTATTTAAGTGATAAGATAGGGGAATTCAGGAATGAATATTTATAAAGACTTACTAGATAAAAAAAGCAAAATGTCTATTATTGGATTAGGGTATGTCGGAATGCCCATAGGAATTGCATTTGCTAAACAGATAGATGTCATTGGCTTTGATATTAATGATAAGAAAATTAAGCAATATAAAAGAGGAATAGATCCAACGTTCGAGGTTGGAGATGAAGCTATTCAAGAAACAACTCTTGAATTTACAAATGATGAAAAGAAATTACAAGACGCTTCCTTTCATATCGTAGCTGTTCCCACCCCAATTAATCAGGATAAAACTCCTAATTTAAATCCTGTAGAAAGTGCAACTCATGTATTGGGGAAAAATTTAACAAAAGGTTCAATCGTAGTTTATGAATCGACTGTTTATCCTGGAGTAACAGAAAATGTTTGTATTCCAATATTAGAAGAAGAGTCGGGTCTTAAACATGGGGTAGATTTTTTTGTAGGTTATTCACCTGAGCGCATCAATCCAGGGGATAAAATTAATACACTAGAAAAAATTGTGAAAATTGTTTCAGCAACTACAGATGAAGCTCTGGATGAAATAGCAAAAGTTTATGAAATGGTTGTGAAAGCTGGAGTTCATAAAGCTCCTAGTATAAAAGTAGCAGAAGCAGCAAAAGTAGTCGAAAATAGTCAGCGAGATATTAATATAGCATTTATGAATGAGTTGGCCTTAGTATTTGATCGGATGGGAATAGATTCAAAAGATGTGATTGACGCTATGAATACTAAGTGGAATTCTCTTGGATTTACTCCTGGTTTAGTAGGAGGACATTGTATAGGTATTGACCCTTACTATTTTGTATATGAAGCTGGAAATTTAGGGTATCATAGTCAGATTATCAACGCAGGTAGAAAAATTAATGACAGTATGGGCGAATATATCGCAGATAAAATCATCAAAAAATTAGTTCAAACAGGGAAAGCTCCCGCACAATCAAAAGTTGTTATTTTAGGATTGACTTTCAAAGAAAGTACACCTGATGTACGTAATTCAAAAGTTGAAGATATCATCAAGCGTTTAAGAGATTATAATATTGAACCTTTAGTTGTTGATCCGTGGGCAGATGTAGATGAAGCAAAATCTGAATACGGAGTAGAGTTAGTTGATTTAAGTGAAGTAAAAGCAGCAGATTCGCTTGTGTTTACAGTAGCTCACCCAGAGTTCACTCAGTTATCCTTTGAAGAAATAGCCGATTTATTTAAATCCGAAAATTCAAATGAAGAAAAGATTATTATTGATGTTAAAAGTATTTTGGATAAAGATCAATTTATATCAGAAGGTTATTCTTTCTGGAGATTGTAATATTAACTAGATGGTACGCAAAGAAAATAAAACACCCATTCTAAAATAGAATGGGCGTTTTTGTTCTTAAGAAGATTATTTATTTTGTTTTCTTTCTGCGATTTGACGTTTTGC
>Ga0079225_10002319_pt1 | contig 10901 bp, 5 predicted proteins | sample Poulit2012_FD_76344 | JGI IMG/M metagenome (GOLD analysis project Ga0079225, IMG submission 76344) | Agricultural soil microbial communities from Georgia to study Nitrogen management - Poultry litter 2012 | ecosystem: Environmental > Terrestrial > Soil > Agricultural land | place: USA: Georgia...
CGGTGTCGTGATCCCCGCCCACCCCCTGGCCCTGGATGCGGCCGGCCGTCCGGATCTGGGCGCGCAGCGGGCCCTGACCCGTTACTACCTCGACGCCGGGGCGGACGGGCTGGCGGTGGCGGTACACACCACCCAGTTCGAGTTACACAACGACCGGCAGATGCTCACCGACATCTGGCGCCTGGCCGCCGAGACCGCGGCCGAGCGCACCGAGAAGCCGCTGCTGGTGGCCGGGCTGACCGGCGATACCGACAATGCCGTTGCTGAGGCGCAGCTCGCCGTCGACCTGGGCTACCAGGCTGCACTGCTCAGCCCGTGGGCGATGTCCGATCGCAGTGAGCAGGCGCTGCTGCAGCGCGCCGCGGCGGTGGCCGAGGTCATCCCGGTGATCGGGTTCTACCTGCAGGACAGTGTCGGTGGGGCACCGCTGAGCCGGGACTACTGGCGCCGCCTGTTCGATATCGAGCAGGTGGTGGCGGTCAAGACCGCGCCCTTCGACCGGTACCGCACCAATGACGTCATCCAGACGCTGTTGGAGCACGACCGTTGGTCGGAGGTAGCGGTGCTGACCGGTAACGACGACACCATCGTCTACGACCTGCTCACCCCATATCAGCGCACAGTGGGCGGGCAACTGCGTCAGGTCCGGGCCACCGGCGGGCTGCTCGGGCAGTGGGCCGTGGGCACCCGGGCCACGGTGGACCTGCTGGGCCGGGTCAAGGCGGCCGTCGAGGCCGGTACGGTGCCGGTGGATCTGCTCATCGATGCCGCCGCGCTGATCGACATCAACGCCGCCGTGTTCGACGTCGAGCACAACTTCGCCGGTTGCGTCCCGGGGGTGAACGAGGTGCTGCGCCAGCAGGGCCTGGTGACCACCGCAGACACCCTCGGCACCGATGAGCTCTCCGATGGGCAGAGCGAATTGATCGCCACAGTTCGCGAGCGCTACCCGATGCTGCTCGATGAGGACTTCATCGCCGAGAACGCTCAGGCCTGGCTGAGCTGAGCCGAGCCCGCCGAGTCGCGGGTGCACGGCCTGGTCGCAGGCCCCGCACCCGCGGCTGGGCCGTGCACCTGCGACTGGGCCGTGCACCGGCGACTGGGCTATGCGACCGCGATCAGGCCGGGCCCCGCCATCAGGCAGCGCATCCACCATTGACCGGCCTAGGTACCCTGACTCAGTCCCGATAACTACAATCGGTTGCATAAACCCCCAATGGCGTGGAGGAGCGGGAATGAAGGCAGTGTCCATTGTGTCCGTACTCGGAGTCCTGGGCCTGGCCGCGGCAGGCACGAGCGCAGGAGTTGCCGCCAGCGAAACCGATCAGGGCCCGGCACCAGCCGCCACCCAGGCCGAGGGTCCCGACGACGATCGCAGAGCAGCACTGAGCGACCTCATCGGTCACGAGCAGGACGCCGGCCGCGTGCTCTGGTACGACATGACCGCCACCGTCGACTACCTGAACACCCCCGAAAAGGTCGATAACATCGTGGCCAAGACCGCAGAGGCCGGCTTCGACACGATCATCCTGGACGTCGCAAATAACTCCGGATTCGTCGCCTATGAGTCCGCAATCGCCGACCACATGAGCCAGGCCGAGCGCTACCAGGGCCAGAGCTACCCACCGGGTTACGACCTGCTCGCCGAGGTGCTGCGCGCGGCCGGGGACCACGACCTGCAGGTCCATGCAAACATCAACGCCTTCGGTCTGGGCGTGCAGGAGTTCGCCGAGGGCCCGGCCTTCGACAACCCCGAGTGGCAGACCGTCTTCTACGAGGGGCGGCGCCTGGCCTCAATCGGCGCCGAGCAGTACCCGATCGCGGGGACCAACATTGAACGGGGCACTAACGAGCTGGTCGTCTACACCCCCGAGGAGTACCAGGAGTCGCCGGCCAGCCGCTGGGGTGCGGAGGTCTCCGTCGTCGACGGCGTCGTGGTCGAGGTGCGAGACCGCCACGACGGTGACGCTCCCCCACTTGCTGTCCCCCAAGACGGCGTCGTGCTGGCCGGTCACGGCGAGGCCCGTTCCTGGCTGCTGGACCATGCCCAGGAGGGCGCCGAGATCGACCTCTCCGCCACCGAGACTCGCTTGGTGCCGGCCGGGCAGAGCGATCAGCAGGGCTCGACCTTCGTCAACCCCCTGCGCCAGGACGTGCGCAGCTATGTGGTGTCGATCCTGGCCGAGCTCACCGAGAACTACGACGTCGACGGCGTCGTGCTGGACCGGGCCCGGTATGCCAATCAGTACGCCGATTTCTCCGGCGAGAGCCGCCAGGCCTTTGAGGAGCACATCGGCGAACCGGTGGCGAGCTGGCCCGAGGACATCTTCGAGATCACCTTCACCGATGACGGTCAGGACATCACCGAGGGCCCCCTGTTTGCCGACTGGATCGAGTTCCGCGCCTCGGTGATCACCGACTTCGTCTCCGATGTCAGCGCCCAGATCCGGAACCTGGACCCGATGGTCAACTTCTCCATCTACGCCGGCGCCTGGTATCCGCTGTACTGGCAGGAGGGGGTGAACTGGGGCAGCCGGTACTTCCAGCCGGAATATGACTGGGCCAGCCCGGACTACGCCTCGACCGGTTACGCCGAAACACTCGACTTCTTCATGGCCGGCACCTACTTCGAGGCGGTCACCCGCCAGGAGGCGATCGAGGCCGGGCAACCGGCCGACTGGTACAGCGTGGAGGGCTCGGCCGAGCTGGCGATGGAAGCCGTGGATCTGGCCACCCTGGTGTACGGCTCGCTCTTCGTGCAGCAGTACGAAGGCGATGAGGACCAGTTCCGCGATGCGATGACGATGACGATGGATCGCACCCAGGGGCTGATGGTCTTCGACCTGGTGTACCTGGAGATGTACGACTGGTGGCACATCGTCGAGGAGGTCATCGGCGGCGAAGGCTCCTCACCGCACACCGATGAGGACCTGACTTCGTTGATCCGGCTCGCGGCACCGAGCGCAGACCTTTCGGACCTGCACACCTCCGTGCAGGACTACACCGAAGCCGGTGAGGTCGCCGGCCCGATCGCACACCAGCTGCCCGCTGCTCTGGACCAGGTACGCCAGCACCTGGATGCCGGCCGGCTGCCGCCGGCGACCACTGCTCTGAACCGCGCCATCCGCCATCTGGAGAATCCCAAGCCCTCCGACACCCTCACCGAGACCGCTCAGGCAGACCTGCTCAGCCAGGCTCAGTCGCTGCGCGACCTGCTGCGGTAGTTCTCCCGCCGGCCCGCCGGGCGCTCCGTTGAGTCGTGGGCGCCATTGAGCCGCGGGCGCTGCGCGGGCGTGTGCGCCGGTGCCGGCGGGCGTGCGTGCCGGTGCCGGTGGGCGCGGCCCTCAGCGCCCGTACAGTCCGGTGCGCTCGCCCGGGACCTGGACCACTCCGCCGCGCACCTGCGCCAGATCGGGCAACCGCTCGGCGAGTTCGGCGTTGGCGCCGGCGCTGTACTGTCGGGAGTTGAACTCCAGGTGCGGCCAGCTCAGCTCGAGTGCGGACACCAGGCCGGCGGAGTGCACCACGGCCTGTCCCACGTGGGTCAGGTCCTGAACGGCCACGTGCAGTCCGTGGGCCCTGGCGAAGGCGTAGGTGAGCATCGCTGCGCTTTGCCCCTTACTGGCCTTGATCACCACACCGGACCAGCCCTGGCGGCGTAGCTCCGGCAGCTGGGTCAACCGGGAGTAGCCCTCATCCATCAGCACCGGCACCCGCTCGGACAGGCGGGTCAAGCCCTGCGCGTCCGGGGTCATGGTGCGCGGGAAGGGCTGCTCGAGGTAGGTCACATCGGCCATGATTCCCGGCGCAGCCTGCTCCACCAGGTCGAGCATCCGTTCCAGATCCTCGACGGTGCGGTACCCCTCGTTGGGGTCGATGGACAGCGACACCGTCGGCAGGTGACTGCGGGCCACCTGATAGGCCTGGACGGTCCGATCGGCGTCGGCCTGCGGGTCGCCCTCGACCTTCAGCTTCAGGTGCCAGCTGCCATCGGCGCGCAACCACTCCTCCAGTGACCTCACCCCAGACCCGGCCTGCTCAGCCCGGATCGGGTCGCCGCCCCCGAGCACATGCTGGATCGGCAGCTCGCCGCGGACCTCGCCCAGGTAGTCCCCCGGATAAACGCCGGTCAGCTGCGGATCGATCCAGCTCAGGTCCTGGGCCAGGTGGTCAGCGGTGTACATCGTGTAGACCGACCGTCCGGCCACCTGACCCCACACATCGTGCAGGGCGTTGTCCACCGCACCCAGGGCCAGCATCCCGGCCAGGCGCGGCACCGGCCCGCAGCCCAGCTGCTGGGCCAGATCGGCCAGCGCCTGGTCCAGGCGGGCATACAGCGGCCGCCAAAGCTGGATCGCATCGCCCCAGCCGCCATCGGACAAGCTGTCAGTGAATTGGCGCACCAGCGTGCGCAGCGCCTCATCGCGGCTGGGCACATCCACCTCTGCCCGCGGCCACGCCCACGGCACGGACAGCATGCTGTACCCGACCCCCTGAGCGCGGGTACCGCCACGGTCCTGCCCGGTCAGGGTCACCTCGGCCACGGTGAAGTGGGTGATCGGGCGGCCGCTAATGGCGAATGGCTGGTCCAGGACCACTTCGTGAAACTGGGCCCGGGCCTCGGTGATGCGGATGTCGGTGGGATTCATGACCAACCCGTGCTCAGGCGAGCCGGTCGTAGTTGTCCGCGGTCACTTCCTGCTCTAGCGGGGCACCGCGCAGGAAGCGTTCCACCTCGGCGATCACGGTGGCGCCCTGGGCGTGGCGTGCCTCCACCGTGCCACCGGCCACGTGCGGGGTGATCAGCACATTCGGCAGCCCGTAGAAGCCGCTGTCGGCGGGCAAGGGTTCGGTGTCGAAGACATCCAGTCCGGCGCGCAGCCGCCCGGAGCTGACCTCGGCCAGCAGCGCTTGCTCCTCGAGTACCCAGGAGCGGGCGGTATTGACCACGATGGTGTCATCGGCCATCAATGCGAACTTCTCTGCGTTCAGCAGGTGCTTAGTCTCCGGCGTGGTCGGGGCGTGCACCGCGACCACCCCGCTGCTGCGGCAGAGTTCATCGAGATCCACCAGCTGCACCCCGAGGGCTTCGGCGTCAGCGGAGGAGGTGTAGGGGTCATAGGCCAGGATCTGCTCCACGCCCAGGCCGCGCAGCATCGAGGTGTAGTGCCGGCCGGTGCGGCTTAGCCCAACCACCCCGATGCGCTGGGCCTGAATGGAGTTGCCGAGCATGCCGCGCCCGCCCTCGGTCCAGTCCCGGGTGGTCTGCAGACCCCGGTCGTGGGTGTGCAGATTGCGCAACAGCGCCAAGGTCAGGGTCAGGGACATCTCGGCCACGGGGAGGGCCATCGCCGCGGCGCCGCCCTGAGCCAGCCGCATCCCGTTGTTCAGCACACTCTTGGCGAACAGTCCGCGCACCGATCCGGCCGAGTGCACCGCCAGGCGCAGCCGGCTACCAGCGAGGGTTTCGGGTTCGAACCGCTGCGTGGACCAGGAGGTGATCAGCACATCGTAAGTGTCGGCGACGGCGTCGGGCAGGGCCACCTTGGGGCCGTCGTCTCCGGCGAAATCCACTGTGCCCAGTTCCTTCAGTCGTGCCGCTGCGGCGTCGTCGTAGAGCAGCGAGAACTCCTGGGGGCGGATGGCGACATAGATGCGGACGTCGTTCGACAAGGGGGGTCCTCTTCAGTCTCGGGTGCTCCGAGCACCCTATCGAGAGCATCCCATCAGTGCAACCGATTGCATCAGGTGAGCAGCCCTTGGATGTAGGTGACGGCCAGGAGCACCAGGAAGCCGACGCCGAAGGCCGCCAGCACGAGTTGGGCCGCGCCGATGCGCAACTCGCCGCGGTCGCGGCTGCGCGCGAGGACCACCAGGACCGCGCCGATCAGCGGGACCACGAAGATCGTGGCTGCCTGGGCAGTGATGATCAGCTCCACCGGGATCCCGCTGAAGATGACCGCGACCACTCCCCCGAGCACCATCACCGCGGTGATGCACGCCTTCACCCGGGCCGAGGCGAGGCCGCCTTTCTCGATTCCGAAAGCCCCGGCGAGCATGGTACCACCGATCGTGCTGTTGCCGATCAGTGAGGAGAAGGCCGCCGCCCACAGACCCAGGGCGAACAGCACCGCGGCCCACCGGCCCATCGTGGGTTCGAGGATGATCGCCATATCCGCCGGTGTTTCCACACTCATCCCGGCCGGGTTCAACACTGCGGCCGCGGCCACCATGATCACCAGGGATAGTCCTCCAAGGATGATCGATCCGAGCGCGGCATCACGCCGCGCGGTGCGGAAGTCGCCAGCGCTCCAGCCCTTCTCCTGCACCAACTGGATCTGGTAAAACGCCCCGACCACCGAGAATGTGGTCGCCACCGCGCCCACCACCAAGGCCGAAGAACCAGTAGGCAGACTCGGCACCAGCCCCGCGGCGAGCCGGCCCAGGTCCGGCTGGGCCACGACTGCGGTGAGGATGAAGATCACCAGCATGGCCAAGATGATGGCCACCATCACCCGTTCCAGGTTGCGGTAGAACCGCGGTAGCCACAGGAACCCGATCGCCGCAAGAGTAAACAGCGTGGCGAACAGGGCCGGGTTACCGCCGAAGAGCACGTCGCTGGCGGCGCCGGTACCGGCGGAGTTCCCGGCCTGAAAGGAGGCGGTGACCAGGAAGGCACCGATACCCACGATGACCGCCACGACGCGGCCCAGTTTGGCCCGCACCACCCCGATGGCCCCGGAGTCGCTGGTCAGCCCGATCCGTACTGAGAGGTTGACGAAGCACAACATCAGAATCGTGGCCACGATCGGCACCCAGACCAGGTCGTAGGCGAAACCGGCGCCCAGGGAGCTGGCGGTAGCGATGCTGCCTGGTCCGAAGACCAGCGCCGCAGTGACGAACGCCGGGCCGAGCCGGCCACCGACTTTCGGCGTGTCAGTCGTGCTGGTGGTGCCGCTGGTCATCATCCGGTCCTCTCACTTCAGGGTGGCGCTTACCCGGAGATTACCGCTGCCCGGGGCAGACGCAGGCCGAACACCGGTGTGGCGCAGCAAACAGCCCGAAAAGCGCACCGGCCGGAAGGTCTCCAGCAACCGGGTGAGCGGTGGCGGCGGTGCTCTCCTCGGCTGACAGGGCCACCGAGCAGCGGGCAAAGGGTGGGGCATTGACGGCGCGCTCGGGGCGTCACTAGGATGCAAGCGATTGCAATGGAGCATCGACACACGGGGAGACTTTCGACCGATGGCCGGATGGACACAAACACCTCTGACACGGCGAGCGGCACTCGGATTGAGTGCCGGCCTATTCGCCGGTTCCCGCGCATTCTCAGTTTTCTCACCGTCGGCACAAGCGCTCGCCGCGCGGGCGGACACCGAGGACGAGTTCGAACTCATCCTGCAGCGCTACTCCGAGCTGATGGCCGGCCCACCGGATGCCGACACCAGCCATCCACAGCTCCAGGAAGCCTTGGCCGCGATGTCCGGACGGACCGAGGAGCTGCTGACCCTGATCGAACCAGGCCCGGACCGGGACCGGGTCTTCGATGATCTGCCGCTGGTGGACCTGGACTACACCTCGGAGATCCAGAGCACCGCACTGCAGCTGTCCGAGCTGGCGCAGTCGTGGGCTGCACCCGGCTCGCCGTACCAGCACGATGAGGAGCTGGGCACGGTCATCATCGACGGGTTACGCACGCTGCACGATCTGCAGTACCACGCCGGTAAGGAGGAGTTCGGCAACTGGTACCACTGGGAGATCGGTGCCCCGCGGGGCATCCTGGAGGCCGCGGCACTCCTGCGGGCCGAGCTGCCGGAGGGTCTGCGTACGGACCTGACCGACGCCGTCGAATACTTCAAACCCGACCCCGGATACATGTATCCACCCGATGATGAACGGCACGGTGAGGCGAGCGGGTCCAACCGGCTGTTCTTCTGCCAGAACGTGGCGATCGCCGGGGCACTGGCCGGCGACGGGGACCGGATCCAGCTCGCCAGTGACCAGGCCGCAGCACCGCTGGCACCAAACCTGGACGAGTCCGGAAACGGGTTCTACCCCGATGGCTCACTGATCGCGCACAACAACATTCCCTACACCGGGACCTATGGGCGCGCCCAACTCACAGCAAGCAGCTATCTGCTAGCCAGTATCGGTGGCACGCAGTGGGACCTGGATCCCGAGGACGTCCAGCCGTTCCGAGACGCCATCGCCCGGGCGTTCTTCCCCTGGATCTCCTCAGCACAGACCTTGCAGCCGGTGTGCGGACGGGCGGTGGCCAACGGGAACCTGACCTCCGCATGGATGATGGGCAGCATCCTGATGCTCGCCGAGGGCGCGCCGCAGGAGATGGCCGCCGAGTGGCATGCCTACATCAAGGGTCAGCTCCAGCGGACCACCGAGGTGGACTTCTTCGGCGACCGCACCCTGCCGGAGGCGTTGCTGGCGCAACAGTTGCTGGACTCCGACGTCGAGGGCGTTCCGGAGGACCTGGGCCCGCGGCTGTTTCCCAAGATGGACCGGGTGCTGGCCCGCGGTGCGGGCTGGTGCTTCTCTTTAGCCACGGCCAGCCGCCGCACCCGCGGCTACGAGACGATGTCCGGGGAGAACATCAAGGGCTGGCACCAGGGGTCCGCGGCGCGTTACCTGCACCTGGAATCGGATCAGGGTCAGTACTTCGACTGGTTCCCGACGGTCGACCCCTTCCGCATGCCAGGGACCACGATCGACTCCCAGTTCCTGGACTACGAGGAGAACTCCGCACCGACCTACGACTCCTTCGTCGGGGGCTCCCAGGCCGGCGGGACGAAGCTGGCGGACGGATTCTACGACGAGGCCCAGTACGCCAGCTGGGTGCAGGGGCTGAGCAGTCGTGACTCGGATATGACCGCAAAGCTGTCCTGGTTCTTCCTCGGTGAGGTTATCGCGTGCCTGGGTTCGGACATCCAGGGCGGTAGCGGCAGCCCGATCGAGACAATCCTGGAGAACCGGGCTCAGATCGGCACGCGCCGCACCCCGATCGCTATCAACGGCCGCACCGTCGGTGCCTCGGCGCGGGTCGGTTGGCAGGACACTGTCGCCGGTGTCCGATCCTTCACCGTGCCGGACACGGCCAGCGTCATCGCCCTCGATGCGGATATGGAGGTGAACTTCCTGCACGAGGAGCGCACCGGATCCTGGTCCGATATCAGCGCGACAGGTGATGACACTGCGCATTCGAACACGTTCTACACTGCCTGGCTCGATCACGGTCCACTGCCCGAGGGTGGTGGCTTCGCCTACCTGTACGCACCGCTGGCCGGCGCGGAGCGGGCAGCGCGACTGGAGACCGACTCCGGGGTGCAGGTGCTACGCAACGACGACGTCGTGCAGGCGGTCCGGGCCCCGGACCTCGGTGTGATCGGCGCGAACTTCCATGACTCGGACACGATCGAAACCGACGGTCTGCAGATCTTCGGTCCCTTGGAGACCAGCGTGACGGTGCTCTACGACCTCGACGAGGGCCGGATGGAGATCGCGCTCAGCGCACCGTGCCAGTTCCGCACCATCCGCACGTTCACGATCACTCTCCGGGAGGAATGGGACGTGGAGGTAGTCCGCGCCGACCCAACGGTGTCGATTGAGCAAGATGGCAACACCCTGAAGATGCGCCTGGACTCCTCGGACGTCGACGGCCGCTCCCACCACGTCGAACTGCAGTGGTAGGAAATCAGCAGCGACCGGGGCCGGCTAGCTAGTCAGGGAACGGCGGCCTGGGCCAGATGGCCGTCGCCGTGCACGGTGACCGGGCCCTCGGTTGCGGGGATGAAGGCTGCCTGCCCGCAGCGCAGGGCCAGCTCCGGCCCGTCGTCGGTGCGGATGGTGGCGTCGCCATCGATCACCAGCACGATGCGGGGCCCGTACCCAGGGACCTGCACCGGGCGGAAGTCGGCGCGGGTGATGGACAGCTCAAAATCTTCCACCGGGGCGTAGTAGGTGCGGGTGGTTCCCACGATCTCCGGCGCGATCCGCACCGGCGGGGCAGCAACACAGTCCAGGATCTCCAGCAGCGCCTCCGGATCGATGTGCTTGCTAGTCAGCCCCGCCCGCAGCACATTATCCGAGCTGGCCATCAGCTCCACGGCCAGACCATCGAGGTAGGCGTGGACGAAACCAGCCGGGATGAACATCGCCTCCCCCGGCTGCAAGGTGACCGGGTTCAGCAGCAGCGCGGTCACCGCACCGGGATCACCCGGGTAGGCCGCACCGAGCTCGGCCACGATCTGATCGGCACGTGCCGATCCACTGCCACCGCCGGCCCGGGCGGCGCAGGCGGCCACCATCTCATCGATAGCTGTTGCTGGCACCCGGCCAGGGGTGAGCAACTCGGTCACCGCCGCACGCACACCCTCGGCGGTCGGGTCGGTGGTGAGGATGGTGCGCAGCCGCTCGGCTAACGGCACATCCAGACCGCTGACCAGTTCGATCGCCCTGCGTGGGGTGCGAAAGCCGCACACCGCCCGGAACGGAGTCAGCGCGTAGACCAGTTCCGGTTTGTGATTGGGGTCGCGGTACAGCCGTTCTGGGGCATCGCGGGCGATCCCGGCGGACTCCTCCCGCCGGAACCCGGCGCGCGCCTGAGCCAAGTCCGGATGCACCTGCAGCGACAACGGGCGGGCCGGAGCGATCAACTTGAGCAGGAAGGGCAGCTCAGCACCGAACCGGACTTGTACGTGTGACCCCAGTACCCGGCCCGGCTCAGCCGAGACGTAGGTCTCCAGGCTGATCGGATCGTCATCCTCGGGCTCGAGCACCGCCGGCGCGGAGGGATGGGTGCCGAACCACAGTTCGGCCACCGGGTCACCAGTGGGTTCGCGGCCCAGCATCTGCGGGATCAACTGCGCTGATCCCCAGGCATAGGCACGCTC
>Ga0079225_10002323_pt1 | contig 10894 bp, 4 predicted proteins | sample Poulit2012_FD_76344 | JGI IMG/M metagenome (GOLD analysis project Ga0079225, IMG submission 76344) | Agricultural soil microbial communities from Georgia to study Nitrogen management - Poultry litter 2012 | ecosystem: Environmental > Terrestrial > Soil > Agricultural land | place: USA: Georgia...
ATAATCATGTAAGTAAATGGATGAAGATTCCATAGAGAAAGTACATTGAACCGGTTTGCAGCCATCATATCCAGGAAAGCTTTCCAATACTTCACATCCCGAACAATATCGTAATGCTGAACAAGGGCTGGATTGGTTCGATACGCATCCCATGGTAAATTATGTTTCACTGCACGAAATGGGAAATATGGCTTTTCACTTCGAGCTGCAACTTCATTTAGACCAATACCATTGCGCAGATCTTCGGCAAGTGACAGGCCGGCATATATCATACCTCTTTTATCTCCGCCGTGTAAAGTGATGAAATTTCCTTCCCGGGTAATGGTAAAAGCTTCTGGCTCTAATTGAACCCCGTTCTCAGCTAAGCTTATTAAATAATCATAACCATTCTGATCTTGTATAACCGAATAACCTTGCTCTGATAAGGCTTGCTTCAGTATGTTGGTAGCATATCCCGCTTGAGGTACTGATTCATCGTAAAGCAGATACACATTCTGAGAAAATACCGTGCTGCTCAGGATCGTAGAATAGAGGATAAGAGCCAATAACATTTTCATTACAAAAACGGTCTTAATCATTGTGGTTCAAAAGCTTCGTTTCGGGCAATTTCTACATCCATGGCCACCTCATCTCTGATCAATTCCCAATGAAAGAGATTATCGTCGTTTGCATAAAAGAAATTATGATTGTAATGGGTCAACGGCATATCCTTGTAAATCGGGCGGGTAATACGGATTATTTCATCCCAATGATAAAGGGCTTTTTCGAAGTGAGCTATGGCTTCTTGCCTGAGTATTTCGTCGCCTTCCAAGCGATAGGTTTGGAGTGCAATCGCACCTTTCAACTTTTCTGCAAGGTGGAGGCCTATATTTGCCCAAGTCATCACATCGGCTACTTCATACATTAAGGAAGGGTTCCCACTGGTGTCTATATTTTCCACTAAACGAAGTGCTTCACGATTATCCCGTTGCAGCATTTTAATCAGCTTTGGGGGGGTAACCTGGTGTTGTTCAAAAGAATCGCCGGAACGTGTCATGCTTACATAGTCTGCGACAGAGACATAATCGGGATCCATTGGCGGCTGATTAATCAATCTGTCGACAGAGATATAACTTGTATACTGTCCTTGAAGAGCCAGGAATCCTTCGCTGTATATCGTAAAATCCCAACGAGAGTCGTAGAGAGAGGCAAGGCGTAATTGTGACGAAGAAGCGAGTGCATAAGCTTGCAAGAGGTTATCAGCTTTAGATCCATAGCGTGTATTAAAAGCTTGTTGGAACACTTCATCAGGTGTTTCAGGATTGTAAAGTAATCTTCCCCAAAGCATATAATAGAGCCATTGACGTTCAAATGCATAAGTCCAGCTTACAGGTTCTTCAATAGCGGTAAAATAATCTAAAGCAGGAATGTAGGTTTCCGATCCGAGAAAATATCCCCCTACATAGCTTTCAGTAGCATTTAATTCAATATGACCCCTTATAAATTCAGGCACCCCCCATCTAAGGGCAAAAAAATCTTCATTTCGTACCATCCAGGCAATTTTGTAGTTTTCTGGTTCAGGATTAAAGTAGGTATCCCCCAACTCACCTCCATGTACTTTCACTAATTTGGTCGTGGAGTGGGCATGCGACCAATTGAACTTCATTTCTACCCAAATAGGTCCTTCAAATGAATCATTTAATTGTTCCATAGCAGTTCGAGTCATCATTTCTACATCTAAGCTGACACCCGGTGCAGACGATGTACCCGAAGAGAAGGGCACCCGGTGAATCAGCTTAGAAGAGCGATTTGCTTCCAACATACCTGCGATAAATGTATCGTCCATCCAATCCTGGCGCTGTTGAGGAGTCATTCCCCCCATCCCTTCACCATGAGAGATAGCAAAGCCATCCAAATCAGGGTATTCCTCCAATACCTGAGTAACACTCTCACGTGTATAGCGTCGGACTATCTCAGTGGTATCACCTGTAACATAATAGAATGGATAATAATTCTCCTGTGCCACACCGTGTGTATCTGCAAATTCTTTGCTGACAAATATACTCCATTGTACTATGTATGTATCAATTCCACGCACCTTTGCCATTCTAAATATGTTCCTGTAGAGTTGTTGCCATTCAGCCAATTCTTCCTCACTAAAAGGACTAGCTTCAGGGAAATTCTTTGGCATTATCATGTAAGTGAATGGATGTATATTCCAAAGACTGATAGTATTAAATCGGTTTTCAGCCATCATGTCTAGAAAAGCCTCCCAAAATTCCACATCCCGGACCGTCTCAAAATGTTGATCCAATGCGGAACTGGGTCTATAAGATTCCCATGGAAGATTAAATTTAAAAGCTCTGAACTCCAAATTTGGACTCTCAGTCAATGTGCCAATTTCTTCTAGCCTGGAACCACTACGCAACTCTTCCGAAAGCGCAAGACTTCCATAGATCATTCCACGTTCGTCACCTCCATAAATTGTAATAAAACGACCTTGTTCAGGAATAATAGTGTAAGCTTCTGGTTTAAGACGGTGACTGTTGATGCCAATGTTGATTAGCCAGTCATATCCACTACGTTCATTCAATATGGTATAGCCTATTTCCTGCAAAGTATCACCCAATTTACCGGCAGCATATACTGCCTGGGGAGATGTTTTATCATGCAGGAGATAGACATTTTGAGAATAGCTCCATTCAATTGTAACCAAGAATAAAGTTATATATAAAAGTATTTGCTTCATTTATAATCTATATTTTTTATAATATACTTTAATTATTGATTATTTATCATTCAATTAACTGAAAATTACTGGCTTGCTTATATATTGTAACTCATGAAATAACTACAACTTCATGATCAAGTACTGAATCGATCTCAAAACTGCACCACCCAGATTCTATCTTAGATGAAATGCTTTGATCTGATACTAATAAACGTACAGTATTACCTAATACATCATTAGGTATTTTGATTTGTATTTTTAATCTGCCAAGTGGATTTAACTCGTGCACTGGTTGTCGCCATGCAGCCTCGTTGTTTAGATTAACCAGATGAAATACCAACCTATTTGGTTGATGGTATATATGGCAATCTACAAGACCTGTACCTTCAACCACCAATGGAATCTCATCTTTTGATGCCCATCGAATAAGATTTTCTAACAATTTACTATGGTCAGGAAGGTTGTTTTGTGCAAGCTGCCTGTCAAGATCGGCGGGCAAAAAAGCTACACGACTGCCTTGAAAGGTAGTATTCAAGACCAGACCAGGAATATCTGTTTGAGGCTCACGCATCCATGCCATTTCTGGTGGAAACCGTGGGAATTCAGGAATAAAAGTTAGAGGTACAACTACTTCTGTATCTGTTCGTATCGCACGTAATGTTCCACCAAAAGGAAGAATATCTGTTTCGTCAAAGCCTTCTAATACCCTATGACGTTCACTTCTTACAGGTGGTTCTTCTCCTGTGCTCGGTCCATCTACCTGACTACGTAGCTCAGGTAGAATTCTAAGGTAAGTATGCTTCGTACCACCTGAAGTAAAATTCGTTGCCTCTTCATGATTCTTATATGGTGTATTAATATGTGCTCCAAACAAATTACCTAAAGCATAGTCGGAGCGAGGCTCGCCCCACTCATCAAATAAACTGCTCTGACCGGTGGCGACTATTCCTCCACCTCGTTCAACGAAACGTTTAACAGCTTCCACCTGGCTTTCTGCCATTAAACCTAAATTTGGTAAAACCAGCACGGAAAATAGACTTGCATCACGCTCAATATGGTCGGCATGTACAGGCAAATAGGGAATTCGTGAGCGCATTAAAGCCTGTGTAATACCACGCCATGGGGCATCCACCAATTGTCCCCGTTTGTTTCTACCATAGAAATCCATATTCTCCTGTGACCACACCACTCCTACTCTAGCAACAGGTTGACGATTTATCAGGAACTCTTCATATTTTTTATGCCATCTATAAATAGGCTCGACAGTTTTGTACATGCGGCGGTCTTCATGATATGCAGCTACATGATGCCACCAAGGTTGTATTCCCCCTGCAAAACCGCTAAAGGCCCACATGCGTGCTTCAGGTATAGGCTTACTCATGAGGCGAAAATTTGGGCTTCCCTGCTGATACATTGCCATACTTTCGGGTATTAGCTTATCCCATCCTAAAAGACCATGAACAAGTTTGCCTATCTCAGCATTATCTTGGATTCCATTAGCGTTACCGTAGCGGGCTTGATGATCGAGCATAATCATTTCAGCACGTTCAGAAATTCCTTTATAATCTCGGAAGCTGTTCGAAGAACTACTGATGGAGCCACTAGTCATACCAACCCAGATACACGTTTCCCCCCCTGCAGATTTGGTTGTTTTATTATAATAATCCCATATTTCCAAACGACGATCATAATTCCATCGGATCCATTCTCTGTACACCTGATCATCCCAATTACTAGTTAAGGGAATTTTATGACGGGTCCGGTCATAGAAGCTTCGGCTGCATCGTTCACAGTAACAAATACTGTTTCGGTTAAGTCCTTGCCACATATTATCTGTAAACCCTTCAGGGTGGTACAAATGGATGATTTCACGTAAAATATCTGGAATATATTCATCATAGTATGGACTATTTACACAAGTTACATATAGTGCTTCGGCTCGGTAAGGTTCACCATTAGCATTTAACGCAAACCAATCGGGATGTGCATTGTAGAATTCTTCATGAGCCCGGTTAGAGTCCATACGCGCAAATACCGCCAACCCATCTGCATGTGCAGCATTGCATAAATCACCAAATAGATCACGACCTTCCAAAAATTGTGCTTGGCGATGAAATGGAATCTCGCTTGGATAATACGCTACAATACCACCTGCATTAACAACAATGCCTTGAGTTTGAGTTCTGTCCCAGTACCCCCGCCACCAGTCAATATCATAGTTTATAGAATCTTTTTCGGTGATATTCGTTTGTCCCCAACGGGTAAGTCCTCGATACCAAGGAGTGGTTTCATCCGATTCAGTAGTATTACCCAAACTTTTTTCGACAAAGGTGAAAAGGTTACCTCCGGCTATTACTGCAGAAACCGTGGCAGTTTTTTTTAAAAAGTCACGACGACTGTGGCCTGTATTTGATGATGTTGAGTTTGTCATAATTATCTATCTAATTTCACAAAATAGTAAGGTGTTTCAATGTTTAAATCCGGATATATGGTACCTATACCATTATTATCCATAATCTCGAAGTAATACATATAATCCCACGTTGTATCAATCTGATCTGCAGGAATAGTTGCCTGATAGGTCTCATAGTCTCCTCCACTTACATTCATTTCTGTGGTTTTATACTCAAACTCCTGGCTTACACTACGATGTCGTAATCGTACCCATTTAACACCCGCAGGGGTATTTATTGAAAGACGAACTGTCAATGGGCGTCCAACAGGATGATTTCGGACGGGGTGATGATTTATCTCAAACTTTTCCCTGAAATTTGTATGTGAGGCAGCTTCATAAGTCGGTGCAGTGGTAACACTTTCCTTCGGCACATAATTCTGATGTTCCTCTTCCAAATTTTTAAGATCTTCTTTCAGGGCAAGAAGTTCATCTCTCCAATGTCCACAAAGATCAAGCGTGCAAACACCTAAAGCCAGATTGTCTGTATAAACATCATGGGCTGCATCTACAATGTGTTGCCAGGCATCTATTGCATTCCGTTCATGTTCGATAGCTTCTTCAAGAGCAGAAACATCACTGGTACGATCAAACAGGCGATAATTGACTGCTGCGGGTATTCGTCGAGCATGGAATAAGGCTAAATTGGATAAGATTTTAAGATCTGTTATAGTTGAATGAAACTCTTTATCCCTGTTATTACCTATAACTTGTTCGGCACGGTCGATTAATTCATGCAACTCTTCTGAAGTATGTTTAAACCATTGACTATTTACTGAAGGCATAATCCTTGCCATTTCTCCCCCTTCAATAAGCAACCTAGCCTCATCATCAAAGTTGGCAAACTGCTCTGTATCACTAATATCCATACCGGCATAAGAAGGCAAATTTCCCAATCGTTGTTTTTCAGCCCAACCGCGGGTCATTGGGAAAAGACTATAGGGATATACTGATGTAATAATGCGCGGTAATATCCAACTTGCCTTGTGAAGAGCTTCCTGAATCAAAGGTCCGGCTTCCTCACCAAACCTGCGTTCAAATTCTTTTTCCCATATCCGAGGAGAAGTTTCCGGATTGTAACTTAACCTTCCAAATGTCTGGAAAAAATGCCAGTAACGCTCAAATTCATACTCGTAATATCGATACTCCGAATTTAATAATTCAAATGGCACATTGTCATGAGGTTGCGCTTCCATCTTTGTAGCAAGAGGTTCGTTTATCTCAAAACCCTCACCATCATATAAGTGGGTGCTTTCAGCAAAACGTTGAACATATTCAGGATTCCCCCATAATAGAATCCTGTTGGTTCCTCCATTCCATAACCTCCAATGCAGATTATATTGCTGTGGATACTTAAGCAAGTCTTCATAACTATGCCTGCGGTGTTCTCTTTCTGGATTGGTATTCGTTGGATGATAGGGCATACCCATCTGTTCCATCCAAAACTTTGTTGCTATCCTAAAATTAACACCCGACTCTATAGCATCTTGAATTACCTCGTCAGGCAATTGTTTGGCACGGAGGTCTAATCTTAAACTTGGTGACAGCTCCTTTACTAACTCAAAAATTTCAGGGAAAAATACGAATTGTTCTTGTTCTGTAAGCCCGGACTCCCAATGCATTCGGAGTTGTATGCCTTCAAGCTCGGGCACCAGATCAATAAATTTCGCAATACCTGCTTTGGTATAAGAAATCAGGTTTTCTGAATTAACCCCCCAGACTAAATGTTCTGAAGGCTGATCCGGTGCGCTCATTGCTTGTGGGATTCCTCCAGATTGAACACCACCGCGATAAATGTGATCCCAAATACCCACTGTAAACCGAATTCCACGTTTATGAGCCATGTCAATCAACGAATTTAATGCATTCAAATTCCGTTGTTGTTTTTCAGCCGTCATATTTGGCATGTAAACATCAGGAAACTCTTCTATGTCAAAAAAATAAGGGTAAACAGGCGCAAGAAACCCTCCATTTTCATATCCAAAAACCAGTACCATAGAATTGAATCTGTTAGCAGCCAGGTTATCCAGATATTTCGCCCAGTAATTTTCATCATAAAACCTACTCTCCCAATATGCCCGATTCATCGTATACATAGAAATACCTCGCTCAACAACATAAGGTTCTTCTATGAGGTCAACTACTTCGCTTAACGGTGCATTTATATTGGTTGACCAACTAATACGTTGTGCTACATCTAACAAACCATACATCAAACCTTGATCATCATAACCCCCAACCACCAAAACAGGTGTATTTTCCCGTTCCGTATTCCATATTGTTAAAGCTTCTGGTACTTCTGGCACTAAGCGATTTGCTTTACTAAGCAACTGGGCAGCTAAACCTTCACCAAATGCCAAGCCTACTACAATTACAGTCTCTCCTTGAGCTTCTTCAAATGAACCAACTAATTCATAATCAATATTCAGAGCTAGTAACTTATCTGTTAATTTTGATAGTCCATGTTCTACGGTAGAACCAAGTTGCTGATCGGAAATTATCGATATGGTTAATTTATTATCTGTGCAACTTGAAATTAAAAGAAATAAAAACAATAGTTTTAAAAACCGAGTATTATAATATATTTTTTTTTTAATATTCTGATTTACAATATTGAATATTATTTTCCCATATAGGGTCATAGTTATATCGTTCTTCATCTTTTTTTACCAAAGCTTAGTTGAGAACTATAAGTATATATTACTGAACTACTCCGTATCCAGGATTTTGAGGAAGAATTGAAGGGTCGTTAATTAAATCGATTTCTGTTTGAGGTATAGGCCATAAAACCATATACGGCTCCATGCCAAGTGGCCCCAAGATTTCTTCAGCTTTTCCCCAACGAATCAAATCAAACCATCTATGACCTTCACCAATAAACTCTAACCTTCGCTCCAACTCAATTGCATCCCTCATTTCTGTTTGAGATAATCCGAAAAGAGGATTTAGACCAGCTCTTTCTCGAACTTCATTAAGATAATTGAGTCCTTCATCTACCTTTCCATTTTCATTCATTGCTTCTGCTAACATCAATAAAACATCAGCATAACGTATTACAATCCAATTTGCATCACCATTATTATTGAAATCTACAGGAATAGCATATTTTAAACACATCAAAGACATCAATCGCGAAGGTATTTCTATGAATTCTCCTTCATTTGTTGTTATTCCATTCGTAACACTAATATCTTTCCTTAAATCTTCATCTTCGAATAAATTAAATAACTCCATTGTAGGCGTGAAACTATCATGTAATGTACCACCAATATTATAGTGTGCCCTAAATATATCCCAATTTGGAGAAAACGTTTGTGTAAAATCGCTTCCTTGGATACCTGGAGAAGAAGAGTATTCTATTTCAAATATATATTCACTATGATGTTTACCATTTATCCAATCAAATATTGCATTATAATCTTCAAGTAACTCATAACCCATATTCGTCACTTGTAATAATGTTGATTCAGCTTTTAAAAAATCTCCTCGAGTAAGGTATACCTTCCCCAATAGTGCTGTTGCGGCACCACTGGTAGCTCTTCCTATACTTTCACCTGAATACTGTTCTGGCAACCCATTAGTTGCTTCAATAAAATCAGGGATTATTAAATCATCGTAAATCAAGTTGATTGCCGTTCGTCCAATTAGAGATGCTTCATCTGGCAAAACAGGTTCAGTTAATAACGGTGCATCTCCAAATACCCTGACAATATTAAAGTATGTTAGAGCACGAAGAAACTTTGTTTCGGCAATATATCGGGCTTTGTTAGGTATATCAATATTTTCAATTTGTTGTAAGATCATATTAGCCCGATGAATTGTTGCATATCCATTATTCCAGATATCATTAGCAGCAGTATGACCTGAATAGGTATCAGTTAATACATGTCCAGTCTGATTCAACATTTCTTGCCAGACATCGTCTGCCCGCAAATCACCTACATGCCATGCTGCATTACCGTACTGCCCTCTTAATGCAGAATAGGTACCGAGTACAGCCTGATCAAAATCACTTTCTGTTTTATATAACTCTTCAATAACAGTTGATGAGTGAGGTGTTAAACCCAAAAAATCTTCACCACATGAAATCAACACAAATAAAGGAACACTAAAAAGTATTAAGAATAACTTATATTTTTTCATGATTTTGTTTTTGTATTTGTAAATTTACTTATTAAGTAAAATAAAAGTTAGAAAGTTATATCTATTCCAAGCATATGGCTCTTTGGAATTGGGTAGTTATTCAAGTCAACACCTGGAGATATATTTGTCCCACTATTATCAACTTCTGGATTAAACCCATTAAAATTGGTTATGGTAATAGGATTAATTGCATTATAATAAATTCTTAGACTGCTTAAACCTATATTTTGAGTGAACTGAACTGGAAGGGTGTAACTAAGATTGATATTAGATACTCTAAGGTAGGATCCGTCTTGGAGCAATGAAGAGTTCCATTGTTCTCTATTACCACCTGTAGGTTGATGATTTGGTCTTGGTGTTTTACCATCGCCGATATTTTCAGGTGACTCCCAGTAATTCCAAGCTTCAATAACTGACTTCATTCTTCCTCTGGTATTAAAGTTGGATCTACCAGATTCCATTAATATTTTATTCCCATATGATCCATTAATGGTTGTGCTCAAGCTCAAGTTTCTATACATTAATCGATTAGTCATCCCATAATAAAAATCTGGATAAGGTGATCCCATTTCTACTCGATCCTCACCATCTATTTCACCATCACCGTTAATGTCAACAAACCTGTAATCACCGGGTCGAGATTGATTAGCCCCCCCTCGATCCCAAACTGCACTCTCATCCACTTCAGCTTGATTTAGGAAAATAGGCCTATCAGGATCCACTGTCCAACCGCGAAACATACCAATAGGCCTACCCACCGCTGTTATATGAGTACCACTAATTAGTGGAGCATTTTCGGGGCCTAAACTAAGTACTTCGTTTTGGTATGTTGAAATATTAAATCCAGTTGTCCAACTAAAATTGGGAGTACTTATGTTTACACTATTCATAGAGAATTCCCACCCTACATTCTCAACTTCTCCTATATTCTGTAGTGCGGAAGCAAACCCCGTTACTCTTGGCACTTGAACTTGTAACAAGAGATCAGAACTTACAGAACGAGAGTACTCCATAGTAAAATCTAATCTCCCCTCAAAAAATGAGATGTCAACAGCTGAGTTCCATTGTTTCTGTTTTTCCCATCCTAGATTAGGGTTAGGAACTGAACCCGGTGCATAACCTGCACCAGATGGATAATTTTGAAAATCTATTGTTGCAAGATGAGAATAATTACCAATATTCTGGTTGCCTGTCTCACCATAACTAGTACGCAATTTCAAATCCGATAGGATTTCAATATTATCCATAAAACTTTCTCCCGAAACTCTCCAAGTCAAGCCAAAAGATGGAAATATACCCCACCTGTTATCTGATCCAAAACGTGATGAGCCATCTGTACGAATAGAAGCAGTAATATAATATCGACTATCAAAATTGTAATTAACTCTTCCCAAGTAAGATAACATAGACCAATCACTTATTGTTGATCCGCCAGTTGTTATCTCACTTGCTGCATTTAGCGTCTGAACTAAATTATTAGGAAATCTATTACTACCAAGGTCAACAGATTGAACCCTATAACTCTGAGCTGTAAAACCAGCAACGCCTGAAATGTTATGATTACCAATATTATTATTATAATTTAAAAA